>Ga0272449_1004877_pt1 | contig 10734 bp, 7 predicted proteins | sample YNPCB0241_FD_198679 | JGI IMG/M metagenome (GOLD analysis project Ga0272449, IMG submission 198679) | Hot spring sediment microbial communities from Yellowstone National Park, WY, United States - YNP-CB-024-1 | ecosystem: Environmental > Aquatic > Thermal springs > Hot (42-90C) > Sediment...
TAACACGGATTTATACGGATTTTCCTTCACGGATTTATGCTGATCTTGAACAGATTTATACGGATATCTATTTATTTTATATTCGTGTTGATCCGTTCCGAATCCGTGTATATCCGTGTCTAATCTGTGTTTATCCGCGTTAGATCCGCGTGTATCCGCGTATTGTACTAACTCCTTTGTTTGTCTTATATTCTCTTCTAAATCAAGTTCACTTAAATCAATTAAAACAGAATCGTAATTTAAATCAACAGCCTTTTTAGCAGATTCTAAACTTTTAGAATGATCAGCATTAAGAAAAATTAGATTTTGAAGATTTTCTTCTTCTTTATAAAAATCAATAATTTTTTTAACAAGTTTATAATTTAAATAATTTCTTTCTCCTTCAGAAACTCCAAAAATTAATGGTATTTTTGTTTCTTTCACAGCTAATATTCCTGCTTTTATCTGTTCCAAACTTGAAACATTATAATGTAAAATTGCTTGATTCTCTTTCAAAGAATAAATTAACTCATTTAAGTTCATCACTTTTAATTATATATCAAAACTCATTTTAAAAACATTTTGTAAAATGAATAAAACACAAAGGAACTTATAAGTTGCCATGGCGATTTATAAATCCCTTAATTTGAAGCATGTTTAAAAGATACTTATTGTAGGTTTATTATAATATTTATAATGTTATAATAATAAAAAAATGGAAAAATTAGATATTTTTTATTTAGATCTTTGTCCTGTTGACAGTAGTGGAGCAAGTTTTGAAGAAATTTATAATTTTGGTATTTGTGAGAAAGATTATTATCGTTTGAAGAGAAATTTATTTGAAATTATTAAAAATTTTAATATTAATTCAAAAGAATTGCTTGAGTTTGAAGAAGATTATATTGTTTTAAAAAAATTGGAAGATTTTAAAAATTTTTTCAAAGAAAATATTGGTTATTATCCTTTAAAACTTCAACTTTATTGGGCAAAAAGGGTTTTAAAAGGAGAATCTTTTTCTATTATTGCTCCTACTGGAATTGGTAAATCGACATTTGGTAATATTTTAAGTCATTTTTATTCTGGAAAAATTTATTATTTAGTTCCTTCAAAAATTTTGCTTAGAGAAACTGAAAACAAACTTAGAAGCATTAAATCAAATAAAAAAATTTTAGTTATTAAAGAAAAAGAAGATAAAGAATTATTAAAAAATGAAGATTTTGATATTTTATTGACAACAAGTAATTTTCTTCATAAAAATTTTGATATTATTCCAAAAAATTTTGACTTGGTTTTTATTGATGATGCTGATTCTTTAATTAGACAACCAAAAAACATTGATAAAGTTTTAAAGTTAATTAAATTTAAAGACGAAGAAATTGAAAAAGCACTTGAGATTATTGATAAAAAAAGAAAAGTAAAAAATAAAGAAGATTATAATTCTATTGAAAGTTTAAAAATTAATCTAAAAGAAAAAGGAATAGTTATTGCTGCTTCAGCAACTTTAAGACCAAAAACAAAAAGAATTGCTTTATTTAGAGAGCTTTTAGGATTTGAAATTGGAACTGGTACAACTTATTTAAGAAATATTGAAGAAGTTTATGAATTAACTCCTAAAGAAAAATTATTTGAAAGATCAGTTTTTTGGATAAAAAAATTAGGCAAAGGTGGTTTCGTTTTTTTAAATGAAGATTTTAACAAAGAATATTTAAATAATTATTTAAAATTTTTACAAAGTCAAGGTGTTAAGGTTATATCTTATGAAAAATTTAATACTAAAAATCAGAAAGCTTTTTTAAATGATGAAATTGATGTTATTTTAGGTTTTAGTAATATAAGAAATCCTTTAACTCGTGGTATTGATCTTCCTGAAAAAGTAAGATATGCCTTATTTTTAGGTGTGCCAAAATTTAAAATTCCTTTGAAAGTTTCTTATTCTCCTTTACATCTTTTCCTTTTAGCTTTATCTTTAAGAGAAATAATTGAAGATAAATCTTTTATTGAAAGAAGAATTAATTTTCTTAAAAGAATATCTTTTCTTAAAGAAGAATCAGTTTTAGCTGATGAAAATTTAAAGAAAAAAATTGAACCAATTAAAGAGGAATTTAGTCAAATTATTGAAGATTCATATTTTTTAAACAAAGTAAAAGCTCATTCAAAAATTACATTAGAGAAAAATCAAGACAATTTATATTTAATTGTTTCTGATCCTCGCGGTTATCTTCAAGCTTCCGGAAGAACCTCAAGACTTTTTCCTTTAGGATTAACTAAAGGGCTTTCTTTAATTTTAGTTGAAAATGAAAAAACTTTAAACCATCTTAAAGATAAATTAAAAATTTTAGGCTATGAAGCAAATTTTAAAGAAGTTAATGAAATAGATTTAGAAGAAACTTTAAAGAAAATTGATGAAGACAGAAAGATTGTAAAAAGAATTTTAGAAGGTAAAGAAAAAGAATTGATTATTAAAGATCCAGTTGAATCAGCTTTGGTTTTAGTAGAATCACCAACAAAAGCAAAAACGATTGCTAATTTTTTTGGTCAGCCAACAAAAAGAATTAAAAAAGGAATAATTTTTTATGAAGTTTCTTTAGGAAATTTACATTTAAATATTTGTGCTACTTTGGGACATTTTGTTGATTTAGTTCATAATGAAGGTTATTATGGAGTCAAAAAAGAAAATAAATTTATACCTATTTTCCAGCCTTTAAAAATTTGTCAAAATTGTCAAAGACATTTAGATTTTAATGAAGAAGAATGTCCAATTTGTCATGGACAAAATTTTCTTTCTAAAAAAGAATTAATAAAAAATTTACAAAAAATAGCTTTAGAAGTTGATAAAATTTATTTGGCTTCTGATCCTGATACTGAAGGAGAAAAAATTGCTTTTGATTTATTTGTTTATCTTTATCCTTATAATCAAAATATTAAAAGAATTGAACTTCATGAAATAACCAAAACAGAATTTATAAAAAAGATTAAAGAAACGAGAGAAATTGACATAAAGTTAGTTAAAGCTCAGCTTTTAAGAAGAATATCTGATCGTTGGATTGGTTTTAAATTAAGTGAAGAAATTCAAAATTATTTTAAAAATTTAAATCTTTCTGCTGGTAGAGTCCAGACTCCAGTTTTAGGTTGGATTTTAGAAAAAGAAAATAAAATTAAACAAAAACATTATTTAGTTAATGCTAATTTTGATGGAAAAAATATTTATTTTTATACTGAAGATGAAAAATTAATTAAAGATCTAAAAGAAAAATTTAAAAACAAAGAATTAAATATTGAAATTGAGATTTCTCAAGAAAAAGAAGAAATAGTAAATCCTTTACCTCCTTATGATACCAGTAATCTTTTAAAAGATGCTAATAATTTTTTCCATTTTGATACTCAACTAACAATGAAATTAGCTCAAGATCTTTTTGAGCAAGGTTTAATTACTTATCATCGAACCGATTCAGTTTTTATTTCAGAATTTGGTAGACAGGTTGCTTACGAATATTTGGAAAGAAAAAACTTAAAAGATTTAATTTATAAAAGATCATGGGGAGAAATCGGTACTCATGAAGGAATTAGACCAACAAAACCTTTAGATGTCCAGGATCTTATTGAATCTTTAATTTTTGAGCCAAGAAATTTAACTAAAAAACATTTACAACTTTATGGTTTAATTTTAAATCGTTTTTTATCAAGTCAAACAAAACCAAGTAAAGTAATAAAAGCAAAAATTAAAATAAAATTAGAATCATTAGAAAAAGAAAGTGATGAAGTTATTAAAATTATTGAAGAAAATCATTTGAGGTTTTTTAAAAATATAAGACTTGTGAATTTAACTTTAGGAAAGTTTTTAGTTGAAAATTTAAAAATTAAAAAAGTTTCTAAAGAACATCATTACACTCAAGGAGAAATTATTGATTTAATGAGACAAAGAGGTTTAGGTCGACCTTCAACTTATTCAAATATTATTCAAACTTTAATTGAAAGAAAATATGTTTTAGATCGTTCAGGTTATTTAATTCCAACTTCTTGGGGAGAGAAAATATATAGTTATTTAATACAAAAACATCAAGATCTTGTTTCTGAAGATTTTACGGTAAAATTAGAAAAAGAGATGGATTTAGTAGCTGAAGGAAAGGAAGATTATCAAAAAATTTTAAATGAAACTTTTCAAAGAGTTTTTAAAAAATGAATCTTTATCTTTTAGAACAAAAACTTAAAAATTTAATTAGAAAAGAAATTGAAAAAGAAAAAGCTAAGAAAATCTTGGAAAAGTTAAAGGTTTTTTTAATTCAAGATGAAACATTAGGAGATTATTCGACTAATTTAATTTTTCTTTTAAAAGAATTTACTCCTGAAAAAGAAAATTTTCTTATTGAAAAGATAAAAAAAGAATTTAATCAATTTTCTAAAATTGAAATTGTTAATAATTATTTAAATTTTTATCTTTCAGATTACGAACTTTTAAAAACTTTTAGATCTATTTATAAAAATAAAGAAAAAGTTTTTAAACAAAATTATGGAAGAAATAAAAAATTAAATATTGATTATGTTTCAGCTAATCCAACAGGACCATTGACTTTGGGTAATGCCCGTGGAGCAGTTTTAGGAGATACTTTAAGTAATATTTTAAAATTAGCTGGTTTTAGAGTGACAAAAGAATATTATGTTAATAATAGAGGTACTCAAATTGAAATTTTGGGAAAAACAATTTTAGCCCATTTAGGTAAAATACCTTGGGAAGAAAATTTTTATCAAGGAGAATATTTAAAAGAGATTGCTGAAAAATTTAAAAATAAAATATTTAATTTAGAGTCACAAAAAATCGGAGAAAAAGTAGCTGACTATATTCTAAATAATTTTATCAAACCACCTCTTAAAAAATTTGGAACTTTTCATGATTGGTATTTTTTTGAAACTGACCTTTATAAGTATAATTTAGATAAAAAAGTTTTAAAAATTTTAGAAAAGAAAAAATTAATTGAAAAAAGAGATGGAGCTGTATTTTTACTTTTAACAAAATTAGGAGAAAACAAGGATGAGGTTTTAATTAAAAAAAATGGAGAACCAACTTATTTTTTCTCTGACATTATACATAATTACTATAAATTTTTTATAAAGAAAAACAAAATTGAAATTTTAATTGTTGCTAGCGACCATTTAGATCATACGCGAAGATTAAAAGCTGCACTTAAAATTTTTGGTATTAAAAATTATCAATTTATTCCTATTGTTTATCAATTTGTACATCTTAAAAAAGGAGAAGAATATTTAAGAATGTCTAAAAGAAGAGGTATTTTTGTTACTTTAGAAGATTTAATTAATGAAGTTGATCCAGGAATTGTTAGATTTTTCTTTTTACAAAAAGCTCCAGAATCTATTATTGAATTCGATTTAGAATTAGCTAAAAAAGAATCAGAAGAAAACCCTTATTGGTATGTTCAATATGCTTATGCGAGATTAAATAGTATTTTAGAAAAAGCAGGTAAAAGACCAAATATTGATCCTCAAAAAGTTTTTTTTGTTATTAAAGATATCGATTCAATTAAATGTATTTTAAGAAAAATTCATCAATTTCAAGATTTAATTTATTTAGTTTATAAAGAAAAAAGAATCAATTTTCTTGTAGAATATTTAATTTCTTTAGTTAAAAAAATTCACAATTTTTATGAAAAGGAAAAAATTTTACCTGATAGAAATAAAATTGTTTTTGTTTATGTTCTAAAAGAATTTTTAGGTTTTGTTTTGTCTTGTCTTCAAATCAAACCAATAAAAAAAATGTGAAATTTTATAAATTATAAAAAAAACTAAAAAACCAAAAATAAAACCAAATAAAATATCAATTGGCCAATGTCGTAAAGATAGAAAACTTAAAATAGCAATTAAAAAAGTTAAAGTTAAAGAGAGAATTCCTAATTTTAAATTTTGCCAAATTAAAGCTAACGATAAAGCAAAAGAAATTGTGATATGACGAGAAGGAAAACTATCATAAGATGAACCATCTGGTCTTAAAGATGGAAAAATATTTTTTAAAAAATAAGTTAGTAAAAAGGCAAAAAAGAAAATTAAAAAATAATAAAAAATATTTTTCCAATTTCGAGAATGGATAATAAAAATTAAAACTAAAATAAATTGTATAACTAAAAAAAGATCGCGAAGAAAATTAAAATATTCGAAAACAAAAGGAAATTTTTGATAATAAAAAAACAAAATTTGATTCATTTTTAAAAATTATAACATGCTTAAAAAAATTTTTAAATATCTATTTAACAATTTTTCTGAGGAGCAAAGAATTGTTAAAAATTCTTTTTGGCTTGTTTTGGCAAGATTTGGAGGCAGTCTTTTAAGAGCTATTTTAATTATTTATTCTTTTAGAATTTTAGGACCATCGCTTCAAGGAAGTTTCTCTTTAGCTATGAATTTTATTTTAATTTTTTCGTTTATACCTGATTTTGGTTTAACTGCTGTTTTAATAAGAGAAATAATAAAAAATCAATCTCAGAGAAAAGAAATTTTAGCCAATGCTTTTTTAGCTGTCTTTTTTTTACTTTTTCTTTCAATTTTAATTATCAATATAACTAAATTTATTTTTATAAAAGATGAATTAGCTCAAAGTTTAATTTTTATTTTAAGTTTATTTTTGATTTTTGACACTTTAAGAGAATTTCTTTATTCTTTATTTAGAGCTGAAGAAAAAATGGAATTTCAGGCTTTGTCTCATTTAACTACTAATTTTTTCTTGTTTTTATTTGGAGTTTTACTTTTAACAATTAACCCTCATCCATTTTCTTTATCTCAAGCTTATCTTATTGCTAGTTTTTTAGGTTTTCTTTTGACTTTTCTTCTTTTAAGAAAAGAAATAATTTTTAATTATTTTAAATTTTTAAAGACAGAATTATTTTTTGATCTTTTAAATAAAAGTTGGCCAATTGGAATTGCTAATTTTCTATTTTTAATAATTACTTATTTAGATAGTTTAATTGTTGGTTGGTTTCATACTCCAAAAGATGTTGGTCTTTATACGTCTGTTGTTAAATTAATTGAATTTTTATATTTTTTCCCTGCTGCTTTAGCTATGGCAGTTTTTCCTATTTTATCTAAAAAAGACAATAATGATTTTCAAAAAACAATTTCTTTTGCTTTTCAACTTTCTTTTTTCATTTCACTGCCAATTTTAGGAGGTATTTTAGTTTTATCTAAAGAAATTATTAGTTTTATTTTTGGAGAAAAATATCTTCCTGCAAGTTTAGGACTTCAACTTATAAGTTTTTCTATTCCTTTTAATTTTCTTCTTTTAATTTTAATTGATGCTTTAATTGCTCTTGATAAAAGAAAAGAACTTTTAATTTATGATTTAATTGTTGTTATTTTAAACCTCCTTTTAAATCTTCTTTTTGTTCCTCAATATTCATACTTTGCTTCAAGTCTTATAACATCAATTTCTTCTTTGATTTCTTTAATTTTTGCTTTGTTTATTTTAAAAAAATATGTTCCCTTCTCTTTAAAAGAATTAAAAATTTTTAATTACCTTCTAACAACAATTTTAATGATGTTTTTGATTTATCTTTTACCATTTCATTTAGTAATTAAAGTAATCTTTGGAGTTTTGTTTTATTTCACTTTTCTTTTTCTTTTAAAAGATTCTTTTCTTTTAAAATTAATTAAACATTCTTTCTGACTTTATTTTAAACTTTTTAGCTAAGTTTATAAATAAGTTTTTCTTATTTTTATTAATTTTTTAACTAATAAAATCAAATTTTATTTTCGCTAATCCTCCATAAATAACACCTAAATCTTCAAGTTTTGATCTTAAAATTTTTATTTTCCATTTTAAAGGATGAAAATTTTGAAAATTTTTATTTAAAACTTTAAAATCCAATCTTGTACTTATTCCTCCTCCAATTATAATTACTTCTGTGGACCAGAACAAAGAAACATTAACTAAAAATAAAGCATAAAGTTTTGTTATCTCTCTCCAAAATTCTTTATTTTTAATTCCTTCAAGTTTTTGTTTAAAAATTTTTTCCAAACTTTTTCCTCCAATTAAATCCTCTACTTCACGCGGACTAACGCGGACTTCACGCGGACTTACGTGGAAGTTTAAAAGAAACAAACTATGACCAGGTTCAAAACCAAAAATATTTTCATCAACTTTATGATTAACAAATTTTGCTCCTCCAATTCCTGAAGAAAAAGTAAGATAAGAAAAAATTTTATAATTCTTCCCTGTTCCAAAATATGCTTCTCCTAATCCGGCTAAAACCGCGTCATTTTCTAAAATAACTTTACATTTTAATATTCTTTCAAGATCTTTCTTTAAATTTTTTCCTTCATAATCTTTTAAATTTGGTGCATAAATTAGTTTTTCTTTTTTCTTGTCAAAATTTCCAGCAAAACCAAAACAAGTTTTTACAATTTTTCTTTCTCTAAGTTTTTCTATAATCTTCAAGAAATTTTTATATTTTTTCTTAGTTTCAAAAATAAAAATTTCATCAATAATTTTTAAATTTTTACTCAAAGCAATTCTCGTTTTTGTCCCCCCAACATCTCCTAATAGAAACATTATTTTTTAAAATTTTAATGAACTCAAAACTAAACCAAAAATAACAAAAATAATTATTATCCAAAACAAAATTTTTTTAGGGTTTCTCGATTTTTCAATCTTTCTTCTTTCCCTATAATAATCTCTATCATAAATTCCCATAATTTAATTATAATCTAATTTCTTTTTCCATCACTTATTTTTCACTTCCATTTTTTTGTAAATTCCATGAACAAATGATGGTTAAATAAAAAAAGGTAGGAGGTTAGTTACTCCTACCCTTATGAGTGTTACTACTACGTTAGCTGGGTGACTCCATTTCTGCCTAAAGGTTGCCAAAAGAACAGATGCCGATAATGCGACTATTACGGTCACGCACGCTCTTGCCAGCGAAGAGCAAATCTTGCGTTCTTCTGCCGTTCAACGCGGCAGCCTGAGCCGTGAGGACGGAGACGTAGTAAAACGTCTCCGGTTGCGGCTCGGGAAGATCAATAGGCTCCCCGTAGCTCATGCGAACCACAGGGATTTCCGTCCCTTCGAAGTAGACGGAAAAAACGATCTCCTCTCGCTGGGCTGCCCGGGCAACTTTTCCGGATGGCGGAATTGTAGCCACCACGCGGTAGCGGCGGTATTCCGCTGCCGGCCCGGTTCCCGTCGTTCCCTCGATATCCCCCTGCGGGTCCTCCACTAAAATTACGCAGGGATGGGGGTTAAGTTAATAATTTCCATCATCTTTCCCTCCTTTACCCAGCCTGTCGGTTACCCGGTTCAGGACTTACGGGTAGGTTGGAATTAGGTTTTCTTTTATTTCTGAAACATTATCTATTTCCATCACCTCCTTTTTAAAAATAATTTTTTAATAAAAAATTATTTTAATTCCTTTTTCGAAATCCACCAAAATTATATTTTTTTCATTTATAATTCCAAATTGAAAATTTTTAAAAAATTTTTTTATGTCATTTATTTTTTCATCAGTAATATAAAAATAATCCGTATAAAAATAAACAAAATAATTTCTATAATCTTTATAAAATCTTAATAATATTTGTATAATTTCAACGAAATTTTTTATTTTTTTCTGTTCTTTGATTAATAAAAATTCTTTGTGCAATTTTTTTAGAACAGGATATACAAATTTCAAATTAAAATCTCTTTTTGATTCCTCACAAATTAAATAAATTTTCAACATTAATATCACCTCCTTTTCTCTTTTATTTTTAGTTTGCTAGTAATATTATAACATAAAAACAAATTTTTGTAAAAATAATAATATAAAAAAGGCCCCTTTTTATATACAAAAAGGAGCCTTCTAAATATTAATGCACTATTTTTCACTTTATTTTTTCACTTTCTCTTAACCATTGATTTAAAATTGTTTGTTTATCTGTTTTATAGACTAATTTAGAAAATTCACTCAATATTTTATCAAGGAATTTTTGTAAAACTTCAATTTTGATTTTTATTTTATATAATTCTTCATAATAAAGATATATTTCATCTTCTTCCTTATATTTTTCTGATAACAAAAATAATGTATCTTCAATTTCTTCGATATCTTCTTTTATTATTAACTTCAATCCTTTTTGTAAAATAAAATTTTTAATTTGAAAAACTAAATGTTCATATAATTTATTTATTCCTTTAATAAAATCATAAATTGTAGTAATAATAGAATCTTTTTCATATTCGTTTAATGGTAACAATTTTTCTATTTTTTTAATTTTTAAAAATGCACTTTTAGGAAGAAGAGGTATTTTTTCTATTTCTTTTATTTTTTGTTTATAATCTAAAACAAATTCGTAGAATTTTATATTATTAATTTCAATTTCTCTAACTATCATAAACTTCACCTCCTTTCTTTTTAATTATAATTTTTAAGCTTTCTAAAATTAATTATAACATATTTTTAAATAAAATTATAGAACTAAGTTAGATTTATCTTAAATTTCGGGTAGAAGTAGCGGGAACACATTTTGGTGGCAAAGGACAACCATTATCCATATAACCTCCGGGTACACTTATATAACCTGATGGACAAGGTAAAATATTAAATAATGGACATCCCGGTTTTTTTGTTTCACTTACTTTATTTAAAATAGATAAATTTCTTACAATCAAGGCATCAATAGAATAATTGTCTTTCTCCATAAAACCATAAACATTAATTTTATCTCCAACTTTAAAATCTTCTAATTTTGCTTTTTGTCTATTTCTTTGAAATAAAA
>Ga0272449_1004880_pt1 | contig 10732 bp, 9 predicted proteins | sample YNPCB0241_FD_198679 | JGI IMG/M metagenome (GOLD analysis project Ga0272449, IMG submission 198679) | Hot spring sediment microbial communities from Yellowstone National Park, WY, United States - YNP-CB-024-1 | ecosystem: Environmental > Aquatic > Thermal springs > Hot (42-90C) > Sediment...
CCCTCTTTCACCATCTCCGCCGTGATGAGCTTCGGGCGCCCGACCGCGGCGACAAGAACGTCCGCCTGGCGCGTCATGCTCCCGAGGTCGCGCGTGCGCGAATGGCACACCGTCACCGTCGCGTGGCGCTCGAGAAGAAGAATGGCGGCAGGCTTTCCGACGATGTTCGACCGCCCGACAACGACAGCGTGCTTCCCCGAAAGCTCGATTCCGTAGAAGTCGAGAAGCTCGATGACGCCCGCCGGCGTGCACGGCTTGAAACACGGCTTGCTCGCGAGCAGGAGCCCCTGATTATGGGGGGTGAATCCGTCGACGTCCTTCGCCGGATCGATCGCGCGGATGACCGCAAATTCATCGATGTGCTCCGGGAGCGGCAGCTGCACGAGAATACCGTGGATGTCGCGTTTCGGGTTGAGCACTCCGACAAGATCGAGCAGCTCCTCCTGCGTTGTCGCTGCCGGAAGTCGATAGACCTCGGAGTAAATCCCAACCTCACCGCAGTCCCGTTCCTTGTTGCGCACGTACACCTGAGACGCCGGGTCGTCTCCGACGAGGATCGCAGCAAGACCGGGAGTGATGCCACGCTCCTTGAGAAGTGCCACCTCCTCAGCGACCCGCCGTTTCACGTCCGCCGCCACGACCTTTCCGTCGATTATGGTTGCCACCTGATCACCTCCATGCCGTCATCGAAACCATCCGCACCGTCACGCACCACAGACCTCGAAAAAACGTCTAGAGCTTTTCGAGCGGAGCATAGTCGAGCAGGAGCGTTTTCTGCCCGTGGTCGTCGAAGTCGACTGTCACGCGCCCGCCCGGCTTGACGTCGGTTACCGTCCCTTCCCCGAACTGTCGATGGCGCACGCGATCGCCCGCCCGCAGATGCAGCTGCGGAATCTCCCGCTTCTTCGGCGGCGCCGGGGCGCGCGAGGGGGGAGCAATATCACCCTCGCGCGCCGAGACTTCGCGCCTGCCGGCAGCTCCCGACGTGCCAACCACCGACGGCGTACTCGCCATCACTTCTTCACCCACCGGTTCGACGAGCTCGGAAGGGATCTCCGAGAGAAACCGCGAAGGCGTGCACCACGAATACTCCCCGTACACCCGACGGCGCCACGCGTGCGTCAGGTACAGACGCTCTTTCGCTCGCGTGATACCAACGTAGCACAGTCGTCGCTCTTCCTCGAGCTGATCCTGGTCGTAAAGCGAACGGGAGTGAGGGAACAACCCATCTTCGAGCCCGACGATGAACACGACGGGAAACTCGAGCCCCTTCGCGTTGTGCAGCGTCATGAGCGTGATCGCGTCTTCGCGAGCGTCGAGCGTGTCGATGTCGGAAATGAGCGAGACGCGTTCGAGGAAGCTGTCGATCTTTGCGTCAGGATACAGTTGGACAAAGGAGTAGGCGACGTTGATGAGCTCTTTGATGTTTTCGATACGACCTTCCGCTTCGATGGTTCGCTCCTCTTTGAGCGCCGGGAGGTACCCTGTCTTTTCAGCGACTTCCTCGATGAGGTGCGGTGGGGTAAGCTCGAACGCCCGCCCCTTCAAATCTTCGATAACGTCGACGAATGCCTTGAGCGCCCGCTTCGCCGCGGGAGCGATGAGCGGAAAGTCGCCGGCAGCGCGAACCGCTTCGTAGAGAGAAGAACGGTTGCGAGCTGCGAGCATCTCGAGATGAGCGAGCGTCGTCTGCCCGATCCCGCGGCGCGGCGCGTTGATGACCCGTTTGAGACTGATGTCGTCGTCGGGATTGATGAGAAGCCTGAGATACGCGAGCATGTCTTTGATCTCAGCACGCTCGTAGAACTTCACGCCCCCCACGATGCGATACGGAATGCCATGCCGCATCATGACTTCCTCGAGAACGCGCGACTGAGCGTTGACGCGATAGAAGACGGCAATGTCGCGGTACCGCGCCCCCTCGACAGCGCGGAGTCGCTCGATTTCCCCCGCCACGAACCGCGCTTCGTCGTACTCGTCTTCTGCCTGATATGCGGTAATTGCTTCGCCCCGGGCATTCGTCGTCCAGAGCGTTTTCGGTTTCCGCCGCGTGTTGTGGCTGATGACGTAGTTGGCTGCCTCGAGAATGACTTGCGTTGATCGGTAGTTCTGCTCGAGGCGGATAACCCGTGCCTCGGGAAAGTCCGATTCGAAGTCGAGGATGTTGCGGACATCCGCGCCGCGCCAGCCATACACCGACTGGTCGTCGTCCCCGACAACCACGAGGTTGCGGTGCTTTTCAGCAAGCATCTTGACGAGAACGTATTGCGCGTGATTCGTGTCCTGATACTCGTCGACGAGGATCGAACGGAAACGCGTGCGGTACTTTTCCAGAACATTCGGGAAGAGCTGAAAGAGCCGCACCGTCAGGACAAGGAGATCGTCGAAATCGAGCGCGTTGTTCCCGTAGAGCTTCTCCTGGTAGCGGGCAAACGCCTGCGCGACGATCTTTTCGAAGTGAGTGGTCGCTGCCGCCGCGTACTCCTCGTAACCGAGCAGCTCGTTCTTGGCGAGGGAAATCTGATTGAGGATTGCCGACGGCGTGTACTGTTTCGGGTCGATGTTCAACTCCTTCAAGCACTCGGTGACGAGGCGGTACGAGTCGCGATCGTCATACACCGAAAAGGTGCGCTTGTACCCGAGCGCCTGTATTTCCGCCCGCAGGATGCGCGCGCACGCGGCATGAAACGTCGAAATCCAGATGCCGCGCGCAATGGACCCGACGAGCTGAAAGACGCGCTCTTTCATCTCGTCTGCCGCCTTGTTCGTGAACGTGATAGCGAGGATTTCCTGCGGCTTTACCTGGCCTGTTTCGAGAAGATAGGCAATCCGGTATGTCAGCACGCGCGTCTTGCCACTCCCGGCGCCCGCGAGGATGAGTAGCGGCCCTCCCTCGTGCGTCACGGCATCCCTCTGGACGGGGTTCAACGCGGCGAGCAAGCGTTCGATACGGTTTTCGATGGTGGATCGTCCTTTCATTGCTGTTCACATGCGCATTGTGCCCCTCGTGGCAGCACGTCCGCCACGATTCATTATACAGAGGGGTGTAGCACGGATTCCGCCTGAGGCACGGGACGAGCCGTTCGTTTCTTCAGCGAAGCTCTTTGCCGAGCAGGGCCGCGAAGCGACGGCATTCCTCCACCCAGTCCCCGAGGTGATCGAGGTTGAGAGACTGGTGACCGTCGCAGAGAGCTTTTTTCGGGTTCGGGTGCGCCTCCACCATGACCGCGTCCACGCCGGCGGCAATCGCGGCCCGCGACATTGGAATGAGCATGTCGGCGTGTCCGGTGCCGTGGCTGACATCGACACAGACCGGGAGCGTCGACAACCGTTTCAAAACCGGTATCGCGTTGAGATCGAGCGTGTAGCGAGTCGCTGTCTCGAACGTGCGAATACCCCGTTCGCAGAGAAGAACGTTTGGGTTGCCACTGGAAAGAATGTACTCGGCAGCGAGAAGGAATTCCTCGATCGTTGCCGCCGGTCCGCGCTTGAGCATCACCCACTTCTTGCTGTCGGCCGTGAGAGCGCCGATGCGCTTCAACAGCGAGTAATTGTCCATGTTGCGCGCGCCGACCTGGATGATGTCGCACCGCTCATGAATCAAGGGCAAAACGTCGATGTCGGTCGCTTCAGTAATGGTTTTGAGCCCGTAGGTGGCTGCTGCTTCGCAGAGGAGGTCGAGCCCTTCCTCGCCAAGCCCTTGAAACGAGTACGGAGAGGTGCGCGGCTTGAAGGCGCCGCCGCGCAGAATCGAAATGCCGAGCTCGCTTACGCGACGCGCGGCTTCGAATATCTGCTCGCGGCTCTCGATGGCGCAGGGTCCAGCAATGAGAGTGACGGTGTCGCGCGAGAACATCCTCAATCCTCGTTCTCGAGATTCTTCATCCAGTGGAGGACCGTTTCATAAATCTCTCGAAGCGCTTCGTCGAAAAGGGGTCCTTCGTTCGAACGCCGGAGGTTCTCGAAAATCTGCTCCTCGCGCCGCGCGTCGTAAATGGGGACGCCCGATTCTTCCTTGACCTTCTTGATCTCGAGCACGATCTTCGCTCGCTCGTTCAGGAGCCTGACGACACGGCTGTCGATGTCGTCGATCGCCTTCCTGAACTCGTCGATTTTTGCGAGAGCTTCCTGAGTGTCCACCGCACGCCCGCCTTTCTTACAAAGGCCGCCCGCACGAACGCGGGACGCAGGCCAGTCTTCGAGGATGCCACCGCCAGCTCTCGAGCGCGACGCAGCGCCGCGGCGCCTCATTCCCACTCTATGGTGGCCGGTGGCTTTGAGCTGATATCGTATACGACGCGGTTGATCTTATCAACCTCGTTAATAATACGGTTGGAAATCTTCGCGAGGATTTCGTGCGGAATACGTGCCCAGTCGGCGGTCATCGCGTCTTCGCTGACGACGGACCTGATGACGACGGGATAGGCGTACGTTCGCGTGTCCCCCATGACCCCGACAGTCTTGATGGGCAGGAGAACCGCGAACGTCTGCCACTGTTCGCGATACAAGCCGTGCTTTCTGATCTCGTCGAGAAGAATCGCGTCCGCCTCGCGGAGGATCTCGAGCTTTTCCTCATCGACAGCGCCGATGATACGAATCGCGAGGCCAGGGCCCGGAAACGGATGGCGCCACACGATCTCTTCGGGCAGACCGAGCTCTTCGCCGATCACGCGCACTTCGTCTTTGAACAGGTTGCGCAGCGGCTCGACGACGCCCTTGAACTCCATTTTGGTCGGCAGACCGCCGACGTTGTGATGCGTCTTTATCTTTGCCGCCGTCGCCGTTCCGCTCTCGATAACGTCAGGGTAGAGTGTCCCCTGAACAAGGTGCGTCGCGCCCGTCTTGCGCGCCTCGGCCTCGAACACCCTTACGAATTCTTCGCCAATGATCTTGCGCTTCGCTTCCGGATCGGTGACGCCTTTGAGGCGCTCGAGAAACCGCGCGCGCGCGTCAACAAAAACGAGATTGATGTGGAAATGGTTTGTGAACGTTTCGATGACCTGCTCGGCTTCTCCCTTCCTCAAGAGACCGTGGTCAACAAACACGCACGTGAGGCGGTCGCCGATTGCTTTGTGCACGAGAAGAGCGGCCACCGAGGAATCGACGCCACCGGAGAGGGCGCACACAACGCGTTCGTCTCCGACCTGACGCCTCACGCCCTCGATTGCCTCCTCGATGATATTGACCATCGTCCAGTTCGGGAGGCAGCCCGCGGCTTCGTAAAGAAAGTTCTTGAGAATCTCCTTGCCGTGCGGCGTGTGCACCACTTCGGGATGGAACTGCACGCCATACATGCGGCGCTCTGGCGCCTCGAACGCGGCGACAACCGCTCCCTCGGTCATCGCGACCGAATGGAATCCGTCCGGCACCTCCGTCACAGAATCACGGTGGCTCATCCATACGGTTTGCTTGAACGGAAGCCCGGAAAAGAGAATCGAGCGTTCGTCAGTCACGCGCAGCTTTGTTTTCCCGTACTCGCTTCGTCCCGTGCGCGCCACCGTTCCACCAAGGTCGCGCGCAATGAGTTGCATCCCGTAGCAAATGCCGAGAATCGGGATGCCGAGCCGATAGATCTCGGGGTCGACGTCGTATGCCCCCTCCGCGTGCACGGAAGCAGGCCCGCCGGAGAAAATGAGCGCCTTCGCGCCGCGCCTGCGGATTTCGTCAGCGGTGATCGTGTGCGGCACGATCTCCGAATAGACCTTGAGCTCACGGACGCGCCGCGCGATCAGCTGCGCGTACTGCGCTCCAAAATCGAGTACGAGAACCGTATCGAATGACTCGCCCGACACTTCGCTCCTGCCCTTCTTTCCGCGCTAGCCACCGACGCCCTGGCTCTTCTGGTATACCTTGCCCTCGGTCTGCAGTGCCGGCGCAATGACGAGCTCGGCGCGCTGGAACTCCTTGATGTTTTCGTAGCCGGTCGTCGCCATCGAAGTACGCAACGCTCCGGCGAGATTGAGGCGCCCGTCGTTTTCGTACGCGGGACCGACGAGGATTTCCTTGAGCGTTCCGATGGTTCCGACGTGAATCCGGGTTCCGCGCGGCAGATCGGGGTGGAACGTCGCCATTCCCCAGTGGAAGCCACGACCGGGTGCCTCGGCCGAGCGCGCGATCGGCGAGCCGAGCATGACCGCGTCCGCCCCACACGCAATCGCCTTCGCGATGTCTCCGCCGTACACCATGCCACCGTCGGCGATCACGTGCACGTATCTCCCGGTCTCCTCGAGGTAACGACTGCGCGCTGCGGCAGCGTCGGCAATCGCGGTCGCCTGCGGCACTCCGATTCCAAGAACCCGGCGCGACGTGCACGCCGCACCGGGACCGACGCCGACGAGAATGCCCTTCGCGCCGGTCCTCATGAGATGCAGCGCGGTGGAGTACGAGCAGCAGCCACCGATGATGGCGGGAATGTCGAGCCGCCCGATGAAGTCGTACAGATTGAGCGGCTTGACTGTTTTCGAAACGTGCTCCGCCGAGACGACCGTCCCCTGAATGACGAGGATGTCGAGCCCGCCTTCGAGCGCGTACTTGTAATACCTTTCAACTTTCTGCGGCGTGAGCGACGCCGCGGCGATAACGCCGGCAGCTTTGATTTCCTTGACGCGCTGGGTGATGAGTTCGGGCACTATTTCTTTCTTGTACAGTCTTTGAATGCCCCTCGTCGCTTCCTGTTTCGGCAACGATGCGATTTCCTCATAGACAGGCTCTGGATCCTCGTAGCGCGTCCACAATCCTTCGAGGTTCAGGACGGCAAGCCCGCCGAGCTTTCCCATCTCGATTGCGAGCTTTGGCGAGACGACCGAATCCATCGCTGAGGCCAGGAAGGGGAGGTGGAAGGTGATGTCGTCCGTGAAGCGCCAGGTGATGTCGATATCGTCAGCGTCCCGCGTCCGTCGCGACGGAACGATGGCAACGTCGTCGAACCCATACGTTACCCGCGCGTACCGACCTTTGCCAATTTCAACTTCCATATCCGTACCTCCAGGTCCCTGAAAATATTTGTAAACGTGAGCGAGCTGATGTGTGTCCCTGGTGTCTCCGCACACATTCTACCCTAAGGAAGGCGCACCCACCGGCACTCGCGGGGTTAGCGCGCGCCACGTTCGGGCAGCCCGACCTTCGGGCTTCTGCGCTGGCGCAGCCGCCGGACGTTCGCGTCAGCGGCCAGCTTGCCTGAAGAGTGCTAATCCTACCAGCGAATGCATAAATCAGTCAATGAAGATACCGGCGCGCTCGAGCACCTCGCGCGCCGCGGCACCGGCAGCGACGAGGGGGAAGGCGGCGCGCCGCCGCTCGAAGAGCGGCGGCGCGTATTCCGTATAGAACAAATACAACCCGCCCGCCACAACCGGCATCGGAATGCTCTCGTCAGACGGTTTCGCAAGCAGCTCCTCGAAAGCGGCGCGCGTGCGCTCCCCGCGCGCGACACTCAGAACCGCGCCGATCATGGACCGAATCATGCCCCACATGAATCCGTTTGCTCGAAAGAAAAAGACGCCCGTGCGCGACCGCTCGTCGAATCCGAAATCGGCCGCCATGACGGTGCGTACGCAGTTCTCCGCTTCCGCCGACTTTTTTACGAAACTCCGAAAGTCGTGCGTGCCGACAAGAGACGCGAGCAGGGATCGCACGTCGTCCGGAGAGGGGACGGTGCGCTCGAAACCCGCGAGGCCGGAAAGGAACGGATCGAATTCTTCGCCGAACTTCATGAGGTAGAGGTACTCACGATAGAGCGCGTTCGCGCGGGGATGGAACGCGTAGGGAACCTCGCGCGCGTCGAGAACGCGAATCGACGTCGGAAGAAACGCGTTGAGCGCCCGCACGAACGTCTCCGGCGGATAGTGACGATCGGTCTCGAACGTCACCGGATGAAGGATCGCGTGAGCGCCCGCGTCGGTCCGCGAAGAGCCTGTGACGTTCGCTTCCTCGATGCCCATCCGGGCAAGCGCTCGGTCGAGCTCTCCCTGAACCGTCCGCGCGTGCGCGAGTCGCTGGAACCCCCGAAACTCAGTTCCGCGATACTGAACCGCGAGCGCGATTTTCCGCTTCGTGTTCCGCGCGCGTTCCTCTCGCGCGTCGTCACGCCCGTCGTCTGCCACCGCTACCACCCCCGAACCCATGCCGCGCCGATGAGCACGAGCGTCAGCATGATAAACGCGGTATCGCGAGCCGCCCAGCGCCGATCGCGCAGCCAGATGCGCGCCCTTCGCGGATGGTACCCGCGCGCTTCCATGGCCAGTGCGAGCTCCTCGCTCCGGCGCATGCTCAAGAAGATCAGCGGAACGAACATGAGGTACAGACCGTAGATGCGCGCCCGGAAGCTTCCGGCGAACCGCACGCCGCGCGCTTCGAGCGATTTCTTGAGCTCGAGCGCTTCGTCGATGAGCATGGGAATCGCGCGGAGCGTGAGGGAGATGACGAGAGCGATTTCGGCAGGCTCGAGCCCGATACGGCGAGCCGGGGCAAAAAACCGCTCGAGGGCCGACGAGAGTTCGAGTGAGCTCGTCGTGATCGAAACCACCGCGCTCGCCAGCACGAGCGCCGCGAGCCGGGCGCAGATAAGCCAGCCTGCCACGAGGCCTTCCCGTGTTACGGCAACGTAACCGACGCGCGCGATAACCGTTCCCGGCTGGAGGAGAGCGTTGCTGACGAAGGCAATAACGAGAAAGAGAGCGATTCCCCGAAGCGCAACGCCGACGCGGGAAAACCCGCCGCCGGCCATCACGATCAGGCCCGCGAGAATGACTGCGGCGCCGGTCGCGCCCCACGGGCCGACGACAAACACACCGATCGAAACCATCACGAGCCAGGCGGCTTTGGCGCGAGCGTCGAGCCGATGAAGAAACGACGTTCCCGGCATGAACGTGAGGGGGTGCGCAAGGTGCATAGCGCTACCTCACCTCACCTGCGAGCGCGCGCGCCATCTGTTCGATGAAGTCGATTTCGCTCGCGCGAACATCGAGCCGCAGCCCGTGTTTTCGCGCAAGCAGGCTCAATTCGATTCGCTCGCTCGCGACGAGTGAGGCGGCGGAAAGGACATCGAAAAGAGATTCGACGTCGTCGAGGGGCGCTTCGAGGAGGCGCGAATCCGCAATGGCAAACAACCTGTCGGCAAAGAAAAGGAAGGGGTCGAGTTCGTGCGTGGCTACGACAACCGTCGCGCCATCCCGGACAAGATTCATGATCGCCAGCGCAACCTCGATCGAGCCTTTGTAGTCGAGACCGATAAGGGGCTCGTCGAGAAGGAGAACCCGCGCGTCAGTGACGAGGAGCGCCGCAATCGCGACACGGCGCTTTTCTCCGCGCGACAGATGAACGGGATCGCGCTCGTCATACGAATCGTCGAGACCGACGGTTCGCAGCGCCGCGCGCGCGCGGCTCTCTGCCTCTTCGCGGCCGATCCGCGATCGCGTTCGCAAGGCGAGCGCGACTTCGCTCACGACCGTCGTCTCGAAGAAATACCGCTCCGGTTCCGAAATGAGGTACGCTACCTGTCCGACCACACGCTCGAGACTTCCCACCTCGGAACCAAACAGCAGGACAACGCCGGAATTCGGACGGACAACTCCTGCCATGAGGTCGAGGAGCGTCGTTTTACCCGAGCCTGAACGACCGCAGACGACAGCGCACTCGCCCTCGTAAATGGTGGCTGTTGCGGACGAGAACACGAGCGTGCTCCCGTAGGCGAACGAAACCGACGCAAGTTCGCAGGCAACGGCGCGATGCCGCAAGCTCGCTCCACTGTACGAACGCTGTGGTGCGCCTGGGTGCTGTCCTCGCTCGTTCACTGTCCTGTATACGCCTCGCCTGTCGCTCCGTATGCTCCACCGTTCACGCTGCCACCCATCCTTCGGGGCCTGTCAACATGCTTGCCCTGCCGAAAGCCACCCGACGACGCCGCGCTCGCGAGTCACGCGGAAACGCTGGCAGCGCCGCAGACGCGTGGGCGCCGAAAGCGATGCGCGCTTCACGCTTCAGCCCGAGCTTGCGCGTCGAGCCTGCGCGAGGACCGACGCGACACACCGTTCGGCCCGCCCGCGCGGCACGCGCGCGCTTTCGGATTCGCGGGCACGCCGGGGGCGCGCACGTCGTCGGACGCGTTCTTCCTGCGTCCCCGCGCGTCACGCCTTTCGCAGGTGCGTCTCGATATCGGCGGCCGTCAGCGCCGGGTGATCCACGCGCGCCCCGAGTTCCCGCGCACGTTCCGTCACGAGAGCCGCGAGGGGCACCCGGACACGGCGCTTGACCAGAGAATACGATGACGCAAAGACATCGCGGGGCGTTCCTTCCCGGACGAGCGTTCCGCCATCGAGCACCATCACCCGATCCGCCGCCACAGCCTCGCGTGGGTCATGCGTAATGTGGACAACGCCGACGCCGTCGCGGGAAAGCTCGCGAAAGAGCTCGATCACGCGCATCCGGGACGGTGGGTCGAGCCACGCAGTCGATTCATCCGAGACGAGAAACCGGGGCTTCATCACGAGAACCCCCGCAAGCGCGACCCGCTGGGCCTCGCCTGACGACAGATCCTCGATTGCCCGGTCGAGCAGGTGCGCGATCGAAAGGCGATCGGCAACCTCGTCGATACGCCTGCGCGCATCGGCCGCGTCGACGCCGAGGTTTTCGAGCCCGAACAGAAGATCTTCCTCGACGACAGGAGCCACGATCTGCAACGTGGGATTTTCGAAGACGAGACCGACTGTACGCCTGAGGAGCGCGTTACCACGAG
>Ga0272449_1004883_pt1 | contig 10724 bp, 14 predicted proteins | sample YNPCB0241_FD_198679 | JGI IMG/M metagenome (GOLD analysis project Ga0272449, IMG submission 198679) | Hot spring sediment microbial communities from Yellowstone National Park, WY, United States - YNP-CB-024-1 | ecosystem: Environmental > Aquatic > Thermal springs > Hot (42-90C) > Sediment...
AAAATCAAAAAAGCCAAAATTAAACTTAAAAAAAGTTTTCCTTTTAATTTTTTTAGTTCTTGTTCTTTTTCTTGTTTAATTTTCTCATCCAAAATTTTTTCTTTTTCAAAAACCGCCTGATACCCAACCGACGCAACTGTTTTTTTTACTAAATCTAAATTAACTTGGCCATCAACCTCAATGGTTGCTTTACCGGTAGCTAAATTAACCACTGCCTTTTTCACAAAAGGAATCTTTTTTAACGCCTTTTCATTAACATAAACACAAGAAGCGCAATGAAGTCCTCTAATAAAAAAATCAATTTTTTTCACTTGTTAAAAAGTCGACTAACTTTTAAAATCTCCTCAACCATTTTTTTCTTTTTTACCCGGTTTTTTGACTCACAGGCAGAAGAAAAACAAGTTTTTAAATGGTCTTCCATAAGCATCTCATGGGCGCTTCGAAGAAGGCCAATAACCGCAAGATTCTGTTGCATAATATCAATACAATATTCGTCTTTTTCTGTCATCTCAATAATTTTTTCCAGTAAACTTTTTGCCTTTTTAAAATTAATTAAAATCTTAGTTCTGTTGTGTTTCATATTTTTTAATTTTTACCCTCCGATTCGGAGGGTAACTTTTAACTTTATTGATTTTAATTAAATCAGATTTCATTTTAGTTTTGAGTTTTGACATTTGAATTTTGATTTTTGTTTACCTCTACCTATGGTATAGGTATATCCTAAACAAAAAAATAATTTAAGTCAAGAAGAAAAAATTAAAAAACCAACCAATTAAAATAATCCCCAAAGTAACAACAGTAAAAAAACTAATTAATAACTTTGTCTTCATTGCCCGTTTTAAAATTAGAGCCTCAGGTAAAGACAAACCAACCGTTGCCATCATAAAAGATAACGCTGTCCCAAAAGGGACTCCTTTTGAAACCAAAGCTTGCATAATAGGAATAACACCAACGGCATTGGAATACAAAGGAACGGCTAAAATCGTTGCCAAAGGCACCGACCAAAAACTACCATTTTTTAAATATTTTTCAAAAAATCCCATTGGTACAAACCCATGAATCAAAGCACCAACTCCCACTCCAATTAAAACATAGACAAAAATCTTTTTTGTCAAATCCCATCCTTCTTCCCAAAATTTTTTCAAAAGAGAAAAAAACCTTTCTTTTCTTTCAAATGAATAATTTGTCTTTTTATTTTTTGCTGATTTAATCACCTTTTTTAAAGCCTCATCAATCTCCTCCTCCAACCCCATCTTCCCCAAAACAAATCCACCCACCATTCCGATAAAAACCCCAGCCAAAACATACATTAAAGTAATCTTTAATCCAAAAAGGCCAATAAAAATCGCAATTGAAGCCTCATTAACTAAAGGTGAAGTGATCAAAAACGACAAAGTGACACCCAGTGGAATCCCGGCTGACAAAAATCCAATAAACAAAGGAATTGATGAACAAGAACAAAACGGAGTAATCACTCCAAAAGCTGAAGCTAAAAAATAATCAAAACCAAACCATTGTCTTTTGGTTAAAAAATCACGAATCTTTTCTGTTGGTATATAATAGCGGATGATTGCCATAAGGTAATTAATCACCAAAAGCAAAATAAAAATTTTTATTGAGTCATAAATAAAAAAATTTAAAGCCAAAGCCCAATGAGTTTTTGGGGCAAGATTAAAGACCGAATAAGTCAAATAATCAGCCAATTTTTGTATGGGTAAGAATAAATCCATAATTGAATCAAACTCAAAGTTCTAAATCCTAAATCCTAAACTTGAAACAAATCCTAAATTCTAAACTCTAAATCCTAAACAAATTCTAAATCATAAATTTATAATTCTTCAATTATATATGAACCATTATTCATATGTCAAGGATAATTTTTATGTTTTATTTTAGTGAGATGATTGTTATAAAATAAGGAGTAAATAAATTTTTCCCTTATGCAAAATTTAGCCATTATCTTAGTTTTTGGTATTCCGCTTTCTTTGATCGCTGCTACTATGGTTTTTTTGATTAGTTACCGTGAATACCAACATCATTTTTTTAATAAAAAAAGGGTAATCAAGATATCTTTGGAATCAGCCCTGTTTACTCTTGGTTTTTTTGCTATTCTTTTATTGGTAATTTGGTTTTTTCTTGGCAATATATTTCCATCAAAATAATATCTTTATGGAAAAGTTACTTAATTTTAATTGCAGAAAAAAATTACTTCAAACAACAAGGGAGAAAATCTTTAATTTTTTCCATTATTTTTTATTTCTTTTTCAATAATTTCTTTAATTTTTTCCACATCAGGAGTAAATCCAACCATTACCGGTTTACCATCAATTGCCAAAACCGGAGACTGCATTACCCCCATCTCAATGATTTTTGAAATATCGGTGACATACTCAACCTCCTCTTTTAACCCCAACTGCAAAACCGCTTTTTTGGTCAAGTCATAAAGCGCCTTACAGGTGGCGCATCCTGATCCTAAAACAGCAATTTTCATAGGTTATTTAGAAAGTAAACTTTTAATAATTTTCAAAAATTTTTTTCCTTTTTCTGTCAAATAAAATCGTTTAAATCTACCCTCCATTTTCCCCTCAACAAAACCTTTCTCCTCAAGCTCAGAAAGATGATGGGAAATCAAAGTCTGAGAAAGAGAAGTTAAAGAAACTAAATCACAAACACAATGGGGAGTCTCCAAAGATTGTAAAATCGCCATTTTTGAAGCGACAGACACTGCCTTCAAATCCTCCTCCACTTCCTCAAAAACCCTAAAATTTACTTTTTGATGCCTTACCCGACACTGACAATTTTTTCGATTAAACATATACCACTCTGCTTTGATTTTATAACTTACACCATTGTCATGCTGTCCTCCGATTCGGAGAATCAGCATCTCAATCATTTAAAATGAGATCCTGAAATAAATTCAGGATGAAAAAAAGTTTAAAACCTGAGTTGGTTAGGTATATACCTATACCACTTCGCTAAAGCTTCGTTGGGTATAAACCGAAGCTTTCAAATGAGATTTTAAATTGACTTTATAGTCAAAACTACTCTTTAAAAATCAAAGCTTCGTTAGGTATAACCCCTTGCTATTTGAAAGCGAAGGGGTATATTTTCCAATTATATATGAATAATTGTTCATATGTCAAGGCAAATTTTGCTTAAATGAGGTAATTATATAATTTAAATTAAATCATCGACAAGTCAAACAATATACTTGAGGTATTTGCAGATTATTTAAAAAAAATACTTTTATAAGTTATTATAAGTTAGAATAAATATAATTTAAAATTTATTTTTTAAGATTATTAGCTATCCATTCTTCTATAATGTTTCTTAATAACTCTGATTGAGAAATTTGTTGTTTTTTGCTTTCTTCTAAAATAATTGATTTAATTCTTGAAGTTGATAAAAAATTAAATTTTTCTAATTTCTCTAATTTTTGATCCTCTTTATTACTTAATATTGCCTTTAATTGTTCTTCTAAATCATTTAATCCTTTGTAATAAATAAACTTTATATTTCCAGATTTTGTACCTTTTAAAAAATTTAAACTATTTTTTGAAAATCGACTTTTTTTTATACAGATAAGAACATGTTTCTTTTTTTGTAATGCGTAAGTAATTTGTTGACCCACACCTATAGAATCAATTGACGCTTCAACTATTAGATAATTAGCTTCTCTAATAGATTTTAAAGATTGAGAATATATTAATTCAGGAGTCCTTTCCTCTTTTTTAAAATACCATTCATGTAAAATTTCAAAACCTAATTTTTTTATTAATAATATGAATTCCTTATACGTAGGATTTGTTTTAATTTTTAGATATTTACTAGAAAAAGTAACAAAAGCAAGTTTTTTTTTATTCATAATATATTTATTTATTATATAATTAAATTTATTAAAATTAAAATATTAATATAGTACATGATTTACGTAATTACCAGTCAATAGATTGATTTAACTGGCTAAAACTTGTGTAACTATTTTAATCATAACCTAAGGCTAATTTTGGTTTATAAACAATCTAAACTAAAATTAACTACGTAAGTCCTGATTGTAATTAATTATGGAAGAATTAAAAGATTCTTTTAAAAAACAGGAGGTTGAAATTCGAGCAATACTTGATAGCGAACAACGCGCGGTTCTTGAAACAAAACTTACTAAAAGAGGAGCTAAATTTGAAGATAAAGCACAAATCACTGATATTTATCTTTGTCCATCATCAGTAAATTCTTTTAAAGAAATTGAAATGAATAAAGTTGGGTCTTATAGCTTGCGAATTCGAAGAAAAATCACTGACGAACAAGAAGAAGTTAGCATTAATACTAAAATTATAACCACTGAGGGCGATCATAATGCGTGGCAAGAATACGAAATTGACGTTTCTTCTTTTGATGTAGCTTTAGCTATTTTTAGAGCCATTGGTTTCAAACCTTTTTTTACTTTGGAAAAAGATAGGTATATTTTTAAGCTTGACAATATGACAATTTGCGTTGAAGATATTATTGGTTTTGGTTCAACTATTGAGATTGAAGTAATTGCTGATGCATCAGCTAGTCAAAGAGCGAAGAAAGAAATAAGAACTTTCTTAAAAGAAATGGACATCGATAACAATCAATTAGTTCCAAAAAGTATCACAAACTTACTTATGCAACAAAAAGCTAAATTTTAATTCAAAATTAACCTAATAATGGCTTGCAAAATAAAAAAGAAATAGTTTATCATAATCAAATGAAGAAAAAGATTGTTTTTCTTTTTTTATCAATTGTTTTTTTCCTTATTTTTCTCTTTTTTTCTTATCTTGTCGAAAAAGACTTATTTGTTCAATGGGACTTTGATACAACAGTCAGACTCCAAAATCATCTGCCAAAGAAATTTGATCCATATCTTTCTCTTTTTTCCTTAATTGGCAGTTTTGAAGTTTATTCTCTTTTAATTTTAATTATTATTTTTATAAGAAGAAAAATCATTTCATTTTTAGTCTTTATTCCCTTTGCTTTTGCTCATCTGGTTGAAATTTTTGGTAAAGCTTTTCTTCATCAACCACCACCTCCTTTTCTCTTTCATCGTTATAATTTGTTTTTTAATTTTCCATCATCTTATGTCCAACCTGGATATTCCTATCCATCTGGTCACTCATTAAGAACAATTTTTGTCTCTTTTTTAATTGGATATTTAATCTTAAACTCAAAAATGAAAAAAATAGGCAAAATAATTTTGATAAGCGCTCTTTTTATTTTTAATTTTTTAATGCTTTTATCAAGAGTGACTTTGGGGGAACACTGGTCAACGGATGTAATTGGGGGAGCGATTTTGGGAGTCTCTTCATCTTTTTTTGCTTTTTTGTTTTTATAATATAAAAAAATTAGTTATGAACCATTTAATCAAATACACCTATCTTTCAATTTTTGCCGCTTTAATAACCATTTTTTTAAAATTAATCGCCTACTTTATTACCAACTCTGTTGGTCTTTTATCAGATGCCGTTGAATCGCTAGTTAATTTTGCCTCGGCTTTGATTGCTTTTTTTGCCTTAAAAATCGCCCAAAAACCAGCGGATAAAAATCATCCTTACGGCCACACAAAAGCCGAATATTTCTCAAGCATTGCTGAGGGAATTTTTATTTTTTTTGCTTCTTTAGCCATTATTTTTTCAGCTTTTAACCGTCTTTTTTATCCAAAACCATTAGAAAAAATCTCCCTTGGACTTTTAGTTTCCACCATAGCTGCCGTCATCAATTTTTTTATTGGTCAAACTTTAATCAAAGTTGGCAAAAAAAATCAATCAATTACATTAGAGGCTGATGGACAACATTTAATGACTGATGTTTGGACATCGGTTGGTGTAATTTTTTCTGTTTTTTTAGTTGATAAAACTAAAATTTTGATTTTAGATCCACTGGTTGCAATATTTGTTGCTTTAAATATCCTTTTAACTGGCACAAGTCTTATCCGCCGCTCTTTATCTGGCTTCATGGATGAGGCAATTGACAAAAAAGATTTGGAAAAAATTGAAGACATTTTTGAAAAGTATCAAAAAAAAGGGCTAGTTTTTCATGAGATAAAAAGTCGAAAAGCTGGTCAAAAAAAATTCCTCTCTTTTCATGCTCTTTTTCCCAATGATTTTACCATCAAAAAATCTCATGACTTAATCTATAAAATTGAAAAAGAAATAAAAGAGGCTGTCTTTAACATACAAATCGAAAGTCATTTGGAACCAAAAGATGACAAAAAGTCGTTTGAGAGTTAATGATAATGAACCGTAATATTGATTATCTCTAACGCTTTCTTGTCTTCTCGAAAAATAAAAAGACCTCGAAATTTTCTATCAATGCGAAAACTATAAATTCCAAATTCTTTTGGCTCCAATAACTCAACTTTTAAGCTTGGATGTCTAGGATTTAAAGATAAAAGTTTTAATTGTTTTGAAAATTTAACCTGAAGATTATATTTTTTAATCTTTTTTTCAATAAGTTTTGATAATGGCAAAATCTTCATAGATTATCATTCAAAATAATCACTTTCATTTAATCCCTCTTTTAAATCTCTTAAAAATTCTTCTGGATATTGTTTTGTATTTTTAAAAGCAGAAATTATCTCTTTTTTAGATTTAGTTTTTGGTGAAATAAAAGGAAAAGTTGCTGCTTCACTTACTAATTCTTCTTTATGGATCACCAAACGAATAAGAGCCCGAATAAACTCACTTCGATTAGCAAATGAAAATTTTTTTACCAACTGATCAATTAGGTTAACCTGTTCTTTTGGTAAAGAAATATTAATAGTACTCATATAAAAAAAATTATAACAAAATTTGCCAATCTTTGTTAATAATTTTACAATCCAATCTCAGAAGCTATTAATTTCATCGCCTCAAGACAAATTTCAATGAATTTTTCCAAAGGAATATTTAGACCTTGAGGAAGCTCACATTTTTTAACATCTTCACGTCTGGTACCGGCGGCAAACTTTGGTTCTTTTAAAAAACGTTTTACCAATTTGGGCTTTGACCGCCTCTAAATATTTTTGACGATTAGGATAATCGATCATAAAAATAAATAATAGTAAAAAATTTTCTTTTTAAAAAGTTTATATCAAGTAAAATAACCAAATTTAATTACAAACCCACGACCGTGGCTTTATAATTAAAGTCTTATATTAAATATAAACTCCAATTAACGTTTTATTAAACAATTTTTACACAATGTTTATACAACGTTTACAAAACATCTCCACCATGTTTACACTAATTTTTTAAATCTCCCAATCTCTACTTATCTCTATAAATCTCTATTTATCTCCATTTATCTCCATAAATCTCTATTTATCTCAATGTATCTTTTTTTATTAATGCTTAACATTTAAATTTTCACGTTACAAGTTACAATTTACACGTTTCACGTTTCACTTTTTTCCGATTTATCCAATTTCTTGATGTTGGCTGATTTAAGAAAAACCTCCGAATCGGAAGGTGATTTATCTCAATTCTTATGATTTCAATTGATTCTAACACTTCGACTTCGCTAAGCTTAAATCGATTTTGGCTTATTTTAATTTACCCTCCCAATCAGAGGACTGATTATAACTAACTTTAACTATCTTTGCTATAATCTTTCTTATGACCATCTCTTCTTTAAACCCAAAAAAACTAAAAGACTTTTTTTCCTTTCTTTGAAAAAACTAATGCATAAAAATTTTCCTTTTTATCATCCAAAAGTAATAGATTATTTTCTTAAACAAAATTTTCTTTTTAAAAAGAAGGCCTTCGAAAAATGTCTTATTTTGGAGTAAATCAGGTTGTGATGGGAAAGATTATTGGGAAGTTTAACGTAGAGAAAATTATTTAGCATCTTAGACCGCCAGTGTCGCCACCTAAATCTTTTGCGCTATAAAATTTAATAACTCATTTGCTTTTTCATATGCAAACATCTCTTGAATCCGCCCAACTCGATATTGAAATACCCCCAATCTTTCAACCAAAGATCTCTTCATTTTTCCATCCTCCCTCCCCTTTTCTAAATCATCAACTGTCTCCTCTAAATTAGCAAAAACATCAGCTGCTTTAATTATTCTCAAATAATCCTTGTTAGCTTCCCACCATTTTTTCCTGGCTCCTTTTAAACCTTTCCCATCCCAAATCCTTTCAAAATCTTGTTTCTTTTCTTCAAAATAATATAAATTGGGATCTTTTTGCGGAATCGAAAATCTTGCCATATAACTTATATTATAGGCATTCGCCATAATTAAAACTATTTCCCTTAATCTTTGTTGAAGATATTCAACACTCATCTTTTCACCATTTTTTTTATTTATCTCAATTGTATCATGTAAAGCAGCTGCCATCATTAAAACGTCGTAATTTAAACTTATTTTTTTTGAAGTTAACTGTCTATAAAATTCATCTGCCAAAACCATTGTCCGAAGAATATGACGAAGGTATAAACCTTCATTGACTTTTCTTGTATAATTTTTACCTTTTGAATCCTGATATAAAGAACGAATAAAGGGTAAATATTGGGCAAGAAAATTAAATAATTTTTGATCTGCCTCAAAAACCTGCTCTAAATCTCCAAAACCAAAAACAAAAGCCTCAGCTAGTCTTGGATCTTTATCTTTAAGAAGAATTTTGGCAACCGGTCCTAATCTTTCTACTCTTACATAACTATCATTCCCTGTAGTAATCTGAGCATCAAAATTTTCTCCTAATGAAACTTTTTTCTCCAACACTTGCCATAATGCTGTTGCTCCAAATCTTTGCTGCTTTCCTAAATCTCCATCAGAAAATTTTAATGACAATTCAACCATTCGTAAAAGTTCTTCAGGACCATACTCCCTTAAATATAATTCTCTACTCTCCCATCTTTCAATCAACCTATTTCCCACTTCTTGCCAATATTTTTGCTGACTTGGTGAATATCTATCAACCCATGACTTAGGCGATCTTAAAAAATTTAGTGCTAATAACCATAAACAACCATCCGGTGGTTGAATTTCTCTCATTAATGAATTCCAATCTTTCGGATTTTTCCTTTCCATTATTATCGGTTATTTTATTAAATTTTGGTAAAAAATCAATCTAAAATAAGATTACAAACAAATATCTTTTTACCTCCAACTTTTCAAACCAACCCCGCGAAGTAAAATGGCAATAACCGCATAAACACCAATATCAATCCACAAATCATCAATCGTTTCATTTTCCGGCTTTTTTCCACTCATCAAAAGATGCTTTATCCGATTAAATTTATAAGAAATCCGAAAAGCAATCCCCAATTCCCCCATATCCAAAATATTTCCTTTACCATAATCTTTATGTTTTTTTAAAAAAATCTCAAGCATCTTTTGACAAACTACCTCAAATGTCTCATCTTTTTGACAACTTCAGAAAAATCATCAATCGCCCCAAAATATTTTTTTAAATTTTCCTTAAGATTTCTTTTTTTTCTTCTTCCTCAGGTAGTAAATTTTCTTAATAATTTCAAAACTTTATTTTTAATCCCCTCATTCACTTCTACCACAACTACCCCAAACTGCCAATGACCATAAAAAACCAAAGAGTTTAAAGGAGAAAATAAAATCACAGGCAATGCCAGAAGATCTTCCTCGCCATCAACAAAAACTGCCCTTTTTTCTTTTTTTGATAAAATTTTTTCAACACAAGTTTTTATTGTTAAAAAAGCCTTTTTTTCTATTGTTCCTGGCTGATTAACGATTTTATTTGGAAAAATTTTTTCAAGAGTTTTTTTCACTTTTTTATCAACTTCTCCTCTTTTTGTTTTCCAATCAAAAATCAAAAGATGAGGATTAACTTTATTTTTTATTAAATGATAAGAAACAATGTCGCCGACAGTAAAAATAAATTCTTTGTTTTTTTCTTCAATAAATTTAATCACTTCTTTTGTGTTAGAAAAAACTCTTCCCAAAGGTTTTCTTAACTTTTCTTTTAAATTATCTGGCAAAACCAATTTTTCACTATCTTTCAAGAAACTTAAAACTTGTAACCAGTAACTTTTTCCCTTTCTATCAATCTCACCCCTTCTTATTCGTTCTGATGAAATAATCTTATCATCAGAAGCTAAAACTTCAGAAACCACAATAATTTGCAGTTTTTTTAAACCATTTTTTTCGCGAAGATCGTTGATTTTTAAAGCGTTTTGATAAGTGTTTTTGGAAACAATAATTGCCTCAGCTTTCTTTAGCTTATCCACACCGCCAGTAAAATCATTAATCTTTATAATCTTAGCTCTCTCTTGCCAATTTTTTTTCATCAAAAATTGACAAACGTTTTTTTTTCTTAAAAAAAAAGACTCAATAGCCGATGATAAAAATTTATCCTTAATCATCTTGTCACTAGTTATACCAATCAAAACTCTCCTTCCAACTTCAAAAGCTTTCTCCAAAAAAAATTTATGACCTTTGTGAAAGTGATCAAATGTCCCACCCAAAACAATCTTTTTATATTGATAATTTTTATCCATTTTTAGTTGAATAACACCTCAACTAAAATAAAAAGAAAGGCAATAAGAAGAAGAATTTTACCTTCGTTTTTACTGATTTCTTTTTTTGACTGGGAAAAAAGATAAAAAACTCCCAAACCAAAAAGATTGACAAGAAGAGTCCGAAGCGAATAATTTTCAATATTAATCCGGGCCCCATTTAAAAGAGTTAAAACGCCAAAAATCAAAGTATTAGCGGCTGCCGATCCCAAATAATCACCTAAAGCTACTTC
>Ga0272449_1004884_pt1 | contig 10722 bp, 7 predicted proteins | sample YNPCB0241_FD_198679 | JGI IMG/M metagenome (GOLD analysis project Ga0272449, IMG submission 198679) | Hot spring sediment microbial communities from Yellowstone National Park, WY, United States - YNP-CB-024-1 | ecosystem: Environmental > Aquatic > Thermal springs > Hot (42-90C) > Sediment...
TCGCCAGCGCTGTAGCGGTAGAGCGCTATAGTTGACTCATCTATGCCCTCAGATACTATCCAAGATTTCTCGACTCTGAATCCTATCCACACATAATCTATGTCCGCGTCGGTTATGTTCTCGGTTATTATGTTCAGGTATGCGTAATTTGCACCTGGAGCAGCTATCGCGATCTCCGCAGGCCTAGCTGTGGATTGTTGCACGGTTATGCTCACATTTTCAACCGCGTTTTTCACGTTAATTTCAAGGCTGGTGATGGGCACGTTTTGCACATCAACCCTGGCTGGAGCTGCCGGGGTTATGTTTTCAATTCTGACGGTTGTCTCGCTAACCACCGCCGCGGGCGGTATGGTCACAGGTGGAGATGGTGGGGAGGATGTCCTGAAGGTTATGCCCGCCGAAGCGTTTTCCAATCCCACCGAGTCCTTGGACTTGACCCTGAAGTAGTATGTGGTGCCAGCAGAAAGGCCTGTTAGGGTAATTGAGTGGTTTTTGACCAACGCGTTTTCACTTTTAGTAAGGCCGTAAGAGGGGGAGGTTCCGTACTCAACTACGCTCGTCGCGCTCTCGTCCGTGACCCAAGTTATCGTGGCAGAGCTCGTGGTTATCCCTGAGACTGATACGCTAGTTATTGTCGGCGGGATTCCGTCCGCCTCGTATGTGGACCAACCCTTAACGTGGAAGACGAGCTTTTTGTTTACATTGTCCCAGTTGAAGTACGGGACATTTTCGTTGTTCTCAGCCCCCGACAAGAGCACCGGGATGCCATCTTTCAATATGCCGGGGGTCTTAATGAAATTCTCCAGGCCCTTCAGCATCACAAGCTCTGACTTCTTATTCATGGCGGCGAGGGCATCCGCTGCTGTGTTTAGCGACATCTTGGCCAGAGCTATCTCAAGGTTATTCCCTAAATTGATGAGGCCGTTAACGGTATTCATGTCGCACAGGTCTATGTTCTCAAGGAATCTAAGCCTGCCCACGGGCACGCCATCAACTACCCTCTCGAAGGTTAGGCTCTCAATGTTCGTGAAGTCCATTATGGTCCTAAAATCTGTGGTGTTGTCGGAGTTGAGTCCAAGGCTTGCATTTTCCTTCGGGTTGATGTTCGTAACAATTATGAAGTGTGATGCGGAGAAGTTCCCGGCAATGTCCATGGCGACAATCGGGATCCCGAAGCCGCCCACGTTTTCAAAGCTGCCTATGTTTTCTGTGATGAGATAAATGTTTTCATTTTCCGCCATGGGGATGCCGACCACATGGTTATCTCCTGTTATGTTCTCAAAGTTCCCCCACACAGTCAGCCCGGGCTCGGTCATCCTCACGGCTATGTAAACGTTGTCGTTATCGAAGTAGTAGAACAAATTCACATCCCTATAAGCTGGCTTATTGTCCCTCGTTCGGGCTACCACTGCCACGATTTGAGGAGGCACCCTGTCGATCTTAAACGTCGCCTGGCCCGTGAATGAGTGCTGGGTGCCACCGCCGCTCGCGTTGACATATAACGTGGCCGTGTAATCGCCGTCGGGCACGTTGTTGTCGAAGAACCAATAAACCCTGTACCTTAGCTGGGTCTGATATCCGGGATAACCGTACCCATACCCGTAGCCGAAGTAATAACCTGCGCCGTAGCCCGTATCATAACCGTAGCGGTAGCCGTAATTATAAGCTTGGAAACCGTAGCCTGTGCCGTACCCGTACCCCCAGTACCCTTGCTCGACGGGCAGCGGGAGTATTGAAACGTTTTCGCCCCCTGATATCGGCGTGCCGTCTGGGGAGAAAACGGTAACCTTCGTAAAAGATGAGGGGCCGCTTATGTTTAAAGTCAGATTGTCTATAGGCACGAGCTCGTTTGTGTCGATCACAACGCTTATGTCAAATGCTACTGGCGGAGAATTGTATGCTGGCCTGTCTGTTTGAATCGAAACGTTCACCGCCCAGACAGAGGCGGGGGAAAAAAGGATGAGGGAAAGCAGGATGAGAAATGTGATTAGGATGCTTAGCGCATTTCTCCTGAATGAGGGTTTGCGAGTAGAACTCAACCTTTTAGTCAAAAAATGTTCACCCTTATTTATTAAAAAAGGGGTGGTATAAAAACTTAACGTTTGATTTTGATTTGAGCGCTCTTGGCCATGGCTCGACCCTGGCTGACCTAAAGTTTAAGGTGGATGAAAGGGAAAGCAGACATAAAGTAAGGAGCTTGTATCTGTTCAACTTTTCGGCAAAAGTTCACTATCTGTCGATGATCGACTCCAATTTTGGCCGAAAAATAACGCCAAAAGTCGAAAAATTAGACCGATTTTTCACGTTTTTCCGAAAACCTGAAAGTCCATGAAAAATCTTATTCGCTCGCCTCTATCTCTCGCCCGCCATATAAACTTTGTACCCCCTCACCCACTCGCTAAGTTCTCGGGCCTCCTCAAACACATCCTCAATCGTTTTAGAGTACTCCTCCGCCTTCGTCACCATCCGCCTATACTTCGCATCCGTAAGCCTCTCTTCCTCCTCGCGATAGGGCTCGTTCCGCGTTAGCAAGCACCACATTATTCGAAGGAGCTTCCTAGCAACCGCAACTTTTGCAACTTTGCTGCCTTTCGCGTGCGCGATCCGCAGGTAGAAATCCTGCAGCTTTCCTGGGCGCTTGACTAAATGTTGAACCGCCTGCACTAGGATCCACCTAAGCCACTTGCTTTACTGCTTGGTTATTCGCCCGTGCCTCTGCGAGCTGCTGCCGGGCTGGACAGAAGACACAAGGCGGATGTTGCGACTGCCAGAAAGATGCTCAAGGTGATGTACGTCCTGCTTAAGGAAAAGCGCGAGTTCCGAGTTCCGAGACTTTTATTGACGGTCTGGGTGCCTCGTTGAAAAGCTGCGGCATTGGACTCGTGAAGAAGACTGAGGTGCCCGTCGATGCGGAATGCCGTAGTGCGGCTTGGGCCGCGGATAGAAAGATGCAGGTTGCCCTAAAACTGACCGGGGTGGTAAAGATTTAAGGGCAGGTGGAAAAAATGGAAGGCGTGAGGGAAAAGTCATCATAGAAGTTTTTTTTCATACCATCAGTTACGAAAGCTTGAAAATTCGCATTGGCTGGGGTGCGGGTGCTTGCCTAAACTTTCGGGTCGGTCTATGACAAGGCCATCTGAGAACGCCCTGCCCTTTCAAGGCCCCCATCTTGAAAGCAGAGAATAACAACCTCAAATTACATACTCCAGGGGGATTGCTATGCTTTATGCTCGGGAGCCCTTGCGGGGGGGAAAATTCACCCGCTTTCTTTTACCTTCTTTTCCTCTTCGCCGGAGGCCCCAATCGGTTCAGGGGATGGGGTGGTTGCCATGGTCCACCCTATCCAGCCAAGTATGCCCAGGAGCACGAGGACTGCTGCTGAAACCACTATTGACACTATCAGCGCCCCGTAACCCAGGTAGAACAGGACCAAGTAGGCGATTGCCGCTGCGATGCTTGCGACGACGATCCCGGCACCAACCAATCTATCCTTTCCCAAATCAACACCCAGACGAAAAAATACCCCTTTTCCCCTATTAATCTTAGCGATTTTCCAAAAATCTTCAGTAAAACTTCATGAACGCCCTCCTGAGCGCCCACCTCCAGGCAATCTTTCTCGTCCATAACAAGACCCTGCTAATCCTGTAAAATCCCTCGTAATCTCTGCCCACAGAAGAGCGGTAGCGACGGTTGAACTCCTCAAGCCCCTCGTTGCCTCTCAGGCACTCGGCAAGTAGGTTTGCAGCATAAACGCTTGGCCCTATTCCCCCTCCGCTCAAGGGGTTGACAGTGAAGCCAGCATCCCCTATGGCCACTACTTTCCCGTAAACGAGGTCTATAGGCTTATTGCTCGGGATCAAAGCACTCCCGCGGTCCACGACCTCCTCATTTTCGAGGCCCAAAAACTTCTTGAAATCAGAAAGCCTCTCGCGGGGGCTCTCCTTTGAGTTGGAGAACACCGCCACCCCAACGTTCGTTGTTTGCCCCCTCGAGAAGACCCAGTATGCCTCATCAGGCCCAAAGAGGTAGGTCCTCCATGACGCGTCGTCGAGCTCATGTTTAATTATTTCCCGATAGCCCAAGAAGAAAACCCTCCCGCGATTGGGAAGGAAGTGGCTCCTCAGCACGGCCCTAACCCCGGAAGCATCCACGTAAACTTCAGCCTCTATTTTTCTCCCGTTCGCCTCAACGTGGAGGAGATTGTCGCCCCTGAACTTCGGCCTAGCCTCAGCTCGGATGAGCTCGCAGCCCTCATCTAGCGCCCTTTCAAGCGCCCCCGTCACGAACTTGTGCCTGTCTATCATTATTCCCTCTCGCTCGCCGCTCAGCTCCTTGGAAAATTTTTCCACCTTCAGGTTGAGCTCTATCCTCCTTATCCTTTGAAGGACGGCGTTTAGTCGCTCTGGCTTGGGCTCAATTCCGCCTTTGAACCACCAAGCGTGTACTGCGTCCCCGCAGGGCTTTTTTCCTAGGCCAGACATCTCAGCCTTCTCTATCACGCACGTTTTAAGGCTGGGGCAAAGATTGTAGGCAAGAGCCGAGCCAGCTATCCCTGCGCCTACGATGCAGACATCGTACATTTTTCTCTTTAATCTGTTCCTCTTAAAAAGGACAAAAACTTTTGGGGTTGATGGTTTTCCTTCAATTTTTGCCTTACAGGGGTATGTCCGGTGCAGACTTAGATGGCCCAAGAAGGTAAATCGAAGCGTCCTCCCCGCAGTTCTGAAAAACATGATAAGGCTGCAAGTTCAGGAATAAGTGTGTGAGCCGCAAGGTTGCAGGTGCAAGGTCTTAAACAACCTTTCCTTTTGAGAGCGGAAATGCTTTTTGCGAGGAGCGAGGGCTGAGCCCTGAGCGCAGCGAAGGGTTGGAGGGGGGTCAGTCCCCGTTGTCGGGGGAGGCTCCAACCCGAGCGACGAGCTTCAGGGCAAAATAAATCCAAAATAGCTCAAAAAAAGATAGCATGTTTTTCGAATTTTTTGTAGCTATTTTTCGATTGCAAACTCTAGCGTTTTGTATATGCTGGCTCTTGAAGGCGTGCCTTTATGACATTTGCCTTTGAGCATGTGCTGAATTTTTTTGCGTATGTATGTGGCGGGGCGAAGGTGAGACGAAGACGGAGTTAAGGCGAAGCCGAGCCAGTTGAAGCATCTTTATGAGAAGCGTTTTGGACGAAGCATTTTGACGAGCCTGAGTTGCTTGTTTTGACAACAAAGTGTCTGTTAGGAATGGTCCGCAAATGCTTTCCTTTTCTCATAATAGGGTGGCAGGTGGATTTTGGCGGAGAAATATTACCGGTAAGGCTGGGTGAGAAAAACAAAAAGGCAGTATTCTGCTTTATTTTTTAAAAAAGAGGCATGTCCCCGCCTCATTACCGGTAAGATTTCCCTGCCTAAAAGCTAGCCCTGGTAAGATTTTGCTGCCCCTAAAAATCTTACCGGTAAGATTTCCATGCTTTCCGAGTTCGGCGACGCGTTTCGACCTGCACGAGCATTTCCCTCAACCTCTCCCCCGCAACGCGCCGGCTCTCCGCCATGTCCCGCGCGTCTTTATCTGTTAGCTCTGGCTTCCACAGCCACCTGGGGGCTGTGAGGGAGAATTCCTCAACCTTCCCAACCTCGGCAGGCTCGATGATTTTCGTCCATATCCTACCCGTGGCTTTGTTCAGCACGTTCAGAACCAAGGGCAGGCCGCCTTCTTTTGCCGCTCTCAGTTCCACCTCCCCAATTCTTTGGCAGTGGAAAGTCCAACTCGTCGTGATCGTGTACGCCTTTGATGACCCTATGGCTATTAGCTCGTTTTTCGCGTAAAGGAAGTGATCCGGCTTCTCCTTGCCCTTGAAGCTCTCCACCCTGAAGCCCATGAGCTCGATGAACGCGGCTACCGCGTCCTGGAACGATATCCCCTCCGCTTGCGATTCCATGCCTTTGATCCCTGGGCCGATCTTCTCAAAAATTTTCCTTGCTAGCTCCTCAGCCTGCTCGTCGGTGAGGAGCTTGTCCCCCATGAGCATGACAAGCCTGGTCGCTACTTTAGACAGCTCTCCGTACAAGAGTTGAATCGAGTTGGAGACCTCAGCGCGTATCGAGGCCTTTATTTCATCCGCAAATCGCCCTGAGATCTCCCTGATTTCTTCCTCGCCCAGCCCCTCGCCCCCCTCTTCAGCTAGCTCCTGCATGATGGAATCCATCGCCTCCTTCACGGCCGTTTTGACGATGGAGTTGAGATCACCTATCGCCACCCTCCCCCCGATCTTGCCAAGCCTGGAGTACACGAGGAAGTAGCTGGGAAGGAATAAGGAGGCCGCAACGATATTCGCGCTATATTCCCCGAGGATCTCGTTTACTTTAAAAACCCACCAGACTAGGACGGACACCAGTGCGCAAAGCAGCCAAGATACCCCCCATATCTTCACGAGGATCGAGGTGGTTCGGATCTGCTGTACAACTGTGAGCAGAGCAGCGGAGATTGTAGCGACGATGAAGATCAGCTCAAACAATCTCACCACCCCACGTTATTTTCGCCTGAGCAAGCCTGCGCCTCAGGTCTTCCCGCTCGAGCTCTTCCTGCTCTAGGGATGAGTTCCATGCATCAGCATCTATTTCCTGCTCTATTGCTTTCCTAACCGCCTGCTGAAGCGCATCTGGTGGCAGGGCGTCCAATTCCACCGCGTCTGTTCCACCCGTGTTAGCGACAAACCTCTCGTGCCTGGGATCGCTTGCCTTGGCGGGCATTGGAGGCAACCTGTACTTCCTTATTTGTTCGAGAGTGAGTGCAGCTCTTTTGACCTCTAGGCCCTCGGTGCCGTACCGCAATAGCCTTTCGTGGAGATCCCTTGAGATGTCTAGCCCGGAGGGATCGTAGTCCCCCAAGTATATCACGACCACTGGCTTCCCCGCTCCCCTGAATCTCTCCACTGCCCTTCTCAGGTACGAATAGCTTGAGTATCCTCTGGCGGGGCAAGTAATGACTCTGTATTGGATGGCAACCTCAGCCACCAGGCGCGAAAGGGCATCCTTTTCGACCCATACCTCCACGTAGCGCGGTTGATCCGCCCATATGGGCCGAAGGTAGCTTTGCCAGGAACTCTTAAATTGCCCTACCTGGTAGTCTAGGAACTCCTCAGTTGAGTTGAAAAAATCCCAATAGCCCAAGACTTCTCGAGATCGATCTTCGATCCGCCAGTCCTCCACCTCCCCGCGCTCCCTCGCTTTAACAATGATTTCTGAAAGCCTTTTGTATGAAGATGTCGTGTTTGAAAGGATCATTTTGGAAACCAAGCGATAAAATAGCTGCCTTAGCGTCAGCGGCACTTCGTATTGCTCCAAGATCACTTTTGATTCCCTTAGAATTTCCGCGTATTTCATTGCATCACCTCCGAAGCGGGCTTTTTTGCCTGCCCCTCAAGGCTACAGGTTGTGCCAAACACGGTTTCCCTCGTCTACCGCTTAGCCTCTGCACAGCTTCCGTCGCGCCATTTGAATTCGAGTTCGGCATACGCCTCAAGGAGCGAACTTGAATGGAGGTTCGGTTGCTTTCACTTCCCTGCTCCAAGGTCACCAGCTGCTGCCACGCCCGCGCGAGCCCCAAGAATTCATAAACGTCGACTTCCTCCGGAGTTGAGAGGATGACCTGCCTCAGCGTGGATCCGGCTGGCAGGCGCTCCGATGCCCACGCCTTGAGCCCCCTCAGGCGCATTTTTTCCCCTCTGTTTAGTTACTTTAAATTAGTAACTATTTAAAACTTTTTTTTAAATGAAAAAAGGATACTTATCAGAAAATTTAAAAAGGTAACTTCTTCCTTATTCGTATGGTATACCGATGGCGCGCATTAGGAAGGGGGAAGTGAAAAAGGCCATAGTCGAGATACTCTCAGAGGCTTACCCTGAAGCGGTTAGATTTCGTCTGCTGAAGCAAAAACTTGAAGGTCAGCTAAAATACAGTAAAGGAATTTCAAACAAGGTCGTATTCGAAAACCTGAAGAAGTTGGAGATGGATGGGCAGGTGGAGAGGACGAGGGATGGGTGGAGGGAGGTCAGGTTTTACTCTGAGGGCAGGGTAAGGAGCTTTATTAAAAGAATAGCTGAGGATTCTCTTCAGGTAAAAATCGATTGGACAGGGCACTCCCTCACCCCCTTCATTGAGATGGGGCATGGGAGGGAGTGCGTTATCCCTCCCCAGGCCCTTGAGGCCGCTGCGAGGGAACGCTTCAGCCTAGAGGTTAAGAAGTTGCTTGCCAACCTAAGCGAGCAACAAAAGGATAGGCTAATGGAATTCTTCGCCTGCGCCCTATGGCTCGGCTACAAATTTTTTAGATCCCATCTCCAGGGGGATGAGACCGGATTCAAAAGCCCCGGGGAGCTCATCGAATCAAAGTCAAAGGATGAGCTTGGGAGGCACTACCTAGCGGAGTACATCTCCCAAGGAATAAGAAATTACCTTGGTAAAAAAATTTCAATCGAAGAGTATAAGCTGCTTTTGCTGGCACATGCTCTGCTTGACCAAATCCAGGGTTGGGCCGCAAAAGCTCCAGAGAGGGCCAACATGAGGAGGGTGCCCCGATCGGGTATAGCCTTGGATTTCCTCAAAAAAGTTGCGAGGATAAAATTCGCTTACGTCCTCGCGGTTGGTTTTGATGAATTGGATGAGGGGTTGGCCAAGCTAATCAGGCTCCAAAATTTGGAGAGGTGGATCAAAGAAATTGACATGCATCCGGAGTGGGAGCTCAAGGTTGTTGAGGGCGCAATGAAGGCGGCCGCGGAGCGCGTAGAGCGGGGGATGCCTCCCGAGGAGAGCCATCTCCCTTTCCTCAACCTGACTCCAAGGGATATCTACGATTTCCACCCCAGGGGGAAGGACCCTGCCTTTTACCTCAAAATAGTTGAGATGATCCTCGAGGCCCTAAAAGCTAGGGGGATGGCGGGCAAAGGGCTCAGTGGGGCATCCTGATCACCGCTCTCCTGTCAGGCAGCACTGCGGCGAATTCCCACCCTTGGGATATGTATCTCTCAAGCTCCTCCACTGAAACTATCTTCTGGGTTGCGCAATTGGGCAGTGAGGATGAAAGGAGCTTCTTCCTGATAAGACCTTGGAACTCCTCATCGCTCATGCCTGACAAATCAAGCTCCTCTATCTCTTTCTCCTTCATCCCCGCCACCAGAAGCAGCTGGTGCCTGAGTTCTTGCTTTAAATCCTTTGAGGGCGCTTTACCCTCAGTTGATTCAAGGAATACCTGAGACCTTCGGTAGGCCTCCCTCATGTCCTCAACCACGCTCTCGGGGAGCCTGCGCTTGTTTGTGGTGTACCTCGCCTCTATGTCCCCCTTGTGTCCCATCCAGAACTGCCTGTAATCCCTGAGCACTAGCCCCTTTGATTCAGCCAGCATCAGCTGGGTGTCGAAGTATGCCCTTAGCACGTATGGCCTCCAGCCAAAACCGGCCCTCCTGATCGCCCCCCTTATCGCATCCCTAACGTTAGTGTTTGAGATGAATCCCCTCATGCCCCTAAACTTGGAGGTGACGATGGGCGAATCTGGGGTGAGCTTCTCACCCTCTTTTATGCGCTGCTCAAGCCACCTCCTAACATACCCCGCCCCCTCGTCGCTAAGGAAGGTGAAGTACTGGTGTCCGGCCTTTGACAGAGATTGCCTGACCACGACCATCGTTGGGGTCTGTTCAAACTCAACCTCCCCACCGCGGATGACCAGCTCTGGAAGGTCCTTTAACCTTAGCCCGTCGTCCCCGGCGTAGTTTCCTAGCGATTGGATCCTCAGCCCTGAGTGAGCCACGAGCGCGCAAGCCGTCCTGGTCCTGTTGTCCCCCGCCATGAGAATTTGCCTAAGCTCATCCTGGGTTGGGACTCGCTCGTTCGCCAGGGTGGGGGTATCCCTGGCCCCCTTGATCTTTATCTTCCAAGCAAATTGCCTGCCGTTATGCGCTAGCCAGGACTTTATCGCCTTCAGGACGGACTCCGTGTAACTTCCCGCGTGGCCCCTCCTCTCAGCCTCGTTCACGAAATCCATAAACATGTCGCGAAGGGAGGCATCAGGGAGAGAGAGCAGCCTGCGAGGGGTTATCCCCCTCTCTGCGCAGAACTTCCCGAGCCTCCTAAGGTACACGTCTGCCGTGACCTCAGATCCCCTCGCCACGTTCTCATGCCAGCGGAGGACGTCCGGGTCCTCCAAAAGCTTGGAGTAGCGGTCCGCGAACGTCACGATTATAGATTTTCCGTCCTCGTATATAAAGGTTCTGAACCCAAAAGGGTGCGGGCCGGGCGGGATTCGAACCCGCGACCTCGGGCTCCGGAGGCCCGCGTCATGTCCTGGCTAGACCACCGGCCCAATACCATTTATGAAGAGCGAAATTTTAATGTGCGTCCTCAATTTTCCTAACTTTCGAAATTTCTGCCGCCAACGCGCTGCAGCAAACTCAATTTTCTCCTCAGTAATTTTCGCTTTTTACGAGCTGAACCCTCCTGCAGAATGCGCATACCTTGGATGAGGACGGCATGCCACAGACCTCGCACTCAACCAATGGTGCCTCCCCAATCGATTTCTCGATCAAAGGTGAGAGCTTCTTCAGGTGAGATTTTACGAATGTGTGTTTGAAGCCCGGGATGCGGACCGAGATGTCGTTGATCAGCCTCTTCCTTTCGAGGCTCCTCGTTCCCCTCGAAAACGGGCACTCCTTAGCCCTAAACGGAAGGCCCGAGTATGAGGCATACA
>Ga0272449_1004885_pt1 | contig 10722 bp, 8 predicted proteins | sample YNPCB0241_FD_198679 | JGI IMG/M metagenome (GOLD analysis project Ga0272449, IMG submission 198679) | Hot spring sediment microbial communities from Yellowstone National Park, WY, United States - YNP-CB-024-1 | ecosystem: Environmental > Aquatic > Thermal springs > Hot (42-90C) > Sediment...
TGTGTCGGTTTTCCGGTACGGTTACCTTAGAGTTAACCCTAGAAGCTTTTCTCGGGAGGCTCTTCGCTTTCGTTGCTAAGCTAAAAGCTTAGCTCCCTCGGGAGTGCGACAATTGCCATTTAAGGCAAATAAGGGCATTTGTCCCTTATCTTGTCTTTACTCCCTCGAGGCCAAACCAATAAGACCCGAAAGCTTATTTCCTCCGTCACTCCATCGGAACTCTAAGGTAGGGCCGGAATATTAACCGGCTACCCATCGGCTTCGGCTTTCGCCATAGCCTTAGGAACCGCCTAACCCTTGGCTGATTTCCATTGCCAAGGAAACCTTGGGCTTTCGGCGTCCGGATTTTTCATCCGGATTGCGGTTACTCATCCCAGCATTCTCTCTTCCCTGCGCTCCAGTTGGAGTCACCTCTCAACCTTCAGCGCGCAGGAAATGCTCGCCTACCTCCAGTATCCCTTTTAAAATAAAGGGATACTGAACCATGGCTTCGGTACTCCTCTTACCCCCGTTTATTTTTCGGCGCAATCCTTCTCAGTTGGTGAGCTGTTACGCACTCTTTAAAGGATGGCTGCTTCTAAGCCTACCTCCCAACTGTCTTAGAAGGATCACTACCTTCCCGACTTAGAGGAGATTTAGGGACCTTAGCCGATGGTCTGGGTTGTTCCCCTTTTGTCCTAGGAGCTTAGCCCCCTAAGACTGACTAGGAGAAACGTGTTGGTGGTATTCGGAGTTTAATTAGCTAGCTGGGTAAAAACCCTTCACTAACTAATTAGTGCTCTACCCCCACCAACACTTTTACCTCCCGCTAGCCCTAAAGCTATTTCGGCGAGAACCAGCTATTCCCGGACTCGATAAGCTTTTCACTCCTACCCACAGCTCATCCCAGGATTTTGCGACGTCCACGGGTTCGGGCCTCCCCCCACCTTTCGGTGGAGTTCACCCTGGCCATGGGTAGATCGTCCGGCTTCGGGTCTTAGGCTACCGACTTGGGCACTTTTCATACCCAGACTTTTCAGTCTTTCGGTTTCCCTACGGATACGAGCTTGAACGCTCTTATCCTTGCCGGTAACCTAAACTCGCTGGGTCATTCTTCAATAGGCACGTCGTCACCCTTTCGGGCTCCGACTCTTTGTCAGCTAGGGGTTTCAGGTTCTATTTCACCCCCCTCATCGGGGTACTTTTCACCGTTCCCTCGCGGTACTAGTTCGCTATCGAGGATGGTGGGTATTTAGCCTTACCGGGTAGTACCGGTTGCTTCACCCAGAGCTATCTTACTCCGGGCTACTCAGGAATAAGAAAGTATCCCTTTTTAAGGGAATTTGCGAGCTTAAAGCTCTAGGTTTAGGAGAGTTTTCGCCTAGGGGGCTTTCACCCTCTATGGCGGTCCTTTCCAGGATCCTTCGGCTAACCCTCCTAAATCCTTTAAAACTTTCTTATTCCTTCAACCCTCAGCACTCTTAAAATAGTGCTGAGTTTGGGCTCCTCCCTTTTCGCTCGCCGCTACTCAGGGAATACCTATCGTAGCTTCCTGCTACTAGCTACCAACCAGAAGCTGGAAGCCAGCAGCTGAAAGCTGCGTAAGCTTGGTCTCTTTTCCTCCGGGTACTGAGATGTTTCACTTCCCCGGGTTTGCCTCCAGCATTAAGCTGGATGCTGTCGGTTCACCGACAGCAGGTTACCCCATTCGGAGATCTCGGGATCATAGGTTGCCTCGGCACCTCCCCCGAGCTTATCGCAGCCTGGCCACGTCCTTCATCGCCCCACCATCTCGAGGCATCCACCCCTAGCCTTATTAAAATAGCAGATTGCCTCCTCCGGATTTCTTTTGTTATTTAATTTTTAATTACGCTCTTTTCAACAATCTCAACCATTCTTACATTTTAAAAAAGCCCCGCATTTTCCGCGGGGCCAATAAAACAAATAAAAAATAAGAAGTTAAGATTCTATTGGCCCCGCTCTCCAACGCATATTAATAATATTATATTTTTGAAATTTTTTTTGTCAAGAAATTAGATAGAGATTTGTTTCTTCATCAAATTTCCTTTCTATTTTTTTATTAAAAGTTATTAAAAATAATTCACAAGTAGGATAAATTATTGCACTTTTTAAATGACCAGAAATAGTTTTAAGATTTCTATCTGCTAAAGATGCATGTATGTGTAAATAGTGATGACCTTCTTTAAAAGCTAAATTCCCTATAATTGAAGTTATTTCCATCTGTTTTTTTATTCTGAACCAATCATAATCTTTTTTCTTTTCATTATATCTTCCAATCTCACTTTCTTTGCAAGCACCAATTCCATAAAAAAATCCAGAATTAATTTTATTTTGCTTTAAAAATTTAATTAAAGAATCAAAAAGCTCCTCACCAGGTTCTACTCTTAAAATATATTGATTTTTTGTTATTTTTTTAACAATCATATATAAATTTTAACACAACTTATTTTTGATATTCTCTAAATTTTTGCTCTAAATATTGAATTGGAATTAAATTTAAATTAATTAAATTAGCTGCATGCTCTTTACCAATATATCTAAAATGCCAAGGCTCATAATCATAACCAGTAATTTTCTTGCTATCTTTAGGATAACTCATCACAAAACCATATTTCCAGGAATTTTCTTTTAACCATTTACCCTCAGGCGTTTTTTCAAAATTTATTGTAAGTAATGATGGGTAGCTTCCACTATCTAAATCAACAACAGTTCCTAATTGATGTTCAGAATGACCTGCTTTTGCAATAACATCAAGGGCTTTTTTACCATAAAACTTTATATAACTATAATATAAAAATTTTTGAATTTCAGGCCTCCTAAATCCAGAAACAACTATAATATTTAATCCTTCTTTTTTAGCATCATTTATCATTTCAAGCAAATTTTCAGCGGCTTCTTTTCTAAGACAAATAATACCCAAAGTAGAAACTTGATTAGTAATATTAATTAGATCAGGCGGAATATAATCTAAGGGCAGTGGGTTATTTTTACTAACTGGATAAAGTAAAAAATCTGGATAATCTTTTTCTGAACTTGGGCAAAGAAGTTTATAGTAAAGCTCATTAATCTTATTTAAAGTTTTTTCATCTAAATATCCAGTTAAATTTAAATTATATTTTTCTTGAAATTTAATTAAAAATTTTTCAGTTTTATCTCCAAAAAACCCTGTAATTGGTAAATTATTATCAATTTCAAGATTTAAAATATTTTGTAAAATTTTAACATCCTTTCCGTAATCTCCTTTTTTAAGATTCCTACTTATACCAAAATTTTTAGCATAAGCATGCAAAAAATAAGCTTCTTTTTGTAAAATTGAAGCAAGATTAAAATAAACAAAATCTTCAAAAAAATCAAAATTATAAAAGTAGACAGTTATTAAAACAAGAATTAAAAAAATCAATAAAAGATTCCTCATTTTTAAAATTTTTAAAACTTTATTTATCTACTTTTGGTAAAGTTATTCCTTTTTGATTTTGGTATTTTCCCTTTCTATCTGCATAAGAAATTTTACAAGGTTCATCAGCTTCTAAAAAGATAACTTGAGCTATTCCCTCATTAGCATAAATTTTTGCTGGAAGAGGAGTAGTGTTGGAGATTTCTATAGTCACATAACCTTCCCAACAATTACTTGACCAACATGCTTTTCCCTTTCTTCTTACATACAATGTATGATTGGGGACAGTAACATCATAAACATAATCATTATAATCAATTAATGAAAATGAATTTTTATAAATCTTAGGAGTTAGATGTGTTTTGCTAATCCTTATCTTATAAATATCATAATTAGCTTGAACAAAATGGCCCTTTAATATTTTCTTTTTATAACTTGTTTTGGGAATTTTTCTTACAATTGCAGTCCATCCACATTTTAGAATAATCTCTTGAAGATCATCTGCTAATTTTTTTGAAGTAGTGGTATAAGTGAGAGTTTGTAAATTTCCATCTCCCAAAAGAAAAGAAGATAGCAAAATTTTTAAATAGGAAGGAGCAAGATTTTTGATTTCTTTAGGAATAAATTTTTCTGGAGCATGTCCGAATTGTTTTAGATATAAACAAAGGGGTTTATTCAAACATACAAACCCTTCTTTGATCTCGAAAAACTTAAAAGGCAATTTGCTTAGCCATTTTCTAATTATTTTTCTTTTCTTAGGATCAAAACAAGCTATTTTAACAACATAGTTTCTCTTCTTTTTGTCTATATAAGCACTACCTTCAGCTAACCAAATACCAAAAAACTTTAGCCAGTCTTTCATTTTGATCTTAATAGGTTTTAAATAAAAATCGTGCAGTTCATTCAAATTCTTCTTCAATCCCCAAACAAAAATTCTATTTGCTCCTATTTTTCTTCTTTTAAAAATAGCACTTTTTTCCAAAAAACCTTTAGAATATAATTCATCAAGATAAAAAAGCAAGGTCCTATGAGGAACTTTGTTAAGATTATTTTTAATACCAACAGTGGTTAAATTATTTTGTTCTAACATTTCTAATATAGAAGTTAGGTTTTTAAATTTATTTAATCTATTCTCATCTAACATCCTTGGAAGATAAAAATATTCTATCTCCTCTCCTTTCCACTTAGCATCTCTTTTTAGTTCATAGTTATACTTTCCATATACATCTTTTGCTTTTACAAACTCGAAATATTTCCTCCATCTTTTTCTCACTAAAAGCAAATGATCAGGGGTTACACACAGATCTATATTCCTTCCTCTAATTCTTATCATTTTGCCTTTATATCTAAATTTTTGAAATTTAATCGGCCTTTGATATTCTAGTTCTCCTTTACTATTTAGAGTTGCCAATAGATCATCTTGACTTAGCTCATAGAATTTCTTCCAACCATCTATAGTTAAAACTTCTGTTTCTTTATCATAGCAAGGTTCAAGAGGCGTGACATTAACAATGATCCCGCATCTTGCATAACTTGATTTTCCTAAAACAATAGCTAAAACATTTCTTGGGATTTTGAAATATTCAACTGATCTTGCTAAAACAAACGAATTTGGAGGTATAATGCAAAATTTACCTTTATGCTTTATAAAATAATTTTCTTTAAAATTTTTAGGATCAATTATTTCGGTTGGATAAGCATTATGAAAGATATAAAATTCATCAGCAACTCTCATATCATAACCATAGCTTGAAAGACCATAAGAAATTTTTCCTTTACGAATTAACTTTTCAGAAAAAGGTTCAATCATCTTATGTTTTCTTGCCATATATTTTATCCATTCATCATTCTTTATCCCAGCCATAAATTAATTTTAACATTTTATTTTATAATTTCTACAACTTTATTAACAGGAGCAGGTGAAGTTATAGTAATAACATTTTTTGTTTTTAAAATTGATGGTAAATAGCTTTTACCAATAATCTTATCATCATCTAACCAGAAAATTTCTAAATCAACAAAAGTATTTTTATTCCAAAAATATCTTATTTGTTTATCGGGAAAAATAAAAATCATACCATCATAATCAACAGGTTTTTTAATAAAACTAAGCCCCTCTTGCCACTCTTTTGGAGTTTTTGCTTCTTTAAGCAAATAATTTTTCTCTTCTAAATTAAAATATACAAAATCTTTTTTATCTTTAAAAATTAAAAAATACAAAAGCAAAAATAAAATTAAAATGAAAATGAAAAAAATTACCAGCTTTTTGATCATAAGTTTATTATAAAAAATTTCTATTTAGCTAAAAACTTTGTTTTCAGTTAACCGTTCTTATATCATAATATAAGTAGTGTTGATTCACTTATTTTTTAAAAAAATTTAAAAAAGTTTAACTTTTAGTATTTTATAGATTTCTGGATAAAATAACCCTAGAAACAATTTGAACAAAAATAAAATTAATAATCAAAAAATAAGAATAATGTAGCGATTTTTTAAATTTTTACCCCAACTTTAGTTTAGTTATAAACCAAGATTTAAATTTTTAAAAACTGAGGGAGGCGACGAAAAAGACGAAAGATCGGAGTATAAAAATCTTTAAAAATATTATTTATATTTTGTTTTATTTACAAGTTTTTGAAAAACTTCAAACACCTTCTCAACACTAATTCCCTTAACTAATTTTTCATTATAATCTCTTCTATAAAAAGCCTCTTTCAAATATGGATTTACAATCTTTTCCATTCTATTATAGCCATAAATTTCCCAAGGACTAGTACACAAAAATAAGGCAATTATTCCTTTTTTCAAATATAATCCTAAGTGCATTGATAATGTATCCCCGCAAATTAAAATATTAGCTTTATCTATGTCTTTCATATAATCAATTAAACTTTTTCTTTGTTTTAAATAAAAAACTTTATAACCTTCTTTTTCTATTTTCCTTTTCAATTCATCATAATAAGGCCAAACTTTCATTGGCCATGTTTCTCCGGCTCGTTTTTCTATTACTACAACAATTTCTTTTGTATTTGAGGGTACAGTTTTATAATTTAGCCAATATTCCTCTCCTTTAAATTTTTTCCCAATCATTCCAAACAAAATTTCTTGATAACTTTTTCTATTTTTCCATTTCAACAAATCTGCTTTTTCTTTTCCATATTTTGAAATCAAACTCATATCATACCATTTTTTACTTTCTTTTGTGTAAGAAAGTTTATTTCTCTTAAAATCAAAATAGACTCCAATCAATTTTTTTGTTTTTAATTCACTTAAATTTTTTGCCAAATTTTCATCTTCTTCCAAATTTAAAATTAAATCAAAGTCCAAATTTCTCAAGGTGTCAATCTTTTCTGGATTTAAAATTTTTAAACTTTTAATCTTAGGTAAAATTTCAAAAGCTTCTTTTGAAGTTATCCAAAAAATATTTCCTTTCAGAACTCTCAAAATAGGAGTAGTTCTAACTACATCACCCAACGCTCCTATTTTAACTATTAAAATTTTTTTCATTTTTTAATAAATTTCTAAATATATCTTTATATCTTTCTCTTACTTTTTCTGAAGAAAAATTCTCATTTACGAATTTTTTGGCTCTTTCTGCAATCTCTTTAACTTTGTCCTGGTTTTCTTTTGCCCATTTTATTAACCTAACCCACTCATCCTTATTATTACTTTCACAAATTAAAACATTTTTATAGTTTCCGAAGCCTTCAATGTTTTTTAAATCTGAACAGCCGAGAACTAATTTTCCTAAACTCATTGCTTCAATAACCTTCCCCTGAATCCCAGCTCCAATTCTTACAGGAGAAATGAAACATAAACTTTTTTGAATAATTTCATATGGATTTTCCAAAAATCCTGTAAAAATGACATTTTTAAGATTTTTAAATTTATTTTTTAATTTTTCTTCACCATGACCAATTATATAAAACTTTAAATCAGGGAAAGCCTTATTAATATCTGGCCATATATTTTTCAAAAAATAATCTATTCCTTCATAATTTGGATAATATTTTAAATTCCCCATAAATGTTATTATGTTTTCATCTATTATTGTTTCTTTAGATATATTAATTGGTTTAAAATTAACGCCTGATACATAAAAATTAATTTCTTTTTTTAAATTGCAATCTTTTAAAATAAATTCCTTATCAAAATTACTTACAGCAGAAAAATTATATAACAAATTAATTAATCTTTTTTCATAATCTTTTATTTTAAATCCTTCTATTAAAAGAGGGGACCTTAAAAAAAACGGGTAATACTTCCAAAAATTTAAATAATGATAAGCAATAGAATCGTTAAAATCTAACAAAACCTTCTTTTTGTCTTTTTCGCTTAAATTCTCTAGATATTTTCCTAATCTGATCGTATGAACGTAAACTGCTGAAACAGAATTCAGTAAATTTTTAAATAATTCATCTATTTTTTTAAAATAAAACATTTCTGTTTGAAATGGTCTAAAATTAAAAAATGCGCGCAAAGCATTTAAAATAAACCTAAATTTTGAATAAGTAAATAAATTTATTTTCCCAAATTGCTTTAAATAATTTATATCTTCTTTGTTTGGCTTTTCCCAAGTTACAATTAAAAATTCTAATTCAGCTAATTCTTTTAATCCTTTAATTACACATTCAAAAATCCTAAGTTTTGTACTATCTCTTGGCGGATAAGGAAATTTATGTAAAAAAATTATTATTTTTTTATTCTCCATATTATTCTTCTAAAAATGGCATAAGGGTACCTTGCAAAAAGTATAAGCCAAGCATATAAAAATGGGAATTTAATATTGAAATATTTTTTAAAAATTTTTTTATTTTTTGAAAAACAATATAAAGTATTTTTCCAAACATAATATTCGTATTTTAATCTTTGCATTCGCGCTCCTCCTTTTTTGTTTTCGGAAGACTTTAAATGATAGCAAACGGCATCTGGGGTTAAAAACATCTTAAATCCCGCATCTAAACATCTTAGGTAAAAATCCAATTCTTCACGAAAAGAATTTCCTTTATACCATTTGTCATATAAAACTTTTTCAAAAACCTCTCTTTTAATCAAAGAATTAGAATGTAAAAATTTTACTTCAATTGCTTTATCTAAAAACCTTTCAAAATATCCTTCAAAAGGAAACTTAGTAAAAATTGGTCCTTTATCTTTATCAGCAAATTCTTTTGCTTCTTTAAATGTTTGATTCTCAAATAAATAAATTCTTCTTCCTGCAATTAAATCCGCATTAAATTCTTTTATTTTATTTAATAAAATCTCCAAGTGGTTTTCATCCAAAATAACATCATCTTCACCCATAAAAATATAAGGAGTAGTGGATTTTTTAACTCCAATATTTCTTGCTGCTGGTAAATATACTCTTTTATCAGATCTTATATAAACAATTTTAGGATCTTTTAATTTTTCTATTTCCTCTTTTAAGTTGTCTTCTCCAGCATCATCAACGATAATAATTTTATTTAAAAATTTTTGACTTAAATAAGAGGGCAAAACTTTTAATAGAACATTTTTTCTATTTCTTGTTGGAATAATTACATCTATTAAATTCATTTTATTTCATTTATTAATTTTATCCATTTTTCTTTCCAAATTTCTAAAGAACAATTTTCTAAAACAAATTTTCTTGCTAAATTGGATAATTTATCTTTTTCTACATCACTTATTTCTAAAATTTCTTTAATTTTATTATAAAATTCATCCGCATTTAAATTATCTAAGATAAACTTTCTAAATTCTGGAACTTTTTTATAAACTTCTAATGCTACGCCAACTTTTGAGACAACGAAAAGCATTTCACAGGCCATTGCTTCAATTAAAGTATAACCAAATCCTTCGTGTTTTGAAGGTAAAATAAAAACATCGCAAGCAGAATATAAATAAGGTAGTTTTTCGTTTGGAATATTTAGCAAAAAAATTGCGTTTTTTAAATCCCAATTTAAAATTCTATCAGTAGCAAAAACAAAACTAATATCTTCTTTTTCAAATTTTTTTGCTAATTCATAAATTATTTCCGGAGATTTTTCATAACTTAATCTTCCTACAAATAAAACTAATTTTTTATCTTTTGGTAAATTAAATAATTCTCTTGATTCTAATTTATCTTTTTTAGTAAAAAGATTTGTATCCACTGCATTTAAAACAACTATCGCATCTTTCCTTTTATAATATTTTTCTATTGATTCTTTTGTTTCTGTAGAAACAGCAACAACTTTTTGAGCTTTATTTACGGCTACTTTTTCAAAATAGCCCCATAGGTATTTCCTGATTAATCTCTTTAAAAAATTGTTTTTGTTCATCCTATCTGATGCTCGAGCAAAAGTTCCATGCTCTACATTAATTGACCTTGATTTTGTGCTAAAACCATAAAGCCCATTGGTGATAACTAAATCAGGATTTAATTTATCAGCAAGTTTACCTAATAAATATCCTAAAATCACCAAATTTACTCCGGGAATTTTTTTAAAAATTTTATAAATTAAAGAGTTTTCTATATCTTCTTTGCCAATAATTTTAACTTCAATTTTTTCTTTTTCTAAAATTTCTTTTAAAAGCCAACAGTATCTTTCCACTCCTCCAACTATATTATTTTTTGACGGCGAGATGATAATTATTTTCATCTTTTAAATTTTAAATACTTTTATAATTATTACTAAAAAAATTTTTTAAAAGCCAAAAACTAATATAAAGATGGCTAAAAGATAAGTCTTTAAATTTTTTATTAAAAGGAATTAGAAATAATGCTAATATGCCTTTAAACAGAGAAATTAAGATATAAACAAATTTAGTTAAATAAATATAGAATATGCTTTTTTTATGCTTTTGTAAAAAATATAAAGAACCTAAATAACCACTTTTTAAACCTAATATTCTTGTTTTTAAATCTCTTGTTACAATTCTGCTTCCTTTATGAATTATTGAAACTAATGGATAATATATACATTTATAACTAAGTTTTCTTACCTGATAGCAAAAATCGATCATATCACCATTGCTAAAGAAAAAATTAGGATCTAAGCCTCCAATTTTATCCCATAAATCTTTTCTTATTAAAGCACAAGCGCCTCCTATCCAATCAACTTCTGTCGGTTTATTTTTATATAAAATTTTATTTTTGGAATATTTTATTATAGGAATTCTTTCTAAATACAAAGACATAAATATTTTCCCAAAAATTTCTTTTAAAATAGAAAACTCATAACCAAAAGATTCTTGAGTAACACCAAGTTCATCAATGCATTTAGGTCCAATCACTCCAATGTTTTTATTATTTTCCATATATTCTATTAATTCCTCATAAACTTTAAAATCCGAAATTGTATCTGAGT
>Ga0272449_1004887_pt1 | contig 10713 bp, 9 predicted proteins | sample YNPCB0241_FD_198679 | JGI IMG/M metagenome (GOLD analysis project Ga0272449, IMG submission 198679) | Hot spring sediment microbial communities from Yellowstone National Park, WY, United States - YNP-CB-024-1 | ecosystem: Environmental > Aquatic > Thermal springs > Hot (42-90C) > Sediment...
AAAGCTTAAGAATATTTTAGACATAAGTAAACTTATTAATAGAAAGATTTTTGTATACTTCAAAAGGCTCATATTTACAGTTTTGCTCTTATATTCATTGCTTTCAACCCATGCTTGCATAGTGTTTTTTATTATCTTATCGGCAGGGTCTACGTTTATTCCACCATTTATTGTCAAAATTGAGTATGGAGTATTGTAAAGCATTACTGTTTCAATGTCCGAAATACCCTGTGCAGATGGGATTGAGGAACCTATTATTTGAGTAAAGTAATTATAATAGTAATATGGCATATTTGTTTTGTAATCCTTTGAAATCTTCATTTCAAATGGAGCTTTGTTAAGTTTTACAGTTTTTAATGTATTCTGGGGTTTCAAATCTCCTGACCAAAGAATGGAATCAAAGTATCTGCTCTTTGCTGGTAATACTCTAAATGAATTAATCATCCTCTCATATTTTTGCTTATCTTTGTTATATTTTTCTTCTGTAACATACAGTTTTATCACGTATTTATTATTATTTGAGTCAACATAAAGTCTTTTTTCAACAAACGTCTTGTTAAGACTTTTTCTAATTCTGAGGTCATAAATTTTTGCTTTACTTGTTCCAATATTTAAACTTTTGGATGAGATGACTTTTAAAAGCTCTTTGTTGTAAAGCTCAATACTTTTTATTTCCTGAGAAACCCATTTGTCAAAACTGATATTTGAGTTTGTAACAAAACTGACAGAAAGATATTCGTCATACTCTTGCTGGCTGTCTGGAGATGCCAAGGCCAGCGTATCCTGCTGCTGTTTTTGGGTTGAGATTCCCATCTCCTCATCTGTGTAAAGAGGAGCAAATGATTGTGTGGAAGAGTTGTACTCAAGATTATAAATGTCTGTAGATTTCCAGTAAGGTGGAAGGTCAATCTGCCATCCGTAACTTGTATTTTTGTGAACTCTCCACGATGTTACGTTGTCTGCTAAATCTTTTATGTTAGGATTGTTTCTGTCAAAGTTTGTTTCGAAAGAATCAGCAATCTTGTATAAAAGATTTTGGTGTTGTGAATAGAAATTTAAATCCATGCTAATCGTAAGTCTGTAAATGTAGTTGTATCTCTTATTTTTGCTCAAGTATATTCGTATGAGATTGAAAGTGCCAGAACTTTCTTCTTCGTCAACAAATACATAAAAGGAGTCGGTATAAACACTTGTGGCTTCAATATATTCTTGGCCTTGCTTGTCTTTTCCTTTTTTAAGCGAATATAACTTTGAACCAGAATAATAACCTGAAATTAAATCTTGAGCGTACAGCAAAATTTCATCTAAGGAGGTGTAACCTTCTTTGTTTAAAATTGCCTCAACATTTATGCTTGCCTTGTAGCTATTGCTTGACATTGAAAAATAGCTTCCTTTTGGATCTTTGTTTATATAGGCATCCTGTGGCATATAGATAGACCAGTTGTAAACACTGTTTCCAACCCTGTTCTTATTGATGTCATCTTTTGAAAAGACTGTGTAAAAATCAATGATGCCACTGTCTTCTTGAGCAAGCGCAAACACAGAAGAGGTCAGCACAAAAGCAACTATTGTAAAAATACAAATCGCTATTTTTAACTTTCTTGACATGTTGCTGTTCCCCTTTCCATATATTTTTAACTATTTGCTTGTTGGCCACTCTTTCAAAATAACTTCTTTTTCAAGAATTTTGCCATTTCTTTTGATTTTTATCTTTACCTTGTCACCAGGAAGATATTTCATAAGAGTTTGATTGTATTCTGCAATTGAGTTGATAGGGTAGCTGGCAATTGCAATGAGTATATCATTTTCTTGAGCAAATCCTTTTAAAGGACTGTCAGCTTTTACATCTATAATTTTAAGACCGAGGTTAGATGGAAGCCCAACATAAGATAACCAACTGTCTTCAAACTCAAGACCTAAGTAACATCTTTTGATTCTACCAAACTTTTTGTAGTGGTCAAGGAAATAAAGTATATTTTCCGCAGGAATTGCAAAGTTAATTCCTTGCCAGTAATCAATACCAAGAGTGTTTATTCCTACAAGTTTCCCCTGCATGTTAACAAGTGGGCCACCACTGTTGCCTGGATTGATACTTGCATCTGTTTGCAAAAATGTATAGACTTCATCAACAGGTCTGTTAAGCCCGCTAATTATTCCCTTTGTGACACTATTTCGCCATCCTAAAAAAAGCGGTGTGCCTATTGCCAAAACTTCCTGACCCACATAAATATTTTTTGGGTTTTCAATTTCAATTGGGGTAAGGTTACTTCGGTTGACTTTCAAAATTGCAAGGTCAATTTCTTTGTCACTGTAAAGTACAGTTGCCTTATAAGCCTTGGCATCGTAGAAGATAACATAAGGCTGTTTTAAGTCTTCAACTACATGATTGTTTGTTAAAATCAGCCCATTTTTGTCAATCACAACACCAGATCCGTGAGAAAGTCCAGCTGGGATTTTGCTGTAGTAAAAGTCGTCTGCTTTTATCTTTTTGCTGTCACCGATGATTGCTACAACAGACTTGTTTACCTTGTCAATGACTTCACTTATGGACAGGTCTTTTTTCTGAATTATCAGGCTATTTTGCGTTTTGGTGTAATCAAAGTTTAAAAAGTCTTTCAAAGAGTCAATATCAACATAGGTTTTTCCGTCAATCTCTTTTGGAGTCACAGTAATGCTTTGGGCAAATACAATGTTTGAAAGAATGAATATCACAATAAATCCGACCAGCCATACCTTTGCGCTTTTTTTCATTGCAGAACCTCCCATACCAAGAATTTGTCACCATATAATTATAACGTATTTTAACCAGAATTGTTATCCCCTAAAAGAAAAAATTTTAGTTGCAATTTTTATGCTTGATTATTTTTATTTTTTGCTTTATAATATACTTGTAAATGCAATACACCCCCATGGTATAGGGGCAAAGCTACTGGGGAAGGAGAATAAAAAAAGAATGAGAAAGGCAGTATTAGATAAGGATATGTGTGACAGGTCACCCTTTTGTCCTGCTTCACGTTCGTGCAAATTTGGTGCAATAAAAAGAAACGTAAGAGGATTTTTTGATGTTGAGATTGAAATTGACAAGGAAAAATGTACAGGATGCGGCGTATGTACAAAGTTTTGTCCGCAGGGAGCTATCAAGATTGTTGAAGAGTAGGTGACGCTGAAGTGCCTGAAAGTGAAAGGAAAGAAGAGGTTCTTTCAAGACTTAAAAATATCAAAGGGCACATTGAAGGAATTATCAAGATGGTGGAAGAAGAAAAAGAATGTGAAGAGATTATGCTTCAGATAATTGCTGTCAAAAAAGCTTTAGAAAAAGTAGGATATTTTATCATAGAAAGCCATGCTGAAAAGTGCTTATCAGATGTCGATAACAAGGCTCAGATTCAAAAGATTTTAAATATAATGATGAAATTTTTGAGTTGAAAAATAAAGTTGGTATCTATTTTTCTCCTGTTGAATGCTTAAAAGCTTTTGTGTTCAAAAATGTTATTATTTTAACAATCTGATTTTAAAAAATTTTTTTGCAGAAGTTTGTTAAATAAATCTCATGCAAATAGGGTAACAATATAAAAGGAAAAATAAAAATTTATGGAGGTGTGTTAAAGATGGCAGAATATTTTGTTGATGCAAAGGGGCTTCAGTGTCCAGGACCTATTACCCAGCTTTTTAAACAAATGAAGGAAGCACAAAGTGGAGATGTTGTAACAATTGAAGTGACAGACCCAGCATTTAAAAGGGATGTTGAGAGCTGGTGTAAAAAGACAAAGAATGAGCTTTTGGAGCTCAAAGAAGAAAATGGTGTAATTCAGGCAAAGATTAAAAAGGCTTAAAAGTGGGTGAGAAGATTATGAGAGAAGACAAAAAAACAATTATTGTATTTTCAAATGATATGGACAAGGTTATGGCAGCATTTGTAATTGCAACTGGTGCTGCCGCAATGGGCGATGAGGTAACAATGTTTTTTACATTCTGGGGTTTGAATGTTTTGAGAGATGCAAAAAAGAAAGTACAGGGAAAATCATTCTTAGAAAAGATGTTCGGCGCTATGATGCCAAAAGGGGTTGAAAAACTCCCGCTTTCCAAGATGAACTTTTTAGGGATTGGTTCTAAGCTAATGAAATATATGATGAAAAAGAAAAATGTGATGATGTTACCTGAGATGATAAAACAGGCGCAAGAACTTGGTATAAAGATGGTTGCATGTTCAATGTCCATGGACGTTATGGGAATAAAAAAAGAAGAGTTAATTGATGGTGTTGAGATTGGCGGTGTTGCCACATATCTTGGTGAGGCAAGCGAAGCAGGTGTTAATCTTTTTATCTAAGTCAAGGAAATCTGAGCTAATAGAGGCAGGAGAAAACCTGCCTTTTTATTTTTTTTGCTCTTTTGAAATAAAAACTGTGATATAATAATGGAACAATAAAAAGTTTTTTAGTGTCAGAAAGGAAAATCGCTATGATACTGCTTGTTGCAATAAACTCGAAGTATGTTCATACAAATTTGGCAGTAAGATACCTTTATCAGCTCTGCAAAGAAAACTATCCATGTGACTACATTGAGTTTAATATTAATCAGCCTTTGCAAGATGTACTTTATGAAATTTTGAGTAAAAAACCTGAATATGTTGCAATTTCAACATATATCTGGAACAGAAGCTATGTCGAAAAGCTTGTTGAAGGATTAAAAAAGGCGCAAAAAAGCATAAAAATAATTCTTGGCGGGCCAGAGGTATATTTTGATAGCCTTGAAGAGTGGAAGTTTGTAGATTTTATTATCAGAGGAGAGGGAGAGTATTCTTTTTTAGATTTGTGTGAACATATTGCAGCTGGCAGAGAATACATCCAAAAAGAATATCCTCCGTTTGATTTGAGTAAACTTCCTTTTGCGTACAAGGAGGAGAATTTAGACCAAAGCAGAATCTATTATTATGAAAGCAGCAGAGGCTGTCCTTTTAGATGTTCATATTGTCTTTCTTCAATTGAAAAAGGTGTTCGATTTGCGCCTCTTGAAAAGGTCTTTGAAGAGCTTGACTATCTTTTTGAAAAGCAAGTGAGACTCATAAAGTTTGTTGACAGGACATTTAACGCAAATAAAGAAAGGGCTATAAAAATAATAGAGTTTTGCAAACAAAAGTCGCAGGCTACTCAAGTACACTTTGAAATAGACCCAACACTTTTAGACAATGACATTATCAGTGCAATAAATAATTCAAAAGATAACCTTTTCAGACTTGAAATAGGTCTTCAGAGTTTCAATCCACAAACTCTTGATGCAATAGATAGATTTTATGATATAGATAGAATTGATAAAAACTTGAAAAAGCTTATGGAAAACAAAAAGGCTATTGTTCATCTTGATTTAATAGCGGGCTTGCCATTTGAGGATTTTTTGAGTTTTAAAAAAAGCCTTGACAAGACTTTGTTGTATTTTGCTGATGAGGTTCAGCTTGGATTTTTGAAGATGTTAAAAGGGACAAAGATAAGAAATGAAGCAACTAAATACAATTATGAATTTTTCAAAGACCCGCCGTATGAAGTTATCTCAAATAGCTTTATTAGCTTTGAAGAGATTTATAAGCTTAAAAAGATAGAAGATTTGGTAGATAAAGTTTACAATAGACAGTATCTTTACTATACTTTAAGATACATCTTTAAAAAAGTCTCTCCTTCAGAATTTTTTGAAAAGCTCTCAAGCAAGGTGGATAGCAGTTTAAACACAAGAGAGTTTGTAAAAGAGCTTTACAGAGCCGTAAAAGATGATTTTGTTTTGGACAAGACTATATTGAAAAACTTGTTCAGATTCGACATTCTAAGAAGGTTTCCGGAAGAATTTTTGCCTGAAGAATTGGCAGTATCGAAAGAGGAGAAAGAAAGAATTAAACAAGCAATATATCAAGCTACAGAATACCAGGCTCTCGGAGAACCAAAAGAGATTATAAGAAGATCAAGAGCTTGCATATTTGAATTTGACATCGAAAGGTTTATAGAAGATAATAGTATTGAAAAAGGGTATTTTTTATATATCTTTTTCGAAGAGAAAATAAAGAAGATAAAACTTCAGTAAAAAGGGGGAGAAAGATAATATGGAGTGCACACTTTCAAAAAACCTTTCAATATGTACATGTACTTATGAACCGTGTTCAAGGAAAGGAAGATGCTGCGAGTGCTTGCACTATCACAGGAAAAATGGACAGCTCCCTGCTTGTTATTTTTCTAAAGAGGCAGAAAGAACATATGACCGTTCAATAGAGAATTTCATTCGCGACTATTCTTCAAGGAAATAAAAAGTGAAGTAGAAGTGGGCAGACAAAAGGTTTTTACTTTCATCTGCCCACTTTTATTTTTTATAAAGATGTGATAAGTAGAAAAACATCAAGTCCGATTACAACTGCTGCCACAATCGAAAGAATTATTTTATCTGCTAAGGAGTTTGCGAACTTGCCCATGACTTTTTTGGATGATGTCAGGTAAATTTGAAGAATGATTGTAATTGGCAGCTGTAAGCTCAAGAGCATCTGTGAGATTATCAGAGCTTTGAACGGATTTGAGATAAAAAGTATGATGATGGATGCTAGAACCAATGGAATGATGATTCCAATCTTGGTTGGCAGCTCTTCAATGTTATAAGGTCTTCTATAGAACCCTGCCATGATTGTGCCGCCAGTAAAAGCAGCAGTGATACTTGATGAAATACCAGAGAGCAATAGAGCAAATGCAAAGATTGTGGCTGAGAAATTTCCCAAAATAGGCTTTAACATTTGCTGAGCCTGTGGAAGTGATTCAACAAGGATACCTTTTGTGTAAAATGTTGTGTGAGCTATTATAATCATGCTACTGTTAATTAAAAATCCAATAAACATTGAAAATAGCGTATCAACAAATTCAAATTTTAACTGATGTTTTATTATCTTTTCGTCTTGAGTATTCCACTGCCTGCTCTGAATTATTTCAGAGTGTAAAAACAAATTATGTGGCATAACAACCGCACCAAGTATTGAAAGAACCACAATCAAGGAACCAGAAGGTATGCTTGGAGTTACCCAGCCAAAGACAACATCTTTTACAGGAACCTTTACAAGGAAAAGCTCTATCAAAAAGGAAATACCTATCAGCGATACAAATGCAATTATCCACCTTTCCACCTTTTTATATGAGTTAGAAAACAAGAAGAATATGGTAAAAGGTAAAATGATTAAACACCCAAGCTTAATAGGGATTTTAAAAAGCATCTCAAGGGCAATTGCCCCGCCCAAAATCTCTGCCATAGCAGTTGAAACTGTTGCCAGCATGGCAGATGAAAGTACAGCCATTGCAAGATACTTATTAAGATGGATTGAAGTTGCTTCAGCCAAGCAAAGACCTGTTGCAATGCCAAGATGGGCTGCGTTATGCTGAAGCACTATCAAAATTATTGTTGACAGAAGTACAACCCACAAAAGCTTTAAACCAAAGCTACTGCCAGCAGCCACGTTTGATGCCCAGTTTCCAGGGTCGATAAATCCCACTGTGACAAGTAGACCTGGTCCTATGTATTTGAGTATTTCCATTGCGTTTTTCATTTTGTGCTGCCTTTCACACCTTTCTTCTGTAATTTTATGAAATATCTTCTAAAGTGGTGAATGACAAAATAATCTTATCTCTAACTCTTAAACTCTTATATTAAAATTAATACCCAAAAAAAGAGGATTGTGATATCATAGTTTGTGGGAAGCAGAAAAATATTTATAATATAAGAACGTTGAATATTCGACATTAAAACATTGGAGGGTATGAAAATGAGCGAAAAATCTTACGGCCAAGAGCTTTGCGAAAAGCTATTCTACACTTCTAAAAATGCATGGGAAGTTTTAAAAGAAGAAGAAAAACCTTTTGTTTTTGACTTAGCAGAAAAGTATAAGCACTTTTTAAACTGTGCAAAAACAGAAAGAGAGGCTGTTGAATATTTTGTAGAAAGAGCTAAAGAAAAAGGTTATATAGAATTTAACAATAATATCCAAAAATTAAAGCCAGGGGATAAAGTATATTTTGTAAATAATAACAAAAGTATCTTACTTGCTCATATAGGCAAAAAGCCTTTAAGGGAAGGGTTTAATTTAATAGGTAGCCATATAGATTCTCCACGACTTGATTTAAAACCAAAGCCACTATATGAATCAAACGAACTTGCACTTTTGAAGACACACTACTATGGTGGCATTAAAAAATATCACTGGGTAAATGTGCCTCTTAGCATCCATGGTGTTGTTGTGAAAAGTGACGGTTCTAAAGTGAAGATTACAATTGGCGAAGACGAAAATGACCCTGTTTTTTATATAACAGATCTTCTTGTTCATTTATCTTTTGAGCAGCTTCAGAAAAAAGCAAGCGAGGTAATTCCTGCCGAAAACTTGAACGTACTCATAGGAAGTATGCCGTTTAATGATGAGAAGGTAAAAGAAAAAGTTAAACTGAACATATTAAAAATTTTGAATGATAAGTATGGAATAACAGAAGAAGATTTTATTTCAGCTGACATTGAAATTGTTCCAGCTGCAAAGGCTCGCGATGTAGGACTTGACAGAAGCTTGATTGGCGCATATGGTCAAGATGACAGAGCGTGCAGTTTTTTGGCAGCAGAAGGTATATTTTCAATAGATGAAATTCCAGAGAAAACTGCAATAGTCTATTTGGTTGACAAAGAGGAGATAGGAAGTGTAGGAATATCAAGTGCTGAGGCAAGCTTTTTTGATATATCAGTTGCAAAGCTTTTGAAGGCGTTGGGTGAATATGAAAGTAGCCTTGATTTAGCTGTTAGTTTTGAAAACTCAGCAGCAATTTCGGGCGATGTTGCAGCAGCACTGGACCCAACATATGAAGGTGCTTATGACAAGCTCAATTCCACGTTAATTGGACACGGCGTTACCATTGAAAAGTATACAGGAGTTAGAGGCAAATACAGTGGTTCTGAAGCAACGGCGGAGTATGTAGGCAAAATCAGAAGCTTTTTGAATTCAAATAACATCTGCTGGCAGACAGGTCTTTTAGGCAAGGTTGACCAAGGCGGTGGCGGTACAATTGCTATGTTTATTGCAAGAAAAATGATAAATGTAATAGACTCAGGTGTTCCAATTTTGTCTATGCACTCAACATTTGAGATAACAAGCAAGGTTGATGTGTATATGACATACAAGTTTTACAGTGAATTTTTGAAAAGATTTGATTAAAAAGAAAAGGCTGTTGGCGGTTGCAGCTCCAACAGCCCTTTTTACTTCATTTTCTCTATAAGTTTTACAGCCTCATCTAAAAGTCTTTTTACTTCCTCTTTGGTAAACTGTTCTGTATAAACTCTCAAAACGGGTTCTGTGCCAGAGGCTCTGAACAGTATCCAGGAGTTATCTTCAAAGATATATTTATAACCGTCCAATGTTTGAATCTCTTTAATCTTTCTGCCTGCAAATTCGGTGTTCTGGCTTATAATTTTTAAGGTCTTTTCTTTTATCTCATTTGGCAGATGCAGGTCAACCCTGTCATAGTAATGGTAGCCAATTTCCTTGAAAAGCTCATCAAGTATTTGACTAATTGGTTTTTGATAGTAAGCCATTATCTCAAGAAGCAACAAACTACACAAAATTCCATCTCTTTCAGGTATATGATTTTTGATTCCAATACCGCCACTTTCTTCTCCGCCAATGAGAATATCTTCTTTCAAGAAAAGTTCACAGATATACTTAAATCCAATAGGTGTTTCATAGATTTTGAGCCCGTACTTGTTTGCCAAGATAGGAACCATATTGGTTGTTGAAAATGTTTTTACAACGCCACCCTTCAAACCTTTTACTTCAACTAAATGTCTCAGAAGCAGTGCATATATTCTGTGCGAGTCAATAAATTCGCCCTTTTCGTCAACAGCTCCAACTCTATCTGCATCACCGTCTGTTGCAAGGCCAATGTCAGCTTTGTTTTGAACAACAGCATCAATCAATTTTCCAAGGTTTTTATAGATAGGTTCTGGATTGACTCCTCCAAAGTATGGGTTTCGCTCATCTCTTATCTGAATATATTTGATGCCATATTTTTCTAACAGGATTTTAACATATCCAACTCCTGCGCCGTGCATTGGGTCGATTATTGCAAATGGCTTGGATTTTGCTATGAGATTTAAGTCAACAAGTTTTTCAATATGTTCAAAGTAATCTTTATCAGGATCTATATAAGAGAAGAAATTATTGTTTTCTGGCTCAACAAATTTTACTTCATTTTTATATAAATGCTTTTCTATCTCGGCGATGATTGAAGGAAGAGCAGACCCACCATAATCACCTTTAAACTTTATACCGTTCCACTGAGGCGGATTGTGGCTTGCTGTAATCATTATAGCTCCTGCTAAATTCATGTTCTTGACAGTAAATGATACAACAGGTGTTGGTGTAGGCTTTTTCGTAAGATATGTTTTTATTCCATTTGCCACAAGAACCCCTGCACAAAGACGAGCATATTCTTCTGACATAAACCTTGTATCATAACCTACCAAAACAGGTCTTTTATCGTCAATTTCTTTAATATAATCGGCAATTGCCTGAGCAACAATCTTTACATTGTCAAATGTGTAGTCTTTGCTTATTATCGCTCTCCAGCCATCTGTGCCGAATTTTATCATATACTTTTCACCTCCTGCAGAGAAGTAATAATTGTGCTATAATAAATCTTGGAACCACTATATAGTATACAAGAG
>Ga0272449_1004889_pt1 | contig 10711 bp, 11 predicted proteins | sample YNPCB0241_FD_198679 | JGI IMG/M metagenome (GOLD analysis project Ga0272449, IMG submission 198679) | Hot spring sediment microbial communities from Yellowstone National Park, WY, United States - YNP-CB-024-1 | ecosystem: Environmental > Aquatic > Thermal springs > Hot (42-90C) > Sediment...
GAGGTGCAGGCGTGGGCAGACGAGCGGAACCAGAAAGCCGTTCGGGTAGAATGGCACTTCACCACCGCGAATGCCCGCACCAAACTGAAGCGTCTGTATCCAAAGATTCACGATTGACAGAATACTAGAACATATTCCTGACCCAGTGGATATGCTTGCAGAGATCCAATGGCAAATCTTGTATCTATCGGTTCGACAATAAAACGCTCTTTTCTTCGCGGTCTGGTGGTCGCATTGATGGTGCTGGCACTCTCCCTTGAGGGGAATATCCTGAAAGGCAGTCTTTTTGCTAATATCGGTTGGCTGACCTTTTTGCGTGGGCAAGCTTCCGACAATGAGGTACAATTGGAGCAGTCTGCCAACTGGTTCCACCAGGCAGCACTCTACAGTCCGGTCACTGTTTCAACCCAGATGGGCCTGATTCTGACGAATGAGTGCCTGGGGGGAAAGCAGTCGGTGGGCGCGACCGGGCGTATGAACCTCCAAATAGAGCAGACGATCTTGGAGCGTCTGTGGGCTTTTGCTGATCGCGACACAAAGCTTGGGAAGCCATCAAAAGCATTGCGCTGGTATCAAATAGCGTTGAAGCTTTTTCCGGACTCACCCTATGCAGCGATCCAGTTAGCCAAGATGCAAATCAATTTACATCAGGTTGACGAGGCGCTTGTTCTACTTGACCGCGCTGTCCAGGCGCCTCAGTTGCAAGCCGATCCTCTTGGATTAGCAGACGCGTATGTGACAATCGGTTGGGGATTGGAGACACGTGGGGATTATACAGGCGCCATCTCAGCGCTTGAAATGGCTCTGGCGGTTAATCCCGATCACTACGATGCTCTCTTCCGGCTGGGAGCATTACAGTATTACATGAGGGACCTTGAGTCAGCAGAGGAAACCTTGATGCACGCGCTCAGAGTGCGACCAACGAGTCCTTGGGCGCTATTGTACCTGGGTCTTGTTTACTCTGAACAGCAGCGTTATACTGAAGCAGAAAGAGCTTTCCTGGATGGTTTGAAGTATGACCCAAATAGGGTAGAGTTACTGGAGTCTTTGGTTAACCTGTACTTGGCTTGGGACAAACCACAATTAGCTAGTGGTTACTTCGAACGGGTCTTAGCAACGGGTCGGACGGTTCCGGGGTATTATCGCCGCCTCGGTCAAGCATATGAGAGGATAGGTGATGTTAATGCTGCTCTCTGGGCCTACAGGCAGGCATTAAGCATCGATCCAACCGATGAAGTATCGGGTCAGAGAATAAGAGAGCTAACCAGATAATGCGACTGAACATTATGAGAGAAGGTATTGAAACTAGCCGCTCCACTATAATTCTTCGCGTTCTAGCGAATACGGTTTGCGTAGCTGCGCTCCTTCCATTTGTACGTCTCCCGTTTCTGCCTGAAACTATTCGCACAGATGCGCAGCCTACAGGAGCTACCGTGGCTATTATTGTAGTGCTCGTGGTGATGCTTGTAGCGCCAGGATCACTAACTATTACTAAAACAGATCTATTTTTGTTAGCGTGTGGTGTTTTTAGCCTGATTTACGTTGATTGGAGTAACACTCAGTTCGATGTATTATGGTGGGTGCGTAGCACTGGCCAAATCCTTCTTGGATTCCCGGTCTACTACGCGGTTCGCAATCTGTACAAATATATGTCGCTCAGGGTTTTTGTATTTGTGGTGGCGCTTTACCTTGTCGCTGTCATTCTGCAATTTGCTGCTACTCCACTTTATTTTACGTTCGCATCGGCTTTACTGTCTGACGTCCGCCTAAGTGAGACAGGTGGCCTTGGAGGCCTCGCACAGGAACCATCACAACTGGGAACTTTGGCGATCTTTTTTATTCTTGCTCCACTTATTTTCAAAAAGGATTCTTGGAAAACACATCGTCGGGCTTACTGGTTCGTAATACTTGCTTCCATTTTCATGTTAACCATGACGCAGAGTGCTACCGCTGCGCTTCTGGTGATTGTACTCCTGCTTGCTTGGTTTTTTGCCTTGTCCAGGGTACGCATATTCTGGAAAATACTGTTATCAGTTGGGTTGCTTGCGATCAGCCTGGTAGCCAGAAATGTGGAAGTCCCAGCAGGTGGGCTAAATCGGGCAGAGAGCATCGCTCTTGAATTCGCAAGGAATCCACTTTATGTTATCCAAGATCCAAGTCTGGCCATGCGACAGACGGGACTGTATGTAGGTTTAATCAATTTGACTCGGATTCCGTTTGGCAATGGATCCGTTTTTACGGACTATAGTCTGGTTGACGATGCTCTCAGAAGCCCGATAATGAATTGGTTGGTTAGACCCGAAGATTGGCCCGTTGTCTATGCGTACGCCATGGGGACATACATGCATCCCACTGTTGGATTTGTGGGGGGTGGGATATCGTTGCTGGGTCAAGGGATTCAACGGATGGGAATCTTTTACTTGGCTATCATCGGATATTTGATCACATTGATCAGAGGCCCTCGTGAGTCTCTGCTATTCCAGATATTATTTCTTACTTTTATTACCAACGGGCCGTTGGCAATGTCCGTGATCTGGTTCTTGCTTGGCTGTTTTGCCGAAGTCAAGGGGCGTGAGATAGTGAAAAAGAGGGGCTTGGATCGGCTGCCGCCAAGCCAATCCCGGTCCAAACTCTTCTGAGAGCCTACCTTTGAACAACTATGTCAAAGTGTATTGCATGTGGTAAGCAGCAAACGGTAAACTTGGGACGGCCACCATTGCAGAGCGACAACAGTCGGTTCGTCGTTCTTGAATGTAGACATTGCGGTCTTCAGTGGGCTGATCCCATGCCAACTCAGGCTGAACTGGATGCTTACTATACAACCTATTACCAACGCAAAAAGGGCCGTTCGCTTGCGCAAGTCAAAAGTGCGCTTGTCAAAAATGTGTTAGAAAAGATTGGCTGGTACCGGGCTCGCCACCTGGCTTTTATGCGCCTGATCAACCAGTATCACTCCAGGGGAGTAATGCTCGATTACGGGTGTGGCGAGGGGCAAATGCTGCGTGTCGCCAAAAAGGACGGCTGGAAAGTGATCGGCGTGGATTACTCGGACGAGTTCGCTGAAGCCTTACGCGCTGATGGAATCGAGTTTCATGCCGCTTCTGATCTGCGTTCGAGTGGCATTGCCCCAGATAGCATTGACTGTCTGGTAGCCAAGCACGTCATTGAACACATAGTGGATCTGGAACAGTTTCTGTCCGATTGCAGGACTGTGCTCAAGCCGGACGGCATTATGGCGATCAAGACGCCTTCAAGAACATCTCTGCGCGCCAGGCTTGGGCTGGCGAACTGGCACTTCGTGAATCCGCCCGAACATCAATGGGGTTTTCAACCGTACTGTTTCCGACTGCTCATGGAGTCGCATGGTTTTGAAGTGCTTTATCTTAAAGACAGCCTCATCGTGGATGAATTGATCAGCATTGTGCATGTGCGGTAAATATTCATGCCAAAATCTTCACCCGTCAAGGAGAATAGATCTATGAATGTTTTCGTAACAGGCGCGGCTGGGTTTATCGGCAGCGTCGTCACTGAGCAGTTGATCGCCCAAGGACATCAAGTTGTCGCGTTCGATAACCTGAGTACGGGACATCGTGAGGCTGTGCATCCAGATGCCATATTTGTAGAAGGTGACTTGTTGGATGATGAACAGCTGCGGTTAGCGTTGATGAACCATCCCGTGGATGCAGTTATACACCTGGCTGCAGAAGCGCTGATTGATGTCTCCAACGTGGATCCAGGAAGGTCTTTCAGGGTTAACGTTTGTGGTGGTCTGAACTTGTTGGAGGCGATGGTGGCAGTGGGGGTAAAGCGCATCGTGTTTTCATCTTCTGCCGCGGTATATGGGTTGCCGCACCGCATCCCTATTACCGAGGACCATCCCTTAGAGCCGATCAACGCCTATGGCGATTCAAAGCTGGCCTTTGAGCGCATGTTGTTCTGGTATCACCAGGCACATGATTTTCGGTACGTCTGCCTGCGATACTTCAATGTTTGTGGAGCGTCTGAACAGCGCGGAGAAGATCGGAAAGTAGAAACCCACCTCATCCCGGTCGCCTTCGAGGTTGCTCTGGGCCGCAGAGACCACGTGGAGTTATATGGCACAGATTATGCTACACGTGATGGCACATGCGTGCGCGACTACGTGCATGTGGTGGATATCGCCAGGGCGCACCTGCTGGTTTTGGAGCATATTGACCGCCTGAACGCCAGGGCCTATAACCTGGGCACAGGAACTGGCTACTCAAATCTCGAGGTTCTTGACGCGGTGCGTCGGGTCACCGGAAGAAACATAAAGGTTGTCCCCGTTGGAAGACGGCCGGGCGACCCTGACGTGTTGGTGGCCAGTTCGGCTGCCATCCAGGCCGATCTGGGGTGGAAACCCCTGTATTCCGACCTGGAAACGATGATCGAAAGCGCCTGGCGTTGGCGGCTCAACCATCCGAACGGTTACTCAAAATGAAAGCGATGTTACTGGCCGCTGGCGAGGGGCGAAGGCTGCGCCCGTTGACGGACCGGATGCCCAAGCCGATGCTCAGAATTGCGGGAAGACCTATTCTGGAGTATAACATACGCTTGTTGGCTTACTATGGTATCCGGGAAATCATCATTAACCTGCATCACTGTCATAAAATGATTACAGACTACTTTGGGGATGGCAGTCGTTGGGGCGTGTCAATCCACTACTCTCTGGAAGAGAAGCTATTAGGGACCGCTGGAGCTATCAAACGAGTTCAGATGTTCTTTGATCAGACGTTTCTCGTGTTGTACGGCGATAACCTGACTAACTGTAATCTTAATGCCTTACTGGCCAGACATCGCGCTATGTCGGCCGTGGCAACTGTAGCGCTATTTTACCGGCAGGATGTCTCGGCCAGCGGTGTAGCTGTCCTGGGAGAGGAGGATCGCATTCGTAGATTCATTGAAAAACCGCAGATGAGTCCCGTTCCCAGCCATTGGGTCAATGCTGGGCTGTTGGTGCTCGAACCGCAGGTGCTTCAGTACATTCCCGAGGACCATCCCGTAGATTTTGGTTATGACGTTTTGCCGGCCCTGATCGCCGAAGGCTTGCCGGTATTCGGTTACCGCATGACTGAAAAACTTTGGTGGATTGATACCCCTGAGGCCTATGAGCAAGTTCGCTTATTGGGAGAGAAAGGAGGATTGGATCTGATATGATTCTCGCACGTGCCCCATTGCGCATTTCCCTGGGAGGTGGAGGGACTGACCTTCCCTCCTACTATAGCAAATACGGCGGTTTCGTTGTTGCCGTTGGCATTAATAAATATATATACATTTGCCTGAACCGCCCTGCAGCTGACGATCTCCTGAGGGTAAAGTATTCAAAGTATGAACAAGTTGCTAGCGTGGACGAGATCCAACACGACCTCGTCCGTCCGGCTTTAAAGTTGCTTGGTATTACCCACAATTTGGAGATCACCTCGATCGGGGATGTGCCGACTGGCACTGGGCTGGGATCGTCGGGAAGCTACCTGGTGAGCCTGTTGACCGCTCTTCACGAACTGAAACGCGAACGCATCCCCTTGCAGGCTCTGGCTGAGGAGGCGTTCCATATCGAGGCAGAGCTGGCCAATCATCCGGTGGGCAAGCAAGATCATTACCTGGCCGCCTTCGGCGGTTTTACCTGCCTGGACATCCAGCGCGATGGCAAAGTGATCGTCAGTCCCCTCAATATCGCCCCGGACACGGTCGAGCGGTTGCGTAGCAGTCTTTTAATGTTTTATACCGGAATCAGCCGCTCCAGCGTGGAGATCTTGGAGGCGCAAAAGAAGGACACAGAGAGTGGTAATAGCCAGGTGGTGGAAAGTCTTCACCAGACTAAGGAACTTGGATACCGGATCAAGGAGGCTCTGGAGCGGGGAGACACCGACCAGTTTGGGCTTTTGATGGACGCGCACTGGCGGAACAAGAAAAAGCGCTCCGGGAAGATATCTAATCCTGACATAGACCGTTGGTATGAAATCGCTAAGGCCAAAGGCGCTTTAGGCGGCAAGGTGATGGGAGCAGGTGGGGGTGGTTTTTTGCTTGTGTACTGTCCCGCAGGAACTCGCGGGGCCGTACGTGAGGCTCTTAAAGCTGAGGGACTACGGGAAACGCCCTTTGACTTCGATTTATTCGGCGCAAAGGTGCTGTTCAACGTTTGATACCGTGGGGAGGGAAAACCATGTCTTTCGTGGACGATTATTTGCGTGAAGTAGCGCAGATCATCGAACAGCTGGATCGGGCTGCTATTGAAAGAATGGTGGCTCTTTTAGGCGACCTGCGAGAGCGAGGGGGGCGTCTGTTCATCCTTGGAGTGGGAGGCGGTGCGGCTCATGCTTCTCACGCGGTGAACGATTTTCGGAAACTTGTGGGTATTGAAGCATATGCCCCCACAGATAACGTCTCAGAGTTGACTGCCCGTGTCAACGATGAAGGCTGGGAGACGGTGTTCGTTCAGTGGCTTAAAGGCAGTCGTTTGAGTAACCGGGATATGCTCTTAGTCTTCTCTGTGGGCGGGGGCAACCTGGAACGGAACATCAGCTCCAATTTGGTGAGGGCGTTACAATACGCGAAAGAGATAGGAGCGGGGATTATTGGCGTGGTCGGGCGTGACGGGGGCTATACCGCCCAAGTTGCCGACGCTTGCCTCGTTGTACCATCGGTGAATCCGGCAATGATTACTCCCCATACGGAAAGTCTCCAGGCGGTCGTGTGGCACCTGTTGGTATCTCACCCTGAGTTGCAGGCATTCAAGTCAAAGTGGGAGTCACTGGGATAAGAATGCGCCGGGCTGTGTTTCTGGATCGGGATGGCGTTATCAACCGCGCTATCGTTCGTGACGGCAAGCCTTATCCTCCGTCTGGCCTGAATGAATTGGAAATCTTGCCAGGCGTGGCGGAGGCTTGCCGGCTCTTGAAGGACGCGGGCTTTGTGTTAATCGTGGTGACGAATCAGCCTGACGTTGCCCGTGGTCGGCAGCAGCGTGAAACGGTGGAGATGCTTAATAGGGCCATCCTGGCACAAGTCCCTCTGGATGAAATTCGGGTCTGTTACCATGATGATGGTGATAAGTGCAATTGCCGAAAGCCCAAGCCTGGACTACTACTTGAAGCAGCGAGAGATTGGGATATTGACCTTGCTAACAGTTTCATGGTTGGGGACCGTTGGAAGGACATCGAAGCAGGTCGCCGCGCCGGATGCGTTACTATCTTCATTGACTACGGCTATGATGAGCCAAGACCGGATGGTCTGGTTCCCCGGGTTGGTTCACTTACTGAGGCAGCAAATTGGATTTTACAACACTGCATAAAATCTGCACAAGGAGGAATCCATGAAGAAACTGACCGACCTAAAGGTCAAGATCTTCGCCGACGGGGCCGATAAGGCTGGCATGCTGGAGCTGTATCGTAATCCCCTGATTAAGGGTTTTACCACTAATCCCACCTTGATGCGCAAAGCGGGGGTTAATGACTATCGCGCGTTTGCGCGGGAAATCCTTACCGCCATCCCCGACCGTCCAATCTCCTTTGAGGTTCTATCCGATGAGTTTGACAAGATGGAGCGCCAGGCGTTGGAAATATCCTCGTGGGGCGAGAACGTATACGTAAAAATTCCCATCACTAATACCCGTGGGCAACCTTCATTTGAATTAGTGCAGCGGCTTGCTCGTGCCGGTGTGAAATTGAATGTAACAGCGATCCTGGCCCTGGATCAGGTGCGGGATGTCTGTCTGTATCTGGCCGAGGCGCCATCGGGCTACATTTCGGTCTTTGCTGGGCGTATTGCCGATACTGGTCGTGATCCTGTACCTCTTATGGCAGCAGCGGTGGAATTGCTACGTCCTTACCCAAACCTTGAATTGATCTGGGCCAGCCCGCGTGAGTTGCTGAACATCTTTCAGGCAGATTCTATCGGATGCCATATCATCACCGTGACCCACGACATCCTGAGGAAGCTTGATTTGGTTGGCAGGGATCTACACGAGTACTCCTTGGACACGGTCAAGATGTTCTACGAGGATGGACAAAAAGCGGGCTTCAAGCTCTAACTCCGCAGCGTTAGGTGGGGTTTCTACTCATGAAGGTCTGGCTTATCCATCCATGTAACCAACTTCCAGGAGACGCGTGGCGCGAATCACGAATCCATTGCATCTGTGACGAGCTGGTAAAAAACGGGCATAAGTGCCTCTGGTGGACTGCGAGTTTTTCACATCATACTAAGCGTTACCGCTCCAGTGGCTGGAAGGACATTGATATCAATTCCCACTACAAGATCCGTCTTGTGCCTACGCCTGCTTACTACAAGCACGTAAGCATTGCGCGGTTAAGGTTCCACTGGCTTTACTCCTGGAGGATATATCAGCGAGGTAAAAAGGAGCCGGGCCCAGATTGCATTATTGCTAATGACACGCCCCTGGGTGATAGCTTTTTTGCCTTGCTTCTGGCGCGAAGATTCAAGGCCAAGTTGGTCTTGGACATCACCGATGAATGGCCGGAGCAATTTGTCCTGATATTCCCTCCAGGGCTTCGGAGTGCGGCCTGTCTTCTTTTCACGCCGCTCTATGTTTTTAGAAAATATGTGCGACGGCAAGCCGATGGTATCTCGGCTTTGTGCAAAGATTATTTTCGTACGGTGCGAAAGGAAGTTCCCAAGGCTAGTCCGTCATCCTGGCTGACGGTTTATAATGGCATAGACGTTGGTGCATTTCGCAAGGTACTAAATGAGGACCCGGGTCTAAACGGGTTTGACTTATGTCTTCAAAAAATAAGGGGCGAGTTATGGGTTATTTATGCAGGGACTTTGGGTAATACTTATGATATACCAACCATTTTGAGAGCAGCAGAATTGCTCAAGGACAGGCATGTTCCTGTTAGATTTATTATTGCTGGCGACGGGCCTCTCCGCCCTGCGGTAGAAAAGGCGGCGGAGCGCGAAGATGCACGGCTCATATATGTCGGCAGACTGAAATACGAAGACCTTATTCGGGTTTACAAGCACTGCGACGTGGGCTTGTGTGCGTATGCTCCAGGCTCTACGGTGGGAATGCCCGATAAGGCCTATGATTATTTAGCAGCCGGTTTGGTCATCGTTAGTTCGCTCCGCGGCGAACTGGCAACATGGCTTAAAGAGAAACAATGTGGCGTTCAGTATCAGGCTGGCGATGCAGAATCCCTTGCTACTGTTCTGGAACGGCTTACTGTAGAGACAGACTCACGTGAGGTAATGGCAAAGAACTCGTACGACACTGCTATGCTTTTTGACAGGCACGTGCAGTATCGCAAGTACGTAGAATGGATAGAGACCCTTTGCACCACCAATTCAATTGACAATCAGGTTAACGACATCGCTGATCGCTGACGAGGAGTTAACTGATGAAAACTTGGGAGACCATCGTCAAGCGCCTAGTGGATATTGTTTTATCATCTATTGCTTTATTGGTGTTGAGCCCCATTTTCCTACTTATCGTTCTAATAGTGCGTCTTACCTCACCGGGTCCCGTCCTCTTCCACCAGACCCGCGTGGGCAAGGACGGAAAGCCCTTCACCTGCTACAAGTTCCGCACAATGTACGTGAATGCGCCGGACATCCGAAACCCGGACGGTTCTACTTTCAACGCCGAGGATGACCCTCGGCTCACCCGCGTCGGCCGCTTCCTGCGCAAAACGACTCTGGATGAATTGCCACAGTTTATCAATGTCCTGAAAGGCGATATGAGTATCGTCGGCCCCCGGCCTGACCTGCCCGACCAGGTACGCTTTTATTCCGAGCGCCACAAGAAGCGACTATTGGTCAAGCCAGGGATGACGGGCTGGGCCTGGATTCACGGTCGCAACAGCATCCCCTGGGAACTGCGCCGGGACCTGGACGTAGAGTACGTGGAAAACTACTCCCTTTGGCTGGATTTCTACATCCTTTTGCGGACTATCCCAATGGTTCTCCTGGCAAAGGGGGTATACGTTCCCCCAGAGACCATCCAGCGCTATCAGGAATCGCCAGATGCACAAGGCTGAGCCTCTCAATCCGGAGGCATTCACAACCTGCGTTCCGCTGCTGCGGGCCTACCCCTTCAAGCCTTATGCCCACTATAGCGGCATGGTCGGCGAGGGGGCTTTACAACAACTCTTTCTGGCCCGGGTCCAGGCAAGCATTAAGAGTAGTGCACACTCTGCTTTATGGGTTCCAGGGTCGGGCAATGCCCAGGGGCTGGCGGTATGGACCTCCCTGGCATGGGATAGCCAGCAACTGGGTGTTAGCGCTGGCCGTCTGGATTACCTTATCGCCTCGGGCGACTACCAGAATCAATATGCAATCAAAGAAGTCTTGCTCAGGGCGGTGCTGAAAATATGCGCTGATCAGGGAATTCAGCATTTTACTGCTCGCGTTCACGCTTCGGACCTTTCCACCATTCACCTTCTGGAACAGTATGGCTTTATTACTGTGGACGGTATTCTCACCTTCTTTCTTGACATTACGGATGCTCACTTGCCCTCGCCCCCGGCAGGCCTGGAGATTCGGCTCGCCCGGCCTGAGGACATAGAACAGATGAAAGCCATCGCCCACTCATCCTATATCTATGACCGCTTTCACTCCGATCCTTGCATCCCCAGAGCGGTCGCTGATGAACTTCACGCTGTTTGGCTAGAGAACTCCTGCCTGGGCAAAGCCGCTGATGCCGTCGTCGTGGCTGCTGAGAACGGCCGCATTTTAGGCT
>Ga0272449_1004892_pt1 | contig 10701 bp, 9 predicted proteins | sample YNPCB0241_FD_198679 | JGI IMG/M metagenome (GOLD analysis project Ga0272449, IMG submission 198679) | Hot spring sediment microbial communities from Yellowstone National Park, WY, United States - YNP-CB-024-1 | ecosystem: Environmental > Aquatic > Thermal springs > Hot (42-90C) > Sediment...
GCGAAGGCAATCCAGAACAGGCGGTTCTGAAACACTGGCACGCGCGGTTGCACCAGCTCCAGGGGTAGCTGCACCAGCGGATACGATAGCCGTTCGCGGTCGGTCCACTGCTTGCGCAACAGCACGTTCAAACAGAACATGCCGAACGCCAGCACGGTGAAGAAGCCCGTCCAGATGAGCAGCGGTGGCGTCCAGATGCGCAGGTCCCGACCGTTCCAAAAGTTGGCGTTGCCGATGTAGTATTTATCCACTGCGTCAGTATCGCTCACAAACAACCACTTTGGCAGGTAGGGGATAACCTCACTCTCCCAGCGGTTGGCTGGGTTGGCGTACTTAAACGGATAGGTCAGAATCGGCGTGATGACCTCGATCAGGTCGTGCGACGCCATCACTGCGGTCATCAGAGTAAAAAAGTAGACGGTCATCAGTTCCGCCGGAGAGAATCGCCACCTGGGCACAATGCGCCCCACCACCGCGTTGATGGTGATCAGACAAAGAAGCACAAACAGCACATGTGGGAACAGTGAGATGGTGGTCGGCTGCCCTGCGTAGCGAATGGCTTCGATAGAGATGTTAAACCATGCAATCAGCGGAGCAAGAATAACGCCAATGACCACCGCACGCAGGGTCACACCACGCTGTGCCGGGACTTCCTCCTCCCTTGCTTCTGATTCCGCACGTATTCTCTGCCAGATAGTTGTTGCCATGCATGTCTACCTGCCGTTGAGGTTTGATCGCTGCACACCCTTGCGGGAGAGCTGACCTCCGAATGAGGCAACGGCTCGGCAGGAGCCTCGCCCTCCACTTGGGGTTTAGGCATCACCTGGAGGGCGAACCTCCGCGTGAGCCGCTCCCAACTGACCTCCCCGCGGACGGGGAGGGATTTTACAGCTCGGCAGGAGTCTCGCCCTCCACGCCTTCGCCTACAGTAATCCCTTAGACTTCAAGAACTCCAGACTGAGCTTTGCGCTCTCCAGGGGCGGGCGTTTACACACGTCCTGCTCGACCGCCATCCACTTCACTCCGCTCTCTTCAGCCGCCTGGAAGATAGCGTCCCAGTCCAGAATGCCGTGCCCGACTTCGGCGAAGCTGCCGTCTTCCGCCATATCCTTCAGGTGCAACAGGGGCACTCGTCCGGCGTACTTGCGGATATATTCGGCGGGGTCTTCGCCGCCATGCTTTACCCAGTAAGTATCCAGCTCCGCCTGCACCAGCTTCGGGTCGGTGTTCTCATAGAAGATGTCGAGCCCGTACTTGCCGTCGAACTTCTGGAACTCGAACGAGTGGTTGTGGTAGCAGAAGGTAAAGCCTGCCGCCACCACCTTTTCACCGATGGCGTTCATGCGTGTGGCAACGCTCTTCCAGCCTTCCGCGTCCTTGCGCAGCTCTTCGGGCATCCAGGGCACCACGATATACTCCATACCGAGCCCTCGCGCCAGACTCAACACGCTATCCAGGTCGTTCTCCAGCTGGTCGATGCCGAAGTGCCCACCGAACACCTTCAGCCCAAGACTGTCGAGGAACTGTCGCGCTTCCTCCACGCTCATGCCACCCGTACCGGAAAGCTGTACCGCCGGGTAGCCCATCTCGGCTACTTTTCGCAGCGTCCCCTTGAAATCACGCGCCATGTCGTCGCGCACGGTATAGGTTTGCAATGCGATGCCGAACTTCCCCATTTGTTTAACCTCCTGCAGGTTGCTTAACTTTTTGTTTCGCTATGCCGGTTGGTATTTCCTGTGCCTCCGTGCGGACCGTCTCCAACAGAGTGTTCAGGTCACGCATATCCACCTCTCGGACATTGATTTTGAAACGGGCACGGTGTATCCTGTAAAGGGATATTCTCTTATCAGTGGAGGCTATCATGCATCGTCTGGTGGATTTGCGCAGTGATACCGTAACCGTACCCACCCCGGAGATGCGTCGCGCGATGGCAAACGCCGAGGTCGGTGATGATGTATACGGTGAAGACCCGACCATCAACCGCTTGCAGGAGCGGGCAGCGGAGTTACTGGGTAAAGAAGCCGCGCTGTTCGTACCGTCCGGCACAATGGGTAACGAGGTTGCCATCAAAGTGCATACCCGCCCCGGCGACGAGGTGCTGCTCGACGAGGATTGCCACATTGTGAAATGGGAACTGGGCGCGGCGGCCTTCATCAGCAACGTGCAGTTGCACACGTTGCCCAGCCAACGGGGCATTGTGCCCGTAGAGGAATATGCCAGACGCATCCACCCCGGTGACGACCACGTGCCTCCCACCCGCCTGATTTGTCTGGAAAACACCCACAATGCGGCGGGCGGGGTGGTATTGCCGCTGGAGTATATGCGCGAGATATGGGACCTCGCCCGAAAGCATGGTGTGGCGGTGCATCTGGATGGCGCACGTATTTTCAACGCCTCCATAGCGCTGGGTGTGCCGGCGAAAGAACTGGCGGCGTGCGCCGATTCGGTGATGTTCTGCCTGTCCAAAGGACTGGCGTGTCCGGTCGGTTCGGTGCTGTGCGGTTCGCGGGCGTTCATCGAAGAGGCGCGGCGGGTGCGCAAGATACTGGGAGGTGCGATGCGGCAGGCAGGCGTGCTTGCGGCGGCGGGACTGGTCGCGCTGGACAGCATGATCGACCGTCTGGCAGACGACCACCGGCGCGCTCGCCGACTGGCAGAGGCAATCGCCAACATGCCCGGCTTCTCGGTGGATATGGCGACGGTGCAAACCAACATGGTCTATGTGCAAACGCAACAGCCAGCACGACGCATCGTACAGCAGCTGGAAACTCTGGGCGTGCTGTGTCTGGACGTGTTTCCACATACCCTCCGTTTGGTCACCCACAAGGACGTCGACGATGAGGACATTACCTGCGCGATAGACGCTTTCGCCAGAGTGGCGAGCATCAGCTGACGACACGTGCAGGCGTCTGCGCACTGAGACACGAAAAAAACGGTGTCCGGGAACAAGAGAGGAGGTATACTGTGATGTCATGGATGAGTCCCAAAGAGAGGTTTTACACTTGCGTCGCGCATAAACAACCCGACCGCCCGCCCATTCAATTCTACACAACCCCTGAGTTCGAGGCGAAGCTGCAGGAACGGTTTCCGGGGCAGAATCTTCTGGAGGTACTTGAGGTGGATTTTCGCACGGTGGGCGTGCCGCGAAAGAAGCCGCTGCGCCAGCCTGAAACGGGTAGCAAGGTGGCTTATTACGATGAGTGGGGCATTGGGTACGCGAGGCAATCGTATGGCTTTGGCGAGTACCTGGAGGCGTATGAGCTGCCTTTCGCCAGCATGACGACGCTGAGAGAGGTGGAAGAATATCCGTGGCCCTCAGTGGACGATTACGATTTCTCCCACTTGGAAGAAGATTGCAAAGCGGTAGGGGATTACGTGGTGTGCTTCGGGCATGCGGGGATTCCCGACATCATCAACGGAGTCAGCCGCGGCAGAGGCATGGAACAGGTGCTGATAGACATCCTCACCGAAGATGAAGTGGGCGTTGCCATCATTGACCATCGGGTAGAGTTCTACTACGAGTTTGTGAAGCGCGGGCTGGAAGCAGCAGACGGTCTTATCGACGTGCTCTGCCTGGGTGAGGATTTGGGCAACCAGCTGGGCCCGATGGTCTCTCCGGAGGTGTTTGACCGTTTCTTCCGTCCTCGCCTGCAGAAGTTCTATGACCTCGGGCATCAGTATGGGTGCAAGGTGATGATGCACAGCTGCGGCAGTACCCGCAAGCTGCAGCCGCGCTTCGTGGAGATGGGTCTGGACATTCTGGACGCCATGCAGCCCGAGCCGGTCGGTATGAATCCCGAAGAGATCAAGCGCGAGGTTGGCGATAAACTCACTCTGTGCGGGCTCATCAGTACCCAGAAGACGTTGCCTTTCGGAACCATAGAGGAGTGTATTGCCGAGGCGAAGCACCGCGTGGAGGTTATCGGAAAGGACGGCGGCTATATTTTTGCGCCTTCGCACTGCATCCAGCCCAATACACCGGTGGACAACGTGCTTGCTGCCTACGAAGTGGTCACCGGCAAACGGTTGCGCTAGCCGAAGCTCCCTTGGTCTGCTGTCAAATCCGCGGCTCGTGGTATAATTGCAATGAGAAGAAGCGAGGCGGGACAACATGATAGACACGCTGGCTATCTATGAAAAGCTGAAGGAGTTCATGGACCCTCGCGCGGCGGAGGGAGTTGCGGAGGTGCTGGGCACTACCGTCCAGCAGGTGCAGGATTCGATGACCGAGCGCTGGTTCCGCACGCTGGACGCCGAGATAAGGGAGCTGCGGGAGGAGATAGAGGAACGTTTTGCCCGCATGCAGCAGACCGTCGAGGATATCCTGCGTGTGCAGCGTCAACACACCGAGGAAATCGCCGAGCTGCGCGAGATGACGCAGAAAAACACGCAGGCGATTGCGGAGCTGGTGCAGGTCACCCAGCAGCACTCCAAGGAGATAGCCGAGCTGCGCGAGATGACGCAGAAAAACACGCAGGCGATTGCCGAGTTGCGCCAGACGGTGACGGAACTGGTGCAGGTCACCCAGCAGCACTCCAAGGAGATAGCCGAGCTGCGTGAGATGACGCAGAAAAACACGCAGGCGATTGCGGAGCTGGTGCAGGTCACCCAACAGCACTCCAAGGAGATAGCCGAACTGCGTCAGACGGTGGCAGAACTGGTGCAGATGACAAGGCAAAACACCGAGGCCATCGCTGAACTGCGTCAGACAACGCAACAGCACTCGGAGGAGATATCTGACCTGAGGCGCACGGTGCAGGAGCTGGTCGAAGTGCAGAAGCAAACTCAGGAAGACATCCGCCGACTGACGTGGGGACTGGACGACCTGCGCAAGCAGGTGGGCGGTCTTTCCATGACGGTGGGTTACACGCTCGAGAACGCCGCCTACAGGGCGTTACCCCATCTCCTCAATCGCGATTACGGTTTGCAGATCGACGGCGATCTGACACGACGGTTTGTCGAAGATAATCAGGGAGAGCATATCGAGGTCAACATCTTCGGGCAGGCGAGGCGCAATGGGGAGGTCCTCACCATTGTGGGCGAAAGCAAGGCGCAGCTCTCCAAAAACGATGTCGACAGCTTCCTGCGCCGCAAGATACAGCGTTTGCAAGGGCGTTACCCCAACCTGTTCCCGGTGCTGGTGGTGCACATGACCTCGGAGTGGGATGTAGAAGCATACGCCCGCGAGCAGGGAGTAGCCGTTTATTACTCGTATCAGTTTTAGGGAGACAGAGCGGCGCGGCGAGCCGCGCCGCCCCCGATTACACCTGGAACATGTCCGGGGTAAAGGTGACCTTCGTGCCTTCCTCGATAGCCTTGTTCGCCATCAGCACGGCGACTGCCGTCTTGAAGCCGACCTCCGCGTCACACAGCGGTTTCTGCCCGTTACGCACCACATCATTGACGAAGCTCTCCAGCTCCAGCACGTAGGCGTCTTTGAGCTCGTAGCCCGCTGCCATCTTTTGCCCACCGATAACCGCGCCGGTACCTTTCTTCTTGGTGGCGGTCACGTCCAGAACCAGCCCTGTGGACCCGCCTTTGCCGGTAGTCTTCTTGGCGTGTGCTTCCCAGCCCAGTTCCTCGGCGGTGGGTTCCTTGAACAGGAAGCCGTCTTTTTCGTTGGTCAGCAACAGGGTGCCCTTATCGCCCATAAACTGCTCGGCATAGCCATCGTACTGGTTGGACAGGATAGAGGTATAAACGACCTTTACGCCGTCGGGATACTCGTAGATGACCTCCACGTTATCCCAAACTTCGCGTCCGTCCTTCCAGTAGTCGATACCCCCCATGCCCATCACCGAAACGGGTGTCGCGCCAGTGAACCAGTTGACCACGTCGATCTGGTGGCTGGCGAGCTCCGCCATCAGCCCCTGCGAGTACTTGCGGTACAGTCGCCAGTTCAGCAGCTCCTCGAACTTCTTGTCGGGCACAGGGCGTCGCCATGAGTTGTTACGATGCCACCAGGCGCGCACATGCACCAGTTTGCCGATGACCTCCTGTTCGGTCATCATCTCACGCGCATGGGCGTAGATTGGGCTGTAGTGACGTTGATGCCCGATTTGCAAATGCTTGCCCGTCTCGCGCGAGACCTGCACCATACGCCTGGCATCTTCCACAGAGTATGCCATCGTCTTCTCACAAAAGACGTGCTTGCCTGCCTGCAGGGCGTCAATGGTCATGGGCGCGTGCAAAGAGAGCGGGGTGGCGATAATCACTGCGTCGATATCCTTGCGCTCCAGCAGTTGCCGATAGTCTTCGTAACCCTTCGCCTGAGGACCCGCCATCCGCAGTCCGCGCGACAGGTGGGGAGGATAGATATCGCATACCGCCACAACCCGTACCCCCGGAATACGCACCAGCCGCTGCAGTAGCGTTTGTCCCTGCGTGCCCGTGCCGATAAAGCCGATATTCACCGGGGGCAGGTTACGTGCTGGTTGCGGAGCGGACTGCTGCGGTTTCTGGGCCGCCGGCTTTGTCTGGGGAGTAGCGGGCTTTTTCTGTTGCGCTTCCAGCCGCTCTTGCAGGGCAGCCGCAAAAGCGGCAGCGGCAGCAGCCCAAGCCGAATCACGCAGGAATTCACGCCGGGATACCAGAATATGCTTGTCCTTGAACATGAAGCGTCAACCTCCTTGAGCCACTTCGGAGCCAGAACCGATAGTGTTAGCGAGTATCCTCGCTGTATGTATTATACTTCATGAACTGAGTGGTTTTCTCCTGCGGAAAGCCGGTCAACCTATCCATTCCGGTTGCTGTTCCCCCTGCCGCAGGATAACTGCCTGCACCCCCGGATGGGCAGAGATGTATTCCCGGATGCCTCTCTCTCCCAACACGAAAAAGGCTGTAGAAAGCGCATCCGCTGCCGTTGCTTCATCTGCCAGCACACTCACACACAGCAGGTCGTTTTCCACAGGCAAGCCCGTGCGCGGGTCCAGGATGTGCCCATACCGGCGTCCGCCGCGCTCGAAGTACTGCTCGGCAGTGGATGATGTAGATATCGCCCGATTACACAGCAGCAGGTGTGCCTGGCTGCGCTCCGGATACAGGGGGTGCGGCAGGTTTATTTGCCACCCTCCAGCATCGGCAGGTGCCCCATACGCCCGGACGCTGCTGTGACCGCCGTGCACCATCGCCGCCGGTACACCTGCCTCCTTCAACACTTCGATCGCGCGATCTACCGCGTAGCCTTTACCGATAGCGCCCAGATGAATGGCGACGCCATCCTGCAGGAAGGATACCGTCAGCTGCTGGGGGTCTAATCGTATCTGCGACGCTCCGACCCGTTTCAGCGCGTCGGCGATTGTCTGGGGGTCTGGCACCTGACCGATGCCGGTGAAAAAACCCCAGCAACGTAGCAGCGGCATGACAGTCACGTCGAAAGCTCCGCGTGTCTGCCTCGACAGGTACAATGCCCGCTCCAGCAGCTCAAAAACTTCGGGGTGCACCCTGACCGCCTCGCGGCCAGCATGTGCGTTGAGATAGCTGACCTCGCTGTCGGGGAGGTAGTGGCTCAGCAGCTGCTCGACCCGTTCGACCTCCGCGATGGCGGCTTCTGCTGCCACACGGAGAGATAGTCCATCCTCTCCGAAGGCGTACACTTCGAAGTCGCAGCCCATCGCGTATGTGCTCAGGCGAATGAACATGGCACCTCATTCCGGTTTCGCCCGCCGGTGCGTGGGGGCACGAGACAGCTGCATTAGAGCAGAGTGCCCCGCTGCCGTGAAGGTAGCGGGGCGAACCGTAAAGGTTGCGGGCTTACTTCGTGCTCGTTTCTTTCACCTGCGTTAGCGATATCTTGGCGGTCATGTTCATCTGCATGTTCTGGGGCATCTGCGGATTGCCGCTCCCCTGCATCTGGATGCTCATGACCATATCGCCATCCACCTTTAGCACGTTGCCCGTGGCGAGGTCGAAGTAGGTGTAAGACACCACCTTCATCGTGCCCGTCATCGGAGGCATGCCCGCAGGCGACTGTCCAGCCATCGATGCCATCAGCCTCTCAAAAGGCATTTCGAACTCAGTCTTAATACGGGCAGCATCCACCCCTCCGACCTTCTCCACGCTCACGAAGGTTTGCTTTGCGGTCAGCTTGAGGTCGCCTGCATTGGGGATGGGCACTTCGGTTTCCCACGAGTCGCCCACCTTAATCTCCCCCTCGGGGAACATGGCAGGCGAATTGAAACCCGCACCAATATTCAGGTTGCCCATACCGGGCGCACCCATAGCTACCTTTTCCAGTCCCTTAACTTCGTACACCTTGTTGCGGTCATCGATCACCGTCGTGATGACCATGTTGCTCATATCGGGAGCCATCGGCGAGACGAACTCCTGCCCGTTCATGTACATCTTCATACTCTCGAAGGTGGTGTGAACGGTCGCTTTGCCGTCCTTGATTCCTGCCACCTTCTCGCGATAGGTCATCACCATCTGCATGTTCAGCGGCATGGAGTTTTCGCCCATTTGCATCTCGCCGTTCATGTCCATGACCATCTTGTAACGGCGGATGTCGTTGACCTTGAAAACGCGGCGCAGTTTGTAGCCCTCTTGCGCCAGCGATGGCAGTACTGTCACGGTGAGTAATGTGACAGCCGCCATCGCCATCAAAAACCGTGTCATGAACTTCATGTTTCGTACCCCTTTCTACTTTTCGGTTTGTCCGTTTTGTGGTTCGCGAGGAAGCAGTTCCTCGCGGATGATTTGCACTCTTGCGGTTAACCGCGCGGGAGCCGGCTGAGAGGCGGATTCGCCTGGGTTCAGCAAGCGGACACGTTGCTCATACTGAGCGTCCATGACCGCTTTAATCAGCCTGCCGTCGTTGCGTCCGAACCATATCTGTGCATCGCCGTTGACGGTCTGCTCGATCTGTTTCACCATTAGATTCTCGTCGGTGGTGGGCAGGTCAAAGATATCCGCTTTGAACGAGCGGCTCCAGCGCATCTTCTGATGAAACAGCGAAGCGGTCAGGCTGTTGACCGTCTCTTCTTTGAGCCATCGCGCTGTAAATTGCGCTGGTGTGTCCCCAGGAACGGTGGTCATAGCACGAGAGTAGCTCCATTCCTGCTCGACGGAGAGAGATTCCCGCGGAAACACCAGTTGAAGTACCAGCAGAGGCAGCTGGCTCGCCTCGATACCCGGAATGGGTATATTGAAAGGTAGTGCACTCGCCCCTTTCCGCTCCACAACCTCGCCCTGCGGTGTAACCACGAACAGCAGGCTGCGGACGCTGCTGCGCAGGCGGTCTACCGGCAACGGCAACGCCTGTCCGTCCATCTCTGCTTTGAATGTTTCCACATCGATGCCCAGTTCCGCGTTGCCGTCGTAACGCACTTTCTGCACCTGCAGCACCACCGTCATATCCAGCACTACCTTTTCCACCGGCAATCCGCCGAACAGCGGCAGCGTACCCGACATCTGGGCATTGACTCGATACTTCATGGGCACGCCCGGCTCAAAGCGGTAGCGGAACAGCTGTGCCGATGGTTCGGTTGGAGCCTGTTGAGCCACCGACGCCAAACAAACGCCAAGCACCGCCATCAGGGTCAGCACCAGCCGGTTCTTCATCGCAAACGCACGTCTCCCCCCTCTTATCATGGCAGGATTGTCCCCTTCCTGTGGCGAAATCTCCCGCTGTCCGTCCATCATACAGACTGCAGTTCCGCGCAAAATGTTACGCCGACGAAGCGGCGCAAATCTGATGCAAGAGGTATATGACCTTGTGCGGCAGATTCCTGCTGGCAGGGTGATGTCGTACGGTCAGGTGGGCGACTGGATGGTACCGCCTCTCTCCGCCCGCATCGTGGGGAGAGTGATGTATCACGCTCCGGACAGCGTTCCCTGGTGGCGCGTGGTGGGCAAGGAGGGCGATTTGCGAATTGCCAGGCGTGACCCGCGCATGGCGGCTCTGCAACGTCATCTGCTTCAGCAGGAAGGCGTGCGGTTCCATGAGGACGGAAGGGTAGACATGCAATCCTGTCGCTGGCAACCTTTTGAGGAGGAAGCATGAGCAGAAGCATAAAGCTATGGCTGGGCATCAACGGCGCGTTCATCACGCGCCGATGGGAGGAGCCTGACAACTGGATGCGCCTGACCCGCGAATGCGGTTACCGCGTGCATTCGTTTTGTGCGGATGTGTTAGACCCCTTTTTCTCCGGCAACAAAGAATACCAGATGGAAACCGCCCGCGCGACCCGCGAGGCGGCACAGAGATACAGCGTGTTCATTAACGACATCTACACCGGCGTCGCCACGCACCGATTTCACGGGCTGAGCCACTCCGACTCGCGCGTGCGTCAGCGCATGAAAGAGTGGATTATCGAATGCGCGGATATCGCCAATGCGATGGGGGTAGATGCTATTGGGGGGCACTGGGATGCCTTCTCGGTGGAGGTGCTCTCTGACCCTGCACGCCACGAGGATGCACTGCGCCGCCAGTTCGCGACCTTCCGCGACCTGTCCGAATCGCTGGCGAAGAAGGGCATCCGCGCGCTCTATCAGGAGCAGATGTATATCCCCAGCGAGTCACCTTGGACACTGGCGGAAGCGGAGCGGTTTCTGGTGGAGGTGAACCGCGAGCGCAAGGGCATCCCTGTTTACCTGACACTGGATGTGGGGCACTGCGCGGGGATGCACTACGGCTTGAGCGGTGCCGATTTAGACTACACCGAATGGCTGCGGCGTTTCGGCACGGCAGCGGAGGTCATCCAC
>Ga0272449_1004893_pt1 | contig 10692 bp, 8 predicted proteins | sample YNPCB0241_FD_198679 | JGI IMG/M metagenome (GOLD analysis project Ga0272449, IMG submission 198679) | Hot spring sediment microbial communities from Yellowstone National Park, WY, United States - YNP-CB-024-1 | ecosystem: Environmental > Aquatic > Thermal springs > Hot (42-90C) > Sediment...
TATGCCGACTGATCCGTAGTCTCCCAACATTCTGAGGATGCGGACCTTAATGAAGGGTTCATGTAGAGGCTCGTATCCGTACTTGACTTTTTCGTTTCCGCTCCTGCTCATATCAAATGTGAAGACCCCCTTCCCGCCACTTATTGTGACGATGGCCGTGGTATAGCAGTGTTTCTCAAACTCCTCGAGCAGGTCCTCGAGCCCGTTTATCTGTTTTACCTTGAATCCTTCTCTGTCTCTTTCCTTTCCTTTTCCTTCTCCTTTTCCTTTTCCTTTCCCCATTTTCATTCTAATTATCCTTCCTTTTTTCTGATTCTTTTACCCTCTCCTCTTCATTCTCCTTATCCTTCTCTGCTTTCTTTTTTATTTCTCTTCTTGTCTTTTTCTAATTCTTTTCTCCATTTTCTCAGACATGTATTTTGTCTAAACATTCTCGTTAGGAGCCTTGGCGGCTTCTTCAGTCCATCCTGCCCTCCCGCTCTCAGGCAAAGCAGGAGTGTACAGGTATTCATCCCTCAAGAGCTGCCAAGAGGCGTCCGCACTCACGGCAAACGGTTGGCCGCACAGGCGCAGACCACGCAGGAGTATCGCCAATGAGGCGAGCCTGTTCCTGTCGTAGTCTACGCCACATTTATCACATCTGCTCATCGCCCAGGCTGGGTGCTTCAGCCTTCCACCACATACGGGACACTTCGATGAGGTCCCTCTTGTAAGCCTCTCTTAGGAATGGGGGTGTTGGAGATTATGTGTAGGTATTGTATTTCATGATCTTTAAGCTTTGCCGTCCATGAAGAGAGGTCGGTTTTTGAAATCCTCAATATATACATTATTCTAACTTGGTGGAGCAGGGCGTATACACCATTTTCGTCCTCTTCCTACAACTATTACAGCTCCCTGCGAGAAACTCTCGTTGCCATGGTTGTTGCCGCAACCTCCACACCCGCACCACCAATCGTACCACAACCTCTTTTACTCTTGTCCTCACCTTTCAGCGCCAAAGGTACCGAAACTTATCTGGACTGAGACCGAGAAGTGTAAAGGAGATCCTGCCGCTCTCTAGACTTGAGGTGCAAGTCTTCTTTCCCTTAATGGTCCTAGAGGACGGGACATTGGACGGGTGGTCAAAATATATTGGGGTCGGCGAGTACCGCCCTGACGAGAGGGTCTTTGGAACGATCTGCTTATCAGGACAGAGCATGGTAGAAAGTTTTTACTCTCGGTGCGAGTACAAAAAGCTCAAGCTCTCTCCAGATTGTAGAATGGGCATCTTCACGAAGTTCTAAATCAGCTCTTTTCCATTTATTCTCTGCATTAATCTTCAGATTTCTCTGAGGCCCAACCTCACAGGGGATATGGCTCCTGACGGTTCGTGAGGGTTTTTCTGCTCCCTCCCCTAGATTGTAAACGACCTCCAGTCTCAACAAGATGTGTTTACGTCTACGCCTATACACCTTGATTTTTGTCAGGATGTCGCATCATCCCTTTTTTGTCCTTTTGTTTTAGAAATGTGCACCATGTGATGTCTTTTATTACTAACAGTAATTTTTATTTATAAAAAAATTTAAATAAAAGATATTTTTATGACAATGTCATAAAAGGTGGTGTCTGTGAGTGATTCTGAGAGAGTAAGTTTGGTATGCCGGGAGTGCGGAGCTGAATATCCAGCCACTAGACTCTACATTTGCAAGAAATGCTTTGCGCCCTTAGACGTAAAGTATGATATAGGACGCACCAGTCTATCCAAGAATACCTTTTTTAATAGAAAGAAGACCCTTTGGCGTTATTATGAGTTGTTGCCCGTACTCGACAAATCCAAGATTGTAGATATGGGAGCAGGGTATAGCCCTTTAATAGAGAGCGAGAGGTTGGCAAAGAGCTTGGGTCTGAGAAAATTGTTCATAAAAAACGACACTGTCAATCCGACATGTTCTTTCAAGGACAGACCATCAGCCGTTGCAGTATCTAAGGCCCTGGAATTTGGTTTGACGAAGATAGGCTGCGCTTCTACTGGAAACCTTGCCGCCGCTCTTGCGGCTCATGCAGCAAAGGCAGGCCTGACTTGCTATGCGTTCATCCCCAAGGACTTAGAACCAAATAAGATACTTCAAATGTCCATCTATGATCCAGAAGTAGTAATTGTGGAGGGAACATATGACGAGACAAATAGGTTCGCCATGCAGGTCGCAGAGAATTATGGATTGGCGATAGCAAACGTAGACCTCCGCCCGTATTATGTAGAGGGCTCAAAGACCTTGGCATTTGAGGTGAGCGAACAACTGGAGTGGGGCGTGCCCGACCACGTAATTGTTCCCGCCGCCAGTGGCGCGCTCTACTGCGCTACATTTAGGGGATTCAAGGAACTTGAGAGAGTTGGTCTGGTAAAAGATGTAGACGTTAGGATCTCCTTGGCGCAACCAAGTGGATGCTCACCCATCGTGACAGCCTTTAAAAATGGGAAGGAGAGCATTACTCCTATAAATGCGCCTAAGACAGTCGCCAAGAGTCTTGCTGTGGGCTCGCCTGGAGATGGTGTCTACGCCCTCCGTAAGTTGAGGGAGTGCAAAGGATTTGCGGAGGAAGCCGCCGACAAAGAAATCATTGAAGCTATACGACTCTTGGCAAAAACTGAGGGAATATTTGCTGAGCCCGCCGGAGGTGTGACTGTAGCTGTTTTGAAAAAACTTATTGACGAGGGAAAGATCGGTCCTGACGAGACTGTTGTGTGCTTCGTCACCGGGGGAGGGCTGAAGACACCCGAACTTATGGTAGATGGGATAAAAGAGGCAAGACATGTCAGACCTACGCTCCAGTCATTAAAATTAATTATGGGAGGGATATAGAATTGGTGAAAGTGCTACTCTCATCAGTATTTTCGGATTTGACGCACGGCAAAAGAGAGGTGGAGGTAGAAGCTGATACAATAGAGGGCGTACTGAACTGCTTAACAGAGATGTTCGGTGACGAGTTCGGTGAGAAGATCTTAGACAGTACAGGTGAGCTAAAGTGGTTCGTCACAGTCTACGTTAACGGGAATGATATCCGTCTCCTGAACGGCACAAAGACTAAGGTCGACCCGACAGACGAAGTCCTTTTGATACATTCAGTAAGTGGAGGATGAGACTGAGGGGATGAAAGATGTCTGAGTTGACGCCGACGGAGCTAGAGCGGTACGATAGGCAGATCCGAATCCCTAGATTCGGAGTTGAGGGTCAGAAGAAACTAAAAGCAGCCAAGGTAACCGTTGTCGGTGTTGGGGGTCTTGGATGCCCGGTGTCGATATATCTAACGGCTGCGGGTGTGGGGAAGATCACAATTATCGATAAGGACAGAGTTGAGTTGAGTAACCTAAACAGGCAGATCCTACACTGGGAGAAGGATATCAATAGGTACAAGGTTGACTCTGCGAAGGAGAAGCTCTCACAACTTAACCCTTTTGTAGAGATAGATGGTAAAGTCATAGAGATAACCGAGGATAATGTTATCCAGCTTTTGAGCGGTTCGGATATAGTTATTGACGGTATGGATAACTTTAAGACAAGACTGATACTGAACAAGGCATGTGTTGAACTCAGGATACCATTTATACATGCAGCAATTTACGGTCTGGAAGGTGAGTTATTGACTGTTCTCCCGGGAGAAGGGCCATGCTACCAGTGTTTTCTTCAAAAAGCCCCTCCAGAGAGGAAGCCTTTTCCTGTATTGGGGGTTACTCCTGCCGTGATGGCATGTTTACAGGCGATGGAGACCATCAAGATCATAACTGGTTGTGGAAAACCGTCAATCGGAAGGGTGATTTTGTTTGATGGCGAAAATATGCGGTTTGACTCATTAAATATAAGCAGGGATCCAAATTGCCCAGTGTGCAAGGGCCTATAAATCTTCTGACCATCGCCATGTATGGATACGTTGATTTTCCAGAGCCCCTTCAGCGCTCGGAGGCACATCTGTTTCAGCATTCGCCCCTTCTTTGCTCAGGGACAATCTGCAATGGGTGTTATTTAGCCACCACCCAGTTATCCCTTCCCTTCGAGGACTCAGGATTATGGCTTCTGTAGGACATTAAGTCCTATATTCTCTCTCTTTACTGGAGCCTCTCCCACCCAATTCAGTCCGGAGCCTTATTCCAGCCTTTGGACATCCGGACCACATCTAAAGAGTTGATGGAAGATTGAGAAATATAAATCAAGCAGCGATTCATCCCACGGGTAAAACCTTAGGCTTTCTCGCCGAAAGATCTGTAATACTGCAATGTTAAAAATGGTTCTAAACTGCTCTAGGTAAGATGAGGTTGACGTTCGAGGGGCGCGGTTGTTTATCTGCTCTCCGGAAGGGACGCAATGACCTGGCAGGGCAGAGGCACCGTGACCTCATACTGTTGATCTTTGAGAGAGGATAGGGCATTCCCATAGTTGTAAGGGAAAAGCACACAAAAAATCCATTTTTATTCTCTCATTTTCACATCAAGATCAAAAGTTGAAGAGCGTTAAACAGGAACCAAAGAGAGAACGCTATCAAAAGGGCTGTCGAGGCGTAGCCCACGATCTTGTACAGCCTGGGGACCCTGCTCTGAGCAAAGTGTATCGCCATGGGAAATGAGACTATCCAGACGAGTATCCCGCTGAAGAAGCCAAGTATTATGATCAAGCCTATACTCGAGATCAGGGATAGACCCACGCTCATCCACCAGGCGATCTGGAATGGGTTGGTCAGACCTATGGAGAGTCCTGTGAGGTAGGGTATGGCAGTAGCCTTCTCTTCTCGTCCGCCTCTCTCATCCAATTTCCTGACAGACCTGAGGGTCAGGTACGCCAGGTAAGCCAATAAAGCAGAACTTGCCAACGATAGGGCCCCCTTGACCGGGCCCTCGATTGTGAAGATCTGCCGCAGGTGGTAGGTTATTACAAGGAAAGTAGCGTCTGAAGTCATGGCGCCAAGACCGACCAGGAAGCCCCTCAGCGTGGACCTGGTCGACTGGACCGCGATCATGGCGTTCACCGGGCCAGGCGGCGCCGCTATGGATAAGCCCAAAGCGATGCCAGCCAGGAATACGCCGAAGATCTCACCGAATTGCATGCCACCATTTTTGCCTGTCCAAATATTTAATACATTATGCAAATGCAGCCAAGATGTAATTGGGAACTGCAACTCATGTAGGTAGAATTTTGAATTTTATGGAGATTGTTTCGAAATTCTAGCATCAGCCAGATCCTGTTTTTGTTACAAAGCATTTATAGAGTCTCACCAATATTAGACTCAGAGATGGACCTCAATGAGACATGCCAGCCTCCAAGAGGTGAATTACGCAAAACTCTACATATTATCAGACAACTCTGTGCTTGCCAGCTCTAGAAATATCCTTGGAGAGCACGGCTTCTCGATTTTGATAACTTCTGACAGGGGAGAGATACTCTTCGATACAGGTCAGACTGGAAGAGTGGTAGTGAACAACCTGGAGGTAATGAGGAGGGGAGATATAAGAACGGTCGTTCTCAGCCACGGGCACTACGACCACACCGGCGGGCTCCTGAGCGTCGTGAGGAGGACGGCGAACAGATGCGAGATATACGCGCACCCAATGGTGTTCTACAGGAGGTTCAAGAGGGTTAGGGGCGAGATTAAGGAGATAGGGATGCCATTCCCTAGGTCGGAGCTCGAGGACGCAGGTGCGGTCTTCAGAGTCTCAAACGAGGCGCAGGTGATAAACCAATGGCTGATCACAACGGGAACGATAGAGAGGAGCAATGATTTCGAGAAGCCCGAGAGCGAATTTTACATAGAGGTCGACGGGAGGCTAGAGGCTGATCCTTTCCTCGACGACCAGGCTGTTGCCTTTGATGTGAAGGGCAAGGGCACGGTTGTTGTCACAGGGTGTGCCCATTCAGGGGTTGTGAACACGCTGGAGTACGTCAAAAAGGTCCTCGGAAGGGACGAGATCTACGCCGTGATCGGGGGCTTCCATCTAAACGACGCCTCCAAAGAGAAGTTGGAGAAGACCGTTGACGCGCTCAGGGCAGCTAACCCAAAGGTGATAGTACCATGCCACTGCACCGGCAGGGATGCTGTATACCTCTTGAAGGAAAGGTTCGGGGGCGCCGTCATGTATGGGGATGCAGGGCTGGCTCTGGAGCTCTGAAGTCGAGTGTTGACCATTAATCCATAAGGTTCAAGGGTCCGGCTATCCCTCAGCCAAGAAGCCAGATTCCTTAGCAGGCGGCAATTGAAACATTCCCGTGAGCGCGCAGCCGTCTCTTAGCCAGGGAAATAATAGCCTTGCAAGGGGCCGAGTCCTGATAGCTTTGAGTTAAAAGCCCAACATAGTTCACGGGCGAATAATTCATCGGCTCATGCCAAATTAAGCGGGTTTTGGAATCCCATGGGGCGATAGCCTGTTACAAAAGTTAAGCGGGGGTGGACCGGGAACACCCCGGAGCCTGAATCCCACACACGGATGCTCATGCCATCAGAGAGAATATTTTAGCGAGGACTTCCTGACCGATCATGACCCCAAGGGACCCCTTTGCGCATCGGGACTCGCCAAAGGCATCTGTCCCGTCATTTTTTATGTTGCCCCCCGAGACGATGAGCGGCACCGGGTCGCCAGAGTGTGCCTTCAGGGAGCACGGGGTTGCATGATCCGATGTAACAGCCACAACGTTCTCTGAGAGGTCCAAGTCCAGGTTGCCGAAGAAGTGTTTGTCTATCATCTCTATCGCCCTCTTCTTGCCCTCACAGTTTCCATCGTGGGCTGGCTCGTCTGGACCCTTTATATGCACGTAGACCGCGCCGTAGGCTTCCACGAGCTCGCTGGCAAGCTCGGCCCTCTTCTTGTAGTCCCAGGCCTGGTCCCCGGTTGGCGGCGGGAGTTCCACCAGATCCATACCGCAGAGGAGCGCTATGCCCCGCTCCACTGGCATCTCCACCATGGATGCGAATTCCCTGCCGTACTTGTCCTTAATGTGCTGGAAGTCGGGCAGCCTGGAGCCTGCGTCCCTCGATAGGACAACGTTCGCTGGGGGCTTTCCCTCCCTCCGCCTTATGAGGTTCACCGGGTGATCTTTGAGGACCTCGTGGCTCTTCCTGGTGAACTCCTCCAGGAGTTCGGCTGCGCGCCTTGCCTCTTCTGAGCTGTCGAGCGGCTCGCATCTCATCACCTTATTCACGAAGTTTGCCGAGGCTATGCCGAGCCCCTCCATCCGCTGGTACGCGGGGTCGGTGTTGGTTATATTCCCAGACAGAGGGCCTTCCTCAGACTTTATCAGGAGTACCGCCCTGTGCCCGACTGTGCTCCTGAACTCGAAGGTGGCGGGGTGTGACTCTAAGGTGACTGTCTGGTTTATTGTCTCAGCCAAGACCCTTGCCTCTCCGGTGGAGAGGGACCTTCCAACCCTCCTGTCTATGATATTCATGTTGTCATCAACAGTTGCAAAGTTGCACCTGACTGCGAGGTCGCCGTTGTCCATCACCATCCCGGACCCGAAGACCTCGATCGGTCCCCTCCCTGTGTAGGTCTTGGCAGGATCGTACCCAAGCATGCTTATCACCGCCACGTCTGACTCCGGCGCTATGCCCCTTCCCACTGTGTAGACTATCCCCGAAATGCCCTTCCTAGCCAGCGAGTCCATATTTGGGTGGTCTGCCGCCTCCAGCGGGGTCCTGTCACCCAGAGACTTCACCGGCAGGTCGCCGAGACCATCAAGGAGAACATAAAGGAGGTGCTTCATCTTGCATCATCTCGACCCAATATTAAGGGCTCATATTTATCGGTTTGGTCTTTTGGCGGGAAGATATTGAGGAGGCAACCATCTCCTTTGATTTTCATCATGCGCACTTCACGCCGTCATAATTTTATCCCTTCGTCATGGCTTTTTTGCGGTTGACGGTGTTTCGCAGGGATCTCCTTGTGGTGGTCTCCAACGTCTTTATTCAACGGTCAACCCAGCCTCTCAGCTTAGGACGTTGCCCAGCGGAATATCTCGTCCTGGACTGTGGCTGGCGGCTCCGAGGTGTTCGCGACGTAGATCTCCACCATGCTCAGCAGCCGCCTGAAGAAGTCCCTCCTGAGTGCTACCTTCCGATCGTCCCTCACGAGCTGGTGCGGGTTGTAAAAGTTGTTGGCCACCAGCGTTTCGACTGCTTCGTCCACGCTCGCCTCCCTCACTACTGTGGGATCGTTGCTGTCCCTCTTCAGGAGGAAGACCTTCTTCATCTTCGTGAGGGGCACGACCCCGTCTATCCCTACTACCCACCTCGCGTTCACTACGGCGCGCCCCCTCTTGTCGATGACGACCCTCTCCAGGACCTCCCTGTACTTTGACCATATCTTGCCGAGCTCAGCGTCAACGTAGCAGTTCTTCTCCGACCCGTACGCCAGGGCGCTCCTGTCGTAAACCCTGACAAAAAACCAGTCGTCTGCGACGAGCCTCACACCGTTATTCCTGAGCATGCCCCAGCTGTGGGTTGTCTTGCCTACGCCGCTCGGAGCTATCAGCGCAACTCCGGCGCCGTCAACGTCCAGTACAGCCCCGTGGACCGAGTGTATCTCGTGCGCGTCCTCAAGTATGTCGCCGGCTATCGCAAGGGCTATGCTCTTTATCCACCCGTAGTAGTCGAAGTTGAAGGCGAAGCCTGTCTTGGTCAACGGGTCGTACTTCATGTGAAGTGGCTGGCTCGGATCCTGGACCGCTATCAGCCTCCCGTGGGACCGGATATTCTCGTCGGCGGTGTAAAAGTTGTCGGACCATATGTCTGCAAATGGTCTGTTGTTGGTGAGAAACTTTATGCAGCACCCGTAGATGTTCGCCTTCCTCGTGTAAAGGGGGAGCCTTATCAGCTCAGAGTACAGCCTCCGCTTCTCCTCCGGGGATATCAACTCGATGGGGTAGGGCATGGGCAATCACCTAACCAGAGATGTAGGCGAGGCCGTCGGCGACCGCCACGAGCCTGCCCTCCTCGTCTGTGACTCTTATCCGGTACAGGCCGGTGGTCCTTCCCCTGCTCTCCTCCCGCGCCTCGGCATAAAGGCGCACGCCCACGCCAACTGGCCTCCGGTAGTGTATGGTTACGTTCAGGGCGACCGCCTTCTGCCCATGGGAGTTGCAGGCGACCGCAAATGCCACATCCGAGAGGGCGTAGAGGGCAGCCCCATGGGTGGCGTCGTAGGCGTTCAGGGCGTCTTCCTTGACAACCATTGATGTCTTTGCCCAGCCTCTCCCGCAGTCCTCGAGCGTTATGCCCAGGAGGCGGGCTATACGGTCATTCTTCACGAGCTCATGCATGTCGGTGTAAGGGTTCTCCCTAAACAAAAATCAGACACCCCTCAGTCCAAAGAATCCTCCGCTAAGTTATATTAAGGCTAACCCGATATAAAGTCACTTCAAAAATTGGGGTGATATGATGGACGGGGAGCGACTCCTAGATCTACTCACCAAAGAGGGCGCAGATTACGCCGAGGTCAGGTTTCACAGGAGTGTGGAGGTGAGCGCCCTTCTGAAGAATGGCGAGGCAGAGCCCCCGGAGTACACTGAGGTTTACGGGGTCGGCGTGAGGGTCCTGAAGGGCGGCTCTCTTGCGTTTGCGTCCACGAACATTCTGGACTGGGAATCCCTCAAATCCACAGGTCTGAGGGCTCTGAGGATGGCGGAGGCATGCGCGAGGCACTCAGCGAGGACCGGCATGTCGGAGGAGCCCGCGGTGAAGAGGGATTGGGGCGTGGATTTCAAGGAGGACCCGACAGAGGTCGAGGCTTCCACCATACTCGAGGTCCTCAGGTCGGTGGACTCTTCCCTGCTGGAGGTTAAGGGCGTGAGCTTCCCCAACAGGCTGCTTGTGTTCGGCGGGTCCCTCGAAGAGAAGGAGTACCTCAACAGCGAGGGGACCAGGATGCGCTCCATAGTCCCTAGGGTTGGGGGGTACTTCATACTAACGGCGTCTATTGGCGGGAGAGGGACCGTCCAGAGGACCCTTCAGTTTGGCGAGTCCGGCGGCTGGGAGAGGGTCGGGTCCATGAGGCTTTCAGAGGTCGCCAGGGAGGAGGGGGAGGCGATGGCCAGGATACTCATGGAGGGCAGGGCAGTCCTTCCAGGCAGGTACGACGTGGTGGTAGGAGGGGAGGTATCAGGGATCATTGCGCACGAGGGGTGCGGCCACCCCCAGGAGGCGGACAGGATCATGGGAAGGGAGGGGGCGCAGGCAGGCGAGTCGTACGTGAAGAGGGACATGCTGGGCAGGAGGATAGGTAGCCCCGCGGTCAACATATCGGACCTGCCTTCATTGCCAAACTCCTACGGATTCTACCTTTACGACGACGAGGGTGTCGAGGTGAGGAAGAAGAGGTTGATAGTGGGAGGCGTGATAAACGAGTTCCTGCACAACAGGGAGACCGCGAGGGAGTTTGGGGTTAAGAGCAACGGAGCCGCGCGGGCGACAATGTACAGCAGGGAGCCAATAATCAGGATGTCGAACACCTTCGTTGAGCCTGGAGATCACTCCCTCGAGGAGCTTCTGGAGGGCGTCAAACACGGAATTTACATAAAGAGCTTCAGGGAGTGGAACATAGACGACATCAGGTGGAACAACAGGTACGTGGGCTTCGAGTCATACCTGGTGGAGGGTGGCGAGATAGGTCAGCCGGTGGTCGCCCCGGTCATAGAGGCAACAACTGAGGTGATATTTTCGAGCATCGACGCCGTAGGG
>Ga0272449_1004894_pt1 | contig 10691 bp, 8 predicted proteins | sample YNPCB0241_FD_198679 | JGI IMG/M metagenome (GOLD analysis project Ga0272449, IMG submission 198679) | Hot spring sediment microbial communities from Yellowstone National Park, WY, United States - YNP-CB-024-1 | ecosystem: Environmental > Aquatic > Thermal springs > Hot (42-90C) > Sediment...
GTAGACATGGTGACAGACCTCCTGTATGCGAGATAGGGACTCCCTATCTACATACCATCTGTCACCCTTTCCGTCAAGCTCGCCAGGGCATCAGGCCCCTAATTTGGGCGAAAATTGGGTAGTTACAGCCTACCAGTGTACCAATCTACCAATGTACCAATTTACCAGCCCGAGGTGACCCATGGAAATCCAACTATTTACCCGAAATATGGAGTTAACCCCCCGTCTTCAGGAGTATGTGGAGAAGAAAGTGAGCAAACTGGGCCGGTATTTGCCGAACATCACCGATGTTCGGGTGGACCTTGCCGTGGAAAATACCCGCTCCAGCGCCCACCGTCAGGTGGCCCAATTGACCATTCGCACCCCGCGCGCGATTCTGCGGGCCGAGGAGCGTGCCTCCGACATGTTCGCCGCCATTGATGCTGCCCTGGATAAGATGCGGCGACAGATCACCCGCTATAAGACCCGGCGGCAGGACCGCTGGCAGCGGGCGGAGGGGGAAGAATGGGAGGAGACCACCCTCCCTCCTGAGGAGTCCATCTCCGGTAAAGTGGTGCGGGTAAAGCGGTTTGAGATGGTCCCGATGACGACCGAGGAGGCCATTGAGCAGATGGAACTCCTGGGCCATCAGTTCTTCGTCTTCCTGAACGCCGAGGAGGGTGGCATCAATGTCATTTACCGCCGCCAGGACGGTAATTACGGCCTGATCGTCCCCGAATTGCGTTGAGCGGTGAACCCATTACCCTCATCCTGATGGTCGGCGGATGGGGGGAGAGCCCGGTGGAGCAAACGCTCCGGAGCGCTCACCAGGCCGCTGCTGAGGACCTGCTGGAAACGCTCCGGCAGACTGCCCGGGTGGAACGGGCCATCATTGCCACGGATGACCCTTCCTGGGCCCCCGACCTTCCGGGGCTGCCGCTGGAAGTGGACCTGGACCGCCCTGACGAACCGTTTCACTTCGGTCGCCGACTGGCCGGGTTGATTCAGCGCGCGGGTGCCGACCGTGTGCTCTACGCCGGAGGCGGGTCGGCGCCCCTGATGGGCCTGCAGGACTGGCGCGATGCGCTGGACGGCTTCATCGGAGACTGCCCGCAGGCTGTAACCAATAACCTGTACTCGTCGGACTGGGTCGCTTTCTACCCCGCCCGGGCCCTGGCTCCCCGTATCGCCACCCTGGAGCGGGATAACGCCCTGGGCTGGGTCCTCGCCGAGGAATGCGGCATTCCCACCCGGGCGCTGGCGCCCTCCGCCGCGACCCGCCTGGACCTGGATACGCCCGCCGACCTGCTGGTCTGCCGTGCCCATCCCCGTATCGGGCCCCGCCTGCGCGCAGTTCTGGGGGGCCTGAATTGGCCCATGGAAGCCGTAGAGGGTGTCCTGGAAGTGATGAGCCGGGACGGGAGCCACCTGACCATTATTGGCCGTTCGTCTCCGGCCGCATGGGCCGCGCTGGACCGGGCCACCCGTTGCTGGGTACGCCTCTTTGTGGAAGAACGGGGAATGGTCGCCAGCGGGCGCCTGCGCCGGGGGGAAGTGCGCAGTCTCCTGGCCGACTTGCTGGCATATACAGGGATAGATGGGTTTTTTGCGGAACTGGCATCTCTGACGGAGGCCGCCCTGATGGACACCCGCGTCCTGATGGCCGCGCGGGGGCACTGGCCCTCCACCGCAGACCGATTCAACGCTGACCTCCTCCGCTGGCAGGAGGTGCGGGACCCCTTCCTGCGGGAGTTCGCCCGGGCTGCTGCCCAATCTTCCATCCCCATTCTGATGGGAGGCCAGTCCCTGGTCAACGGCGGACTGATGGCCCTGGTGGAGATTCTCTATGAGATGGCAATTTGATCTATACTCTGCCCTCCTGGGTGCGGGCTTCACCCTCCTGATCCTCGGCCTGATCTATTTGCTGAAGGAGCCCTTTCTACGGGGCTGGCAGGAGGTGCGCCGTACGGCCCTGAGCGCCTTCGGCCAGATCACCGCCGGATGGGAGACCCGGTACCGGGAACGGGTCATCCGCTGGGCTCAGAGCGCCCACGCGCTGGCGGATCTGGCCCCTCTGGAGCAGTATTTTGTCCCGGCGCGCCTGCTCTTGCTGCTCTCCCCGCCGGACCCGGAGCAGGATGTCCCTTCTGCTCCCTCTCTCCTATCTCCCAGCGATGCCCTGCAGGGCCATCCCCGGATTCTTCTGGTCGGTGGGCCGGCCTCGGGGCGGACCACCCTGCTGGCCTACATGGCCCTGACCCACGCGCGCCAGGAAAGTGGGACGGGACCGGCCCTCTCTACAGGGCGGATTCCCCTCTACATCTACCTGCCAGCCCTGGACTGGGCCCCGTCCCCGGAGGGGAAAAAGGCCCCTACACCGGCCCAGCGGCTGGTCCAGGGTGCGCTGCAGGCCGTCGGGGCTCCGTCTCCCGCCGCTACCGTCCTCCGCCAGGCGCTCCACGCGGGCGGCGCGCTGGTCCTGGCCGACGGGTGGGACGAACTGCCCCCCGACGCGCGGGAACCGGCCACGACCTGGCTGACGGAACTGGCCGACGCCTTCCCCGGCAATATCTGGGTGGTCGCTGTGGGGGCCGGGCAGTATGCCTCACTGGCCAACGCTGGGTTTGTCCCACTCCGTCTCTGCCCCTGGGACCGCTCCCAGGTGCGGGATTTCCTGACCCGCCTGCCCACTTCCGAAAACTTTCCCCTGGAGCGGGCCACGGAAGACCTGACACGAGTGCTGAAACGAGCAAACTCTCTGTTAGACGTGGCCCTCTGCGCCAGGTGGCTACTGGAAAACGGCACCATCCCATCCAGACGGGCAGACCCCTTCCACCACCAACTGGCGCGATGGGCCAATGGATTCCCTGATCTCTCTCCACTGGAAGGGCTGGAACCCCCTGACCCGGTGGACGTCCTGCGCATCGTGGCCCGGAAACTTCAGGAGGACGGTCGGTTCGTCTGTACCCGTCAGGAACTGGAGGAACTCATCCGTCAGAACATGACCCCTGCCTCCCCAGCGGTCGGACCATCGGCCGAGGGGGAGGCCGCTCCCCCGGCCGGTCCCCCGTCCACAGAGATGGAATCCTCGCCGGAGGGTGCGTCTCCGGCTGAACAGCCCGCATTGGAGCGCCCGCCTGCTCCCGAACCGAAGCGCGTCCGGGCGGCCCTGGCGTCATTCCTGAAGGCCTTCCTGGCCCCCGGAGGGCCGCTGGTCGCCTGTGCCCCCGATCGGTACCGGTTTGCCCACCTCCTCTGGCAGGCCATGCTGACCGCTGAGGCGCTGGCCTCTTCGCCCGATGTCCTTGTCGCTCATCTGGATGACCCTTCCTGGCTCCCTGTGGTGGATTTCTACGCCGAGGGCGGGCGAATGGAGATGGTGATCCAGGCCTGGCTTTCCCGCCCCGACGACCTCTGGCAGACTCGCCTGCGGACTGCAGCGCGCTGGGCCGCGCTGGCCCCCCGTGAGGCCCAGTGGCGCAACGGCGTGATGGCTCTCCTGGGCCGCTCGCTGCTGGCTCCCAACCTCTCCGACGAATCCCGTCACTGGCTGGGCGAGGCGTTGATCTGGACCGGTGACCCGGGCGTGCCCCTCTTCCTGCGCCACGCACTCCGCAACCCCAACCCGGCCGTGCGGGCCAGCGCGGCCCGCATGATCGCCGCCCTCCGTGAGGAGGCGGACCTATCCGGCCTGGTCAAAGCGCTGGAGGACCCCGAAGAGACGGTTCGCGTCGCGGCGGTCTACGCCCTGGGAGAAATCGGGGTCCCCGCGGCCGTGGAGTGGCTGGTCCACGTATTGACCTCGGGCGATGAGACCCTCCAGGTGGAGGCCGCACGGGCCCTGGCCCGCCAGGGAGAAGAAGGCTACAAGGTGCTCCGGGAGGCCCTGCAGGACGAGGACTTTATGGTCCGGCGGGCTGCCGCCTATGGGCTGGGAGAAATTGACGCCATCTGGGCCCGGGAACTCCTGGAAAAGACGGCCCGGGAAGACCCCCAGTGGATTGTCCGCTCCGCCGCTGCATCCGTTCTATCCGAACGGGAACAAAAGGCGAAACCAACCCCACCTCCTCCACCGCCCGTCCCCTGGGACATGGGCTGGCTGATCGCCTGGGCCGCCGAACGGGGCGAAGGGGTGGGCATCGGTGAGGCTGTCTTTGGCCCCCTCCTCCGGGCGCTGGCGGAGGGTCCGGCCCCGATCCGCCGGGCCGCCGTCCAGACCCTGGCCTGGGTGGGCCGTCCCGAGCATGTAGACGCGCTCCGCCGTGCCCTGAACGACCCCGAACCGGATGTGGCCCGGATGGCCCTTCGGGCGCTGGAAGAACTGAGCGCCCGCTACGGGCTGAGCATCCCGGCGTAGCGCCACCCGCCACCGTGCGCCCTGCGACCCTGCGCCCTGCGCCTTGCGACCCGCGCTCTGCGACCCTGCGACCTGCGACCCTGCGACCCTGCGCCATGATAGACCAACTCTGCATCAACACCATCCGTACTCTGGCTATGGACGGTGTCCAGAAGGCCCGCTCCGGGCATCCCGGTATGCCTATGGGGATGGCCGATGCTGCCTACGTCCTCTGGACCCGGTTCCTCAAGCACAACCCGAAGGACCCGAAGTGGCCGGACCGGGACCGGTTCGTCCTCTCCGCCGGCCACGGCTCCATGCTCCTCTACAGTCTGCTCTACCTCACCGGCTACGATCTGACACTGGAGGACCTGATGGCTTTCCGGCAGTGGGGCAGCCGTACCCCAGGCCACCCCGAGTATGGCCTGACCCCAGGTGTGGAGACTACCACCGGCCCGCTGGGGCAGGGCTTCGCCAACGGTGTCGGGATGGCCATCGCGGAGCGGTTCCTGGCCGCTACCTTCAACCGGCCCGGTTTCCCCATTTTTGACCACTACACCTACGGGATTGTCTCCGACGGGGACCTGATGGAGGGCATCAGCCACGAGGCGGCCTCGCTGGCCGGGCACCTGGGCCTGGGCAAACTGGTCTACCTCTACGACGACAACGACATCTCCATTGAAGGCTCCACCGACATCACGTTCACCGAAGATGTCGCCGCCCGCTTCCGCGCGTACGGCTGGCACGTCCAGAAGGTGGACGGGTACAACCTGAAGGCCATCGCGGCGGCCATCCGGGCCGCGCGCCGGGAGACAACCCGCCCGTCCCTCATCATCTGCCGGACCCATATTGCCTACGGGAGCCCGAATAAGCAGGATTCCGCCTCTGCGCACGGCGAGCCCCTGGGAGAAGAGGAGGTCCGGCTGACCAAGCAGGCTCTGGGATGGCCGCCGGACGCGCAGTTCTGGGTCCCGCCGGAGGTACTGCCTGTCTTCCGGCGGGCGGTGGAGGAGGGGGCCGCCGCGCAGGCTCGCTGGCAGGCGATGTTCGCCGACTACGCCCGCCAGTACCCCCGCGAGGCGGCGCTGCTGGAGCGCCTCTGGGCCGGCGAACTCCCCGACGGCTGGGAGGAGGCCATTCCCTCCTTCTTCCCCGCCGATGGCCCAATGGCCACCCGGAAGGCCTCTGGCATCGTCCTGAACGCGCTGGCGAAGGCCCTTCCCACCCTCATCGGCGGCTCCGCCGACCTGGCCCCCTCCAACCTGACCCTGCTGAAGGGCTACGACGACTTCCAGCGGGATACCCCCGCTGGCCGCAACCTCCGCTTCGGCGTCCGGGAGCACGCCATGGGCGCCATCCTTAACGGGATGGCCCTCCACGGCGGCCTCATCCCCTACGGCGGAACCTTCCTGGTCTTTTCCGACTACATGCGACCGGCGGTCCGTCTGGCTGCGATGATGCATCTGCCGGTGGTCTACGTCTGGACTCACGACTCCCTCTGGATTGGGGAGGACGGCCCCACCCATCAGCCAGTGGAGCACCTGGCGGCCCTGCGCGCCATCCCCAACCTGACCGTCATCCGCCCCTGCGACGCCAGCGAGACCGCCGAGGCCTGGCGGGCCGCGCTGCGCCGCCGCGATGGTCCCACTGCTCTGCTCCTCACCCGCCAGAATCTACCGGTGCTGGACCGGAGCGATAAGGCCGGAGCGGAGAACCTGGCCCGGGGCGCCTACATCCTGCGGGAGGCCCCCCAGGGAGACCCGGACCTGGTCCTGATTGCCTCCGGCTCCGAGGTGCACCTGGCCCTGGCCGCACAGGAGGGGCTGGCGGAGCGGGGCGTCCGCGCGCGCGTCGTCTCCATGCCATCCTGGGAACTGTTTGATGCCCAGCCGCCGGAGTACCGGATGGCCGTCCTGCCGCCGACCGTTCCCAAAATCGCCATAGAGGCCGCCGTCCCGCTGGGCTGGGAGCGGTACGTGGGCCCGGACGGCGCCGTCATCGGCATCCAGCGGTTTGGCGCCTCAGCCCCCTACCCGGTGCTGATGGAGAAATTCGGGTTCACCCCCCAGGCGGTAATAGAACGGGCGGTGGAAATGGGACGCAGATAGCAGATGAAACAGGGTTTTGCGGCGGGCGGCGAAGCCGCCCGCCGCAAAACCCCTCTTCAATCCCCCCTCTCCCCTGGCCGCCGGCCAAGGGGAGAGGGGGGACAAAGGGGGGTGAGGGGCAGGAAGATTCGGCGATGCAGAAAGTGTCAACCAATTCTGAACCCTCCCTCCGCCGGATTGTAGAAAAACTGAACAGCCAGGTGGGTTGGAAAGCGAGGGGATTCCCGGCCAGGGCAATTTGTTCTTTTTCACTCTGCCCATCGCAGAGGAAAGATGACCGTCTACCCGACCGACATTCTTCTCTACGAAAAAGGCACCACCCGGCAGGAATCTGGCGCCTTGCCGGTGGAAGAAGAGGTCATCCTCACCGTCAACGGGCAGGACCTGGTCGGCCTGATGTGCACGCCGACCCTGCTGGAGGAACTGGCGGTCGGCTTCCTTTACAATGAAGAGTTGATTGACGGGATGGAGGATGTGGCCAGCGTGCGTGTCTGTGGGAGCCGCCGCTGTGTGGACGCGTGGCTCTACCGGGATGTGGAGGTCCCCGATCTGCGCACGCTGACCTCCGGCTGTGGCGGTGGGACGACCTTTGAGGACCTGCGGGAGGTGCGCCCGCCGCTGGAAAGCGACCTCACCGTGACCCCGGACCAGGTGGTCCAACTGATGCGCCGTCTGCAGGACGCGGCCGTCCTCTACCGCCGGGTGCGCGGCCTCCATACCTCCGCTCTGGCCGAAGGGGAGAACCTGCTCTGTGTGGCGGAGGACGTGGGCCGCCACAACACAGTGGACAAACTGGCAGGACTCTGCCTGCGCCAGAACCAGCCGCTGCGGGACCGGGTTCTCCTCACCACCGGGCGAGTCAGTTCGGAGATGCTGGTGAAGGCGGCCCGGATGCGCGTGCCGGTGGTGGTTTCTCTCTCCTCCCCGACTTCCCTCTCGGTAGAACTGGCCCGCCTCTGGAATATTGCCCTCATTGGCTACGCGCGGGGCGACCGCTTCCGCGTCTACGCCGGTGCCCACCGGGTCATCGGCCTGCCCGACAGGTATTGAGTTTCGTCTTGCATGGTAACTACCTACCAGGGAGCCCCCGGGCAAGCGCTATCAAAGACGCGGCGAAGGCATGCCCCTGTAGCGCAGGCCGCCAGGCCTGTATTTGCAGGCTAAAGCCTACGCTACATTATCTGCAAACGATTCAGGGTAGGTAATTACCTTGCATGAACATTTTGCGTTGCAGGGGCAATCTGCGTTTTGTTGGCTTTGTTGGAGGGCGGGTTTTGGGGATTTTCCCGCTATCGCTCCAAACTTCCGGGGAGGTTATGATGAACCCCATCGCTTTCAGGTTTGACAGGAATCCACTTGCCATTATAATTGGAACACTGAGGAGGATCAGGCCTGCCTCCTCAACTTTGGGTTTTTTGCCCATGGCCTTCTGCATGAGCCCCGGGTCGCCTCTACATATCTAAAATATTTTTCGTTGCGGCGGCTGCACCGCCGCAACGAAAAATATTTTCTTTTTATTCGTTTGCCTCGCCAGAGGCGGGTTTTGTAGATTTTTCTACCCCCACTCGGAAAAAGGCCAAACTTCAGGGAGCAGAGAGAGAAATCAAGGGACAGGGGATAGGGTGAGAGGAAGTCAGGAGGCCCTATGCGATTCCCCTTTGCCCACACATTCTCCATCGTTGCCCGCGACCCCCAGACCGGACAACTGGGGGTGGCGGTCCAGTCCCACTGGTTCTCCGTCGGGTCGGTGGTGGCGTGGGCGGAGGCCGGCGTCGGCGCTGTGGCCACCCAGGCCCTGGTGGAGGTCCGCTACGGCCCCCTGGGGCTGGCCCTGATGCGGGCGGGCTACTCTGCCCCCCAGGCCCTGGCGGCCCTCCTGGAGGCCGACGATGGCCGTGACCTCCGGCAGGTCGCCATGGTGGACGCTCAGGGACGGGTCGCCGTCCACACGGGCCGCCGCTGCATCCCGGAGGCCGGGCACGAAACCGGCGAGGGCTTCTCCGTCCAGGCCAATATGATGCTGGGACCGGAGGTCTGGCCCGCCATGGCCCGGGCGTACCGGGAGTCGTCCGGTGACCTGGCAGAGCGGATGCTGGCCGCGCTGGAGGCCGGACAGGCCGCCGGGGGCGACATTCGCGGCCAGCAGAGCGCCTGCATTCTCATCGTGGAGCCCGTCTCCACGGGCCGTCCCTGGGCCGACACGCTGATGGACCTGCGGGTGGAGGACCACCCTCAGCCCATCGCCGAACTCCGCCGCCTGGTCGGGCTCCACCGGGCCTACCGGCATATGAACCAGGGGGACGAGTGGCTGGGCAAAGGGGAGGTGGAGCGGGCGCTGGAGGAGTATCGCTCCGCCGACCGCCTGGCCCCGGACCACGAAGAAATCCGCTTCTGGCACGCGGTCACCCTGGCCGACGCCGGGCGGCTGGAGGAGGCTAAGCCTCTCTTCCAGGAGGTCTTCGCCCGCAATCCCCAATGGGCCACCCTGCTGGACCGACTGTGGGCAGTCGGCCTGGTCGGATACGATCCCCAGACCATGCGCCGCATCCTTTCCACCAAGTAGGACCACTGCGAGCAAGTTGTTCTGCCCTGCACCCTGTGTACGGGCGAGGCATGCCTTGCCCCTACTGCGACCTGCGACATGCGACTTGCGACCTGTGACATGCGCCCTGCCGCCTTCTGCATCCACGGCCACTTCTACCAGCCGCCCCGGGCGGACCCGTTCACCGGGAAGGTCCCGCGCGAACCGGACGCGGCGCCGTACGCCAACTGGAATGAGCGCATCACTGCCGAGTGCTACGCACCGCTGGCCCGGCGGGGACTCTTCAGCCGGATCAGTTTCAATCTGGGCGCCACCCTGGCCCGCTGGCTGGACGAGTACGCCCACGACACCTACGAGCGTATCGTCGCCGAAGAGCGGGCCGTCTACCAGGCCCACGGCGTCGGGAACGGCGTCGCCCAGTCGGTTCACCACACCATCCTCCCCCTGGCCCGCTGTCGGGATAAAATTTGCCAGGTCCGCTGGGGCATCGCCAGTTTCACCCATCGCTTCGGCCATCCCCCGGAGGGGATGTGGCTGCCGGAAATGGCGGTGGACCTGGAGACGCTGGAGGTCATGGCCGCCGAGGGGGTCCGGTTCACCATCCTCTCCGACCAGCAGGTCCGGGGCGACCTGCCAGACGGGGCCGGACCGTACCGGGTCCGCCTGCCCAGAGGGCGGGAAATTGCCGTCTTTGTCCGGGACCGCGCCCTCTCGGACGCGCTGGCGTTCGGGATGCCCGCGCCGGAGAACACAGCTCAGTGGTTGCGGGAACATCTGGAGTGGAGGTGCCGACGGGGCGGACTGGTGCTCATCGCCACCGACGGAGAGACCTTCGGGCATCACAACCCGCAGGGGATAGACGTACTGGAGCGCATCCTGGACGGCGTGGAGGCGATGGGATGCTCACCGGTGACGCTGGGGCAGTACTTCCGGGAGCATCCGCCCCGGGCCGAAGTGGAAGTGGTGGAGAACAGTGCCTGGAGTTGCGAGCACAACCTGTACCGCTGGGCCCTGGGCTGTCCCTGCACTCCGGGCGACGGCCGCTGGAAAGCGGCACTGCGGCGGGCGCTGGACAACCTGACCTCCGAACTGGACGAGGTCTACGCCTGCGAGGCCCAGCGGCTGGGGCTGGCCCCCTGGCCCCTGCGGGATGCCTACATCGCGGTCGTTCTGGGGCAGGTGGACGGGGAGCGTTTCCTCCGCGAGAGGAGTCCGGGTCCCCTGACCACCGACCAGACCCGGCGGCTGCTGTGGCTGCTGGAGGCGCAGTTCTATCGCCAGCGGATGTACGCCAGTTGCACATTTTTCTTTGAGGACCTGGACCGGCACGAGCCGCGCTATGCGATTGCCAACGCGGTCCGGGCCCTGGCGCTGGTGCGCTACGCCACCGGGGATGACCTGACGGCCGGTTTCCGGCGCGACCTGCGGCTGGCGGTCAGTTGGCGGACGGGCCGCAGCGGGGCCGACATCCTGGATGAGATGCTCCGGTCCGGTAGCGTAGCGCATGCTGACAGCATGCGCCACGATGAGATGCGCCGGTAGCAGAATAGGGCGGCGGCCGAAGGCCGCCGCCCCATTCTGCTTGAAAAAAAGGTAATTACGCTCTAAGGCAAAACTCGCACTTTAACATATCATAGGGTATACTTGGGGGTAGCCCAACAGGAGGTTTGGCTATGGCTCACCTGCGTCGCCGTCCGAAGCAATTGGTTCCTCAGGAGCGGCGAAT
>Ga0272449_1004895_pt1 | contig 10691 bp, 12 predicted proteins | sample YNPCB0241_FD_198679 | JGI IMG/M metagenome (GOLD analysis project Ga0272449, IMG submission 198679) | Hot spring sediment microbial communities from Yellowstone National Park, WY, United States - YNP-CB-024-1 | ecosystem: Environmental > Aquatic > Thermal springs > Hot (42-90C) > Sediment...
ACCAATTAGAAGATATTGTTGTTTTATTAGCTTTATATAGACCTGGACCTTTAGAACTTATTCCTTCTTATATAAGAAGGAAATTTAATAAAGAAGAAATTGATTATCTTCATCCTAAATTAGAACCTATTTTAAAAGAAACTTATGGTATTTTAGTTTATCAAGAACAATTAATGAAAATTGCTCAAGTTTTAGCTAATTATACTCCTTTTGAGGCAGATATTTTAAGAAAAGCTGTGGGTAAAAAAATAAAGTCATTACTTGATGAAGAATTAAATAAATTAAAATCAAGAATGATAAATAATAATATTGATGTTCAAGTAGCTGAAAAAATTTGTCAATTAATTGAACCTTTTGCAAGATATGGATTTAATAAAAGTCATGCTGTTGCTTATGCTATATTAAGTTATTACACAGCTTATTTAAAAGCTCATTATTTAATAGAATTTTTAGTAGCCTGTTTAATTCATGAAGGAAATGATATAGATAAAGTAAAAATTTATTTAAATGATTTAATTAAAAATAATATTAAAATTTTGCCTCCCGATATAAATGAAAGTAATTTCGATTTCACTATTGTAGATAATAATACTGTAAGATTTGGTCTTGGATCAATTAAAAATGTTGGTGAACCTTTAATAAGATATATTGAAGAAGAAAGAGCGAAAAATGGTTTTTATAAAAATTTAGCTGATTTTTTAAGAAGAGTAAAACATAAAGATTTAAATAAAAAATCTTTAGAAAGTTTAATAAAAGTAGGAGTTTTTGATAAATTTTATGATCGCGGTACTTTGATAAGTAATTTAGATTATTTATTAGAATATATAAATAAAGAAAAACATTTATCCTCTTCTTTATCTTTATTTGGTAAAAATCAAAATGAGATTTATTTAAAACCTGGTAAAAAAATTGATGATTTAGAAATAAGTAAATGGGAAAAAGAATTATTAGGAATTTATTTAACAAAACATCCTTTTGAAAAATTTTACCCTAGATTAAAAGGAAAAATTAAAAGTATTAAGGAAGTTTCTAAAATGCAAGAGGGAATAAAAGTTAATATTGCTGGCGTTTTAAATGAAATTCAAAGAAAAGTTAGTAAGAATAAAAAACCTTTTGCTTATTTAGAAATTGAAGATTTAAGTGGTAAAATAGAAGTTATTCTTTTTCCTGAAGTTTATGAAAAATATTTTGAAATTTTAAAAGAAGGTAATATTTATTTTTGTATAGGAACTTTACAAAAAAGAGATAATAAAAATATTATAATAGGTGATGTATTAGTTGAAATAAAACAAAAATGAATTTAAGATTATTTTTTGCTTTACCTTTAACATCAGGATTAATTAAAAAAATTGCTTATTTAGAAGAAGATATAGATAAGAAATTTAAAATAAAAATACCTTGGATTCCATTAAAAAATTTACATTTAACAGTTTTATTTTTAGGCCATATTTCATTAGATGATTATTTAAAAATTAAAAAAAATTTTATTAATTTTTTTTATAATGAACGATTAAATTTAACAATCGAAAGAATTGATTATGGTCCTCCTGGTAAAAAAAGAATGATTTGGTTATATATTAAAAATAACGATTCTTTAAAAAATTTAAAAAGAATAATTGAAAATAAATTAAAAGAAGCAAATATTGATTATAAAAGAGAAGAAAGAGATTTTTTACCTCATATAAATTTATCAAGGTTAAAAAATAATGTTAATTTTCAAAACATAGATTTAAAAAAAGAATTAAATTGGCAATTTATACCTAACAGATTAGTTCTTTATAGATCTATTCTTTATCCAACTGGAGCTCATTATGAAAAGCTTTTAGAATGGGAGTTAAATTACCTTCCATAATATCTTCCAAGTTGTACCAGGATTTATTAATTCTATGATCAGTAATTCTATTTTGTGGAAAGTTATAAGTTCTTATTTTTTCTGATCTTTCTTGAGAACCTATTTGTTTTTTTCTTTCTTCAGTTAAAGAACCATAAATTTTTTCTTGTTCCATTTGATAGATTTTGTTTTTTAATAATTCTAAAGCAATTTCTCTATTTCTCTGTTGACTTCTTTCTGTTTGACAAGAAACTACTATTCCTGTGGGTTTATGTAAAATTCTTACAGCGGTTTCTACTTTATTAACATTTTGTCCTCCAGGTCCACCTGAGCGAAAAAATTCTATTTCTAGATCAGATTCTTTTATATTAATTTGTGGTAAATTTAGTTTTGGTAAAATTGCTACTGAAGCTGTTGAAGTATGAATTCTACCTGCTTTTTCTGTAATAGGAATTCTTTGCACTCTGTGAACTCCAGCTTCTTGTTTTAAAAGATTATAAACATTAGGTCCGCTTACTTCTGCTATTAAATTTTTTATTCCACCTAAGTCTGTTTCTTGTAATTCAATTATTTTTACTTTAAAATTATTTTTTTCAAAAAATTTAAAATACATTCGCCATAAATCTTTAGCAAAAAGTGCTGCTTCTTCGCCTCCTACTCCTGGTCTTATTTCAAAATAAATAGTTTGAATATTTTCCATTTTTTACTATAAATTTAAATTTTATTAATAATTTATTTTTGTTTTTTCTTTTGTGCTCTTTTTAAAAATTTTTCTACTCTACCTATTATGACTTTAGATTCTTCTTTGCCTGTAAAAATTGGAGAACAATTTCGACAAATTTCAACTATTATTTCTTTTTTGGTTGATGGTATTTCATATTCAGCTCCACAAATACATTTTATTTTTGCTATTTGGTAATTAGGATGTATATTTTTTTTCATGAGTTTTTAGTATAATTAAATTTAGACTTTTAAATTTTTTAAAATTTTTATGTTATAATAAATTAATTATAACATGACAAATAATAATAATCAAAAACAAGATCAGAATAATGAAATTTTACAGGAAATGATAAAAAATGGTGTTCATTATGGAAGAGCAAAAAGATTTACTCATCCTTCTATGAAAGAATTTTTATTAAAAACAAATAAAAATATTGAATTTTTTAATTTAAAAATTACTTTAGATAAATTAAATGAAATGGCTAATTTATTGGTTAAAATTTTAAAAGAAAATAAAAAAATATTATTTGTTTGTACAAACCCAGCAGGTCAAAATCAAATAAAAGAATTTGCTTTAACTTTTAATCAACCTTATGTTAATTATAAATGGGTAGGAGGTTTACTTACTAATTTTAAAACTATTCAAGCACGATTAATATATTTTAAAGAACTTCTTAAAAAAGAAGAAAGTGGAGAATTAAATAATTTATCTCCTTATGAAAGATCTAGAATAGAAAGAGAATTACAAAAATTAAAAAATTTATATTCTGGAATAATAAATTTAGATAATTTACCGGATTTTATTTTCATTGTTAATTTAAGTTTTAAACAACATAAAACAGCAAAAAGAGAAGCTATTAAAATGAAAATTCCTATTTTAGCTTTGGCAGGTTCAGATAATGATATTTCTAATGTTTTTTTATTTGTTCCTGGTAATGATAAAGCTCCAAAAAGTATTTCGTGGCAAATAGATTATTTAATTAATAAAATTAAATCTTCACTTTAGAAATTTATTTTTAAAAGTCGAATAATTATTTTAATAAAATATTTATATTTAATTTATGGATCAACAATTTTTAGAAAAAATTAAAAAATTAAGAGAAGAAACCGGTGCACCTATTGGTAAATGTAAAGAAGCTTTAGAAAAAGAAAATGGAGATTTAGAAAAGGCAAAAATTTATTTAAGAAAAATAGGTGAAAGTTTATTAGAAAAAAAGAAAGAAAGAGAAGCAAAAAATGGTATTATCGAAGGTTATATTCATTTTAATGGTAGAGTTGGTGCCTTAGTTGAAATTTTATCAGAAACTGATTTTGTAGCTCAAAATCCTGAATTTAAAAAATTAGCTCATGAATTAGCTATGCAGATTGCTTTTATGAATCCATTATATTTAAAACCTGAGGATATTGATTTAAGTATTTTGGAAGAGAAAAAAAGAGAATTTAGTTTAGATGTTTTAGATAAACCAGATAATATTAAAGAGCAAATTATAAAAGGTAGATTAAATAAATGGTTTGAAGAAGTTTGTCTTTTTGAGCAAAATTATTTTAGAGATGAATCAATGAAAGTTAAAGATTTAATTAATGAATATGCTAATAAATTTGGAGAAAAAATAGAAGTGAAAAGATTTGTACGTTTAAGTAGAGATGAATAATTTTATATATTTAATAGGTTTTTTTATTTCATTATCCATATTTATAGTTTTATTATTTTATAGAATAAAAAGAACAAATAATTTAGAGGAAGAAGATTTATTGTTTTTAAATAAAATTGAATTACAAGTTAATAGTTTAAAGGAATTTATTCTAAAATTAATTAAAATATCAGAAGAGGAAATTTTGAATTTTTTTATAAATGTTTTAGAAAAAATTTTAAGAAGAATTAAAATAATTGGTTTAAAAATAGAATATTGGGCCAATCAAAAATTAGAAAAATTAAAGAAAAAAAATGAAAATATTTAAATGGTTAAAATAGATTTTGTTTTATTATTTTTAACAATTTGTCTTTCTTTGTTATCTTTAATTAATTTTTTTAGTGTTTCTTATTATTTATCTTTAAAACTTTTTAATAATCCTTTTTATTATTTTTGGCAATTTTTGGTGAAAATAACTTTATTAGGCTTTTTATTTTATTTTATAGGTTTTAACATTGCTAAAAAGTTTATAAGTTATAAAAAAATTTTCATTTTAATAACTTTCTTTTTATATTTTTTAATAATATTAGCTTTTTTACCTCCTTTTAGATTAGAAAATGCTACAGCAGCTCGATGGCTTGATTTAAAATTTATTACTTTACAACCTTCAGAACTTATTAAACCTTTCGCTATAATATTTTTAATTTTTTTATTTTCTTTGAATAATAAATTTTCTATTTATCAAAAAATAATCTTATTTTTTTTAACAATAATTATTTTAATTACACCAATATTTTTACAACCTTCTTTTAGTAATGTTTTAATAATTTTTTCCACTTTATTTATTGTTTTTTTGATATATTTAAAAAATTTTAAAGAATTTTTTATAAGTTTATTATTTGCTTTAATTTTTATTTTAATTTTAATTTTATTAGCAAGCTTTTGGGGTTATAGAAAAGAAAGATTACTTTCTTTTTTAAGTGGTGGTATTTTTCATCAAGAGAAATATTTTCAATTGGAACAATCTTTAATAGCTGTAAGTAGTGGTGGTTTATTTGGTAAAGGTTTAGGTAATTCAGAAATAAAAATAATTGGTTTACCACAAATGTTAACAGATAATATTTTTAGTATTTTTGCTGAAGAAAATGGTTTTATAGGTGTGGTATTTATTTTATTATTATTTTATTTTTTAATTTTAAAGATAATTTTAATAGGTATACAAAGTAATGATTGGAGAAAACCTTTTGCTTTCGGAGTAAGTTTATGGTTATTATTACAAACTTTTTTACATATTGCTTCAAATATAGGTTTATTTGTACCTACGGGTGTAATTTTACCTTTTTTTAGTTATGGAGCTTCTGGTCAAATAGCTATTTATTTTAGTTTAGGTCTTTTAAGTAGAAAATGAATAAGGAAGAAATAAGAATTTGTTTAACAGGAGGAAGTACTGGTGGACATTTTTTTCCTTTAATTTTTGTAGCTAGAGAAATTTATAAACTTGCTAAAAAAGAAAATTTAAATGTTAAAATATTTTATTTAGGTTCAAAACCTTTTAAAGAAGATATTTTAAAAGAAGAGAATATAGAAGTTTTTATAATACCTGAAATTAAATTAAGAAAATATTTAAGTTTTAAAAATTTGATTGATTTACTTAAAATACCTTATGTTTTTATTTTAGTTTTCTATCATCTTTATCGTTTGATGCCTAATCTTATTTTTTCAAAAGGTGGGCCTACTAGTTTTTTAGTTGTTTTTGTAGGTTGGTTATTAAATATACCTATTTTTATTCATGAATCTGATTCTTTGCCTGGATTAAGTAATAAATTATCAAGTTATTTTGCTAAAAAAATATTTTTAGCTTTCGAAATTACTAAACAATATTTTCCAGAAAATAAAACATTAATAATTGGTCAGCCTATAGATATTGAAATGATTAAAGAAGAACCTCTTTTAGAAGATTTTCAAAAACTTAATTTAGATCCTAATAGAAGAATTATTTTAATTTTAGGAGGTTCCCAAGGATCGAAATTTTTAAATGATTTGATAGTAAAAATTTTACCTGAACTTTTAAATTTTAGTCAAGTTGTTCATATTGTTGGAGAAAAAAATTATAATGAGTTTTATTTTTATGCAAAAGGAATTTTATTAGAAAAAAATCCTTCTAAAATTAAAGATTATCATGTTTATCCTTTTTTAAGAAATGAAACTTTAATTATTTTAATGAAAATGGCAGATTTAATTATTTCTCGAGCTGGTTCAAGTACGATTTTTGAAATAGCAGCATTAGGAAAACCAAGTATTTTAATTCCTTTAGATAGTAATATTGCTGGTTATCATCAAATTATAAATGCTAGAATTTATGATAAATTTGGTGCAGGAAAAACTTTAGAAGGTGAAAATATTAAACCACATATTTTATTAAAAGTTATTCAAGAAATATTAAATAATGAAGAGCTTAAAAATAAAATGAAAGAACAAGCTTTAAAATTTGCTAAAAATGATGCTAGTTTAAAAATAGCTTTAGAAATTATTAATTTTATAAAACAAAATTATTTTATTAAAAATGTTTAAAAAAATTTTATATTTTATTTTTTTTATTTTACCATTTTTTTTATGGTTTTATTTTTATTTAAATAAAATTGAGTTTGTTATTTTATTTATAAGGCCTATTGGGGAAAATTATTTAATAATTCCTTTTGAAGATTTATGGAAGATTGTTTTAATATTTTTTATATTTCAAAATGTTAATTTAATTTTAGATAAATTAACTTCAAAAAAAATTTTTTCTTTAATTAATAATGTTTTTATTTTTTCGCATTTAGCTATAGTTATTTATTTAATATTTTTAAACTATTTTTAAACCAAAATAAAAAAGAGGAGCCTATATAGCTCCTCTATTCAATTAAAATGGATTGGTTTTTACAAATATAGGTTTAAAAATAATACTGTATTTTTTTCTTTCTAATTTCCAAAAACCAATATCATGTATCTTGATTCCTTTCAAAATTTCAAATTTTGATTTTTGTTTGAATGTTCCTAAAGAAATAGCTATAAACGTTTTACCGCCCCATTTTTGAGTCAATGATACTATTTGATGATAGTTAGCAACAATAACTATATCAAAGTTTTTTTGATAAACAGCAAATGTTTGGATTATTTCTTGAAGGCGTAAAGATGTTGTTTTTGTGGATATATTGTGAGGATGTATAATAAGTTTTCTATCAATTATTGCTGGATTTTTAAGTATTTTTATATTTTGATTATTAGCAATATTTTGTAATATTAGATTGTCATAATTTTTTATTAATTGCAGAATTTTATTTTTTAAAGTTTTTAATTTAATGCCGCCTAAATATAGTAGATTTAAATTTCTATTATTGATTATTTTTTGGTAGTTTTTAAAGAGATCATCTACAATCATAGCATCATGATTGCCGGGAATGATGACAATTTCTAATTTCTTGTTAATTTTTTGTAATTTGTTAAAGAATTTTTTTGCTAATTTTATTTGTTCTTCAATTTCTGGTTCGTTTAAATCGGTAATATATTTTGTATTCTCTATAACATCCCCCGCTACATATAATTTATTGACTGTTTTTATTTCCTCTTTGAGTCTTTTAATAATTTTAGGGTGTAGTATGCTTCCAAAATGAGTACAACCGATTGCTACGAACACTTCTGTGGTTTCATTATTTAAATTTAAATTTTCTATTTTTCGATTAAATTTTGTTTGAACAATGTCATTATTTTTAATTTCAAAATTAATATTATCATTTAATTTAGAATTTAAATTGTTAATTATATAAGGAATTTTATTTTTTTGCACATTTGTAAAGTGTGAGATTTTCCCTAGTGTTACTAGGGAATCTTGATTTTGTACTAGATATTTTAAAATTTTTTTCTCTGTTTTGTTTAGTTTTTTTAATATTACATCATTTATTGTTTTTTCGAACTCATTTAGATTATAAATTTCAATTTCTATATTTTCTTTGGTAATTTTTAATTTCGTAAATCCTGAAAATCCTGGTAGCACATCAGTAACTTGACTGTTAATAGATAAAGATGGTACAACAACATACGGAATAGAAATATGACGAGGATTTAAAGCAAACAAATAATCATTATAAAATAAAATGATTGCTAGAAGGTTTGTAGGTTCGGTGTTTATTTTTTTAATTGAATATAATAAGGATAGTTCTGGATTTGATGACAAGTATTTATATCTGAATATTCTCTTTGATAATGGTTTTATTAGCAATATCTTTTTAAATTTTACATTATCTATTATTTCTATAACTGGATAATTGTTTGAAATTAATCTTATGTTTTTAATTTCAAATAATTTTTTTAAAATTTCATTATTTTCTTCATTTTCATTTCTCAGAAAAATGTAAAATTTTGTATTCGCTATTTCTTTAATTTTTTTAAGAATTTTATCTAGAACTTGAACTTGATTATTTTCTTTCTTTTTTTCTTTTATATTATTATTTAAATTATTTAAACCAACAATAAAAAAATCTACGTTCTTTAAAAAAGAAAATACTACATCAATTTGCCATGCCTCTGCTTCAGATTGGAGATCAAACACCATTATTCCAATTTTAGTTTCTTCCTTTAACATCTCTTTATTATTCATATTCAAATTACTCATATTCATCACCTCATCACCCTCCTTTCTTTTCTTTTTATATAGTACTGTTAGTATTCTAAAGTATAATTTAATTAAATTTCTATTAAGTTTAAATTTAAAAAATATTTTTAAATATTTATTTTTTAAACTTTTCCACATTTTTAAATTTTTTAAATTAAATTAAAGTTTTTTGTATGATTTTTTAAAAAATATTATTTTTATGTTATAATTTTTTTAAAGCCGGCATAGCTCAATGGTAGAGCATCGGTTTTGTAAACCGAGGGTTGTGGGTTCGAGTCCCACTGCCGGCTCATGAAAGGTTTAACTTATATAGAACTGTTATTAGTTTTAGGAATTTTTTCTTTTGTAATGGGAATAATAGGAGGAATTTATAAAGTACAAGATTATTTTAAAACTACAAGAGATTTACAAAGATTAAAAGATTTAAGTTTAATTAATAGTGCTTTAAATTTTTATTTTCAAAATGCTAATTTTGTTGATCCAGATGGACCTTATTTAGAAAATAGAGGTATTGATGAAAGTTTACCAACTATTTTTGTTTCTGTACCTGAAGAAAAAGAAAAATTTTTTGAAACATGCTATTATTATCAAAATAATAAAATTTATTACATTTATCAAACAAATAAAAATGATTATCAAAAAATAAACGGTTATGGATGGATTCCTATTAATTTTTTAACAGTTAATTATCCTTCCTTAACATATTTACCAGTTGATCCTGTTAATGATTTAAAATCTGGTCTTTATTATCTTTATGCTTTTAAAAGAAATCCTTTAAAATATGAAATTGCTGCTTTTTTTGAATCAAAAGAGTTTCAAAAAAATGGTATTAAGGATGTTGTTTCTAAAGATGGTGGTGATGATGACTTAAGATTAGAATTAGGTACTGACTTAAATATTATTCCTCCTTTTATTCCTAATTTTTAAAAGATGAGTCGTAAAGATGTTTTATTTAATTTATTTGAGATTGTTTTATTATTGATTTTTGTAGTGATACCGATTAGAATGTTTTTATTTGAGCCGTTTTTGGTAAGAGGATTAAGTATGGAACCAAATTTTCATAATTTAGATTATTTAATTATAGATAAATTAACTTATAAATTTAAAGAACCTCAAAGAGGAGATGTAATTGTTTTCAAACCTCCTTTAAATGAAAAGGTTTTTTATATCAAAAGAATTATAGGTTTACCTAATGAAAAAATTATTATTCAAGGTTCTACGATAACAATTTTTAATAAAGATAATCCAAATGGTTTTAATTTAAAAGAAACTTACTTATCTCACTATTTTTCGAAAGATTATTTAGAAATCCAATTAGGTGAAGATGAATATTTTGTTTTGGGTGATAATAGAGAAATTAGTTATGATTCTAGGAAATGGGGACCATTAAAAAAACAAAATATTATTGGTAAAGTTATTTTAAGATTTTCTTTGGTCGATTTTGTACATGCTTTAACGAAATGAAATTAAAAGTACAAAAACCAAAAGGTACAAGAGATATATTTGGGGAAGAAGGTGAATTTTATTTAAATTTAAAACAAAAGATTATTAATTTTTCTTTATTAAATGGTTTTATGTATATTGAAACACCAATTTTTGAAGATATTAAAACGTTTACTTTATCTTTAGGTGAATCTTCTGATGTTGTATCAAAAGAAATGTTTATTATTCAAAGAAAAACTAAAGAAGATTTATATGTTTTAAGACCTGAAGGTACTGCTGCAGTAGTAAGAGCATATTTTGAAAATGGTTTTAATACTTTGCCACAACCGGTTTCTTTATTTTATCTGGGTAAGATGTTTCGTTATGAAAATCCTCAGCATGGTAGATTAAGAGAACATACTCAATGGGGACT
>Ga0272449_1004896_pt1 | contig 10690 bp, 9 predicted proteins | sample YNPCB0241_FD_198679 | JGI IMG/M metagenome (GOLD analysis project Ga0272449, IMG submission 198679) | Hot spring sediment microbial communities from Yellowstone National Park, WY, United States - YNP-CB-024-1 | ecosystem: Environmental > Aquatic > Thermal springs > Hot (42-90C) > Sediment...
ATATAAATGAAAATATGCAGCATTTTTTGCTTCAATTGTTCTGTTTTTTGAATCGATAATAACCGGCAAAGAAGTTCCTATATTTGAACCGATAAGCAAAGATATAGCAGTTTCAAGAGAAATCATATTATTGCTGCCAAGCATCATTAGTATTCCTATAAAAGCACTAGCACTTTGAGTTAATGTTGTAAATAATATTCCTATTAATATTCCAATGTAAGGGTTAGATAAATGAGATAAAAAATTTATAACTGTTTCGAACGACTTTATTTTACTTGCATTTTCAGACATAATAAGCAATCCAAGGTATAATAAGCCTAAACCAGTTATTATTTCTCCACTTAATTTTAAGTTCTTTTTTTTCGTAAAATATGCCAAAATAAATCCTATAGCTATTAAAATTAAAGCGTATTCATTTAGCCTTAAAGCTATTATTTGCAATATAACAGTTGTTCCTAAAGCTCCTCCAATAATAATTCCGAAAGTTTGACTTAGAGAAGTTAGCCTGTTATCAATTAGTCGCATTAAAAAAATACTAACGGCAGAGCTACTTTGAAGCATCGTTGTTAAGAAAATACCTGCTAATACTGATTTTTTTGTATTATTTGATATACTTTGTATGATTTGACCTATTTTATATTCATTGAACTTAATGAAGCTGTTGCTCATGTAATTTATTCCGAATAAAAATAATCCTAATCCTCCAATAATAGCTAAAATAATCCATAATAGCTGTGTTGTGTTTTGAACTATAATAACTTTTGAATATTTATCTATTTTATTTGCTTTTTTAATTGCAAAAAAGATAATATGGCTACCTGTTATATTGTTGTGAAAGTATGTAAGTTTATTTTGGTTTTTATTAATATTTTCAATTGAGAATTTAGAATTAGGTATAGAAGAATAAGTATAAACAACTTTTTCGCTATCATTGTAAAATGTGAGTAAGTCAATAGGATTATCTTTAAGAGTAATAAAAAGAGTATCGTTTTTTTGAGAGTATGAAAGTTTAACGCTTAAAACTATAAGCAGTAACAAAATGATTTTTTTCATTTTAAATAAGTCCAAGGTCGAGTTTAGCTTCATCGCTCATCATGCTTTTATCCCAAGGCGGGTCAAAAACAATATTAAGAACAACAGATTTTACATTTTCTATGACTCTTGTTTTATCGTAAATTTCTTGCAACATTGGTTCTACTGCCGGACAGCTTGGAGAAGTTAAAGTCATCTTAATTTCAACATTCCCATCATCGTCAATTAAAATATCGTATATTAATCCTAAATCATAAATATTAACAGGTATTTCAGGGTCGTAAATTTTTTTTAAAACATCTACTATTTGAGTAGAAATTTTATCTTTATCTATCATAAATTTTTATAAATTATATTTAGTTTTATATGCTAATGCATACATTTTTATTTGCTTTATCATAGAAACTAATCCATTTGAACGTGTTGGAGTTAAGTGTGCTTTTAAACCTATTTTATCGATGCACCAAGGTTCTGTTTGAAGTATATCATTGGGGCTTTGTCCGGAAAATATTCTTAGTAGTAAAGCAATGATTCCTTTGGTTATTAATGCGTCACTATCGGCGTAAAAATATAATTTTCCGTCTTTATATTCTGCCCCAAGCCAAACTTGAGATTGACACCCTTCTATAAGATTTTCTTTTTTTCTGTATTTTTCGTCGAATGGTGGTAAATTCTTTGCCAATTCCATCAAATAATTATACTTTTCAATCCAATCTTCAAATCCTTCAAATTCTTCAACTATTTCTTTTTGTATTTCGTCAGTTGTTTTCATTATACTTAATTTTAAGAAAACAGTTCTTTAATTTTTTTTAGTGATTCAATAAAATAATCTATTTCGTCGAAAGTATTGTAAAAAGTTAGTGAAGCTCTTACAGTTCCGTCTATGCCGAAAAACTTTAGTAAAGGTTGTGTACAATGGCTGCCTGTTCTAACAGCAATATCCATTTTATCTAACATCATTCCTACATCAAAGTGATGAATATTATTGATTAAAAACGAAACTATACTGGTTCTTTTTTCTGGTAATCCTATTATTCTTACAAAATCTAATTCAAGTAACTTATTCAAAAGGTAATTACTTAATTGATTTTCGTATTCAAAAATATTCTCTTTGCCTAATTCTTCAACAAATTTTAATGCGGTTCCGAGTCCTATTGCTCCTATGAAATTTGTAGTTCCAGCTTCAAATTTAAAAGGCAACTCATTATATGTTGTTTTTTCAAAAGTTACGGTTTTTATCATATCTCCACCGCCTTTGTATGGTGGCATGGCTTCTAACCATTTTTCTTTACCATAAAGCACACCTATTCCCGTTGGACCATAAATTTTATGCCCAGAAAAAGCATAAAAATCGCAATCTAACTCTTGCACATTTACATTTTGATGCTGAATACCCTGAGCCCCATCAATTAAAACAGGAATATTCAAAGAATGTGCATATTTTATTACCTCTTTAATATTATTTACTGTTCCCATTGTATTGGATACATGAGTTATTGCTACAATCTTAGTTTTATCTGTAATTATAACAGGTAATAACGAAAAGTCTAATTCACCAGAAAAGGTAATAGGTAAAACTTTTAATTTTGCTTTTTTTCTTTCGCAAAGCATTTGCCATGGAACAATGTTACTATGATGTTCCATAAGGCTTATAACAATTTCATCTCCTTCTTTTATAAAAGCTTCTCCAAATGAAAAAGCTACAAGATTTATCGATTCGGTAGTACCAGAAGTAAAAATAATTTCGTGAACATTTTTTGCATTTATAAATTTTTTTACGATTAACCGTGCCGAATTATAAGCCTCGGTCATCTTTTCGCTTAAATAATACACTCCACGATGTATATTGCTGTTGTATTTTGTATAATATTCGGTCGTTGTATTAATAACTACATTAGGCTTTTGGGTGGTTGCAGCATTATCAAAATACACAATAGGTCTTTTGTATAAAACCTGGTTTAAAATCGGAAAACAACTTCTAACTTTTGAAACATCTAACATATTTATGCAATTTGCCTGCAAGTTATAAAAAAATAACTTAATTTGTATTGAACAATAACAATGTGTAATTTTAAAATTTGAACATAGTTTTGAAAGATCTTATGAACTATTTGGAAATTAATATTGATAACATTAATACAATAATAAAAAACAAAATTCCAAACTCTTATCAGCTTTATTTTTTAGATTCAAAGATATGGAGACCACGAAATTATGAAACTGAAGAAAAATTTTTAAAAATATTATCGGCATTAGCTAATAATGATTGTAGAACCGTAATTGTAGGAATTAAAACTTTTAAAAATAGAGCTATTGCTATTGATGATTTTATTATTGAACCAGATTGTGAGTTTAGAATAAGAAGTTTAATATTGTCTAACATTTTTCCGCAAATAACTGATTTAAAAATTAAAATTTTGGACACACAAAACAATAAAGGTTTGATAATAATATCGTTTAGTCCTACTAATAAGCCATATATGTTTAAAGATGGGCGTTATTATTCGCTATATAATAACAAACTTTATTTTATGAAAGAAAACGAAGTGCGTGTTTTATATAATATACAGCATAAACCAGAAATTGAATTGGTAGGATTTATTAATACTCAAGGAATTCCATTGCTCGAAAATGGCCAACCTATAGAAATAAACTTTTATCCTAAGTTATTAATACGTAATTCTGGCATTAGTGTTGAAAAAGAATATAAAGTAGATATTTATATTCCAGCTTCGTTAACAGATACAGAATTTAGTCCTTTACAAATTTATTTCAATCGACTTGATGGAATATTTTCAGTCTTTTCTATTCCCTCCAAAACAAGCCTTTTTCAGCAAGAAATATATTCTATTGCTGAATTAAAATTAAAGTTAAATCGTGAAAATATTAATGACTTTATAGATTCTTTCATAAAAATTGTGGTTTATTTCTCTTGTGGCAGAAAAGAGTATATGTTTAAAATAACTGAGTTATTTACTTATGAAAAAAAGTTAATTACAAACAATATTTTTGAGTTATAATTTTTTAACATAATTTTTTGTTTTGCAATTAAAAAAATTTGTTTTAACTTTGCATTAGTTTAACCAAAAAAAATGTAGTGTTATGAAAAAATTATTAGCAGTAGCTTTAATAGCAATGTTTGGTGCAACATTATTTACATCTTGTAGTAAGGATGATGAAGTTCCTGCACCAACTATTAGTGTTACAAACAATAAGACTGTTTATACTGTATCTGGTACACAGGATACAACAATTGCTTTTAACGTAGTTGTAAAAGCAGAAGGAGAAATTAGTTCATTTACAATTAAGAAAACTGTTGGATCTCAAACTACAAGTTGGGGCAATCCTCAAAACTTTTCAGGTAAAACAGATTACACATTCCATTTCGAAGAAACATTCCATCCAACTGATACATATCCCATTTCCTTTACTTTTAAAGTAGTTGACAAAAAAGATCAAGAAGCTTCTATTACAGTAACTATCCAAAAAATTAATGCTCCACAACAAACACCTTTCGAGACAGAATATACCGATGGAGTATTCTATCATATATACGGTCCATCACATGGTGCTTATGATCTTGATAATCATACAACTGTAGGAATTAGTGGCCCAGCTGCTAGTAAATCAATGGTTAACACAGATGCAGCAGGAGCAACATTTACAGGTTCTTGGCGTTCAACAGACGAAAATGGAACAACTTATGTTAAAACTACAACAGCCTACAATAACATATACAAAGAAAATGTAGCTACCTTATACAATAATGGTACACCTAGTCAAGCAGTTAACAATCCACAAGCAAATGATGTATACATTGGCAAAAAAGGAACAAAATATTATGTAATTCAAATTCTTTCAGTTGAACCAAATTATGATCCAACAGGTGGAGCAGGAAACAAAGGTAGAATTACATTTAAATACAAAATGTAATAATTTTTGATAGCTTAAAATTATAGATCGGGGCTGCCTATAATGTGGCAGCCTCTTTTTTTTTACAAAAAGATTCTATAAGACTAAAATTTTAGTATTATGCTTCTTTGTTGAATTATCTCATTTATTAAATCCTCGATAGGAAGATTAAATTTTATATTTTGTGGGTGTATTCTTTCTTTTAGTTCGTTATTAATATAAATTAAACATTCTTCTACAAAACCATTTTTTACATTACATTCAATTCTGTGTTTATCAAAACTATCGATGTAAACAAAAGGTGGTGAAGCACCGTAGTTCCATTCCCAACTTTTAAATCTGTTTGTGGCAAAATGTCTTATATTGTCAATTATTTCAGAATCTAAATGATAAAACTCAGTAATGTTATAATGTGACATTAAATGTTCTTTTAGCAAATTGATAAGTTCTTTCGCATTTATCTTATTGTCTAACTCATCACAGATATTTGTTACAATGGATGGCTTAGATGGGATACTTTTGCTAATAAACTTGTTTCTGTTAACATTTAACGATTTTCTTAGAGTATCTAAATCAGATTCTATAAGCAAAGTAGCATGATGTAAACAACGATTTTTATATATATGAGCAGCAGAACCAGAAACTTTTTTGTTGTTTATTTCTATATCGTTTTTAAAATTTTGGACTGCATTTAAATTTAATTTTTGCAAGAATGTTATTATAGGTTTTAAAAAGTTATTAAAATTAACCTTCGATTTGTTTTCGATAATTGAAATGTTTAAATTACCACTATCGTGATAAACAGTGCCTCCTCCACTTATTCTTCTAACAAGTGGTATATTATTTGTTTTTAGGTATTCAATATTTGCTTCTGAAAAGGCATTTTGATGCTTACCAACGATAACAGATTTTTTATTTATGTAAAAAATTAAAAATTCAAGTTCAGTTTTATGCATTAAATAATACTCAAGGCTAACATTTAGATACGGCTCGTCGAAAGAGCTAAAAATAAAATACATAAATTTAATTATCTAAGCTTTTTGTTATTTATGTGACGATATTTATCTCTTTCGGTGCGTTTATCGTATTTTTTTATGAAAGCTTCTGTAAGGTCAACACCTGTTTGATTTGCAAGACATATAAGAACCCACAATATATCTGCCATCTCTTCTGATAAATCGTTTTCCTTCTCATCTTCTTTAAAAGATTGCTCTCCGTATTTTCTAGCTATTATACGAGCCAATTCCCCAACTTCTTCTACTAATAAAGCCATATTTGTTAACTCGTTAAAATACCTAACTCCAACTGTTTTTATCCATTTGTCGGTCAATTCTTGTAGGTCTTTTAGTGTATACATACTATAAAGTTGATTTTTTTTTTTTTAAAGCTATTTATAAAGTTTTTTACTCAACAATTAGCTTTTTACACAAAACATTGTTTTCAGTCAATATTTCTACAAAGTAAACTCCTTTAGAAAGATTGTGTTTAATTACAAACGGATTGTTTATAAATTCTGATTCTATTAAGCATTTACCAAGGCTGTTGTAAATTTTTACTTTTGCATAATTATTATTGTTAAGTTTAATAATTATGTAGTCCCTTGAAGGATTAGGATAAATCAAAACATTATTTATTAAGTTGCTTTGTATGTTAATAGTTGTATCGAATAGGCTCTTAGCAAATTCAGCGTTATTAATTAATTCTTGAAAGTTTCTTCCGAAAACCATAATAAAATTTAAGCTTATAGAATCATTAGCGTTTATTGTTATAGGTCCATACGAAACTGCAACAGAAACGTCATTACCATCAGGATTGCCAGCTTCTAACCTGTTTTGAGAACTTATTTGTCGAATCTCATTTATATTAATGCCATCTAAAATGTTTATACTACCATTTCGGCCGTCATTGTCGATTGCATAAAAAAACTTATTAAAATTTTCAGGCAGTAAAAAACCGACATGAGTATAAATTGAATACGGATAAGATGCATATATTATGTTATTAAAATTGTCGTATTCTACTTTGTTAAGATCAGGATTTAAAATGTCAATATCCGAGAATAAGCCAAAATGAAGTGAATCGAGTTTATTTTGAGATTTGTTATATATTTTGTAATTAATCAATGAAAAGTGACTTAATGAATCTGTTTTAAATAATGTAATATTTTGTTTTATTTCAACATTTAAAGGATTATTGTTAAGCGAATCGTTGAACAATGCATAACTTGAGAGTTTTTCGGAATTATCGTTAATATAAACCTTGTTTATAGTTTTAAAATCTTTCTTGCCTGAAAAACACCACGATGCTTTATTACCGTTAAGTAAAAATACACCTGTTTCTGATGTTAATGATATATTATTAATGTATTGAATACCAATACCTTGAGAAGGTGACAGTGAATTATAACCTATTTTGCCATTCGAACAAACTGTCATTTTGATATTTTCGTTGTTTATATTAGTGTAAGATTTGTTAATAAATGATTTAAAGTGAAATTTATTTGTCAAATTGTTATCAAAAGCATATATAAAGAAGTCAACTGTATAATCGAAAGGTGTTGTTGAATTAATTATAAAATTAAAATTTATTTGATTGTTGTTGACGATTTGTAAACTATCAAGCGAGCCTAAAAAAAGACTGTCGTTAATAAAATGAATATAAGCACTATTGGATTGTATTTTTATATAAAGATGGTCGGTTGCTTTAAATAAATTAATAATTGAAAAAGAAATAGTTCCAGTATCGTTATGTTCCGAAGTTGTAAAATTGAATGCATAAACAGCTTTATTGGGACTAATAGTTAATGCTTTAAGTGCATTAACTCTACCTTTGCCTATTTGATTTGCAAATGGTATATTATCTTGTATAGTATCAATGTTATCGGCTGTATTTTCTATAATTGCCCTAAGTTGAAATGGATTGAGTTTTTTTTGATAATAACCGTATGTTAATGCTGCTACAGATGCTACCAACGGCGAAGCGTATGAAGTTCCCCAACCGTATGTATATCCATTGTTTGAATATGTTGAATAAACATTTTCGCCCGGAGCAGAGACATCTACATGATAGCCGTAACAAGATTTGTTCCATTTTACATCGGCAGAATTGGTAGCAGCAACGCACACTACTTCATTATATGCAGCCGGATAATAAATATCGTTTGTTGTATTACCTTTATTGCCAGCTGCAGCAATAACCAAAGATTTTCTGTTGTAAGTAGCATATTTAATTACATCATATCCGAATTCATCGGCTATAGTGCTTCCCCATGAGCAATTTATAATTTTACAACCGTGGTCTGCTGCATAAACAACGCCTTCATAACTTCTTGATAAAATACCTGTTGAGTCGGATATTTTAACAGGTAGATATTTTGTTTTGAAGCCAACGCCGGCAATACCTATGCCGTTATCGGTCTTTGGGGCAGCCATACCTGCAACAAATACGCCGTGTGGATTGGCACCAATGGCATTTTCGCTCCATTCGGGACTATTGTCGTTGTTTCCTATATCCCAGCCATGAAAATTATCGATAAAACCATCGCCATCGTTGTCTATACCGTCAATTATATCGTTCCAGTTATATGCAATGTTTTGCCATAAATCGTCGTGAGCAAGTTCTGTACCTGTATCGACAATGCCTATTACAACAGTACTATCGCCTTTATAAATATCCCAAGCTTCGAACGCTTTTAAGTTATTTAAATAATACTGTGCACCAATTGCAGGGTCATTTGGATTATAAAGTAGCTCAGGAATTTGTTTAATATGGCAATATTCAACTTCGGGTAAAGCTGATATCTGCTTTATTAATTTTTCTGCATCAGTTTCGGCATACAGTTCATAAATTGTAGAAATATCTACACAATATTTATAAAAAATATCATTTGTATCATCAGGGAAATAAGCATTCGGAAATAATTGTTTAATTTTTAAGCTTTTATCTTTAAAAATTTGCTGAAATGATGGTAATTCGATAGAGTTTAAATAGCAAAACTGTTTGTATTGAGGTTTAATTTTAAGAATAATTGATTTTTGAGAATGTAAAATATTACTGAAAATAAGCAATAAACATAAAATTATGTTAAAATATTTCATATAAATAAAACCTTATTTATAAACATACGTATATATGTCTTGTAAAATTAATATGTTTTTTATAGACTTTAAAAAATTGTTGATAAAAGAATAAAAACTTTATATATATGGCAATAAACTGTGTAATAATAGATGATGATTTAATGTCGAGAAAAATATTAGAAGAGTACATAAGCAGAACGGATTCACTTAAGCTACTTCAATCTTATTCAAGTGCAATAGAGGCTGTAAATAATATTCCCCGTCTATCTGAGCCCGTACATTTAATTTTTCTTGATATAGAAATGCCCGATATGGATGGTATTGATTTTATGAATACAATAAAGAAAGATAATGTTCAGATAATTATAGTTTCTGCAAAAGATAAATATGCTGTTACTGCTTTTGAATACGAAGTTACAGATTATTTGTTGAAACCTTTTAGTTATGCAAGGTTTTTTAAATCTATAAATAGAGCTTTTAAAAAGATTGATAATATTTTGCCTAATATAAAAGTTACTGAAGAAGCTAGTCCAACAGAAGAAATTTTTGTTAAGAAAAATGCTACTTTAATAAAACTAAATTTTAATGACATTATATTTATAGAAGCTCTTGAAAATTACATAATTATACACACTTTGGATGAGAAGTATACTATTCATTTTACAATGAAGTCAATAGAAGAAAAACTTCCAAAGAATAAATTTAAAAGAATACATCGTTCTTATATTGTTAATTTAAATAAAATCAAAGGTATTGAAGAAAATTCGGTTATAGTAAAGCTGCACGATGGAACAAAATTGCTACCTATAGGAAAATCGTATAAAGAAGAATTATTAAAACTCTTAAACGTAATCTTGAAATAATGTATACATTACGCGATTGGTTTTTTAAATATATTGCATTAACATCGAATGAGCCTCTTGCTTTTTACGTAAGTCGAGCCGAAGAAGAATACATTTTCGATGAAAATAATAAGCCCTATCTCGATTGTATCTCCGGCATATCTGTTAGTAATATAGGTCATTCAAGAAAAGAGATTATAGAAGCAATAAAGCAGCAAGCAGATAAGTATCTGCATACAATGGTCTATGGCGAACATATTCAAAATCCTCAGGTTTTACTTGCTAAAAAGTTAATAGAGCTGACAAATAATTATTACAATCGTGTATATTTTGTAAACTCAGGTGCAGAAGCAGTTGAGTTAGCAATTAAACTTTGTCGACGTTTTACTCAAAGAAAACAGATAATAGCTTGCAAAAAAGCATATCACGGAAGCACCACAGGAGCAATGAGTTTAATGTCGGATGATTCATATAAAGCAGCTTACGGAACTTTTATAAATGATGTCGAATTTATTGAATTTAATAACATAGCGGATGTTGATAGAATAAGTAACAAAACAGCTGGAGTTTTTATAGAAATTATTCAAGGTGAAGCAGGTTATATTCCTATAAATAAAGAATTTTATAATGCTATTTACGAAAAATGTAAACAAGTAGGTTGTTTGCTTATTGTTGATGAAATTCAAACAGGAATAGGTAGAACTGGAAAATTTTTTGCCTATCAGCACTTCGATAAATATCCAGATATAATTTTACTTGCGAAAGCTCTTGGTGGTGGATTGCCTTTAGGAGCTATATTAACTAAAGAAGAAATAGCTAATGTTA
>Ga0272449_1004897_pt1 | contig 10688 bp, 6 predicted proteins | sample YNPCB0241_FD_198679 | JGI IMG/M metagenome (GOLD analysis project Ga0272449, IMG submission 198679) | Hot spring sediment microbial communities from Yellowstone National Park, WY, United States - YNP-CB-024-1 | ecosystem: Environmental > Aquatic > Thermal springs > Hot (42-90C) > Sediment...
ACATCACACAAATATACATCAAAGAAAAAACACACATCGAAGAAGAAACATACATCAAATATGACAAGCAAAAAAGAGAAGAAATAGAAAAAATCCTAGAAAACATAGAGAAAAAATAAAACAGCAACAACCTTTCCTAAAAGCACAAAAACATCCAACAAAAACCACATCCTCCAAAAAACATAAACTAATTGAACACCAATTGCAATAGAAAATGTTTCTACCCTTTATATACCCTATTGCAGGTTGGAGGGTAGCGGAAAACATATCCTAAAAGAGGCTATAAAAAAGCTTATTTAGCACAAAAGACAAAAATAAAGGGTCGGAATCTCATAAAGAGAATTGAAAGCAATGTCTTCGCTTGCCTCTTGGTCAATCATTTGGCTTCCGGAATCTCATAAAGAGAATTGAAAGGTAAACAATTTATTTGAAATAAATTTACCACATAAAGGAGAATCTCATAAAGAGAATTGAAAGATTAAATTTTTGAATGAAATATATGATGAAGAGTAAAAGGAATCTCATAAAGAGAATTGAAAGAAGAATTTAAAGACGAAATAAAGTTGGTGGGAAGCTAAAGAATCTCATAAAGAGAATTGAAAGACTTTTCTTATGGTCCAGGGCCAGTCGAATTTTTTGAGTGAATCTCATAAAGAGAATTGAAAGTATTCCAAGCTGTGATAGGTCGAATGCTGTAATCTGTAGGAATCTCATAAAGAGAATTGAAAGTAAAAAGTTACGGGCATACTTATTCACCGTCCCATTCTCGAATCTCATAAAGAGAATTGAAAGGCTATATACAAAAACGAAAAATACGCTTTACTATAAGAATCTCATAAAGAGAATTGAAAGCTGAAGCTTTGACAGCGTATTACGCAACACGCGGAAAAAGAATCTCATAAAGAGAATTGAAAGTTTTCTTATTGCTTCGTGTTTGTTTTCTGATATATATTTCAGAATCTCATAAAGAGAATTGAAAGCATGAAAACATCAATTACATGTGGTTGGACTGGAATTATGAATCTCATAAAGAGAATTGAAAGTGAGCATTAAGAGCCTTAAGCGTTGCATCAGCAAAAAGGGAGAATCTCATAAAGAGAATTGAAAGCAACTTCTAAAATCTTGTCCTTCGTGTTAAGACTGCTTAGAATCTCATAAAGAGAATTGAAAGATAACGAATTTTGTCTCCCAAATCTTCTTTTTGTAATGGAATCTCATAAAGAGAATTGAAAGTCCTTCTAGACAATTTCCATCAAAATATAGAATATGGCGAATCTCATAAAGAGAATTGAAAGTGATGCCCGTTTATCGCAAACGCAAATAAACACTTTGCTGAATCTCATAAAGAGAATTGAAAGTTTTCTTTTTGTGGCATGGCATAAGTTTATTTTTTTTTAGAATCTCATAAAGAGAATTGAAAGAAATATGAAGCAACCTTAATGCCTTCTCGGAAGGCAAGAATCTCATAAAGAGAATTGAAAGTATAGCATTTATAAGCTCTTGAATTGTTATATCCGTGTCGAATCTCATAAAGAGAATTGAAAGAGACGATATCGTGGTTACAACAGTTTGTATTGATGAGGCGAATCTCATAAAGAGAATTGAAAGACATTTAGGACATACGGCCATTTACTTATCCACCTCCTTGAATCTCATAAAGAGAATTGAAAGAAAAATAGTGTAGCGTCATAAACAAAGACGGTTCCATTTGAATCTCATAAAGAGAATTGAAAGGAAATCTCTTGCAAAAGTAGTAAATCCCGTATATATGAATCTCATAAAGAGAATTGAAAGTGAGCCAATTAGGTCTTGTTTTTCAATAACTTCGTCCTGAATCTCATAAAGAGAATTGAAAGCCAAAACAATAGTCCTACCTTTCCGCCTAAAAACTACATTGAATCTCATAAAGAGAATTGAAAGGCACCCGAGCCTTCAATGTAGAATCTGTAACCGCATTTTGAATCTCATAAAGAGAATTGAAAGATTAAACGTTTTAGTAGTTAATGCTACAAATTACTTGTCAAGAATCTCATAAAGAGAATTGAAAGTCGTCTCAGTCTTAAGCTCTTCTACTTCGGTGATGGTTGGAATCTCATAAAGAGAATTGAAAGATTATAGGTATAAGAACATTATACCTATAACTCATGTATGAATCTCATAAAGAGAATTGAAAGTAATCAGTTATAGCATCCGTAATCTGGAAGCCCATGGATGAATCTCATAAAGAGAATTGAAAGTAGTTTGGCAACCTCCTTGTTTATTGCCAACTTTTCTTTAAGAATCTCATAAAGAGAATTGAAAGCCGAAAATCAGGTGGTCCCGGTTCCGCTGTCACCGTTTCTGAGAATCTCATAAAGAGAATTGAAAGTCAGAATACACTGTAACACCAGTCTTCTACAAAAGAGACGGGAATCTCATAAAGAGAATTGAAAGAAAAGATTTAACAACATTTTACACCACCTTTTTAACAATTAGAATCTCATAAAGAGAATTGAAAGAGATAATTGTATGCTTCATCAAGAAGCAAAACACAGTTTTGAATCTCATAAAGAGAATTGAAAGAAATTCAAGTGGTAGGTGGCACAAGTTAGGTCAATTTGAATCTCATAAAGAGAATTGAAAGCCGGCCTGAGGGAGAGCGACTCCCTCCAACGGCCTCCCACCGAATCTCATAAAGAGAATTGAAAGATGAGGTGGTAGAGGCAATTCCATTCCACCTTCTCCTTCTTCCTGAATCTCATAAAGAGAATTGAAAGATAAGTTTCTTTAGTTCCTCTCTTCTTCTCTTGGCAATAGAATCTCATAAAGAGAATTGAAAGTTCATAAAAAAAGATGGGGTGTGAAGGCTATATAAACCTTCAGAATCTCATAAAGAGAATTGAAAGATTGGACGAGATGCCCATTTTTATAAATGAAAAAGTAAAACAGAATCTCATAAAGAGAATTGAAAGAGGACTGAGACAACTGCTGGCACATATTATTATTTTATTGGAATCTCATAAAGAGAATTGAAAGAAATTTTAGCATTGTAGTTTTGAGTGTCCCAAAGCTCAAGAATCTCATAAAGAGAATTGAAAGTCAAAAAAGGCATATACATTCTGATAAAGTAAAGCTAAGAATCTCATAAAGAGAATTGAAAGTATATCCATTTCAGTATTATCTCGTTATCGTCAAACCCCATGAATCTCATAAAGAGAATTGAAAGAAAATTTTATGACGTCTTCATCAACGTTTTCAAAAATATGAATCTCATAAAGAGAATTGAAAGTGAAACCTGATGAGGTTAACGTTCCATAGGTTGTTGAAGGGAATCTCATAAAGAGAATTGAAAGCTTGAAACATTATATTGGTTAAAGAGGTTAGATGTCATGGAATCTCATAAAGAGAATTGAAAGTTGGTATAGAAGTCCGAATATATGAAAGAAATCCAAAAGAATCTCATAAAGAGAATTGAAAGTCGACAAGAGCGTTCGCCTCACGTATCACACCATAACAGAATCTCATAAAGAGAATTGAAAGGCTGAATCTGTATCGACAATCATTTCCCTAATCTTTCCTATGAATCTCATAAAGAGAATTGAAAGTTAAGCATTAGCACCATGCTTAAGGATTTTATCATAATGAATCTCATAAAGAGAATTGAAAGAAGGCTATCTCCTAATGCTACTGCTGAAGGAAACTTTCGAATCTCATAAAGAGAATTGAAAGAAAGCTTGCAGAATACCTTGAAAAGAACAACCTTGCAGTGAATCTCATAAAGAGAATTGAAAGTTGCTACTTCTGGGATTTCATTAGGGGAGAGTGCCTTTATCGGAATCTCATAAAGAGAATTGAAAGTTATGAGCCTCATCTTGTTATATGTTTCTGTTAAGTGAATCTCATAAAGAGAATTGAAAGTTCCAAGCATTCCAAGCACCACCGTCACTTTGGACGATGAATCTCATAAAGAGAATTGAAAGATACCACCATGTGTATGGTAGTCCATGGTACCATGGTCTGAATCTCATAAAGAGAATTGAAAGTCAACCGTCGCAAACTTATACAGAAAGTCGTCCACTAGAATCTCATAAAGAGAATTGAAAGTTTTTCATCCATTTTTGGCACTATTATTCTGCCAAAACGTGGAATCTCATAAAGAGAATTGAAAGTATACTTTGACTCGAAAATAAAGAACATAGAGAGGAGGAAGAATCTCATAAAGAGAATTGAAAGATGATTTGCAGAAGTGTCTTATTTTTGATGGTATCCTTGTGAATCTCATAAAGAGAATTGAAAGTGCAATCTAAGTGTATTAGTATGTCTGACGCCCTATCCAATGAATCTCATAAAGAGAATTGAAAGTTTTTCCGCACCTCCATCCCACAATCTGCTCAGGTCTCCAGAATCTCATAAAGAGAATTGAAAGTCTTTCTTGTCCACGTATATGCTGAAGTCGCTTTCTGTAAGAATCTCATAAAGAGAATTGAAAGTGCATAATTTTACCATAGCCATTGCTATATATTATTATATGAATCTCATAAAGAGAATTGAAAGATCTCCTTCTTTAGGTCATCTAGGGTATTATATTTTGAATCTCATAAAGAGAATTGAAAGTGGAAGAACAGTTTAGCTGACTTTAACGGTGTCAAAGTGAATCTCATAAAGAGAATTGAAAGTGTTAGGCTGAGAAAGGTTCTGCCTGAAAAGATAAGAATCTCATAAAGAGAATTGAAAGGAGAATGATTTCACATATGATACAATCTTTGTAAGTGTCTCGAATCTCATAAAGAGAATTGAAAGAGGATTGATGTGCTGATGCCAAAACTGTTCCACATTCTGAAGAATCTCATAAAGAGAATTGAAAGTATGACATTGAGGAATTGCTCTTGGTTAAACCTATCCTCGGAATCTCATAAAGAGAATTGAAAGCTAACATGCTTCAAGCACTTTCTGTCAAAATCTTGCTCGTGAATCTCATAAAGAGAATTGAAAGATGTCAAGTACCTTTCGCCATGCGTCCTTTTCTTCTTCTGAATCTCATAAAGAGAATTGAAAGTCTATTTCTGCGGCCTTGAGTGGTGTTCCCTTGCGTCTTGAATCTCATAAAGAGAATTGAAAGAGCAATGGATTTAACCATAGTCTTCTTTGTTCTCGCAAGAATCTCATAAAGAGAATTGAAAGTTAATAATCTGTTCCAATCTGTTCGCCGCAACCAACGGAATCTCATAAAGAGAATTGAAAGAAAAATTGAACTTCTTCCATTTACTCCCTCACCTCAGTTTCGAATCTCATAAAGAGAATTGAAAGAGCTTCAAGCACAAAGAAGATTTATTTGAAAAAGAACGCTGAATCTCATAAAGAGAATTGAAAGAATTTTATGACGTCTTCATCAACGTTTTCAAAAATGGAATCTCATAAAGAGAATTGAAAGGCAATAGTTACATTTGTAACGTTGAACGTATCCGCGTGTTTTGAATCTCATAAAGAGAATTGAAAGTTTGTCTTTTTCTTCTTTCCAATAGTTTTCTATTTTTAGTTTGAATCTCATAAAGAGAATTGAAAGTACCTTGCCCTAACTTCATCCACTCATCTATAATATCTTTGAATCTCATAAAGAGAATTGAAAGTGATTAAAAGCCCACCCTCTCACGCTGGGCGGAACAGCGGAATCTCATAAAGAGAATTGAAAGATTACAAAAGGAAGATTTAGGCGACCGAATACGTTATAAGAATCTCATAAAGAGAATTGAAAGCTCAATTGCGGATTTTTTATTTCGCCACTATATTGCGAAGAATCTCATAAAGAGAATTGAAAGTTGTATTGTTGAATATGCTCAACCGGTATATACGTTCCAGAATCTCATAAAGAGAATTGAAAGTTTCCTGCTATGTATGCGTAATCGCCTACAATAAGCAGAATCTCATAAAGAGAATTGAAAGTCAACTACGCCCAGGTCCATCAAGCATTTTCTAATCGAATCTCATAAAGAGAATTGAAAGAACAATATTGGGAAACTTTAATTCAGCCAAACTTTTTGCAGAATCTCATAAAGAGAATTGAAAGTGAAATGTTGGAGGAGAAGATAAACTCTCCTTTTCTCGAATCTCATAAAGAGAATTGAAAGAGTGTACACTCAAGGTTCTGGTACTGTTCCAACTCCAACACGAATCTCATAAAGAGAATTGAAAGGGTAAAGGTTATTATCATAGTATTCCATGGCCCAGGAAAAGAATCTCATAAAGAGAATTGAAAGTAGCCTACAATTTTATAGCAACAATAGGTTTAATGTTGAATCTCATAAAGAGAATTGAAAGTCCACGATTTCCCTTTTAACGACAATTACTTCTTTCATGAATCTCATAAAGAGAATTGAAAGATAACCTGTGCAGCTGGAGCCTTTAACCTAGACTGTACGAATCTCATAAAGAGAATTGAGAAATCCTGCCTCAAAAGAGCTTTCAATCTTCCTGTCACCGTTCTGATCTATTAAATAAAAAGCACTGGATAAAAAAATTGAAAAAGATTAAACAGTAAAGTTTTTTAAGGCACATAAGAGCATACTAAAGAATTTTAGAGCTGGAAGGAATCTTTTATATAATCTTCGATTAATTTTTCAATTTGGTAAATAGAGTAAAGATATATCTTTCCGATATTTGAACTGACTTTATTTTTTAAATACACGATCGTTGGATAAATACTACTTATTTCGTTGTTAATTGTATTACTAATTTTATGATTAAAAGCATTAATATCACTATCTTCGCAAACAGTCTTACATTCAATGATTAGCATTTTTCTAAATAGTGATCCAACTGGAATACAGATTATATCGAATTCATTTCGATTTATTGCAATATTCCTTGAAATAATGAAATTTAGTTGTTTAGTAGCAAATAATTTTCTAACGCTTAAGTATACATAACGCTCAAAAGTAATTCCTAATTTTTCATGATCTTTAAGCATTTCGTAGCATCCTTCAGAAATAAGAAAAATATTTTTATAGAGCGTAAAATTTGAAAAGCCACATTGACATTTTTTATTATTTATATGCATGAGGTGTTCATGGCGTCCGTTATCCATATCTATAATATGGCCGCGATGGCATGAATTGCACACTTTCAGTTTTTTAGCAAAACCAAATCCAAAATGGTTCAGCTGAGAATAGCCTATTTTACACAAACTTTTAGCGAGTGATCCGAAATGCTTATTGCTAATAATGTAATAGTTTTGAAAACGTAATCCTTCTATTGTCACTTTTATAGGCTTTTCAGACTTCAACTGACTAATACATTCAATTAAGTTCTGATCACTATTAAAAAGTAACGACAAGAAGTTTATACCTAAAAAAATGTCCGAGTACTCAAGAGAATATAAATTGTGTAAGTTTATCTCATTTTTGAATGATTCTCTGAGACAACCTATCGTGAAATACGATATAATAGAATCGAGGAAAGACATTATTTCAGGTATATTAGTAGTTGTTAATAGATCAGGAGCAATAGTTGAATTCATTATTTTGTATAGTAACAGAGACTTGTAATTTTGAGAAATACTTTGCAATTCATCTGAACATTCTTGTTTACCATCAATTATAACATTGACAGAAATATTGCAATTAGTATCATTAAACAAATTTTTCACTTTTTGATCTTCATAAATAACTAAATCGATTAATTTTTCGCCATCTTCTTTAGCTAGTTCTTCCTTTGAAAGATAGAATCGCTCCCTATTTAGAATAGGCAAAGTGATTTCATTTAAGAATAAATCTTTAACTTTAGTTAGAATATCCTTAACTTCAGATGGATGTAACGTGCCTTCCTTTAACAGTTCAGTTGAAACGTATAAAGCCAGTTGTTTTTCAAATGGCGTACAGTAAAAAGAAATAGGATTAATCAAATCTGAATTGAAGGACAATATATATACCTCCTGCACTGCAAACATTATTTTGTAAGAGCTTCTAAATATTCACTGATTGTTAGATGTTCGTAATGTTGTTCCTTAAGTAATAGTGCACTTATATTGGATATAAGGTCTTCAAAACTTTTTGGATTAGAATTGAACTTTAATATTTTAACACTAGACTGAGTAGCATCGAGTTCAAGTAGCCCGTAACCCCTACTCTTTAGACCGCCAACGACTAATCCTTTCTCTTTAACGTATATTAATAAGTTTGCCAGTATACGCGCTTCTTTGGATTTACTTAAAACATTATCAACAATGATCCTTGTTCTAAAGATTGCATTTGGACTAATTGCTTCAACTGTATACAAGGATCCCTCTTTAACTGTAAGAGTTTTTCTTAGTATAGAAGCTGAAGTATAAGTTACGATGTCTAAAGCTTGTACTGGGATCATATCCGATAGGTTTATCTTCCCAGCTAAGCTTTTTGATCCAAATAAACTACATATCGGGCAGTTTAAAGAAAAATATAAGTCTACAATATCTTTATCTGAAAGTTCTTCAAGCTGTTTTTTATTCAAGATACCTTCATTTTCTAAGAAATTTCTTGATTTTTCCTTATAGTTATTAATGATTGAAGACTTAGCTATATTATCTTCAGGCATGTGAGTATCCTTTCTGTGGAGTTCCACTGCCATATTTGAGTCTTGGTCAAAGTTCATGTCCTTAGAAATTGTACTTGCCAAGTATCTTAAAGCACCCTTTAAAGATTCAGATGGAATTATTGGAATAAGCCTTCCATTAACGAAAAATCTAGTTATGAGGTTTAAAGTTCCTTCTTGCACAGATCCCACATGAACAGGAGTTTTTGCAATAAAGTATAATTCAAGTATTGCTCTACTCAATAGTTGATTTCTTAGTATGCTCTTCAAAGTTCATACACCTCCAAAATATTGAATCCTGTATAAGAAAACTGACCAAACCCAGAAAGTTCACAGTATACAAGTTTTTCATAGTCTAGATCATAACTGGATTTATAAAAGAATAGGGAGCCAGATTTTGCTCCCTGCAAAGAAACTTTTGGAATATTAGAAATTGTACTAAACCCAGAGACTTTACTCATTCCTGCAAGGAGGTAGTTTTTGTCTCCAACTAAAGGGTATTCTAAAAGTCCGCTGGAAATATATTGAGCAACTATAGTGGGATTAGAACAAAGACGAGCATTTCCATTTGCGTCATTTTCTATTTCAACATTAAAAACTGGGGAGAGTGCTCTCAGTATAACTATCTTATCAAGATTTTCGACAGCAGTTTTTACACGATCAATTTCTTTGTCAATAAACTTACTATCTTCGTTTAACTTAGCTCTTACATGACCAAGACCTCTAGAGGTTCCTCTTCCAATATATAAAGTAAATTCCTTATCTACATCTAGCTCACTTACTCTTTCGCCTTGATCAAAAATTAAGCCCATAAATTTAGTTTTTGGAGAAAGCACGACATAACTATAGATCATCCCAACTTCAACACTACCGAGTTTTCTATTTATTCCAATCGAATCTATTGATGTATAATAGTTATCTAATTTAACAGATTTAAAGGTTTTTTTGTTATTCTCTTTCCTTTCAATTATCAACTCTCCACCTTTACTTTTTGTAGCAAAGGGGTGCCCTTTTGGACATTTAATTGGGATCGCCTTTTTAACATTCCTTGAAATTACGACCTCTTTAGATAGCTCTGTAAAGATTGGATCTTCTGCACATAACTTGCAGGAGAATACTAATGGATGCGCAGGTCTAGCGACGTCCTCTCCTATAAGAAGATATGCTGGATGAAAGACTAACTTTGGATCATTAATTTCTTGCTCGATATTTTTCTTCTTATTATAAAGATACGTTAGTAAGGAACCTCTAACTGTAGAACCACTTATATAGCTTGCCGAATGTCGGAGTACATTAGTTGTTTGATCATCAGTTATTACTAACGGCGTTTCAACTTCAAGTTCTAATTTGTAAACTTTCAAACGCTAATCGCCTCCAACACTAGACTAACAATAGAATCTTCCGCCACTTCCTTCGGGATTTTGCTTTCATTTTTAACAATCTTTACATCAACGATTCCAGCTTTACCAATTCTTTCGTACTTAATTTCCGTTATTGCAGCAATTAGTGCCCTAATTTCTTCGACACTTAACTCATTTCCAATAAGCTTTACTTTAAAGTTACAACCTATTGGTAGATACTCTACTGTAAACAAACCTTGTTCTTCTGCAACTTTAGTTTTATCATCAATCTTAACATGAGTCAGAGGATAGGTATCTAAGTTATCAAGGACTGCTGGACTAATCTTAATTTTGCTACGTGTACCGGGCTTTCCAAATATGCTTGTTATAACGTCATCTTTTGAACTTCTTAGACTTTCAGGATTTACACTATCAATAACACCACTTGAGTATCCGAGCAAGTTTGAAACCCTTATTAAGCTAGTCCTTAAAAGACCCTTAATTGTTGAAGCGGGAATAAATATTTTTTCACCCTCATTGCTGGCAATTATTCTTGCAAAAGGAACATCTGACTTGGTTTTTAAAGCCAATCCCCCGGAACTTATATTTAATTTCTTTTCAGTTGTAAATAAAAGAGACAAAACGATATCGTAACTCAAATACAACCACCTCCAAGTAACTTGATCATTTGATATAAATCATATAAAGCGAATGTTGCTTCATTATCTGAAAATGAGAGAAGGTTATACACAATTCCACTTATTATTTTATTTTCTTTTTCCTTCTCCTTCTCTTTCATTGAGAACA
>Ga0272449_1004898_pt1 | contig 10688 bp, 7 predicted proteins | sample YNPCB0241_FD_198679 | JGI IMG/M metagenome (GOLD analysis project Ga0272449, IMG submission 198679) | Hot spring sediment microbial communities from Yellowstone National Park, WY, United States - YNP-CB-024-1 | ecosystem: Environmental > Aquatic > Thermal springs > Hot (42-90C) > Sediment...
GGAAATGGAAAGAGTAATTTCTCAAATACCATCTTCTATAAAGAATGACATTATCTTCGCAGGGGAAGTCACAGATGATGATTTGTTAATGCTATATAATGCTGCCGAAGTATTTGTTTTCCCTTCAGTTTATGAAGGTTTTGGCATGCCTGTGCTGGAAGCGATGTCTTGCGGGACCCCAGTTATAATGTCAAACGCAACTTCTCTGCCGGAGGTTGCTGGCGATAGTGCAGCAATAACAATTGACCCATCCGATGAGGAAGCCCTAACTCAGAAGATGTTAGAAGTTATCGGGGATGAGCGCTTACGCCAACATTTAATAAGAGAGGGTTACTATAGAGTGCGGCTATTTTCTTGGGAGAAGGCCGCACAACAGATGCTTTCGGTTTATAGAAAATTGGTTAATTGAGATGTGTGGAGCGGATGGGATTCGAACCCACGACCTCTTCGCTGCCAGCGAAGCGTTCTCCCAGACTGAACTACCGCCCCACTATTACTATTATACTGTGGTGTTCATAAGTTGATTTTTTGCAAAGATAAATTTCTCGTGGGCCTTTTTTAATTTTTCTTTTATATCAGATAACATTTTTCTCTTCTTTTCAACGATTTCGTACCGCCCAGAAACCATGCTTTCAACTTCTTCAGGTGATAGGTAGCCAGCATTTCTCCTCTTCAAAATGCTTTTAGAAGGCTCTATGATTTCAGTTATTTCCTTTTTTGAGATGTTGATTTCTTTACCTAAGAGCTCTTTACCGATTTTTTTCACGACTTGTGGTGTGAGTTGCAATAAAGTCTTTTTTTCTTTATATAGTCTCTTGACTATATTTCCTACAAGGAAGTTAGCTTCCCTGAAGGAGAGATTCTTCTTGGAAACAAGGAATTCCGCAAGATCTGTTGCTAACGCATAACTTTTTTTTACCAGTTTTTCCATTTCATATGATTTTATTTTTACCGTCTCTAAGATAATTTTCATAATGATAATCGAAGATTTCGCAATATCTATAATTTTCCACATTGCAGGCTTCATTTCTTGCAAATCCCTGGCATAGCCGGTAGGTAAGGCTTTTGTTACGCTAAACAGCTGCGTTATTAATCCGATAACTGCAGAGGTCTTGCCGCGTATTATTTCCAGAGGGTCAGGGTTCTTTTTTTGCGGCATCACAGAGCTTATATCGCAAACTTCGTCATTTAGTTCTACCATGTTGAATTCATTAGTTGACCAAAGTATAAAATCTTCCGCTATTCTACTTAATGTTACCATCAATATTCCTAATTCGCTCGCAAGCTCTAATATAAAATCGCGGTTAGATGTCGCGTCAATGGTATTTTCTATAATATCGTCAAACCCCAACAGTGCAGTAGTGTAACTCCTGTCTATTGAGATGATTGTTCCGGAGAGTGCACTTGCACCAAGGGGATTCAGATTTACTCTTTGATATATCTCAAATAATCTATCAATGTTTCTTAACATAGCATCGGCGTGCGATAGAATGTAGTAGCCGAAGGTGGTGACTTGCGCAATTTGTAAATGGGTATACCCAGGCATTAAGACCTTTTTATATTTTCTTGCATAACTAAGAAGTAGCACAATAAAATCTAATAATAATTCTAAGAGCGCAATAATTTCATTTCGGAGGCTTATACGCACGTCCGCCATAACCTGGTCATTTCTACTTTTCCCTAAATGCATTTTCCCGCCAACACCTATACCGTAGCGGTCAATAACATATTTTTCTAAAAATGGATGTATATCGTTAAAATATCCTGTGTCTAAAGTTAATTTCCCTTCCCTGTAATCTTTTCTTGCGCACTCAAGCCCATCTATAATACCTCTAATTTCTTCCTTAGATATATAACCTTGCTTATGCAGCATGAGGCAGTGCGCCTCCACAACGTCTATGTCTATTTCCAAAATCCTTCTATCTTCCTCTATACTGCTGATGAATTGTTGTACATCTTTATTGATTTCTTTATCTACTCTGCCACGCCATAAATTTTTGTTCTCTGATTTGCTTTTTCCTTCCATACCCGTAAGGGGAGCTTTCTCAAAAAGAGTTTTATTGGATAATAAAAGTTTACAAAAGTGCTATTGTATTCTTCAAATAGAATTCTCTATTTTTGGGGAATTATTTTAACATCACGAAAGACAACATCCTGCCGATATTGCTACTCTCTTTGTTCTTATCTCTGCGGTAAGAGTAAAACATATCCTCCTTGCAGGATGTACAATATGGGTAAATATAAATATTTTCTCTTTTCACCCCAGAAGATACAAGTTGTGCAGTATTTTCTCCGGTTAAGTCCACAGGGTAGCAACATTTATGTATATGTGGACCAATCAAAACTAACAGCTTACTCACATCTTCTCCGATTATTTCTTTTATTAAATAAACACATTTCTGTGTTATCCTTTTTTCCGTGCCTTTTCTTCCAGCATGTATATTAGCAATAATCCTCTTTTTGCTATCTTGGTTAACCATCACTATGGGCAAGCAGTCGGCTGTAAAAATGCAAAGCCCTATATTTGGCAAAGTTGTTATGAAGCCATCGCATGTGTACTCTTTGCCCTTGTCAGGAATTTTGTCCAATATAATAATATTATCGCTATGTATTTGTTTCCCATATACTATTTGCTCTTCTTTAATGTTGTAGACTTTTAGTGTATTATTTAACAAGTCTTTATTTTTAAAATCACCTGCAATTCTTGTAGTGAAGAACTGCAAAACGTCGCATTTTAGCGGTTCAAAGAAAATCTTCCCGTCCGCTACACGCCAAAAGCTTTCCATCCCCATGGAGTAAAATAATGTTCAGAAATAATTTCCTTTTGTAGAAACATATTATATAAAATTTAACTTCTCGTATTTAATAGAAGTATAATTTTATCTTTCATGTTTTTTTCTTAAAGGAACCATGAGAGCGCTAAAAGGGCAACATTTCCTTGTAGATAAAAATATTGCGGAGAAGATCGTTTCCGCAGCAGATGTGAAAAATACGGATTATGTTTTAGAGATAGGTCCTGGGAAGGGAATACTTACAGAGAAGTTATTTCAGTCAGCAAAAAAGCTTTTTGCTATAGAGATTGACGCTTTACTTTGCAGTATGCTGTATGAAAAATTTAAAGGTAATGCTATATTAATAGAAAGAGGAGCAATGGATACGGAGCAGCTGGAAAGGAAATTTAACGCCGATAGTAAGGTTGTTATTATTAATACAGATGCTACAAAGTTTAATTATAATATATTTTGCAAGTACCAGCCATTGAAGATTGTGTCTAATCTACCTTATTACATTACGGGAAAAATGTTATACCTGCTATTTACATTTCCGTGGGTCTCTGCGGTGCTGATGTTGCAGAAGGAAGTTGGAGAGCGTTTATGTGCAACATCCGGTAATAAGCAGTATGGTATTCCAAGCATTATTGTGCAAATTTATTCAGAGGTGCAGATTATTAGATATGTTCCTAAAACAGTCTTTGTTCCGCAGCCTAAGGTGGACTCTGTAGTGTTAAAATTTACCCGCAGAGACGAAAAATTAGTGGAGGAAGATATTGAATTTGTTAACTTCATCAAATTATCTTTTTCGCATCGCAGGAAGATGTTGATAAATGTATTGTCTGAAAAGTTTAACATAGAAAAGGAGAGGGTGAAGCAAATTTTTGCGAGCCTGTCTTTGCCGTATGACACACGTGCGGAGAAAGTACCGGTTGATAAGTTTATCTCTTTATATTACAAAATGAGGAGTTCACTGGCATGAAAATTTATGAATCAATTTTATATAATTTAGGTACCTAAAAATGCGTATTAAAAAATATCCTTTAGTGAAAAACTTTTTCCTTTTACTGTCTATCCAATACTTCTGTCTTTTGCTTTCTTGTTCACGTCGGGGCTACGAGAAAAGTATAAAAAGAGCGAGGGTTCTATTGAATACTTTTTGCGAAATAACTGTTATATCTTCAGATACACATATTGGAGAAAAAGCTATTGAAGAGGCATTTTGTGCAATAGAGGAAGTTGGGCATAAGTACGGTTATAAGCCGTATAGCGAAGTTTCAAGGATAAACGAGAACAGTGGCGGGAAGCCAGTAAAGATTAGCCGAGAACTTGTTGAAATTTTGGAGACTGCAATAAATGTTAGTGAACTCACGAAGGGCGCGTTTGATGTGACTGTTGGCGCGTTGGTGGACCTTTGGAGGTTTAAGAAAGAAGAGAAACGCGTTCCTTCCACAGAAGAAATAGGAAAAGTTTTACCGTTGGTCAATTATAGAAACATCATTTTAGATAGTAAAAACTTGACAGTATCGCTTAAAATTAAAGGCATGAGGTTGGACTTAGGTGGTATTGCGAAGGGCTACGCTGTAGAGAAGGCTATAGCGGTTTTGAGGAAAAATGGCATTGCGAAAGCGATGGTAAATTTGGGAGGCGATCTTAAAGTTATAGGCGACCGTGGCAGTGGCAGACCTTGGAGGATAGGGCTTCAACACCCACAATTCCCAGAGAAGTTAATTACTGTTTTGGAATACAAGGATAAGGCAATTGCGACTTCGGGCAATTATGAACAATTTTTCGTAAAGGGCGGGAGACGATATCATCACATTTTAGATCCCCGTATAGGCTATCCGGCAGATAACGGTTGTGTCAGTGTAACAATAATTGCAGATGATGCGACATTTGCAGATGCTTTAGCAACAGGTGTCTTTGTTTTAGGCGAAGAAGACGGCATGAAAGTGATAGATTCCCTTAATAACGTTGAAGGTATAATTATTGCGGTAACCGACGGCAAAATGAAAATTTCCTTATCTTCTGGGTTAAAAAATAAAAATTTGAAGTTTTCTTATTAAAGAAAGAAGGGGAAACTTTTACTCCAATGGAGAGAAGAAAATTGTTTGTTGGTGTTATTGGCGGCAGTAGGTGCAGTGAGGAGATTGCAAAGATAGCTTTTCGTGTGGGAGAGATTATAGCTGAGGAGGGACATTATTTACTTTGTGGTGGGTTGACTGGCGTTATGGAGCACGCTGCGAGGGGCGCAAAAAGTAAAGGTGGCGTCACCATAGGGATTTTGCCAGGAGAGTCTAAAGCAACAGCAAACCCTTATATAGAGATACCCATAGCTACGGGCGTGGGGTATGCGCGTAACGCTATAATAATTTTGACAGCAGACGTATTGATAGCCGTTGATGGAGAATATGGTACATTGTCAGAAATAGCATATGCGTTAATTTACAATAAGCCAGTGTATGGTATAAAGACGTGGGATATAGCCGGGGTGAAACATTTGTCTTCCCCGGAGGAAGTGAGAGAGGTTCTTTTATCTTTATGCTGAGTGTTGCTATTATCACACATAATGAGGAGGACCATATTGTGGAGTGTTTAGAGAGTGTGAAGAACTTAGCTGATGAGATAATAATTGTGGATTGCGAGAGTACAGATTCTACAGTAGAGCTTGCAAGGAGATATACGGATAAAATTTTTTTCCAAAAGAACGACCCTAACCTTAATGTTAACAAATCCTTTGCTATTGAGAAGGCATCCGGTGATTGGATTCTGTATCTTGACCCGGACGAAGTCGTTACAGCAGAGTTGGCTGAGGAAATATCAAATGTGGTGAAAGTTCAAAGCGGGAACACATGCGATGGGTATTTTATGCCACGGAAGAATTTCTATTTTTACAAATTTTTGTGCTATGGCGGCAAGTACCCGGATTACCAGTTGCGTCTTTTCCGGAAAAATAAAGCTTATTTCCCGAAAATTCATGTACATGAGCGTTTAGTAGTTCCCAGTAGGAGGGTGTGTTACTTACGGAATCCCATACTGCACTATACATACAAAAATATTAGAGAGTTTATAGAGAAGTTGAATTTTTATACTTCCTTTGAGGCGAGATTTTTATACAAAAAGGGTGTAAGGCATAATTTAGGTAATTTTATCAAATACGTCGTACTACTGCCAGTAAGGCGTTTCCTTGATAGATACATTTTGAGATTAGGCTTTCTGGATGGCATGGTGGGGCTATATGTGTGTATAATGGAATCATTATTTTACCCAATCGCATATTTTAAACTTATAATAAAAAATCCCGAAGAGCTGGGCATTTCATGTTAAATTTTATTTATGGAGACCCTATACTATTAGAGAAGAATTTTGTAGAACTTGTAAAAAAGATAAAAAAGGGCTCTCCATTGGCTTCCGTTTTAGTAATCTCTCCTTCCAACATTTTGTCCTCTTACCTGAAAGTGTTACTCTTGGAAAATAACGAAAGTTTCCCAACCATAAATATACATTTCCACAGCTTTTACACTTTTTGCGAAGAACTGTTAAAAGACATATATCCGCCGAGAAGTTTTATCTCCGAGGACATATTTTTTCACGCCCTTATAGAAAAAATAATAACGGGGAATGGCGATAAGTACAGTTTACTTAAGCCAATAATTACAACTAAGGCTGCCACAGAGACGCTTTTCTACGTAATTCGTGAACTTAAAAATAATGACCTCAATTACAATGATATAGTTGCGGCTATAGACGAGAAATATATTACTTTGAGTTATGAGAACAAATATGCCAAGTTGAGAGAAGTGCTTGAGCTTTATAAAGAATATAACTCTATGTGTATCAATCTGGGCGTATGCGACGTTTCAGATTTGTTAAAAGTTGTCGGTGAAAGTTTATCCTCGCAGATAAATATACACAAGAAATTTAAGTATATAGTATTTTACGGATTTTACGATTTTACATTGTTGCAATATGAAATAATTGAAAATTTAGCAAAGGACATAGAATTAGACCTGTGTTTATACATTCCATACGAGAAAAACGAAGATTACAGATTCCTACAGCCTTTATTTGAGGAATTAATAGGTAAAGCTAAAGTTGCTACACATGTTTCCGGCAAGGAAGAAAATGATAGCAGAAACGTTTCTGTTGAGATATGCAATGCAGGCAGCATTCGCGATGAAATTTGGTATGTTTCAAAGGAGATAATATCTCTTGTGCGTAGTGCGAAATGCAGATTTTCGGATATACTCGTTACTGCAAGAAATATGGAAAAATACATAGATGTTATAGAAGAAGTATTTACAGAAAATTTTATACCTTTCAACACAAATGTTGAGTTTCCTATGGTGAAGCATATGTTTATTAAAACTTTTTTGCTTTTGCTGCAGCTTAAACGTAATAGATTTGACAGCAGGGACGTCCTATCTTTATGTAAATCTTACTATTTCAAGCACAGCGTAAAGTTTGAGAAGTGGTATTCCTTATGGCGCATATTGCTGTTATCCGAGGGTGTAAGGTACGATATGGATTGGGAGAAGTTAGGCAAGTGGTGCGACACTGGCTATGAGATACGGAGGGAGGGCGATGTGGAGATTGAGTTCCCGCGGGAGTGCATTTCTGTGTTGTACAGGCTTGTTAATGATTTAAAGTTATATTTCCATAAATTAGAGAGTGCGCGTAGCTGGTATGAATTTACCGCTGTAGTTAAAGAAATAGTGAACCAATATTTATATTTTCCAGCGGAAGGAGCCTTAGAAGATAGTGAAGAGAAAATATTGGAGTTTCCGGAGGAGAGCAAATTTTACGATAAATTTGTAGAGATAGTAGAAAGTTTTGCAGTTTTGGACAAGCTTGGCTACCCAGTAAGTTTGGAGAAATATATAGAATTGTTAATTTATGCATTTAGCAAAGAAACTTTTCCTGTTAGAAGACACATATGTCGCGATGGAGTGTATGTTTTGGACATTTCTGTTGCGCGAGGGAGGACTTTTAAAGTGACGTTCTTCTTAGGACTCAATGAAGGCGAATATCCGGCAATTTATGTTGAGAACCCTTTTGTTGACGATGAGATGAGGGTAAATATAAACAAATTGGGCTACAGGTTGACCACGCGCGATAGACAGGTTGAGAGCGAACTTTTTACATTCTTCCTTATAAAAAAACTTACATTGGAGAAAATTTACTATTTATACTTACGTGCAGACGAGAAAGGTAGGCCATTGACGCCTTCAATGCTGTTGTATAGCGAGTTTGACAATTTCTACGAGTTAGAGAGGACTTCGTCTATCTACAAAATACCGCGTGGGGTGTCAGAAAAATTTACAGCAGAACGTAGAAATTTTGTACCCACGCTGCGCGAGATCGCACTTCTGTATAATTTCACATCTAAGAGAAAAAAATTAATTAACACTAAAATTTTTGACAAAACTGTATTGGATAACTTTATTACACGCATTGCTTCAATGAACACGTTCCCGCAGGAGTGCCTTTACTTTGAAGGGCTTTATTTGACGAATTTTGACGGCGTTATAGGTGAAGGTTATTATAATACCACCAAGATAACGCCTTCGGCGTTGAATGACTACCTAAGTTGCCCCATGAGGTATATGTTTAAGTATGTTTTTGGCCTAATAGAGCCGTTGCTTAAAGAAAGCGTCGGTATAGAGAAATTGGATGAGGGCAGCATTTATCATAAAATATTGCAGAAGTTCAATGATAAAATTTCCGTAATGAGGCAGGTTGATAAAGATACGATAGTAAGAATTATTAATGATGTATTTAAAGAGTACGAGGAGAAACATTATATAAAGTATCCTACTCTCTATGAGATTGAAAAAAATATTATTTCTGAGTATGTGGCGAAATTTATAAATATAGATTTGTCTGCTGTGCCGGGGTTTGAAAAGATGATTTGTGAGCAGAAGGCAAGCAATTTCATTGATTCTATATGTGTTGAAGGTAAAATGGATAGGCTAATATTCACAAAAGAAGGGGAGCTGATTATACAAGATTATAAGTTAAAAAAGCGTAAGATTAAGAATCTAAATGAAATTCTGAGAGAAAAAGATTATCAGCTGTTGATGTACTTTTTTATAGTTATAGGGCTGGCAAAAAAATTTTCAATGCAGTCCATTACAGCCGAACTTTATTATATTAAAGAGACTGTAGAAGAGGGTAGCCCTGTGAAAATAACTTTATCGCAAGAAGAGTATTTTGGAAAATATCATGAGCAGATAAATTCCGTGATAAAAAATGTAGTGAATAGTATAAATTCAGGATTTTTTGGGATCAACCCAAAAAACTATTTCTATTGTAGGCATTGCGGATTTAGTATGATTTGTAGGAGGCATCATCTCCCTACATTATTGCGTGCTGCTAAAGATAAAAGATTAGAAGATTTACAAGAGAGTAGCAAAATTTCGGCTTAAGCCAAAGATGGCTCTGGATAGAAATATTATTTTGCTGGCCAGTGCAGGGACTGGTAAGACGGAACAGCTGTCAGAATATATAATTTCGTCTATCTATAGTGGTATACCTTTGACACGTATCTTAGCATTAACATTTACGGAGAAGGCTGCTAATGAGATGAAAAAGCGTGTTCTTGAGAAATTGCAGCAAAGGTGTAAAAATATGGCTAAAGATGAGTATGAAGAAAAATACAAATTATACACGCAAGCATTAATTGACATACCCGTTAGTATGATATGTACAATACACAGCTTTGCATCTTATGTTTTGAAATGTTATCCTATTGAATCGCGGGTAGCGGTAAATTTTGAAGTTGACGAAGGGGAGAAATTTGATAAAATATTTTCTGAAGAATGGGACAATTTTATTCTGACCTCACTACCTCTGGAGAAAGGTAAATGGGAATGCATATTAAAACATTTTGATATGAGCAATATTACTAATTTGTTGAAGAAGTTATGCAGTGAGCGCTACACAGCAGATGTTGTGAGGAAATGTGCGGTAGATTTTGTTTTTGATGAGAATAAGAAAGGTGTGAAGCGCAACTTGGAAAAGCTTTCTCTTATGGGCGAATTAGTAAAATTAATAATTCCTTTTATAGAAAATTTTCATAAGCGCTATACCGAAGAACAAAATATATCATTTGATGGTTTATTGACGAAAGTGCATAATTTGTTAAAAGAGAACAGTTCTGTCCGTAGAGAGCTTAAAGATAAATTTGACCTGATACTTGTGGATGAATTCCAGGATATTGATCCAATACAGGGGGAAATAATTTTTTACTTATGTGAGGAAAACGATGTATTTGAGAAGCGCTGGGATAGGGTTAAAGTGAAGCCAGGGAAAATAGTTGTTGCAGGCGACCCGAAACAGTCAATATATGGTTTTCGTGGTGCAGACCTTTTAGCATTTGACATGTTTACTGAGCATCTTCGGCAGCACGGTGCAGAGGTTAAGCCTTTAGATGTTAACTGGCGCAGTTGCAAAAAATTGATAGATTTTATCAATGTTGTAGGGCCACAGATTTTCTCCAAGTCAAGCGAATTTTTAACAATTGAATACAGCAGAGTTTTGCCGTCGCCGAAGTCCTCCGATACTTGCCAAAAAGCCGAAGAGAATATAACAATACACTGCATATACACTGACAAAGATGTATCTACTGAGGAGATACGGCGTATAGAGGCAGATATTGTGTCAAATTGCATAATTCATTATGTTGGCAGCATGAATTACAATTATAAGGACATAGCGATATTGTTTAGAAACATTACTGAAGTAGACACATATATTACTGCCCTGAGGCGCAAAAATATACCTTATGTTTGTGAAGGGCAAAGATTTTTTTATAAAGCGCAGGAAGTGTTAGATTTTGTAAATCTATTGAAAGCTATAAGCGACCCGTATGATAAATTGTCGTTGGTGGGTGTATTGAGGTCACAACTTTTTGGG
>Ga0272449_1004899_pt1 | contig 10686 bp, 5 predicted proteins | sample YNPCB0241_FD_198679 | JGI IMG/M metagenome (GOLD analysis project Ga0272449, IMG submission 198679) | Hot spring sediment microbial communities from Yellowstone National Park, WY, United States - YNP-CB-024-1 | ecosystem: Environmental > Aquatic > Thermal springs > Hot (42-90C) > Sediment...
TGGGTGGGGGACACTTGGGGGCGTTGTGCTTGCTGTGCTGGCGCTCTATTTAGGGGTGACGGCGCTGCTTGCTCGTGATTATCTCTATAAAATCTTTCACATCGACACGCGCCTGCCGGAGCATCGGGGGTGAAAGATCTGTCACTTCACCTCTACTTCCCTCAATAGCTGTCAAGTTGCTAATTAATTCAGAATCTATGTCTAGAAGACCCTGGTCTCTATCCTCCCTTCTTCGAGTTTAACACAAGCTAGCTCGTATACTTAGCTTCGCAGGACGTATCCACCTGGATCGTGAACTCGATGGTTGGACTGCTGGACTCCCTTGGACCGGACCCACTACAGTACCACCTGTAGAATTTGAGCGTAATGATTCGTATGCCGAAAGGAAAAGTAATTATCGTGATCATATGAGTCGAAGGAGCAACCAGTCTCACATTATTCCCCTTGTTCAAGGTCACGCTAAAGGGAGTATTGTAGCCCGTTCCATTCACGGTAATTGAGACGCCGCTGAGCGGATTCCATGTTTCACCATCCCACCAATAAGCTTCGACACTCAGCTTGACGGTGGCAGTCGGTGGTGGCGTCGGAGGCGTCGGTGGTGTCGGTGGCGTTGGACACATTTGTTGCTTACAGTTGGGATCTATGAGTGCCTTGACTGAAGCCTCAACATAGGCAGTTGCCCGGGCCACAGCCTCCGCGTTGGCATAGACCTTGGCTGCAGCTATTGCCACGGCCTCCGCACTGGCCTGGGCCTTCGCGCTTGCAGTAGCTATGGAAGCAGCAAAAGCAGCAGCTGAAGCCATAACTTTGACCGTCGCTTCAGCTTTAGCTTGGGCCACCGCCGCTGCCAATGCTTGAGCATGCGCTTGAGCTGCTGCTGTGGCTGCCGCATATGCAGCGGCAACTGCTTGGGCTTGGGCTTCCAATGTGGTTTGCACGAGCGTTGCCGCGGCTTGTTGTAGCTGTGTTCCCACTGCTAGGGCGATCCCAACGTCCTGCATCAATGCAGTCACCTTTGCGGCAGCTGTGGCAGCAGAGCGCGCTTCAGACGACGCCGTCGCTACAGCTTGAGCTGACGCTTGCGAAGCAGCAATTGCAGCGGCTTTGGCCTCTGCAACCGCGCGGGCGTGGGCTTCCGCTTCGCTCTTGGCTACCGCTAAAGCTGCGGCCATCGCTTGTGCTGTGGCTTTGGCTTCTGCGGCAGCTCCAGTAATGGCTACAGCTACTGCCTCGGCTTCAGCCGCCGCTGCCGAGGCCGCATCTGCGAATGCTTGAACATTGTAGACGACCGTTCCACATGGCACCGGGATCGCACCCTGGCGCGCTTTATACGCAGTATTGCGAGCTGTGGCCACCGCAGATTTGACCTTCGCTTCCCAGTCAACCGCTGCTGCTGCTGCTTTTTCTGCAGCGGATGCCCGCGCGAAAGCTTGAGAATATGCAAGCGCGAACGCTTCCTGCCGCGCTTTGGCTTCTGCTTCGGCTTTAGTTGCGGCTGCGGCAGCTGCCACGGCAAGAGCATTAGCCTGATCCGCTGCTTGCGCAGCCTCGCGGGCTTGAGCGGCTGCTTGCGCAGCTGCCTGCGCAGCAGCACTCACCAAGTCCGCTCGCTTAACCCCTATGATGGGATAGTCTTCGATCTCCCCTGAAGCGAACTGCCCGCTTCCGTCCCAAGGCATAGCGGCGTCCATCGGCGTGGGAGTAAGTGCCACCCGCATCCATGCCGGGCTGGGTGATTCTCCCAGCGTCGCCAGCAATTGAGAGGGAAACGGCATCGTGATCTCCCGCGTCTGCCCTGGGGTCACGTTGAGAGCCAGGTTCTTGATCACCCACTCATCCTTGCTGAGGGTGATGCTCACATCGAGCGTCTGACCCGCTCTTTGCACCTTAAACGTGATAGTTGCCCCAGGCTTCAGCGCTGCTGCGAACGCTTCAGGGGTTGCCACCGGCTGACCGCCAGCGTGCGTGATCACATCATCGGTTTGGAGCTTCCCTTCCGCCGGAGTCTTGGGCAGGACACGCACAACCTTCACTCCACCTGAGTCTGCTTGAACGATAGCTCCTAAAGGATCCCACGTACCATTGCGGTCGAGGTCTATCAGCACGTTGACGTATCGCGGGCCAGCGGGGGCCTGAGGTCCCAGTCTGACTGTGAAAGCTAACGCCGGTGGCCACGGGATGAGCCGTACCCCGTCGCTGAAGTCATCAAAGACCAGATTGGGAGTTCCATCTGGATCATCGGGATCGTTAGCGTCCATCTCCCAGCTCAAGCGCGCGCCCAGCAGCTCGGATTTCTCCAGGGGGACTTCCAGCGCATGTGCGCCCGGAGTCCCGGCAATTCGGCTGTTGGTCGTCTTAAAAAGCGTGGGGAAATGTCCAATCACATCTGCGAACGGGCCGGCGTAGCCCGCTGGGAGTTCATCGGGGGCTTCGCCATAGTCGGCACCAGCTCTTCCTCCGACGGCTAATGCTGTGAAAGCAAACTCTGCAGGTGAGCTGGCGCGGTTGCCGGCGTCGAAGAGTGTCACTTTCAAGACGGCGCGCTGTGGAGCCGTCGCAGCGAGCTTAAAGTCAATTGCTCCTGCGGTCTTGTCCTTTACGTTGGGGTCGAATTCCATGCCCGGCTCGATCTTGATCGCTTCGGGCTTCCCCTGGACGATCTCGAATTTGACTTTGGTGACATCGCCGTCAGGGTCTTTGAAGAAGATATAGCCAGCCTGGAGATTGCCGTCGGCTTGAATCTGCTTTGGGAAATCAACGCTCAAGATGGTGGGGGCCGTCCCTGCTTGGCTCACTAGAGAAGCTGCCGATAGTCCCGCGAGCACCAACGCTGAATCGCTGCCGTTTGCTTGAGTAGCTGCTTGGGTTCTTTGCGCGGGTGGCTGGATCTCGAAGGAGGCGGCCCTGATGGATTGAGCCCCATCTTCTAAGGGGTCGTCCGTGATCATCGAAATTTGCTGGGGCACGCTTGCGGCGAGCGCAACGTCAGAGTCGTTTGCAAGTTGGTCCTTTAATGCCTGCAATCTCATCCTGGCTTCTTTGACGGTCTCTGCCAGCTCGTGAGTGAGTTTGCTCAGCTCGTTACAATAGGCATCATCTATCGAGATCTGCTTGGGAAGCTTAGTCTGTCCTGACGCTCCCAAGAAAACGCCGACCGCTCCTAACAACACCGCAACCGTCACGACCGACACAAACCTGCGTACATACCACTTACCGAACTGCATTATTAATCCCCCCTTGAATTGATTTGAGTTCTCGTCTGTTACGGCAGGCACACCTCACCTTGATGATTGCCCGCCTTGTTGTTCCCGTAAATCTGATTGCTACCTCGGAATATCACCTTCCCATAGAAAGCATCATAACCGTAGCCACACTTCTTTAGATAGGCGGCGATACCCCAATCTGTGTTGTTGCGGATTGTGGAGTCGATGATGGTCAGTTGAGGACTCTCGGCTACCTCAATGCCATGGCAGACGGAATCCGCTCGAACACAGTCGGGACCGGTGCCATTGCCCTCGATGGTGCTGCTCCGAATCTCAAGCATGGTCGAGCCCCATACAACGAGGCCATGGGCTCTGTTGCTAGAGACGCGGGAGTCTTGTAGGTAAACTCGAGCTGAGCTCCATAGCTGCAGGCCGCTCAGGTTGTCAGAGATTTGGGCGCTCTTAATGGTTACTATCGCCTTTCTCTTAACCCGGATGCCATCAGGGAAAATCCACTGTGGGTCACACACCGCGCAAGCGGATCCCTTGGCCTCAGCAATGGTGAGTCCCTCAAGCACGACTTCAATCTCGGAGTCACTTTCGATGTTGATTACCGGCCAGCCAGAAATGGCCCCCTTGATGGTCGTTTGCTCTCTTCCGGCTCCGTGCAACGTCAAGCTCTTGTTGATACTCAAGTTCTCGCTGTAAGTGCCGGGGCCAATGGTGATGATCTCTCCACTGCGGGCTGCTGCGATCGCTGAGCTAATCGAACTATAGCGGCAGCCGCTGGGACAGACAGTGTACGCTGGACGGCGGGGCTCTACTGTCAAGCTCACGGTCACCGTGACCGGACTTCCCTGAGCTCCTGGTGCCGTGACCGTGACTCGCCCCGTATATGTCCCAGCCGCCAGCCCCGTGAGACTGACCGAGACCCTCACTTCAGTACTCAACCCGCCAGCCAGTGACCCGCGATCGGCACTCAGCCTCAACCAGAAGGAATCCGCTGCGGCCGTCCAGTTCATAGTGCTACTACCGGCGTTTCTGATCGTGATCACCTGCGGGTCTGGATCGCGCCCACCCTCCTCCCCTCGGAAACTCAAGTAGCTGGGGCTAACTTGCAGGATCGCTGGCTGGACTGGAGTCAGTGACAAAATAACAAAAACGGTCACCGGGCTGCCTTGAGCTCCTGGGGCGCTGATCGTGATCCGCCCGGAGTAGCTTCCCGCGGCTAAGCTCACAGCATTCAGGGAGACTGTGATTGTGCTCGGAGCCGTGCCGCTGGCGGGATTTAAGTTGATCCAGGGTTGGTCCGCAGTGGCGTTCCAGTTCAACGTGCCTGTCCCAGCATTGGTGATCTGAACTGTCTGACTAGCAGGGTTGCGCCCGACTTCGCTGCTGAAGCTCAAGCTTGTGGGACTTACCCGCAAGATCGCTGGACCCACTGCCTCAAAAGCGAACTCCCAAGGCGCACTCCTGTTTCCGGCTTCGTCCACCAACACTGCCCGCAAGACCACTCGCTGCGGAGTCTTGGTCGAAATCTGAAACTCGATCACACCCTCTTTGGCTCCCTTGACTTTGAGATCGAGGCTGAACGGCTGAAAGTCTGTCGCCTGGACTACTAAGAACTCCGCTCTTACCACATCGCCATCAGGGTCTTTGAAGAAGATAAAGCCAGAGACGGGAGTGCCGTCGGCCTTGATCTCCTTAGGGAAATCGAGCAATGTGATCTGGGGTGCACTACCCGCTTGTCCTGAAGCCCATAGCACTAAACCGCTCAACGCTAGTAGTACGCTCGCAAGCCATCGCTTCATCGTGGATCAACTTTCCTTTCTCGTATGACCTGTTCTCATTGGACGATAGAATTCATTGACACGCCCCAAGTTGCACGCTCGTTTGCGCTGATGCCTGTGATCCTTCCGCATCCCTGGCTGTCATATTAATCTGCACGCTGCCTCCCCGCGGAAAGTTGAATGAGAATCGGCGCTCCCCATCCATCGGTAAGTCTGTAAATCTTTGAGCTATGTCATTAGGGTCAATGATCTCCATTGTGACTGACACCGGCGGCCGGCCTCCTGTGACCCTCCAACTGACGGTGAGCTCATGGCTGACAGTGGAGCTACAAACTCGCTTCGTATTTGTCGAGACGAGGATACGGAGATTGTCTGGGGGAGTAATTGGTTGCGCGTTGAGTATCAGAATCACAGTGACTATGGCAGGGCTTCCGTAAGCCTGTGGTGCAGTAACCGTCACCTGCCCTGTGTAGGTTCCAGCTGTCAGCCCTGTCAGGTTCACGGAGACTTTCACTTCGGTGCTCCAGCCGGGCACCAGTGAGCCGCGATCTGTATCCAATCTCAACCAGAAAGAGTCAGCTGCTGCCGTCCAGTTCAGAATGCCACTACCGATGTTTGTGATCGTGAGAACCTGGGGGTTCGGGTCGCGCCCACCCTCTTCACCCTGGAAGCTCAAGAAGCTAGGGCTGACGTATAAGATCGCCGATTGAGCCGACCCTTCAATGAGTGTCAGGCTGACGAAGACCGTCGCCGGACTGCCCTGAGCTCCCAGTGCATTGATCGTGATCCGCCCCTGATAACTACCCGCCGCCAGCAGGGCAGCGTTGACAGAGACTGTGAGCGTCGAAGGTGTTGTTCCACTGCTAGGGCTTAAGCTGATCCAAGACTGGTCAGCGCTCGCGCTCCAATTGAGAGTTCCAGAACCAGCGCTGGTGATCTGAATCGTCTGACTAGGAGGATTGCGCCCCACTTCCCCGGTGAAGCTCAAAGTTGTCGGAATGACTTGAAGCATGGGATTCTGAGGTAGCGGGAGTTGCCCTGGCCTAATTGCCTCAAACGAGAACTCCCAAGGTGCACTTTTATTCCCTGCTTCGTCCACCAATACTGCTCGCAAGACGACGCGCTGCGGGGTCTTGGTCGAAATCTGAAACTCAAAGGCCCCTTCTTGCACACCCTTGACCTTGGGATCGTAGCTGAACGGCTGAAAGTCTGTCGCCTGTACGACGATGAAATCAGCCCTCACGATGTCTTTATCTGGGTCTTTGAAGCCAATGAAGCCCGACACGGGGTTGCCGTCTGCTTTGATCTCTTTGGGGAAATCGAGAAATGTGATCTGTGGGGCAGTGCTAGGTTGTGCCACAGCCCAAAACAGCACACTGAAGCTCAGCAATAGTCCGCTGGCTATTCGGAATCTCATCGTGCTCATCTCCCTGTCAGATCGCTCACATCCCAGAGCTTGATCGTCTTATCACCGGAGCCGGAGGCCAGGAGCTTGCCGTCAGGGCTGAAGGCCACCGAAGAGACCGCGCCAATATGGCCGCTGAGAGTGGTGACCTCCCTACCCGTGGCCACATCCCATAGCTTAATCGTCTTATCCCAGGAGCCAGAGGCCAAGAGCCGCCCATTGGGGCTGAAGGCCACTGAAGTGACCCTACTGGTGTGACCAGTAAGGGTGCGCACCTCCGTGCCCGTGGCCACCTCCCACAGCTTGATCGTGTTGTCAGCGGAGCCGGAGGCGAGCAGGCGTCCGTCGGGACTGAAGGCCACTGAATTGACACCCTCGGTGTGGCCTTTGATAGTCCGGATCTCAAACCCTATGGTTACATCCCACAGCTTGATCGTCTTGTCATCGGAGCCGGAGGCCAGGAGCTTATCATCGGGGCTGAAGGCTACTGAATTGACGAAGGCGGTGGAGCGAAAGAGGAGGACCTTCGCCTGCCGCCCTGTGGCCACCTCCCACAGGCTGATCGTCAAGGAGCCAGAGGCAAGGAGCTTCCCATCAGGGCTAAAGGCCACCGAATTGACCCAGACAGTGTCTTTGAGGGTTCGGGCCTCCCTTCCGGATGAGACCTCCCACAGCTTGATGTTGTTACCGAAGCTGGAGGCCAAGAGCTGGCCGTCGGGGCTGAAGGCCACTGACAAGACCAAAGACAAGTCACTGTGGTCGGAGATGGTTCGGACTTCCCTGCCCGTGGCCACCTCCCATAGCTTAATCTCGCCTTGATGAGGGCAACGGCTGCAAGAGCCGGTGGCGAGCAGCTTCCCATCGGGGCTGAAGGCCACTGAATTGACACCGTCGGTGTGACCGGAGAGGGCGCGCACCAGGCGCGACTTCACTCTCAGTGTTACTACTACTCTCACAGGGCTGCCCTGTGCCCCAGGCGCCGTGATGATGATGCTGGCCTCCCGATCCCCTGCTGATAGCCCTACAAGCCGCACAGAGACCGCCACTGATTGAGATGCCCCCGGTGGCAGCTCCCCACGACTGAGCCCCACCCTAACCCAACTGGCATCCGCCTGAGCTGTCCAGCTCAAGGGCTGCTCCCCGGTATTCCTGATCGTGATTGACTGAGTCGCGGGATCATTGCCCCCTTCATAGCCTTGGAAGTCCAGGCGAGCGGGGTTGACTTCCAGGACAGCGGGCCGTTGGGGCGCACTCAATGTCAAGCTCACCAGCACGGTGACAGGGCTCCCTTGGGCCCCCGGTGCACTGACCGTGATCTGCCCTGAGTAGCTCCCTGCTGCCGCGAGAATGCTTGCCGCACTGATGGAAACTGTAACTGTGCTCGGCGCCATCCCGCTGCTGGGATTCAAGCCGATCCAAGGCTGATCGGCACTCGCACTCCAGCTGAGTGTCCCAGAGCCTGCGTTGGTGATCTGGATGGTCTGGCTTGGGGGATTGCGCCCGACTTCACTGCTGAAGCTCAAACTCGTTGGGCTAACCTGCAAGATTGCCCCGATTCCTATGGCCTCGAAGGAGAATTCCTGGGGTTGGCTACGATTGCCCGCTTCATCTACAAGCGTCACCCTCAACACCACTTGTTGCGCCGTCGTCGTTGAGAGGGTGAACTCGAAGACCCCTTCCTTTGTGCCCCTCAGCATTCTTAGGTCTAGAGTGAATGGCTGGAAGTCCTTAGCTTGGACGACGGTGAACTCGGCTCTAGAGAGATCACCGTCAGGGTCCTTAAAACCCACAAAACCAGAAACCTTACTTCCATCCGCTGGGATCTGCTTAGGGAAGTCAATAAAGACGATCTCCGGAGAACTGCCTTGAGACACTAAACCCGTGCTTGCTGCTACACTTGCAACAAGCCAAGCCAATAACATCGAGACAAGAAATCTTTTCATCGGTGATTCCTCCTCAGGCTCTTGATAATCTCACAAGCCAGAAAGATTCCAGATCCGCAAATAATCAAAGCTCACCCCGACCCCCGCCCACGGGAACAGCTCAAACGTCCCAATTCCTAAGCCAATCTGCCCCGATGCCGGCCCATCGCTCAGCAAGATCGCTGTCCGTTTGAGTTCGCTATTGACAAAGAGTTTAGCTTGGAGGCCTTGAACTTCTATCCGCAGCGTGTTCGGGCTATTGCCCGTAGCTACACCAAAATCCCACGTCCAGGGTACAATCTCGACCCCCGGATGGCTGAGAGTCCCCCAGGGGCGTGGCCCCGGAGCTGGGAACTTGAAGAGCCCATAATACCCCGCTGTAGAGACCGCGAACCAATAGAACGTCGAGCCCTGTGCGCGAAAGACGATCCCATACACAGCAGCTAAATTGGGATTAGGAACAGGGCCGCCGTACTTGCGCGCGGCGATCTCAGCTGCAAAGTTGGTATAAGATTCAAGTGGGCCACAGTAAAATAGCATATTGGGGGGCACGACGATGACTTCAAGTACATTGCTGTTGAAAACTGGATCGAAGACAGGGCCACCTGTGGGGTTGGAGGGATTGATCAGAACTGTTCCTGGTGAAGCGCAGGCAACTGCCCAAGCGGGCACGATATCAAACTCTTCGGCAAAACTCGGTGGTGGTTGTGCATCGGAGCTCACAACGGCGACCACCCAGGCCAGCACAAACAGCGCGCCTGAATATCTATGGAATCGAGGCAAGGAAACCTCCTTTCTCTCACCTCTCTTTCTCCCTTGCCCATCCCCCTTGCCCTGAATTTTTAGGATACCACGCCGAGGTCCTAAAATTGTCCCATGACGATTTGGCTGAACCAAAGCGGGAATTCAGAGATATGTACGCTGTGCGGCTGCAACGACGGCGTGGTTCGTCTCAACTCGCTTGAGAAAGCTTCGGCGCAGCTTGCAGTCGCGAATGCTGCGAGCACGGCGCATCAGCTCTTCGTGGGATTTTTGTAAATATTCTTTTGCTTTCACGAAGTGCCCGTTCGCCCGCAACGCCTGAGCATGCACAAAGTAAGTCTGCTGAGGAGCTACATGACCGATCCCGCACTCCAACAGCCCAACGGCTTGTTGCGTACAGATGAGGGCTTTAGCTTTTTGTCTGCGCTGCAGATAGACAAGGCCCATGCCGGTGAGACACTCAACTTGAACGTCGCGCGCTTCAATAGCGTGCAGCCGAGAGAGCGCCATCGTGTACGAGCGCAGGGCCTGATCGGCTTGGGAAAGCTTGCTCTGCACTGACCCGATGCTGTTGAAGGCATGGCAGACTCCCCGCACGTCCTTCACTCGCTCGAAGAGAGCCCGCGCCTGACGATAACAGCTCAGAGCTTGTCCCATCTGCCCTAACCCTTCAAACACATGTCCCCTCACCATCAAGGTCTGCGCCTTGTTGTCCAAATCTCTCACGATCTCTTGAATCTCATACGCCTCTTGGGTATATCGCAGGGCCTGCTCATAGCAGCCAAGATAACAGTACAAATCGGCCATGTCGCTCAGGACGCGCCCCCGCCCTTGTTCGTTGCCCATCTCTTCGTAGAGCGCCAGAGACTGCCTATAGGCGCTCAAAGCCCTGTGGTATTCTCCCGCCGCCCGATAATAGTTCCCCAAGTTGTTGAGCGAGTAAGCGATCCCAGGCTGATCGCCTATCTGTTGACGGATCTGTAATGCAGAACGATAGTTCCGACAGGCATCGCGATGGGCCCCCCTATGGGCGTTGATCTGTCCCAGCAAGTGTAGGGTATCTCCTAGGCTTTCTTGGTCGCCCATCTTTTTGCTGAGGGCGCGAGCGCGCTCGGCGTATACGCGAGCTTGGCTATATCGCCCCCACACCCAGTAACATGACCCCAGCAACAGCAGGGCTTTTACTTCTCCTGCGCGATCCCTTGATCGTTGGAGGAGCGCCAGCATCTGCATGGCCGCTTTGGTGCTCTCGTTATAGCGGCCGACAGCCCGACAGAAGACCGCTCGCGCTCGGTAGGCTTCAGCTTGTAGAGATAGTGTGAGTTTCTCTTTGAGCTCTCGCTGCAGCGCAAAAAGAGCCTTGATATCTCGCTCTTGCTCGGAACGCCTCCCCAGCCGATGATAGATCTCTATACGCTTGAGTAGAATTCCGAAAGCGCTATCTGAGCGGGCGAGCCTGGTTGCGGCCCGCAGGCCGATCTCTGCCATCTGCAGCGCCTCGTCGTAATAGTACTGTCTAGCAGCTTGCTCCAGGGCTTCTGAAGCATAGCGCAAGGCAGCTGAAAACTCTCCAGCGCGATCGTAGTGGTAGGCCAGCCGCCCGG
>Ga0272449_1004902_pt1 | contig 10681 bp, 7 predicted proteins | sample YNPCB0241_FD_198679 | JGI IMG/M metagenome (GOLD analysis project Ga0272449, IMG submission 198679) | Hot spring sediment microbial communities from Yellowstone National Park, WY, United States - YNP-CB-024-1 | ecosystem: Environmental > Aquatic > Thermal springs > Hot (42-90C) > Sediment...
GAGCTGCCGTCTCTGAGGGACGGGGCTCTTTTTTGTGTGACCCGACGCCGTCCGCATGCCCCGATGCGGCGCGGGTGCGGACGTGTCGGGCGTCTCGCGGCCCTCCGTGGCCGGGCATGGTCCATCGCGTGGTCCATCGGGTGTGAGGCGATGCCGACGCGGGTGCGGACGTTTCAGGAACTGATCGTGGCCCTGCACCGGTTCTGGGGCGCGCGCGGCTGCGTGCTCGAGGAGCCCTACGACGTCGAGGTCGGGGCGGGCACGATGCACCCGGCGACGTTCTTCGGCGCGCTGGGGCCGCGCCCGTGGCGCGTGGCCTACGTGCAACCCAGCCGACGGCCCGTCGACGGTCGGTATGGCGACAATCCCAACCGGTTGTACCGGCACTACCAGTACCAGGTCGTGCTCAAGCCGCCGCCCGACGACATCCAGGCGCTCTACCTCCGCAGCCTGGAGCACCTGGGGCTGCCGCTGGCGCACCACGACGTGCGCTTCCTGGAGGACGACTGGGAGGCGCCGACGCTGGGCGCGTGGGGCGTGGGGTGGCAGGTGTTCCTCGACGGCCTGGAGATCACGCAGTTCACCTACTTCCAGCAGATGGGCGGGTTCGACGTGGAGCCGGTGGCGGTGGAGCTCACCTACGGGCTGGAGCGGCTCGCCATGTACCTCCAACGGCGGGCCTGGGTGTACGACATCGAGTGGGCGCCGGGGGTGACGTACGGGGCCATGCGCCGGGCGGAGGAGCGGGAGTACTCCGCCCACGGGTTCGAGCACGCCGACGTCCCGACCCTGTGGCGGCTGTTCGACGCGCACGAGGCCGAGGCGCGGCGGCTCCTGGAGGTGCCGCTGGTGCGGCCGGCCTACGACGAGGTGCTGAAGTGCTCGCACCTGTTCAACCTCCTGGAGGCCCGGGGCGCCATCAGCGTCGCGCAGCGCGTGGAGCTTATGGGGCGCACCCGGGCCCTGGCGCGCGCGTGCGCGGCGGCCTACCTGGCGCAGGCGGCCGACGCGCCGGCAACCGCGGCAGGGGGGGCCGGCGGTGCCTGAGCTGTTGGTGGAGATCGGTGCCGAAGAGCTGCCGCCGCACGCGCTGCCGGCGGTGCTCGAGCAACTGGCCCGCGGGGCGCAGGCCGCGCTGGAGAGCGCGCGGCTGGAGGTGCGCGCCGTGCGGACCACCGGCACGGTCCGGCGTCTCGTGCTCACCGCGGTGCTGGCCTCGGGACGACAGCGGGACGTCGTCGCGGTGGTGCGCGGGCCGGCCGCGCGCGTGGCCTTCGACGCCCAGGGACGGCCCACGCAGGCGGCGGTGGGGTTCGCGCGGACCCAGGGCGTGCCCGTGGAGGCGCTGCAGGTCCGCGACCTCGAGGGCGGGCGGTACGTCGTGGCGGAACGGCACGAGCCGGGACGTCCGGCCGCGGCGGTGCTGGCGGAGATCCTCCCCGGCGTGCTGGGGAGCCTGAGCTTCCCCAAGATGATGCGGTGGAACGGCGACGGGGCCCGCTTCGGACGGCCGATCCGGTGGATCGTGGCGTTGCTGGACCGACAGGTCGTCCCGCTGACCTTCGCCGGGGTGCGCGCGGGGCGGCGCACCGTCGGCCATCGTGTGCTGGCGCCGCGCCCCGTGGTCCTGCCGAGCGCTGCAGCCTACGCGGCGGCCATGCGCCGGGGACGCGTGATCCTCGAGCCCGCCGCGCGGCGCGCCCGCATCGCGCAGGGGGCCGCGCGCCTGGCTGCGGCCATCGGCGGTCGCCCGCTGCTGGATGCCGGGCTGCTGGACGAGCTCGTGTGGTCCATCGAGCACCCCACGCCGCTGCTCGGGCGCTTCGAGGAGGCGTTTGCCCGCGACCTGCCGCGGCCGGTGGTGCTGGTGACCCTGCAGCACCACCAGAAGTGCTTCGGCGTGGAGGGTGCCGACGGCGGTCTGCTGCCGGCGTTCGTCGCCGTGCGCGACGGCGGGACGGCGCACCTGGCGCAGGTCCGCACCGGGCACGAGTGGGTCGTGCGTGCACGGCTGGCGGACGCGCGCTTCTTCCTCGACGAGGACCGGCGCGGAAGCTTCGACACGTGGGTCGCGGCGCTGGCGCAGGTGGCCCACGGGGCCGGGCTGGGCTCGATGGCCGACCACGTGGAGCGGGTGGCGCGGGTGGCGCAGTGGCTGGCCGGTGCCGTCGGCGCCTCTGCGGACGACCGCGCGACGGTCGCCCGGGCCGCGCGCCTGTGCAAGGCGGACCTGGTGACTGCCATGGTGGGCGAGTTCCCCGAGCTCCAGGGCGTCGTGGGACGTCTCTACGCCGAGGAACGCGGAGAACCGGCCGCGGTGGCGCAGGCCATCGAGGAGCACTACTGGCCCACGGGGCCCGGTGGGCCCCTGCCCGCCACCCTGCCCGGGGCGCTGCTGGCCATCGCCGACCGGGCGGTGCTGCTGGCGGGCGCGTTCCTGCGGGGGCTGGAGCCGACGGGCTCGCAGGACCCCTACGGGCTGCGCCGCGCGGCCAGCGGCATCGTCGTGATCGCCGCCGAGCGGCGTCTCCCTGTCGGGCTTCGGGCGGTGTTCGACGAGGCGGCGGCCGCGTACGGGCCGCCACCGGTCGACCGGGCAAGGGTCGTGGAGGCCTGCGTGGCATTCGCGGTCCAGCGGCTGCGCACGTGGCTGGAAGAGCAGGGGATCGCGTATGATACCCTCGATGCCGTGCTGGCGGTGGGCGACGACCGGCCCGCCGATCTGGCCGCGCGGGCCAGGGCGCTCCACGCGGCCCGTCGCCAGCCCGCCATGCCGCGCCTGGCCACGGCGTTCGCGCGCGCCTCGCGCATCCTGTCCCAGGGCGCGGCGGCGGACCGGGTCGCGCCGGACCTGTTCGTGGAGCCGGAGGAAGCGCAGCTCCATCGCGCCTGGCAGGAGGTGGCCGCGATGGTCGAGGCCGAGGTCGCGGCGGGGCGCTACCACGCCGCGCTGGACGCGCTGGTGCGGCTGGCCGACCCTATCGACGCGTTCTTCGATCGGGTCCTCGTCATGGCGCCCGACGAGCGCCTGCGAGGCAATCGGCTGGCCCTGCTGCGGGCGGTGACGCAGAGCTTCCTGCGCGTGGCCGACTTCGGACGGCTGGCGGGCTGACGGGCATGGACAGGGAGCAGGCCGCCTCCAGTGCACGCACGGTCCGCGCCCACACCGAGCGGTGGGAGGAGATGGCGCTGCATCCCCGGGCGGCGCGCGCCGCCGCGTCCCGCGGCCGCGTGGAGCCCGAGCCCGAGGACGACCTGCGGACGGCGTTCCAGCGCGACCGGGATCGCATCCTGCACAGCAAGGCGTTCCGGCGCCTGGCGCACAAGACGCAGGTGTTCATCGCCCCGGAGGGCGACCACTACCGGACGCGCCTGACGCACACGCTGGAGGTGGCGCAGATCGCGCGCACCATCGCCCGCGCGCTGCGGCTCAACGAGGACCTCACGGAGGCCATCGCGCTGGGCCACGACCTGGGCCACCCGCCGTTCGGCCATGCGGGCGAGGCGGCGCTGGACGCGGCGATGGCGCCGTGGGGCGGTTTCCGGCACGATGCCCAGAGCCTGCGCGTGGTGGAGCGGCTCGAGCGCCGGCGCCGCGCCGACGGGAGCCTGGCCCGGGGGTTGAACCTCACCTGGGAGGTCCGCGACGGCATCGCCGGGCACTCCAAGGGGTTGCGCGACCTGCGCGCGGCCGACGACGGCGACCCCCTGCCGGCCACACTGGAGGGACAGGTGGTGCGGCTGGCCGATCGCATCGCCTACGTGCACCACGACACCGACGACGCGGTGCGCGCTGGCCTCGTGGACGAAGCGGCGGTGCCGCGGGAGGTCACCGCGGTGCTGGGCCCGACGCGCGGCCGCTGGCTCGACGTCATCGTGCGGGACGTGGTGGCCACCAGCGCGCACGCCGCGGTGGTGGACCTGTCGCCACCGGTGCGTCAGGCCCTGAACGCGCTCAAGGACTTCCTGGCCGCGCGGGTCTACCGGGCGGCCGCGGCTCTGCAGGAGGCGGGCAGGGCCCAGCGGCTGTTGGGGTGGCTGTTCCAGCACTACACGGCCCACCCCGACGCGCTGCCGCTCGAGGCGCAAGCGGCGGCGGCCGACGAGCCGCTGGCGCGCGTGGTGTGCGACTTCCTGGCGGGGATGACCGACCGGTACGCGATCCGGACGTTCACCGCCCTGTTCGTGGTGCAGGGAGTGGACGGCACCTAGGGACGCCGGCGCGCGTGGCGGGCGCGCGGGGCACCCGGGGGCGCGGGCGGTGCGCGGGCGCGCCTGCACCGCCCGGGACCGTCGCGCGCGCCGCTGGCCCGCGCCGGGCCGACGGCGGGGTGGGCGACGGGGCATCAGACGGGCATCAGTGGAGGTGAGGGACCGATCATGGACGCGCTGCTGTGGGGACCGATCGCCGGGGTGGCGGGGCTGGCCTACGCGCTGCTGCTCGCCGCGCGCGTGGCCCGACAGGATCCGGGCACGCCGCAGATGCAGGACCTCTCCAGTGCCATCCGGGAAGGGGCCATGGCCTTCCTGGCCCGCGAGTACCGGGCGATCGCGCTCTTCGTGGCCGTGATGTTCGTCGTGCTGGCCACGAAGGTGACGCCCGGGATCGACGTCAAGACCGCCGTGGCGTTCGTGATCGGCGCCGCCTGCTCCGTGGGCGCCGGGTTCTTCGGCATGCGCACCGCGACCATGGCCAACGGCCGCACCGCCCAGGCCGCGCGGCAGGGCCTGGCCGCCGCCATGACCGTGGCGTTTCCCGGCGGGGCCGTCATGGGCATGACGGTGGTCGGCCTGGGGCTCCTCGGCGTGGGCGTGCTGTACCTGCTCTACCGCGACCCCAACCAGGTGATCGGGTTCTCGTTGGGCGCCTCGTCGGTGGCGTTGTTCGCGCGCGTGGGCGGCGGAATCTACACCAAGGGCGCCGACGTGGGCGCCGACCTGGTGGGCAAGGTCGAGGCGGGCATTCCCGAGGACGACCCGCGCAACCCGGCGGTGATCGCCGACGCTGTGGGCGACAACGTGGGCGACGTGGCGGGGATGGGGGCGGACCTGTTCGAGTCCTACGTGGGCTCGGTGATCGCTGCCATCGCCATCGGGCTGGCCCAGGTCCAGGCGCCGGGCGCGGTGGCGGCGCTGGGGCTGGCGGCGGCGGGCGTGCTGGCCTCCATCCTCGGGACGTTCTTCGTGCGGGGCGCCCACCCGCAGCGCGCGCTGCGCATGGGGACGCTGGCCAGCGCCGTCGCCATGGCCGTGGGCTCGTACCTCGTGACGCGGGCCGTGCTGCCACCCGATCGCGCCGGGGGCGCGTTCGGCGCTGTACTGCTGGGCCTGGCCGCAGGGATCGTCATCGGGCTGGTGGCCGAGTACTACACCTCGGGCCGGGAGGTCACGCGCCTGGCCGAGGCCGCCGTGACCGGGCCCGCCCCGGTGATCATCGCCGGCACCGCCCAGGGTATGCTGAGCACCGTGGTGCCGCTGGTGGTGATCGGGCTGGCAACCATCTTCGCCTTCCGCCTGGCCGACTTCTACGGCATCGCGCTGGCGGCGGTGGGCATGCTGTCCATCACGGGGATGACGGTCTCGGTGGACGCCTACGGGCCCATCGCCGACAACTCGGCGGGGATTGCCGAGATGGCCCACCTGGGCGCCGACGTCCGCAGGGTGGCCGACCAGCTGGACGCGGCGGGGAACACCACGGCCGCCATCGCCAAGGGGTTCGCCATCGGGTCGGCGGCGCTGACGGCCCTGGCGCTGTTCTTCTTCTACCGCCAGGCCGTGGGGCTGGAGACCCTCAACATCATGGACGCCGACGTGATCGCCGGGCTGTTCATCGGCGGCATCGTGCCCTTCTACTTTGCGGCGCTGGCGATGCGGGCCGTGGGGCGCACGGCGCAGACGATGGTCGGGGAGGTCCGCCGCCAGTTCCGGGAGATGGCGGGCCTGATGGAGGGCAGGGCGCGGCCGGACTACGCCCGCTGCGTCGACATCGCCACCCGGGGGGCCCTGCGGGAGATGATCGTGCCGGGGCTCTCGGCCGTGGTGATCCCCATCGCCGTGGGCCTGCTGCTCCACAAGGCGGCGCTGGGCGGGCTGCTGGCGGGCGCCATCGTCACGGGCGTGCCGCTGGCGCTCTACCTGGCCAACGCCGGCGGCGCGTGGGACAATGCCAAGAAGCACATCGAGGAGGGCCACCTGGGCGGCAAGGGGTCGGACGCGCACAAGGCCGCGGTCATCGGCGACACCGTGGGCGATCCGTTCAAGGACACGGCCGGCCCGGCGCTCAACATCCTGCTCAAGCTGATGACGGTGGTGGCGCTGGTGTTCGCCCCGCTGTTCCGCTGAACGGCGCGGGTGCGGGGCAGTCTGGTCGAGACGAGGGCCGCAGGAGGAAGCGTCGCGCAGCCCCCAGAAGGTGGCGGCATGGCCACTGGACGCGACCGGCGGCACGCTGAGGAGGTAGCATCGTGGCAGGACGGCAGGGCAACGCCGAGGTTCCCGTGCGCGTGCAGGGGAAGCACCTGGAGGTCACCGACGCGCTGCGGCGGTACGTGGAGCAGAAGGTCGGCAGGCTGGCGCGGTACCTCGACCACATCCAGGAGGCGCAGGTCGTGCTCAGCACCACCCGGGACCGGGTGGCCGGCCGGACCATGGGCGTGGAGATCACGGTCTGGTGCGACGGGCTGGTGCTGCGGGCCGAGGAGTTCTCCGAGGACATGTACGCGTCGATCGACCTGGCGGCGGAAAAGCTGGAGCGGCAGATCGAGAAGTACCGGAGCCGGGTGATCGAGAAGCGACGCCTGGACGCGGGGCGCCGCCGGCGGCGCGCCGCCCAGGCCGTGGAGGTCGCCCTGCGGGCCCCCGACGTGGCGGAGGAGGCGACGCCCGGCATCGTGCGCGTCAAGCGGTTCCCCGTGAAGCCCATGACCGAGGAGGAGGCCGTGCTCCAGATGGAGCTGCTGGGCCACGCGTTCTTCGTCTTCCGCGACGCCGACACGGAACGGCTGCGGGTCCTCTACCGTCGCCGCGACGGGAACTACGGCCTGATCGAGCCGGAAGGGTAGGGCGGCGCAGGCCCGCACGAGGAGGGCACGGTGGCGCGTGACGGCGAGCAGTCGACGGCGGCCCAGGCGGAGGAGATCATCCGCCGGCTGCGCGGGGTGGTGGCGGCGCGCGTGGTGCCCACGCCCGACGGCGCCATCGACGTCGTGCACGTCCTGGGGCAGGCCGACCGCAGCCCGCGCCTGATCGCCACCGACGTGGTGTCGGCGCTGGCGGCGGAACTGGGCGTGCACCTCGACGCCCGCCAGGTGCGGGTGGCCGCCATGCGACCCGAAGAGCAGACCACGGCCACGCCCCAGGCACGGCTGAAGTTCGTGGGGCTGTCGCTGTCGGTGGTACGCGACAGCGCCGAGGTGAAGGTGCACCTCGAAGACCGCGGTATGCTCTACGAGGGCGTGGCGGCCGGGCCCAACGTGCCGCGGCACCGCCTGGCCCTGGTGGCCCAGGCGGCGCTGCGCGCCGTCGAGGTGTTCCTGCGCGCGCCGGGCCTGCTGGCGTTCGACGGCGTGACCACCACGCGGGTGGGCGACCACGAGGTGGCCGTGGTGGCCGTGGTCCTCACCGGTACCGAGCAGGAGGTCCTGGCCGGGTCCTCGGTGGTGCGCGACGACGTGCGCGAGGCCGTCGTCCGGGCGGTGCTGGCCGCGGTCAACCGGCCCATCTCCTGGCTCACCGCGCAGCGCTAGGCGCCCGCAGCCCGTATCCTCCGACGACGGCGGCGGGAAGGCCCGTCTTTTGGCCCACCGCGCAGCGCGCGCGGGGCGCAGCCGGGCCCCCGGCTGCGGGCGCGGATCGCTGCACGCGGGACCGGTGCGCCAGCTGGCGGGCGGTGGCCCCGCGGGCCCGGCGGCACGGCCGGCGGCGGCGCGGGCCCGGCGCCCGGGACTGCCCCGGGCGCCGGGCCCGTTGCCCTATAATGAGGAAGTTGGGTGTCGCGCCCACGAGGTGATCCATGCGCGGACTGTTGACCCGGCTGCTGGGCGATGCGGGCGAGCGGGAACTGGCCCGGCTGCGGCCGGTGGTGGACGAGATCAACGCCCTGGAGGCCGACTACCAGGCGCTCTCCGACGACGCGCTGCGCCAGCGCGTCGCCGACTGGCGCGGCCAGGTCCAGGAGGCCATCGCCAACCTCGACGGCGAGGAGCGCAAGCGGGTCCTCCAGGCGACGCTGGACGCGCTGCTCCCGCACGTCTTTGCCGCCGTGCGCGAGGCCAGTCGCCGCACCATCGGGCTGCGGCACTTCGACGTGCAACTGCTGGGCGGGATGGTCCTGCACCGTGGGAAGATCGCCGAGATGAAGACCGGCGAGGGCAAGACCCTGGTAGCGACCACCGCCGTGGCGCTCAACGCCCTGGCCGGACGGGGCGTGCACGTGGTCACGGTGAACGACTACCTGAGCCGGCGCGACGCCGGTTGGATGGGGCCGGTCTACCACGCGCTGGGGTTCTCGGTGGCCGCCATCGGCCACGAGTTCTCGGGGCTCTACGATCCCGGCTACACCGACCCCCGGCCCCACCACGACGACCGGCTCAACCACTTCCGGCCCATCAGCCGCCGCGAGGCGTACGCCGCCGACATCACCTACGGCACCAACAACGAGTTCGGCTTCGACTACCTGCGCGACAACATGGCGCTGCGGGTCGAGGACCTGGTGCAGCGGGAGCTCTACTACGCCATCGTCGACGAGGTGGACTTCATCCTGATCGACGAGGCGCGGACCCCGCTCATCATCTCGGGGATGGTCGAGGGCGGCGTGGAGCGCTACCAGCGCTTCGCGCGCATCGTGCCCCGGCTGCGGCCCGGCGTCGACTACACCGTGGACGAGAAGATCAAGAACGCGATCCTCACCGACGAGGGGGTCGCCCACGCCGAGCGGCTGCTGGGGATCGACAACCTGTCGGACCCGGAGCACGCCGAGCTCATGCACCACCTGCACCAGGCCTTGCGGGCCCACGCGTGCTACAAGCGCGACGTGGACTACGTGGTGAAGGACGGCCAGGTGATCATCGTCGACGAGTTCACGGGACGCCTGATGTTCGGGCGGCGCTACGCCGACGGGCTCCACCAGGCCATCGAGGCCAAGGAGGGGGTCCGGGTCGAGCGGGAGAGCCAGACCCTGGCCACCATCACGTTCCAGAACTACTTCCGCATGTACGAGAAACTGGCGGGCATGACGGGCACCGCCAAGACCGAAGAGGAGGAGCTGGTCAAGATCTACAACCTCCCGGTGGTCGTGGTGCCCACCCACCGGCCGATGATCCGCCAGGACTTCCCCGACCTGGTGTACCGCACCGAGGCCGGCAAGTGGCGGGCCGTCGTGGAGGAGATCGTCCACTGGCACCGGCAGGGCCGGCCGGTGCTGGTGGGCACCCGCAGCATCGAGAAGAACGAGCTGCTCTCGGAGATGCTGCGTCGCCGGGGCATCCCCCACCAGCTGCTGAACGCCAAGCACCACGAGCGCGAGGCCGAGATCATCGCGCAGGCCGGCCGGCTGGGGGCGGTGACCATCGCCACCAACATGGCCGGCCGCGGCGTGGACATCATCCTGGGCGGGAACCCGCCCGAGCCCGCCGAGGCGGCCCGGGTGCGCGAGCTGGGCGGCCTGCACGTCATCGGCACCGAGCGCCATGAGGCCCGCCGCATCGACAACCAGCTGCGCGGTCGGGCCGGCCGGCAGGGCGATCCGGGCTCCAGCCGCTTCTACGTGGCGGCCGACGACGAGCTGATGCGGGTCTTCGCCGGCGAACGCATCGCCAGCATCATGGCCCGGTTTCGCATCGACGAGGACACGCCCATCGAGCACCCACTCCTGACCCGGCAGATCGAGGCCGCCCAGAAGAAGGTGGAGCAGTACCACTTCGACGTGCGCAAGCACGTGCTCGAGTACGACGACGTGATGAACGTCCAGCGCCAGGTCATCTACGCCGAGCGGCGCAAGGTGCTGTTCGGCACCAACCTCCGGGACAACGTGCTGGACATCATCGAGCGGCTGGTGCGAGGCCAGGTGGAGGCCGTCTGCACCCGGGAGACGCCGGCCGAGGAGTGGGATCTGGACGGGTTGGTGGCCGAGCTGGCCGCCCTGATCCCGGCGCTGGGGGCGGTGGATCCCGCCGCGCTGCGGGGGCTGCCGGCCGAGACCGTGGCCGAGCGGCTGACCACCGCGGCATTGGAGGCGTACGAGCGGAAGGAGGCCGAACTCGGCGCCCAGACCCTGCGCGAGGTCGAGCGCCTCGTCCTGCTCCAGACCATCGACCGCAAGTGGATCGACCACCTGTACAACATGGACGCCCTCCGGGAGGGCATCGGCCTGCGGGCCTACGCCCAGGTGAGCCCGCTCATCGAGTACCAGCGCGAAGGGTACGAGATGTTCCAGCAGACGTTGCGGGCGATCCAGGAAGACGCGGTGCGGGTGCTCTACCGCGTGCAGGTGGTGCCCGAGCCGCGCCCGGTGGCCCGGCCGGCCGTGCCCGCCCGCGAGCCCGCGGCGGTCGGCGCGCGCACCCCCGGGGGCGAGCGCAAGCTGGGGCGCAACGATCCCTGCTGGTGCGGCAGCGGCAAGAAGTACAAGAAGTGCCACGGCCGCGAGGCCTGAGGCTCCTCGCAGCGGCAGCCGGCGGCCTCC
>Ga0272449_1004903_pt1 | contig 10681 bp, 17 predicted proteins | sample YNPCB0241_FD_198679 | JGI IMG/M metagenome (GOLD analysis project Ga0272449, IMG submission 198679) | Hot spring sediment microbial communities from Yellowstone National Park, WY, United States - YNP-CB-024-1 | ecosystem: Environmental > Aquatic > Thermal springs > Hot (42-90C) > Sediment...
GTTGATGAAGCTAAAATAAATGCCGATGCTTAAGATAAACTTCCGCTTTTCTTTAGTGTTAATGGTAAAATGGACTCATTTTTATAATACCGTGCTAGCGCGCGCTTTTTTCTTTCTCCTCCTTAATCCTCTTCATTGCCTCTCTAAACTTACATGGCTTCCAGTTTTCATCAAGCTCAGCCCCGCATAGTTCAAGCTCGTCTATGCTTATGTAGCCCCACTCTGCAAATAAATCATTGTTCAAGTTAGCGTAGCCGAAGGCTATGTTACTCTTCTTATCCAGCTCAGCTATGAGCCAGTAGTAGCCCAATTCTTTAATTTGGTATCTCCTGTAAATAATCTTCTCATCAAAAGGAATATTCTCTGTTTCATAGAGCCCGGGTATCTTTTCTGAAGCATCGCCCATCTCAATCCTTAAACTGATTGTCTCTCAACAGTTTTTAATCGCACATTCTTCTTACTCGAAGATCTGCGCGTGTTCAGTCCTCTGCCTTTAATCCTCGCTGTTCGGGATATCCTGCTCGTGAACAAGCAACCCCATTCTGCACAAGGCTAGGTTCACGACATCTAAAATTCTACCACAAACCTTAAATATACCTGATATAAATTTTTATATAGGAGATAAGAATGGAAGAAGGGGAGACTTTTCTTGAGGGGTTAGCAAAAGCGTCACTAAACCGGCATCGACGTCCCAAACGTGAATTCTTTATAGAACCTCTCAAATACGAAACTCCCCGTGGAGCCATATATTATGTTCTTTACAACAACCCAGAAAAAATATTTAGTTATGAAGAGCTTAGGGAACAAGTAAAAAAATTGATGAAAATTGGATCCAATGAACCCTTCCAGGAAGAGTATTTCCAGAAAATCTTAGAGGACTGCGTAGCTGATGGACGTATCCTTAAGATACCTACCGGCTATCAAGCCAAACCAAAATCATAGTGAGCATTAGCTTGCTCACTTCCCCTTATTTTTTTCATGCAGAATATTCGGTACGTGTGATTGAAGAAGCTGAGTACTTAAATAATAAAATAAAGCAACTTCGAGAGCGGCTAAGAAAAATGTCTCTTCTTTCATATTCCGGTGAGATCGAAGAATTCCTAAATAATGCTCAAAAGGACTTGGATGAAGTCACTATTAGGGCTAGGCAAATGGATGATATTTTGCCAACTATCAGACTGGAAGGTCTGCTTAAAAAAATTTCAGACCTCCTCGTATACATCGAGCAGGCTATCAATCAAAGATACGATCTTCTGGAAACTGAACGAAAACTAGTAGAACAGCAAGGCATTCATGCTGATGTTCTTGATATCTATAGGGCTATCGACATAATTCTCCAAAAAATTCTTTCCACCTACCTGAAGCTACAGGACCTTTCCAGTTTTCACTTATTTGTATCAGGAGTAAATTTCGATTTTTCGTCCATTTTATATAACCGCTATGGCAAATATGTGTTTGTCTTTCGAACTCCATCTATTGATGTAGTACGGGCGATACATTGGCCTTGCTTTGCTCATGAGGCTTCTCACATTAGAATAGGACTGCTCTCAATACCCCCAGAAATTGGAAAACAGAGATTTTACGAACTTGCTGGCAGTTATGTACAAGAACTCTCCAAAGTTGTTCTACGTACAGAATATGGCATGCTTGACACGCGCTTGAAAGAAATAATAAATAATCAGTTAGTGGAAACACTTGCTGATATAATGAGTACCATAGTTGTCGGCCCTTCGAGCTTATTATCCTTATCTACATTAACAGATCCTATGACAGAAACCGAACAGGCGAGTGATCATCCTCCTTTGCTTGCTCGGATTCACTGTATGTTTAAAGTAATGGAGACTATGATTAAACATAATGACTTTCTCAATCTTCTAGACCAAATAAGAGCAGAATGGAGAGTCTATATAAAAAATATGATTCTTTCGAAATTAAGATCAAAGCGTTATTCGAATTTCATCAAAGATTACGAAGATATCATCGATCAGTATTTTCAAGATCTCCTACAAATGGCACGTAGTTTGATAAGTGGTTCGGAACCAATGGAGTTTAATTATGATAAATGGATATCAGCTAAAACTTTCATTGAAAGCAATTTTGACATTCAGACGAAAAACCTCGATATTGTAGCTCTATTAAACGTACCTTGGGCCTATAGCTTAATAGATTTTCCAAAGAAAAAAGAGAAGTGCTCTAGAGGTAAGTTAATGATAGACTCATACAAGGAAGAACCGAGATATACGGAACATATAGTGAGAGCTATCCTAGCGCGCGGCGAATAAATAAACGAAGATGCCAACTTATTTTAACATCTATGTTAATTTTACAGGTTATCTCTTGCCTCTCTGGACAGGTTTACTTGCCTTACTCTTTTTTGAGTGGCTATTTTTTTATTTTCTCCGCACACTAAATAATATTCCTTATAGGCAAACGGTGAATGAGGAGTGCTGTATTTCGCCCTTAATAATCCACGCTCTTCCATTAAGAGTATATGCTGGCTTACAACATTCTTATCTTGCTTTATTCCCTTGCTTATCTTATCTATGTCTGCTTTCCGGTGCTGTTTTAGATACTTTTTAATTGCTTCTTCAATTGGATTTGACATATAATTTCCTTTACTCATCCTCCTTATAACTTTTCAGAACTTTATTATAAATCTTTCCCTTTCACATTACCGAGTATTCTTACGCGCACTAAGGGAATGGATTTCAATATCGAGCAATCGGAGGAAACATCATGTGCTCATAAGTTGCCTGTAAAACTTCTAATGTCCAAATACAACAATCTTTAATAATCTCCCTTCTAAGCTTATCGTACTTAGAGTCATTAATGTTTTCTTTATTTTTATAGAGCCGAATTATTTTTTCCTTATACTTTTTATATATCTCATGACACCACATATCGACTCTTTTATCAATATTAATATAACCAGCTTCTTTAGCAAGTGCATATTCGATTTTTAATTGAGTAATCTCTCTAAGTGTTTTGTCAATTGTTTTGTCAATATCTTCTTCAAAGGTTTTATGAATGAAATCCGCCTCCTTTTCAACAACATGAGGCATACTACATGAGTCAATAGTATAATGGCTAATTTTTATTAAATTCTGGCGACATACTGTAAAGTTGCCTTCTCTATATTTGTTTTTACAATCCCAATAAAGAGCACCAATGGCTAAAGGTAAAGCACCTCTAACCAATTCTAAATCTCCCTTTGATGTTTCCCTAAGTTTATAGGAATGGTACCAATAGCCATATTCGAGGTTGTCACGATCAAGTTCGTCGGAAATCCAAGAATAGAATGCTATCTCATCATCACACATCGGTCTGATAAAGTTACGGAGCTCTTTTCGGACATATTTTGAACCCAGAATATGCCTCACTATAAGAAAATGTGTGTCCTTAAGCATTTTTAATCTTAGCAATGTTCAAACTCGTTCTATTAGTTGGTCTTTTCAGCATCTTTACAAGTTGATGAACTAATTTTGATCTTACTGTTCCAGTTTCCCTGCTACCTTCACATACGGCTCCTCTTACGCAGACGACATCAATTCCAACTCGGCGGATTTTCTTTAGATGCTCTTTCTTTAATGATCCGGCTATCCACATTTGTAAGCCTCTTTTATGGCAACTTTGAGTCAATTTTTTTAGATCATTCAGCGATATGTAATCAAACAGGTTTTTCTTTATCCTCTTATCAAATGTATCTATTAAAAATCCTTGGGCTCCAGAAGTCTGAGCGAGCTTGGGGCCTTCGAAGGGGTCGATAGAATCTGCGATTTTAAAATCTGCAAATAATGCTAAAACAAGCGATTTTGATGGAAACCAGTAATGCACATTTCGAACAACTTGTGTCATCACATAAATAACATTGTCAATTTTTCTTACCCCTCCAAATCCAACCTTTATGATATCAGCACCTGCTAAGGCAACTCCCAATGCAGCTTGGGCTGCCGTAGCCCAGCGAAATTGTTTCTCTCCTATATTTGTAGCAATCAGAATATATGGAGGTACAACAGACCTGATGGCTACAATGTTTAAAGGATACTGCGTACCTAATGCTGAAACAGGATATTCGGCATCAATGATATGAGCACCTCCTCTGAGGGCTTCAATCGCTTCTTTTTTCCCTCTAACGCTTACAAGCAATTTGGTCATTTTCATATCCTCCTGGGAAGGAGTCTCCGTTCATATTTCAGGAAAAGCCGTAGCTCAGTCATGAATTCGGCTAAATGCTTAGCTATATCGGTCTTCCAATTTTTGTCAGAGTACTTCCTTAACCTTACTCCTGAACCCCTTATCATCTCAGATAGGGAGTATGGCGAATCCTCGTTATATAATGCGAGAATCGGCTTTCCTTTCATTATTGCGTACATTAACTCAGCTCCAACTCCCCAAGATATGAGAGACACTTCTGCAACCACGAAATGAGCTTTTTTGATTTCTGAAATGTCTCTTAAGTATATCTCGTCAGCGCTTATCTTGCTTTCATGCTTGATCGGATTAAAAACCTCCACTTCATATTCTTTAGCAAGATATTCTTCAATATAATTGTAGATTTCTGTAAACTTTTTAACGAGATTCTTTTTCTCATGCTTCTGGAGAATCGTGATCGCCTCTGATAAGTAGCACTTTAAGCTTCCTCTGGTACGCAACCTTGACATCGCTATTATTAGTATTTGATGAATGTTATTAATTTTTCCCCATAAACTAAAAAGCTGTGTAAGTCTAAATAATATGCATTTAATACTCTTCAGGCATTATCCTGTGCTTGACCATTCTGTAGCTCCGTGTCCACGTAGCTTATATAGAATTCGCAAAAAGATGTTTTAAGGAGGTTGTGTATGCCATTCAGGCCCTCCTCTAAGCGCGCTAAAGGCCTAAACGTTAGCGTCAAGCTCTTTAAACAATGAGGCTAAAGGCTTAAACAGCTAAACATGACTAGATTCACCGATAGCATACTATCCCCGGATTATTAGGTTGGAAAAAGGAGGGTTACCAGGGATACGTCTCCAACAAAAAGGTTAATAAGCTATAGCCGCATGGTCGACGAAGACCATTTTCTCTTTTCTCTCCCTTCTTTCGGAAAGACGAATAGCTAGCGTTAAATGGCATTAATTCAAATCAGACTTGGAACGTTCCAAACTTCAGAAATTAAAACTCTTTTATCCTTATTCTGCTCCCTCAGCCTTTTAAGCAACGCTTTGTTATCAGAGCAGATTATGATCTTTTCGAACCTCTCTAATGTGCTTTGAATGTTCTTCTCTACTTCAGACTTTCCAAGCTCTATGTTTATCACAGTTTTTAGAGAAGGTATTTCTATATCCGGCTTCTCTTCACCTATTTTAGCAATCCTGCAGACTAATCCTTTATTTGTTAGCTCATTAACTATCCAGTAAACGTAATACTCATGCTTAACGCTAGGCCTCTTACCCTTAATCTGGTATAAGACTAAAGGCCTACCTTTTCCAACCGGTACCCTAACCTTTTCAATCACTCCTTTAGAAATCAGCTTATCAACAACTTCGCTGTATTTTTCCTTGTCCCAGCCTAATAGCTTCCTCCTCTCAACCATTGGTATGAAAGGCTTCTCATTTATGCTTTCTAAGAACTCTCGCTCTAAATCTGTTAGCTCTATTTCTACTTTCTGCAAGTACTTTCTTATTTCCTGCTCAGATATTGGCTTAACAATAACTTCAGGCGCTGTTACGATGAAAGGCTCTTTGCTTGCTGGAGACTTAACAATAGCTTCCCTCTGCTCAAGCCTGCTTATGATCTGGCTTAAGTATTCTTTAGCCGTATTTGAACTATAGCCCAATAGTCCGCATGCTGTTGAAATATCTTCAGAATCTTGAAGCCTGAAGATAAATACGTTCTGAGAATTCTTCCTTATGTCGTCTTCAATATTAGCTGGAGACTGAGAAATTATTACTAAGCTCTCTCCTCTTTTTCTAAGCCTAGTTGCAAACTCCGTAGTTGCCCAAGTATCTGTTACGACAAGCTTCCTCAAAATCTTTGGTGCAAGCATTTGAGCCTCATCTGCTATAAACATGTGTTTCACGCTATCAGTAGGCTGCCTTGCTAATGCTTGCCTTAAGTATGCTATGGCTATAGTGTTGTAGGCTAATCTTAGCTCAACGTTGTAAGCAACTTTTGATTCTAAAGGATGAAGGTTGAAGACTACATTTCTATCATCAAGCTTGTTTAGGTCTAAAGAAGACTTGTAGCAGTAGAATATCTCATTCAAAGCAGGATTGCTCTTATATGGCTCAAGTCTAACTAGCAAAGCAGTCTTAGTTCTATCTAGGTTTATGAGCTTAAATGGCAAGTTCTCCTCTTGGTAATTTACAACATTTTCAATGAGCTCAGGTATGCTCGTGCTTTTTTCTATGCACTTGTTTAAAACGTAGTTCATCTGAGGCGATAGGTCTCTATATTCAACTTCTATTCCTTTGAAAATCGTCTCTTTAAGAAGAAGCTTAACTAGGCCAACATCGTTTAGGTCGAAAGGATTGATCTTCAAATTCCTCTCAGTCTCATAGTACTCTGTCTTGCCTTTCAATTCTGGAATTATGTTTCTCCACTCTCCTTCAACATCAAGTATAAGCAGATTTAAGCCAGCGTTTTCAGCCTCTATTGCTAATTTCATGGCAAGCCTCGTCTTTCCGCTTCCCGTAACTCCGTAGAAGGCAAAGTGATAGGGGAGGAATTCTAATGGTAGGAAAAACTTGTTATCTTGATTGAAGCCTAGGAATATTCCGTTATTATTTTGATCTGGAGAATTCATGAAGCTAGGCAAAGGAGCTTTACAGTAAGTGCAGAATCCTGATCCGGCTGGAGTTAATCTTCCACATGTTGTGCAGACCCAGTATTTCATCAACACACCTTCTTCCATATCAGAACATGCTCGTGCATTATCCTCACTATGTTTGCCCTGTATTTTTTCAAGTTCGACCTAACGTTGTGTTGAATTTTGATTATCTCTTGAATCAGCCTAGTGTTTTCAGGGTCTCTTATGTCTCTAGCTATGCATGTGTAAATCCCTTTCTTACGAAAATCTCCAATTAAGAGCACGAGATAGCCATTCCTCCTCAAAGCCTTTGCTGATAAGGAGAGAATTGTTTGAAGCTTGTTCAAGAAGTCTCTGTAAGTTGGAGCATTACTTAAGTCTCTTGGATCTTGAGAATACCTTATGATGTTCCAATATGGAGGATGGAGGAAAACAAGGTCAAATTCTTCTTTAAAATCCATCTCAAGCGCATTAAAGCCCTGCTTTAGGTCTAGGCAAACATTCTCTATTCCCAATTCTTCGCAAACGTCTCTAGTAGTGTAGCTTCCAGCCATTGGGTCTAAAACTTTCTTAGGCTTAAGCCAGAGCAGAATGTCTTTAATCAAAAGGCCGCTCGTGTTTCCCCTGAACTTGTTGCTTCCATAGAGCCCTCTTTTTGGATAAGAAACAACCGAGCATTTCACCTGATCACCCTAACCCTATTTTCTCGCTCTTCTCGCAGTTTTCGCACAGCAGCATTCTAGTTAGCACGCCCTGCCTCCAGACCTCAACTCTTCTAACATGATTGAAACAGAAAACTTTCTGACATTTCTCGCATACCCTATAGCAATAAACGCAAGTCCTTCTACCGCAAATATTGCATCTGCCCTCTATCTGGTCTCTCCTAATTATCGACTTGCAGACTTCACACTCCAAAAGCTCATCGTGAATCTTCCACATTTTTATCCCTTATGAACTTCTCGAAGCACTCCGGGCAAAGCAGCTTATCGTCAATCAGCTGCAAGCATTCCCTGCAGCACAGTTTTCCGCATTCACTGCAAACTCCAACCCCTATGTCCGCAACCACGCTGTGGCCGCATTCCAGGGTAATGAACTCTATCTCAACTTTCTCAGGAATACTCATCGCCTCGTTATCTCAGGCCATTTCTTAGGTCTTCCATCATTTGGATAAATTTCTTCAGAATCATCTAATATGTCTACAAAAGACCCGCACTTCTCGCAGATTGGAGTCTCGTTAATCCAAACTATTCCCCAAGCGTTCTCTCCATCATCGCTTCTGTATTCTTTGCATTTAGAGCAGAAGCCTCTCATAAAGAAACACCTTGAGAATTCAGCTCTTGAAGATACCCTGCTAAATACAAGCCTGCAACCTCGTTGCTGAACCTCATCAGCTTGAAAAGTCTTGAAACATCGTTGCTAAGCTTATTCTCGTTAATCAGCTTGAAAATCTTCTGCCTAATGCCGTTGTAAGAAGAGATCAATTCTCTATAAACATCCAAGTCAAGCTCGCCAGTTAACCTAAGCCTCCTCGCTTCCTCCTCATACTTGTAAACCTCCTTATCGATAACCACAAGCATCCTTGCAAGCTCGTAACAATCTTTTTTCTCAACCAGCTGAGCAGCCTTTTTGAAAAGCTCCTCCTCTAGAACGTAAAGCTCTTCGCCAGCAGTCCAGACCGAATACCTTCCTTCTCCCCTCATGCTTTCTCAATTCTTAAAAATAAGGATAAGGGTTGGAAGCATACTGCTCTGGAAAATGCGCGTTAAACGTATTGCAGAATGCTCTTCTGCTCTGCCGATCTAATTCTCTTACTGGCTAAGCTGTAAAACCTTCTCGCTAATGATAACCTTGTGGTAGAATCGAGTTCAAGCTCATTTAGAAATTCTTCAAGCAATTCTGAGAAACTCTTGTCACTGTTTTTCTTCACATACTTCAGGAAACTGTTGAAAAGGATTAGAGAGTAGTCGTCAAGCCTTTTAAGGTCTTGCAAAACCCTTAGCCTAAGCTCGGCGTAGGAAGATGCGATAGATTTGGTTTCCTCATCTATCTTCATCACTCTTAGCATGCAGTTCTACAATCGCCTTCTCAACTTCCTTTAGCTTCTCCTCATATTCCTCAAGCTCTTCCCTAGTTAATTCTACCCTTTTCTCAACCTCCTCCTTCAGCTCCTTCAAAACCTTTTCAGCGAAACTCTTTCTTAACATGGTGCTTCCCAAAGTATGCTAGTAAAATGCTAACAGTTTTCAAGCTGTCCCAATCTTTCCTCTGCCTCTGCGCTTCAGTAGTTAAATCGTTCCATGAAGCAACTTCATAAGCCATGTCGAACATCTTAGCCCTAGCAAGCCTTGAGATCCTTTCAGCTATCTTATCATCGACGAAGAAAACACTGTACTTAAAGTCTCTTCCATACTTGTGGATGAACAAAACTTTTTTCATTCAAATCCCAACCAGCTCGCGCTTAACCTTTTTCAAATGCTCAGAGCAGTAGTAAGTTCTACAATCCCCTAACCTTAAGCAGCCAACTGCTTGCCTGAAACAATTAGTGTATTCACACATCGTCATGAGATACATCAGCAACCGAGAACAAATGAACATCTGCCCGACTTCTGTAGCAAGTTTGCGACTTAAATCTATCATAACCCTATGTTAGCCCTAGCTTAAACATACCGGAGAAGTGAAGATGAAACCCATAATACATCAATTGCAAGAATCTTTTCACAAAAGAAGAAGTGATTCGCTATCAATAAGCCATTATCTAAAGAAGCGCGCGCAGATTTTTGAGAAAAGTTTTTATAATACTTCTGTCTTTTCCCTGCGGGGGAAGCAGATTGAAGGCATGGGAGAGTAGCATCCTCCTTAAAGGATTCTTGATCGTTACGATATGTGTTATAGTTATATCCCCGTTCACTGTTCCTTCATACGCATATGGTCACTATCTGAAAATAGGCAATAAGTATCTAACGGTTGAGTCGTATGGTCGTGAAGTACAAATATGGTTAAGAGTAAAACCATATGTATGCTCCATGGGAGACAAACTTCTTGCAAAAATTACGTTTAAGAGCATATACTCGGCCCTGAAAGCTGCTAGGGATTGTTCAATATGTGTTGCTTGGACTGGAGCGGCGGCTATTTGTACAAAGATAACTCTGCCAGGTGTAGCTACTACCTTCGTATGTGGTACTGCATACGGTGGAGTATTCCTTTCCTGTAGTAAGTGTTATGCTGATCTAATAGTAATGGTAATATTCCCTCCAAAATAGAGTTTAATCTATCCGTTTCATCTCGCTTTTTTAACCAATAATGCCTTTAATCTTCTGAGAAGGAACCACCATATTCCTATGGCAGCTAGAAGTTGAACAATGTGTCTTACGCACTCTTCGACAGAAGTATATCCCTTCAAAGTAAAGTACAAATCGATAACAAATATAGATATTGCTATGACGCCTATAATTTTTAGAAGGATTATGTGTCTTTGTACTTGCTTTTCAGATATCTTAACTGTTATCGTGTCGGCATGTGCCTTCATAATATTTATTTTTGAAGTCAATCCTTAAATAAAGTGCTGAATTTCATCATAGTAATATTTTCCCTCTTCATTTCTTACCTTGCTTTGAACTTAAGCAGCAAGAAAGTTGACATAACTGCTGAGATAGCCAAGCTCAATCCAGATGAAGCTACAGTTAAAGCTTTAAATTATGCTGACTGCAAGAGTTTGGAGAAAAGTGAGAAAGTTTGGATTATAAAAGATTGTAAAGGAGATTACTACTTCAAGCTCTTTTTAGCAGAAAATGGTTATACTTTAGGGTATTGCACTTCATGGCAAGAGCCGAGGGAAGCTTTCCTTAAGCTGAAAGATTTTCTTTCAATAAAAGAGTGTGTTAATCAAAGCGCAGA
>Ga0272449_1004905_pt1 | contig 10675 bp, 7 predicted proteins | sample YNPCB0241_FD_198679 | JGI IMG/M metagenome (GOLD analysis project Ga0272449, IMG submission 198679) | Hot spring sediment microbial communities from Yellowstone National Park, WY, United States - YNP-CB-024-1 | ecosystem: Environmental > Aquatic > Thermal springs > Hot (42-90C) > Sediment...
TTGTCGTGTTAGCGAACCCTGTCTTTGATGCTGAGGGCTTTGCCCACGAAGTCGAGGACTCTGGGGCAACCACCGTGATTGCCCTGAGTATGTTTCACCAGTTGATCGAACAGGTACGGGCAAAGATGCCCATCCCTCGTCTGATCTATACAAATCTGAAGGAATATCTGCCTTCAAGCCAGCGTGTTCTGTTCACGCTGCTGCGCCAGGAACGAGAAGGTCATCGGGTACCCGATGCGCAGGCACGTCAAGCCATCTGGTTTCAGCACCTCTTGGCGGACGGTCAGACCGGTGATCTTCCCCATCTCAATGCCAGCGATCCCGCCGTTATTCTTTACACCAGTGGCACGACCGGTACTGCCAAAGGGGTCTTGCACCGTCACGCAAGTCTGTACGCCAATGCCATCCAAACCCGCATGTGGTACGCTGATGCGGAAGAGGGCAATGAGCGGGTGTTATGTGTCATTCCTTTTTCGCATGCCTACGGTATGACGGCCTGCATGAATGTCGGTATTACGTTAGGAGCAACGCTGATCTTGTTACCGACCTTCGAGACGCACAATGTATTGCACGCGATTCGACGAGAACGGCCCACCATCTTCCCCGGTGTGCCACCAATGTACGCCGCCCTCAATGAAGTTCGCGAGGTTCGCAAGTACGGATTATCTTCGTTGAAGAGTTGTTTGAGCGGCGCCGCACCGTTACCGGTAGAGGTACAAGAAGGTTTTGAGCGCATTACACGCTGTCGATTGGTCGAAGGCTACGGATTGACCGAGGCCGGTCCGGTAACACACGCTAATCCACTGCGCGGCACGCGGCGCGCAGGTTCAATTGGGATTCCGATCCCTGATACAGAAGCCCGGATCGTTGATCTACAGAGCGGCGATGATCTGCCACCCGGCGCGATCGGCGAGCTGCTGGTACGCGGCCCACAATTAATGACCGGTTACTGGCAAAACCCCCAGGCCACTGCTGAAGCGTTCACCCCTGATGGCTGGTTACGAACGGGCGACATCGCCCGTATGCTACCCGACGGCTATTTTCAGATTATCGAACGTAAGAAAGAGATGATCATCGCCGGTAACTACAACATCTACCCTCGCGATTTTGAAGAGGCCTTATACGAACACCCAACGGTCATCGATGCCGCCGTGGTTGGGGTACCGCAACCTGACGGCAGAACCGAAGTACATGTTTTTGTTGTCACTCGCCCCGGTGAACAGGTAAGTGAAGCTGAGGTCTTGGCTTTTCTGCGTGATCGGATCAACCTACCGATTGTTCCTGACAAAATTGAGTTTCGTGAAGCACTCCCACGCAGCTTCATCGGCAAACTCCTGCGCCGACGGTTGGTAGAAGAGTTGCTGCAACGTGAACAACGATCCGGTGCTTGAGTGCCGTTGAATGACCCGCGAGAGCATGCTGACCGATCAACGCAACATCAGGTTCACAGAAGGATCATCTTGCAACTTCCAGACGATAAGTCTCGTATATACATTGCAGGCTTCACACAATAATTAGCGAAAAACTGAAAAACGCTCCAAAATACCTGAGGATGCGGGTCTCTGTACCGCACGATGTCGTGATATAGAATCCGCTCCAAGCTAACGACCATACCTCAAGAGTGCCGATAAGATACCTTGTATACCTGTGTATCCTGCGGATATGGTGGATTGCAAGATACTTATGTCATCTTGCTGAACAACCGCTCAAGCGAAGAAGGAGAGGTTATGAACCGCTTGCAACGAGGTCTTGCTACTGCCAGGCAAATCCTGGAAAGCGGTGAACTCGAACAACTACAAATTAAAGCCAGCGACTTCATTTCCCAGCGTTCGGGCAACGAGAGTGGCGCCACCCGAATCGAGCAAATGAGTGTTTTGCTCGATGAAGCTGCCGAGTTACTCAATCGTAACTTTCAGCAACGAGAATCTGGCGGGCAAATCGCCAACGTTATTTCCCCGGTCGTTATCCCGCGTGATCCACGATCTTCGTTCTGGATCGCTATCACGATTGTGTTGGTAGTGATTGGCCTGATCGGCTGGCTCTTTAGCCTGATCATCGACACTGTTTCGTTTGGCTTCACCAACCTGAGTCTTGTTCTGTTTGGTCCCCATTACTGGCTGCTCATCGTTGGGTATGTTGTTTACAGCCTTTGGCGCAACACCTTCATTATGGTACCCGACGGGTGTCAGGCACTGATCACCCGTTTTGGCAAACTCGAAGAGATTGCACCAGCGGGGCGGAAAGTCTTACTCGATCCATGGAAACGGGTGAGCTACATCGTCAATGTCACTCGTGAATATCCGTACAACGCTCCAATTCGTGAAGCACCGACAGCCTCGCGGGTTAATGCCTCAGTAGACCTCTTCCTGCAATTCAAGATCGAGGACCCGGCAGCCTTTATCTTCACCCTGGGTGGCGCCAAGGGCTTTCAAGAGAAGTTACAGAACGCGGTGAGTGAAGTTACCCGTGCCCTCATCTATGAACAACGGGCTGAGGCCATTTACGATCTAGTTGGCGAGAGCACGCAAAACCTGCTCAACACCCTGAACCAGCAATTTCTCCCCGCAGTACGCTTTGTCAACGCCAACATCACCCACGCCGAGCCTTCCAGTCCGGAATACCGGATCGATCTCGCCAAACCAGAAATGATTCGGGTTGCGAAAGAGGCATACACCTATGAATACCAACTGGCTCTGCGCAAAGAACAGGACGAAGGCGATCTGAATCGTGAATTAACTAGCCTACGTGAGCAGTTGTCGGCTATTCAGGCCGAAATTGCCACCTACCAGGCCCAGATCGATACGGCTCGTGAACGAGAAATTCATCGAGCGAATGCTTACGCCAGCCAGTTGCTCAGCGAGGCCGAGAGTGCGGCGCGGGCTAATGCGGCGTTGCTCGAAGCTCAGGCGCTCGATATTCGTGCGGTAGGTGCCGCACGGTATCCTGAAATCTTGCAGTACCGCTATCAACAAGATATTCTCGACCGACTCGAAGCAGTAGCTGACCATCTGCCGCAAATTGTCCAGGTCAGCAGCAGTGACGATACGGTCATCGACTATCTGGCCTTGGCGCAACGAATGCTGGGTATTACCGATACTCAACTCTACTCACCGGAAGACGTTGCTGCGATTCGCAGCCGCATGCAAGAGATTCGCCAGCGGATTTTAGCCCGCACCGAACAGATCAAGCAAGTCATTGCAAGCGGAAGCGATCAGAACGATACGAAAGGAGATAACCAGTGAGCGATACCCGACGTGAATTTTCCCGCATTCGTGAGGCGGTAGCAACCTGGAACCGTATCCGGCAACTTCTCCGTTCAGGTGAAGAGGGCCAACTGGTGCCGGTGGTGATCCCCAAAGATCGACGACGAGCACGTTGGCTTTTCCCACTGGCCATCAGCTTATACCTCCTCGGTGTGGCAGTGTTCAGCGGAGGTATTTTTGGTGGCCTGGTGCTGTTGCTGGCATTTTTGATGTTCATTGCTGCGGGCATTTCATTCTTCCTCAACGCAATTGTGGAGATAGAGCAAGGAACCACCGGTATTCTCTCGCACTGGGGGCAGATCGTCGGTACGCTGCCACCGGGCCGTCATTATCTATGGTGGCCATGGGAGAAGGTGGAAGCGGTGGTTGATACCAGCACTGAAATCCCATACACTGCACCGGTGATGGCGGCGCCAACTCGTGAAAATGTACCACTGAAGTCGATAGAGTTTTTCTTGAAATTCCGGATTGAAGACCCGATCGCCTTCTTCCGCCGATTGGGAGCAAGCAACTTTGATCTGGTGCTGAGTAGCGCTGTCCAGGATGCCATTCGCCAGCGGGCACGCCGAGTCGAAACCGAACGCGCATACGACCTGCGTGGCAGTGATGTTGGCGATATGCAAGAGTTGCTCAATCGTCAACTCTCTCGCTACGGTGTTCGCATTACCGGTGCTAACATCCCTGACGTACAGTTGCCTGATCAATATCAGCAACATCTTGCCACTCGTGAGCGGGTTGCAAAAGAGTTGCAGGCATACGAACGGGAGTGGGAGCTGATCAAAAAGCAGCGGATCGATAGTTTGCTGCTGGAAATCGAACGGGCGAAAAAGGTGCGCGATGCCAAGCTAGTTGAAGTACGGGAAGCCATCAACAAGGCGCGCGAGAATGTAGCACGCATGCTACAAGAGAAAGAGACCGAAGCTCAGCGAATACGCTGGGAGATTGAGGCGCGTGGTCGAGCCACCTTACGTCAGGCCGAGAACGAGGCGCGTGGTCTGGAATACCTGGGCCAGGCTTACCAGGATAACCGGGCGGTATTGCAATACGAACTAGCTCGACGCCGTTTGCAGGTCGCCGAAACCCTGATGAAACGCGCCCCGCGTCCGATTATTATCAAGAGCGATAGTGGTGATACTTCAGCATTAACCACTTTGCTGACAGCCCGGTTATTACCGACGTTGACCGGTAGCTCTCACGAAGCGGCATAGTAGGAGGAAGAATGTCTAGCGAATGGTTAGAGCGCGTCCGCCACACTCACCCCAAATAAGGTGCTAACGCTGCGCGATGTCATAACGGATCGCTGAGTAGCACCCTGTTTTAAATATGCTATGTAGGTCTGAGAAAATGTATTCGGATTAAGAGCCTATCCGAAGTCTCACGGTACGGCGGATGAAACCTGATGATGTACGGGCGCAGCGGCGCTGCGCCCCAACCGCTCTTCTTCTGCGACAGGGTATCTGGATAGGTTCCTAAAGCATCCGCAATATCAGCGGCAAATACACCGAGAAACTGTCAATCTCGAAAGTGCCCGCATCACACCTTGGTCCTTACGGACGAGCCACGCCCCGCTGATCTCGGGTCACGGAATTGCCTTTCAGGTCAGTGCAGTCGATGATGGTATCGATAGCTGCACTGCCCGCAAGCAGGGTATGGGTAGCTATGATCCCAGGCGAGTTGACTTGCAGCGGGCCAAGGTTGAGCTGGGCGGAAGTCACCTGCGTGAACCCCGGGCAGCTTCCATCCGTCGCCAGGTTTGTGCCAGTGGCGCTGATGCGACTGACAACGCCTCCGCAATTTGCGTTCGTGTTGTTCCCTACGACCGAGTTCTTGATGCTGATCAATTCCTGGCCGCCGCTAACGTAGATGGCGGACGAGTTCGAGGTATCATTCGAGGCAATCGTCACGAAGCTGAGGTGGAGCACGCCGTCAATGGTGCGGATGGCACCTCCGAGGACGCCGACGCTATTTCCCGAGATCGTGCTGTTGGTGATGGTCAGGGTACCGCTGTTTGCAATACCGCCGCCGCGTTCGGCGCTATTTTCAGAGATTGTGCTGCCTGTGATGACCATTGTAGAGCCAGGGTCCACAAGGATACCACTCCCACTAAAGCCGGAGTTGTTTCTCGAGATTGTAGTGATGAGCACAGTGCCGCGATTTCTGATGCCGCCACCAAAGGTAGCGCTATTGAGCGCAATTGTACTGTTCGCGATGCGAATCTTGCCGCCACTTGCGACATAGATGCCACCGTCGTCGAGGGCAGGATTGCCACTCCCATCGGCACAGCCGTGCATGACCGTCACACTGTTCAACGTGAGATCGCCGCTACTCTTAACCTCAAAAATGCGAAATTCCCCGGTTTGGGCAGTGTTGTTGAGAGTACACGACAGGCTTTGATCCCTGTGGATGGATGCGCCGTTGCCCTGCATGACGATGGTGCTGGTAGTATCTAAATCATCGTTATCTGCACCAGAGTCCGTCTGATGCCCTCCGCCGTCGGTATCTTTTGAGAGGGTATAGGTCTGTCCTGCCTGTAGGACAATGGTATGGGTACCACTGCTCGAGGCGCTCGCCTCCATCACTGCTGCCCGCAACGATCACTTGCCTGCACTATCCGCGCACACCCCATCGCCGGGATTGGCATCTACCGTATCATCCGTCGTATTGACGGTGAACGTGGCCGCCATCACCGATGGAACGAAGTACGGCGAGGAGACAACCGTCAGCAAAAAGACAAGCGTCACCCAAACCAGCATCCGCCGAACTCTTGTACGCTCCTTACCACATCTTAACATCAGACCAAGACGCACACCATGTTTCAAAGTCCGGTTCCCAATCATCGCAACTCTCCAGTGGTTTGAAATACTGGAATGTCTCAGGATACACTCACCCCTTCCGCGAAGGAGCTAAGGTGTTTTCAACGTCACCGGAAGGTAAAGCATAAAGCAAATACCGGCAAAAGCCGACCGATTGAGTGACCGCATCAAAATGTTAGGTGTTGGGCGTCCCTACCATCAGGGAGATCGAGCTGGTCATAGGCGCTGAGAGCACAGATAGATATTGTCACGTTCGGGATGTTCAAGGTCGGTGCTGCCACCGTCGTAGAGGTGTAGCTATCCCCTGCTGCATCAGTTCACAATACATACACATCATCAATTGGGCGCACCAGTCGTCGGACTTGGCCACACATCGCCTGCCATTAAGGAACCCACCATCAGCAATCAGGGCAACACTATCAAAACCCGCACCGGATAAGGGTAGGCTCGACATCCATTCGACATCGCCAGTGCCATTGATTTTCACGGCATAGCCGCTTCGCCGACCTGTCAGAAAGGTGGAACCGACCAGCACAAATCCGCCATCTGGAGTCTTCCCGATAGCGGGAGTACCAGAGTCTTCAGGAAACGAATAGCCCCGTTGCCACACTATGTTAACCGATACGTCCAGCCTCGCAAGGAGTCCACCCGTGGAAGACCTCCCTAGATCAGGACACCTCCATTAGTCGCAGCCAACAGGTTGGAGAGCGAGGTCCTTTCCTCTTCATCGTCGAGATATGTTCGACTCCATACCACATCCTCTGCGGCATTCAACCCGATCAGTGTAGATATCCCGCGTATCTCTGCTCCGAAGCTATCCGTGGTTCCCACCAAGAGTAGTCCGTTGTCTGAAGTGACCAGAACCGAGTCCACCCACTCGCCTTGTGACCCTCCCATACGTTCGGCTCTACAACACGTTTTCAGCGGCATCAAGCCGCACCACGGAAATGTCAGGGCTGAGGACGCTGCCTATCACTCCTACCAGCTAAAACCCTCTTTCGGCATTAGCCAGAATTCGGAGAAGCTCCTAGTCACCATCTCCGCCATAGGCTCGGTGGAAGGTGGTTCCGTTGGCCGCGCTTGCAACCGCTGGGCACACTGCTCCTCCAGACCACCAACCTCCCTCAGATGATCCAGATAGGCCTATCAGCGTAAAGAGTACCGTTAGAGACTACCACTCCTTGCGTCACCATCCACAAGTTCCTAAAATGGTATGAATTCTATCAAAAATTTGGATCATCGAACTTCTTATCTGCCAGAAAAAGTAAGTCTTTTCAAAGTTTTTAAAGTTTTTTATCGTACCTAGCAGAAATAAGAAAAGAAGGGAGTAAAATAAGCACAGAAGCAGGAACTTCTGGCTTCGGAAGCAACTTATATCCGCACTCCTGTATTCGCGGACTACACTACAGGGAACCTGATGAAGTGATAAATTTGTTCATTACTGTACTTTTGTACAATATACTGGAAGAAAAGTGGTTTGTCAATAGAGTTTCGTGAAATACCAGGGTTTTCAAAGTGCTCAGCTTTGGATACATCTGAGACCGGTGCAAGACCCAGTTGACAAACTAACTACGATCAACGATAATTGTCAACTGAAAGGGGGAATTATGAATCACCAACGGCTCCGCCAGTTGCGACTGGCGCGTGGTATGACCCTCAGCGACCTGGCTCAAGCCACCAACAACATTGTTACCCGTCAGGCGATCTCGAAATACGAACATGGGCAGGCAAAGCCATCGCCAACGGTGTTACAGCACCTCGCACAGGCGCTCGGTGTGCGTCCGACCGATCTGCTCAACGGTCAAGAGGTACAGATTGAGCTGATCGCCTATCGGAAACGTGCATCGCTACGAAAGCGCCAGCATGACCAGATCGCAGCTCTGGTTGATGAGGTACTGCGTGAGCGATTGCGGCTTCAACGCCTCATTGGCGACGTATCTTATCTGAATGTGTCACTTCATCACTATCCAGTGGCCGATCTAGCTGATGCGGAAACGGCAGCGAATGAGCTGCGCGTCCGTTGGGATTTAGGGAGCGCGCCTATCGCCAATCTGACTGATGTGTTGGAAGATCACGGTTTGCACGTGATCGCACTTGATACCGTTGACGGCTTCGATGGTGTCGCTGCGGTTGTACGCGACGAACACGATACACCAGTCGTAGCAGCGGTGATTGCCCGCCGTACCGCAGATGGCGCCCGTTGGCGCATGAATCTGGCTCACGAGTTGGGGCATCTGGTGTTGCAACTGCAAGGCGATCTTGATGAAGAAAAAGCTGCCTTCCGCTTCGCAGCGGCGCTGCTCGCACCGGCGAGCGACTTACGCACCTTCATCGGTGCTCGCCGGTATCATATACACTTGGATGAATTGATATTGCTGAAACACCATTTCGGGATGAGTATCCAGGCATTGCTTTACCGGATGCTGACCCTGGAGATTATCAGTCAACGTCTGTACCGCTCGTTGATGATTGAATTGAGTGAACGTGGCTGGCGAACGCAAGAGCCGGAACCTCTTCCTCTGGAAGAACCGATCTGGTTACGCCGCGCAGTCCTTCGTGCCCTGGCCGAAGAGCTAATCGATCCGGCTGAAGCACAGCGACTGCTGAGTGGTGAGACCACTATTCCTATTGACCGACCAGAGATGGGTCGGTGTCAGCAGTTGCTGCACCAGCCACTACCCGAACGCCACGCCATTCTTGCTGCTCAGGCCGAAACGGCCCGTGATCTCTATCAGGTGACCGCTACTCCAGCCCGCGAGGTTGTCACGAGTGAGTACAGCTAATGTTCCCCGTCGCGGCGAGATCTGGTATGTCGATCTCGGCGACCACACAAAAACTCTGGTACTCGTCGTTAGTGCAAATGCCTTTGAAGGATTGCCGGTTCGCCTAGTAGCTCGCTTGCGTCCATGGGAGGACCGCTTTAACGATCTGGTATGGATGCAACGCCTCGACAGTACCTGGCCCACTCAATTGAGTGCTCCCCATGCCGTGGATGTGCTCCAATTGCATAGTATCGATGTACACTGTTTTCAAAAGCTTGTTGGCCGAGCACCGGCAACGAAAATGGATGAGATCGCAGCGGCGATTGCGTTGGTGGTCGATTATGTGCCGCCAACTTAGAATGAGTTAAGGGCTTCATCACAAAAGGTATGACAACCACTTCATCAATGTTTACAGTCAATGCTGGTGCATTGCTGGCCAGTGCTCCGGCAACTGCCACGGTAACTGCCTTCAACGACGTTCTGTCTACCTACGGTCTCTGTCTGCCGATTATCCCGTTGCGGGCAGAAGTTACATTAGCTGAATTGGTCGCTTGCAATAGCGGTGGTCGTTATCGCTTGCAGAGTGGCCCAATTGGTCGGTATGTACGGGCAGCTACGTTGAACACGGCTGATGGACCGCTAGCTATCGGGGGACCGACACTCAAGCGGGCCACCGGGTATAACCTCCATCGCGCACTGGCCGGGCAGGGAGTACAACTAGGTGAACTTCGCGAGTTGACCTTTAATCTTCGTCCATTACCGGCGGCTACCGCATTGCAGCTTGTCGAAGGGCCGATTGAGTCATTGTTGATGCTGGCTGATGATCTGATGGCGGCCAATGTAGCACTTCGCGCTCTGGCATTCGATGCACAGGGATTCCTCCTAATTGAAATAGCTGGCTTTCCGGCAGTGGTTGAGCGTCAGACGCAGCAGGTGGCAGCGCTAGCCGCTCGTTATCGTCTGATCGCAACATCTCCTATTGATGGTTGGCGTCATTGGGAGCAGCTCGCGCAGCAACACTGTGCGCTTACACCAGATCAACGGCTCGATGTTACCCTACCGCGACGAGCATTAACCGATTTTCTGACGTTCTGCCAACGTCTTGTCGGCGCTGATACAGTAATCTGGGGCGATGTCGGTGTGGGGTGTCTGCATCTCTCGCCTTTAGCCGACTCCAAGACCTATGCCCGACTTAAGGCGCAGGCTGTTGCAGTTGGAGGGCAGCCGTGCTCGGAGTTTGGGCCACCACCCCAACCGGTGTATCCAGCTCTTGCCACTGTCGGTAGAGCTACGGCAAACGAACTGATAGCCGACCTCAGACGGGTGGTCGGTAGCCGTTATCTGCTTACCCACCCCGATCACCTGGCCGTTTACTGTCAGGATGCCTCAAATGCCCAAGCCGAGGCCCTCCCCTATGCTGTGGCCTTACCGGCTACTACCGCAGAAGTTGCTGCCCTGATGCAGATTGCTGCCGCTCATCGGTTGCCAGTCGTCAGTCGCGGTGCCGGAAGTGGTCTGGCCGGTGGTGCAGTACCTACACCGGGCAGCCTGGTGATCGGTCTTAATCGGTTGGAACAGCTCACGATTGACCGCGAACAACGGATCGCTCATGTGGGAGCAGGGGTGATTACCGCCGAATTGCAGCGTGCTGCCGAACGGATCGGTCTCTTTTACCCGCCAGACCCCAGTAGTCAGACGGCTTCAACCATCGGTGGCAATATTGCCTGTAACGCGGGTGGCCCGCGCTGCCTGAAGTATGGGGTCACCGCTGACTATGTGTTGAGACTAACAGCCGTCCTGGCGGATGGTACTGTTGTTCGCTATGGCGATGGTCTGA
>Ga0272449_1004906_pt1 | contig 10675 bp, 7 predicted proteins | sample YNPCB0241_FD_198679 | JGI IMG/M metagenome (GOLD analysis project Ga0272449, IMG submission 198679) | Hot spring sediment microbial communities from Yellowstone National Park, WY, United States - YNP-CB-024-1 | ecosystem: Environmental > Aquatic > Thermal springs > Hot (42-90C) > Sediment...
ACAGCCCTTCTTTGGGTGCCGTGTCCGCTGTACGCTGCTGGACGCTCAACAATTCTTGGCGCTTGGCGAATGCCTCGACCTCGGCGCGCCGGGGATGATTCGCCATCAGTTTCTGAACCAGCGGATGTTCCGGGGCAATCGCCATGAACGTCACACCGTAGATGGTGTCCGGCCGTGTCGTGAAGACCGTGCACAGGTCACCCGTTTCGGCCACGCGGAAGTCGATTCGCGCACCTTCGGAGCGCCCAAGCCAGTTGGCTTGCATCGCGCGGACGCGCTCGGGCCAACGGTCTAACAGCGCCAGGTCGTCCAGCAGCTGCTGCGCGTACTCCGTGATTTTGAAGAACCATTGCGTCAACATTCGGCGAGTCACGGGACGGCCGCATCGGTCGCAAGTGCCATCCGAGCGAACCTCTTCGTTCGCCAATGTCGTGCAGAATTCGCACCAATTGACGGGGGCGTTTTTCCGGTATGCAAGCCCTTGGTGATACAGGAGCAGGAACAGCCATTGGGTCCACTTGTAGTAGCCTGGGTGGCACGTAGCGATTTCGCGCGACCAATCGTAGCCCACGCCCCAGGATCGGATTTGCCGCTTCATCTGGACGATGTTGTTGAACGTCCACTCCTTTGGGTGCACGCCCCGCTGCTTGGCCGCGTTTTCTGCGGGTAACCCGAACGCGTCCCAGCCCATGGGAGTGAGGACGCGATAGCCTTGGGTCAGCTTGTATCGTGCGACTGCATCCCCAATGATGTAGTTTCGCCCGTGGCCTACATGCAGCGTGCCAGATGGATAGGGGAACATGACCAGGCAGTAGTACTTCCGGTCCGAGTCGCGGGTGTCCACCCGGAAAAACCCCTGCTCGTCCCAAAAGGCCTGCCACTTGGGTTCGATTTCGGAAAACGGATATCGTTCGTTCATGTGCGACCTTTCTCGACCATCGGCGCAAGTTATACCGGAATTTGGCCACTCTGTCGCGCCCAACGCGCAGGACCGAGCGCTTGGGAGGTATCTCGGACTTTGCGTGTGTTCCGTCATTTACAAGGCGTCCGATTTGCACAAGAAGAGCCTGAAAGGGCCAAGGAGGGTTCGACGTGAAAGGGGGCGGGAGGGCAGTGCGCCTCACGCCCACCGTCGGTCTTTACCATGATCTGGGTGGCGGCCGGGTCAGAAATAGATATCCCGTTCGCCGGCCGCGACGCGCTGATAGGCAGCGTCAAACGCCGGCCACCACCGGGGCATGGTGCGACGGACTTCTTCGATCTCGCGCTGGAGGACTCTTTCGCCGGCTTCTCGTGTCGGGTCGCTGGCGAAATCGTCGAGCCACTCGCGGTAGGTGAGGATCGCGTTGAGCTTACAAAATCGGGCCTCTGCTCCGCTGCGCAACAGATCCATGATGCATTGTCCGGTTCGCCCGCAGCGATAGCCGGCGGTACAGAACGATACGATCAAGCCCATCTCGGCGAGATCCCGCACTAAATCGTCCAGAGAGCGGGTGTCGCCCAACATGAACTGTTGGCGTTCCATGGATTGTTCGGAGCGCACATCGCGGGTTGAGTAACCGCCGACTGCGATCCGCGCCGAACCATCGGTCTGTGTAACGCCCAACTGCAATAGGCGCCGCCGGACGTCCGGGGGTTCGCGAGCCGTCAGGATCATGCCCGTGTAGGGGACGGCCAGCCGCAACAGCACGACGATTCGCTCCATGTCCGCATCGGACACGCGCCATCGGGTTTCTTGGACATACGGGGCGTGGTCGGCCGGCTCGAGGCGGGGGAACGATATCGTATGCGGCCCGATGCCGAACACCCGTTCCAGCTCAATTGCGTGGGCCAACAAGCCCATGACTTCGAACTTCCAATCTCCGAGCCCGAACAATGCACCAATCCCAACGTCGTCAATGCCCGCGGCCATCGCCCGGTGCATGGTGTACAAGCGCCAGGAGTAATTGGCCTTGAACGCCGCCGGATGTACCTGCCGGTACAGTTCCGGGTCGTACGTTTCTTGGAACACCTGGTACGTGCCCAGCCCGGCCTCGTGGAAACGACGAAGCTCTTCAATGCGCAGCGGGGGCGCATTGACGTTGACGCGCCGGATGGATCCCCAACCGACGCGTGCGCGCACCCGCACCGAGTAAATCGTCCGAATGCACTCGCAGATGAAGTCCACGTCCATGGACGGATGTTCGCCGAAGACAATGATCAGTCGTTTATGGCCAATGCGACCCGCGAGCACTTCCACTTCGTTTCGTAACTCCGTCATGCTCAATACCCGGCGGTCCATGTGCCGGTTCTCGACGCGCAGACCACAGTACAGGCAGTTATTGACGCAACAGTTGCCGATGTAGAGGGGCGCGAACGTAACGATGCGCCGGTCGTAGACCTTGAACTTGATCTCCGCAGCGGCGGCGCGCATCTCCTCCCAGAGAGCGGGATCGGTGACTTGGACAAGTGTCGCCAATTCGTCCAGGGATAGCGTTTGAATCGCTCGGGCCTTGGCCAAGATGTCCCTCACCCGTTGGGCATCTGGCGGCTGTTCCGCCGCGCGCTGTAAGTGTGCACGAATGGCGTTGGGGTCGATAAAATCCCGGCCGCCGGGTCGCCAAGCGGCGATTTCATCCATGTGGATTCGACTTTGCGCCCAGCTGGCCACGTCGTGGGTCACTTGCGAGGATGTCGGACTCGTCATAGGGGAAGCTCCACCATGGAGTCCACCGCCGCGCGAAAGGCGCGATGGGCGTGCGGAAATGGTTTGAGCACCCGGTCGAGGACTCCCCGAGCCAACGAGATGGCCAACCCATAGTTCGTGATCGGCACTCCGGCTTCCCGAGCACGCTCGATGCGCGTCAGCGTTTCGCGTCGGGTGAGCATGCAAGATCCACAATGGATCACCACGTCGTAGCCGTTCAAATCATCGGGATAATCCCGCCCCTGCACATGCTCGATGTGAAGGTCGGCACCCACCATGGATCGCAGCCATCGGGGGAGCTTCACCCGGCCGATGTCATCTTCCAATGGGTGATGAGAGCAAGTTTCGGCGATCAGCACGCGGCTTTGGGGACGTAAGCGCGTGAGCGCCGCCGCGCCCCGAGCAAGCTCGTCGAGGTCGCCTCGGGCACGGGCCATGAGAATGGAGAACGTCGTGCACCGAATACCCGCTGGTGTGGAACGGACCATCACGTCCACGACTTGCGAGTCGCACACCACGAGGTCCGGGGGGCGCGGAAGGCTGGCGAGGGTCTCGGCGTAGCGCGATTCTTTCACAACCGTCACCACCAAGTCGTGGTCCAAGGCGTCGCGGATCGCTTGCACCTGCGGCAGAATTAACCGGCCGCGAGGAGCGGAGATGTCAATCGGGACGATCAGCACCAACCAGCCGCCCTGGGGAAGCAAATCGCCGAGCAAGGGCGGAACGGCCAGCACTGCATCCGGCAGCGCCTGTTCGAGCAGCCGTCGGAACCGGCGGGCAGTGTCTTCGCGCTGTGCCGCGTCGACCGCGCACGCCGTGATCCAGCCTATGGTGGATTTGACGAGACATTCCTTCTGAAATTCTGGAACGGGTCCGAGGTCGGACTTGTTCACCACACCCACCACCGGCACCCGGCGCGCTCGGGCGGCGGCCAGAACTTCCTCTTCGGGCGGCCCCCACTGTCCAGGTTCGCACACCAGTACGACTACGTCGCACCGCTGCATCGCGGCATAGGTCCGCCGGCGGCGCGCTTCGCCAAGCTCGCTCACGTCGTCCAGCCCGGCGGTATCCAGCAGAACCACCGGTCCCAGGGGCCATAACTCCATCGACTTTTCCACGACGTCCGTGGTCGTTCCCGGGATCGGCGATGTGATCGCGAGGTCTTGACCGACCACATAGTTCATCAGGCTGGATTTGCCGACATTCGTCCGGCCGAAAAACCCGATGTGCAAGCGTAATGATTTGGGTGCAGTGTTCATGGCGAAGGGAGAGGAGTGGCGGGAGGAACCTTTGGTTGGGATGTCTTTGCGAGCGCGGAGCGGACGGTCACCCCTTCGATTCGGCCGAGCCGACCCGTGAGTTGGCCCAGCTCGTCGGTGGTGGCGTCTACGACCAGGGTAATAATGTGGAGTCCCCTCCGGAGATAGGGCAATCCGAGGCGCGCAACGATCAAATCTCCGTGATGGGACAACACACGGTTGACCTCCGCAGCGACCCGCTGGCGGTTTTCAACGATAATCCCGACAAACCCTAAACGCTTTTCCATGGACTGTTCCTGGAGTTGCGAACAGGGATCTGAGGAAGGTGTTCGACTCGCATGGGCCGGTTCGGCCATACGCAGATGCTCACCCTCGGTGTCAGACCCACGTCCTGACCTCAGGTGCCACTACGATACTACAAGAGTTCATCGGGCGCAAACCGCTACCAGTCTCAGGGCGTCGGTGCGCTCCTCAGAAGCGAGGAAGAAGGCGAGGCCCGACGCGGTGTTCGGCAATTCAAATCCGGCTTAAGCTATGATGAGGCAGCGTGGAGAATCTCGGCGGGAAGGCCTGCGGGCACGTGGAATCACCCGCGCGCCACCGCGATGCTGTGAACTCAACGCGATGGCCGAGAGCGCGAGCTCCAAAGCGAACGCAGTGCGAGCCAGAGAAATGTCGGGACCACCCGCAGGTATCTGGGGCCCAAGCGGCGTGGCTCTTGAAGCAATCGGTACAGCCACTGCAATCCCGATCGTTGGATCCACCTCGGCGCGTCGGTTCGAATCCCAGCCAAAATGTCAAACGCCGCTCCCACACCCACGAGCACTGGGGAGGGCTCCGTTGGAGCATGGTCTGGCCACCGACGGTGCCATTCAGCCATGAATTGTTCTTGCTTCGGCGTGCTCATGCCGACCCAGAGCAGCTCGACCCGGGCGATGTGAACTGCGCTCAATAACGCTGTCCACTCGTCGCCAGTCAGAATACGAAAGGGCAGTGGCCAGGAGCCGGCGATCGTCGCATGCGGGTACATGGCACGGACGCGATGCTCCAGGGCTTGCAGGACGTCTGGGGTGGAGCCCACAAATCCATGACGGAGGCCAGGCGTGCCAGCGGCAATGTCCGGAGCGGAGGGTGGGGCGGAGGACCACATCAGGACTTTGCGCATGAGATCCGGTCCGTACACCCGACCGACGAGGGGGACTTTTCGAAGTCGTGCGAGCCACACCAAGGGCATGCCGTCTGGCACTGTCAGCCACGAGGCGTTGTGGATGTCCTTCAACCGGGGGTCGCGTTGACACTCCACCACGCCGTGGGCACCGGTCACACAGACGTAGCCCCCCATGCGTTGGCGCGCAGCGCGGACGATCAGTTCGGCCGCCTGGTCCAATTGGACGGCGCTGATTTGAACGCCGGCTACGTCGAACCGTGAAGGCAGCTCGGTTAGAACCTGGGGGATCTCGGCCACGATGCTGGAACCTCTTCGGCTGCTCAACGAGCTCCTCGGCCCGAAACGATGGCCCACAAGGTTTGTGCCAGGATCAACAAATCCAGCCAAACGGACCAATTACGGACGTAGTACACGTCCCAGCGCGCCATTTCATGGATGTCCAGATCACTGCGTCCTCGGATTTGCCAAAGCCCGGTAATGCCGGGGCGCACGCGCTCGCGCACATGGCGTGCATGGGGAGGGAGCACGGCGTGATGGTAGTTCGGCAACGGCCGAGGGCCGACCAGCGACATTTCTCCCCGTAGAACGTTCCAAACTTGTGGAATTTCATCCAGCGACCAACGGCGCAGCACGCGTCCGATCGGACTCACGCGCCAATCATGTTCTAGCTTGTGCATACGGGCCCATTCCTCGCGGAAGGCTGGATCGTTCGCGAGGCGTTCTTCGAGTTGTCGTTCGGCATCGGGTACCATCGTCCGCAGTTTCCAGATTCGGAACGACTGACCTCCCTGGCCAATTCGCTCCTGAGAGAACAGTGGCCAGCGACGATCCCAGAGTAAAATCGCCAATGCGGCGAGCGTGCCCAGCGGCAGCCACAGAGGGGCCAGGACGAACACGAGCAATAAATCGAGCGTTCGCTTGAGCCCGCGCGAGCGCGGATCGGCGAGCTGATTAGTGATGGTCAACCCCGGGATACCTTGCAGATCTTCTGGCAAGACGTTCAATGCCGCGTCGACTAAAAGTTCCGGCACGAGCACCACCTTGCGGTAGTTTCGGAGAGGGCCATCCAGAAGCTGCTCCAGCGCCGGGCCAGTCATCCCCGATCGCGCCAGGACAATTGTCTCGAATTCCTCGGACCCTCGTTCCATCTCCGCTGAGAGCTGAGACTCGTCGGCGGTCCATCGGACGACTCGAGCGGGTCGATATCCGATCGCAGGGTGAGATTGCAGCCAGTTCGCCACGGTGTCCAGCAAGGGCGGGTCGCCGACCAGGATGACTGGCGCCCCCCACCATGCATGATGGGCCAGCCGCTCCCGAACGATGTGCCGGGCGGTGGGTAACCCGACGGCCGCGGCTGCGTATGCGATAAAATAGGAGCCGCGGCTAGCCGCTGGCGCGAAATCACCTACGAACACAATCACGGCAGCCAACGCGTAGATTGCAGCCAGCAGGCGTTCCACATGGCGAAGTTCCACTACTGGGTTCAACCCCCAACCGGGCACAAGCCCGAGCCATAAGGCCGCCAATGCCCAAACTGGCACCACCAAGAGGCTGTAACGCAAGGAGACCGGCGTGCGCATGAGCCAATACATCACAAGGTCACCGAACCACAGGCCGGCCAGCAGTACTGCGCAATCCATCGTTAAAATCGTGCCAGCGGCCAGCGCTTTTCGGACGGGCAGCGTCATAGTTTACGATCCCAGCTAACGTGCGGCTCGGAACCATCGCCACCGCCGCCATGCGGTTTTTTTGGGAATTCTAACCTAGTGTTGCCTTTGGTCGTGTGCGAGGGTACACTGCATAATGGGTCGTTGGAAGGACCTAACAAAAGTGATGCGAGACGTGGCAGCCTTGGTCGATGACTTCTGGCTGAACGTACTTCACGTGGGTCGTTTTTGCAGTTCGAGGATTGCTGGATGCCAGCTTTGTTTCGACGTTTGAGAAAGACGACGCTGTATCTGATTGTGGCCGATGCAATGTGTTTCTTCGCCGGCTTCGGGCTCGCCATGCGGATTCGGTTTCGCCCGAACATCAACGTGATCGAGCTCCGAACCGGCGAGATGATCCCAGAGCTCGCGTTCGTATTGCTCATGTCGTTTACGTTTGTGCCGGTGGTGTTCAACTTCCTTCGACTTTACCAGCGTCGCGTTCTTTTGTCGCCGTCATGGCACGCCGTTCAGGTCCTCAAGGCGGTCGCCATCGTCGGTACGGCGTACATTGTGCTCCAGTTTTTGACCAAGTCCACTTTATTGGTCCAGTCTCGGTTGGTCATGGCGATATGGCTGGGAATGACTACGGTGGAGCTGTTCGTCCACCGTTTGTTGGTGCTCCCGTTCTTGCTCCGCTTGGGCGCGCGCAACCTTCTGCATCGCCGAATCGCCCTGGTAGGGGTCAATGATGCCAGCGTCCGTTTTGCCCGCGAGCTGCTGGCCCAACCGAATCGGTATTTAGTGCGCCCCATCGGGTTCATTAGTGATACTGTGGCGGTCGGCGTCGAGCCCGTTCCAGGTTTACCAGTGCTGGGGCCCTTGTCCAAGCTCGAGATTCTGACGGACCTTCACCAACTTGAGGGCGCCATTTTGATGGCCCAAGGGCAGGACTATGATACGCTGCTGCAAACGGTGGAAACCTGCGCTCGAACTTTCGGTTGGGTGGACGTGCATGCAGACCGGATTGCCACGCTGAACCGTGATTTGGATCCGGACACGTACTTCGACATTCCGTTTTTGCGGATGGGGAACGCAGCCCAGGGGGCATGGATCCGGTGGCAGAAGCGGGTGTTCGATGTGACGCTTGCAGGTCTCGCGATCGTCGTGTTGGCACCGGTCTTCGGACTGATCGCGGCACTGGTCCGGTTAACCTCTCGAGGGCCAATCTTTTACGTGAGCGAGCGCGTGGGTCAAGGTGGCCGGCGCTTCCGGTTCTATAAGTTTCGTACCATGGTGGTCGGAGCTGATCGCGATCCGACGCGACGCGAACAGGTGGCACGAGTCTACGCGGATGCGGATCGCCCCATGCCACAGAAAGTGGTCAACTTGACCTTGCTGACCCCGATCGGGCATTTTTTGCGGAAGTGGGCGCTGGACGAACTACCGCAACTATGGAACGTGCTCAAAGGGGATATGTCGCTCGTGGGCCCTCGGCCGCTCCCACCGGACGAGTACGAGCTGCAGACCGAATGGCAGAAACGCCGGTTCGAGGTACCACCCGGCTGCACCGGGCTTTGGAAAGTGTACGCGGCCCAATATGCGGAGATGCCGTTCAGCCAGGCGGCCATGTACGACATCTTTTATGCGCGCAACGCCAACCTCGTGATGGACGTCACCATCCTGTTCAAAACTGCTTGGATTGTCTTGCGCGGGTTGGCGGATGGCCCCATTCCGCCACGGAGTTCCCCTCAGTCGGGCGCACGCCGTCGGGCCGCGCCCGCGCCTTCCGCACTGCCGGTTTCCGCTCCACTCGCTGGGGCGCCTTCCGCGGACGCCGCCCGGCCGAGCTGACCGGTGTGGCTCTGGGGAGTGTCCGAGTTCGTTGGGGATGGGAAGGTCACACCTACGAGTTGGTTGGCTTGCAATTCATCGGGTCCGGGGGAACCGAGCCCGTGCTCGTGCCAGGGGTCTAGCTCCATTCGCCCGTGTCAAGTCTCGGGAGCTCACGACTCACGCGTGATTGGGAGATGCACCGGCGGTTCCGAAGTATTTCCATGAATCGTTCTGTCCTGTGGTCCTATCGAGCGCGGTCTGGGGCCTAAACGGCCCGCTCAAAAAACTCTCGGATGACCGCCACCACACGGTCCAACTGGGCCTCGGTCATTTCAGGGTAGATGGGCAAGGAAAGGATTTCTTGTGCCAAGTGTTCCGCCACAGGGAATTGTCCTCGTTTCCAGCCCATGTGCGCATAGGCCGGTTGAAGGTGAATCGGCACAGGGTAGTGGATCAAAGCTCCGATCCCGCGTTCTTGCAACCAAGCCAGTAACCGGTCACGGTAGGAGGTGCGAATCACGTAGAGATGCCAAACCGGTTCCACATCGGCCCGCGCCTTCGGCAGCTGCAGATCGCCCACGCCTTGCAGGAGTTCCGCATACCGCGCTGCCAGCTCGCGCCGTCGCGCATTCCAGGCATCCAGGTGGGCCAGTTTGGCGTTCAACACGGCCGCCTGCAACGTGTCGAGACGACTGTTCTCGCCGCAGAGTTCGTGGACGTACTTCACCTTCGAGCCGTAGTTACGCAGCGTGGCGATGCGGTCGGCCAATGCCTCGTCGTTGGTCGTCACTGCTCCCCCGTCGCCGTAGGCACCCAGATTCTTGCCGGGATAAAAACTGAACGCCGCGAGCGTGCCCAACGAACCACACCGGCGGCCGCGATAACGCGCACCGTGCGCCTGAGCTGCATCTTCCACCAAGTACAGACCGTGCCGCTGGCAAATCGCACGGATCGCGTCGATATCCGCTGGACGGCCATAAAGATGAACCGGCAGCACCGCGCGGGTTCGGTCCGTGATGGCCGCCTCGATCTGTGACGGGTCCATGGTGAAAGTGTCTGGGTCGCAGTCCACTAGTACCGGCTTCGCTCCCACCGCTGTGATGGCCAGGGCGGTGGCGATAAAACTGTTGGCCACCGTGATCACTTCATCCCCCGGGCCAATCTCGAGCGCTCGGAGCGCGAGTTTGAGGGCGTCCAAGCCCGATGCCACCCCCACGGCTCGTCGGCACTCGCAGAATAAGGCGAACGCGGATTCGAACTCTGCGAGCTCTTGTCCAAGGATGAAATCCCCCCGTGTCAATGTCGCATCCAGTCGCCGCCGCACTTCAGGTTCGATCGTGCGAAACTGCGCGACAAGGTCCACGAGCGGGATTCGATTCTCGTCGTTCACCGCTTGGCCTCCGGGTGGTTGCGTTGGGGTTCGCGAGCTTCTCGCGACCAAAAGCTCATTTTACCTCGCTTCGGGACCTAGCGAACCTTCTTCGGCGAGCGAGTGACCCGGGGCCAACTCCACCGTGTGGGCCCATTCCGCGCCACTCAACGTTTGGCCGTTCCAACGTACCTCGATCAACTCGATTGCTCCGTCGGCGGCGGCGATTTCGAGTGGTGCCGTTCGCAGCACATGTCCCGCTGGCGCGCGGCCAACAGTCGCACGGCAGCGGAGGACTTCGATTCGCACACCGCGAAATTGAAAATACGGAACCTGCAAGGGTGGAAAGATCCGAGCCCGGATCCAGGCACTCAACGCCCGAGCAGGCTGAGTCCAACGGACTTCAAGGTCTTCGAACGGGAACTGACCCTTCGGATGGTAGGTTACGTACCGCGGGTCCTGAGGCACTGCCGCCAAGTTGCCACTGGCGATCGCCGGTAAACTCTCCTGGGCCAGCGCCACGTCCTCCTCCAGCGCACGCTGATACAGGTCCCAGGCTGTGGTGTCATCACGGATCGGCCAGCGGCGCGTCGCATAGATCGGGCCGTCGTCAACCCCAACGGCTTCGACCCGGTGCAGCGTGACGCCCATGAACAAAAGCCCATCGTGGATGGCCCAGGCGAACGGATCGCACCCGCGGAGCAATGGCAG
>Ga0272449_1004909_pt1 | contig 10672 bp, 10 predicted proteins | sample YNPCB0241_FD_198679 | JGI IMG/M metagenome (GOLD analysis project Ga0272449, IMG submission 198679) | Hot spring sediment microbial communities from Yellowstone National Park, WY, United States - YNP-CB-024-1 | ecosystem: Environmental > Aquatic > Thermal springs > Hot (42-90C) > Sediment...
GTAGGTTCCATTACTATAGCAAATTTCCCATTTTCCCAAGTTTTTACAAATTCTTTAGAGCCAAGACCATCTTCTTCTTCATCACCAAAAAAGGCAAGTGTATAATTTAATTTATTTTCAGCTGCGACAAGCATAGCTGTAATACTTGCTTTAGCATCACATACTCCTGTTCCATAGGCATAAATTCCATCATAAGAAAATTTGTAATTTAAAGGTAGAGTGTCTAAATGGGTAGCTACTATCAGATCTGAAGAATTTTTAGTAGCTATATAATTTTCGCTTTCAAAAACTTCATATCCTAAATTTTTCAAATAATTTTTCACAAATTCTTTAATTTGGTTTTCCTTTTTACTTGGAGATTCAATTTCTACTAAAGTTTTCAAGAGGTTAATAATTTTATCATTCTTAACCATTTTCCCCATTCTCCAGCTTCTTTAAAACCAAATTTTTTGTAAAAATTTAAGGCTCTGTAATTAGTTTTCCCAACCCAAAGTTCAGCAAGTTTTCTATCTTTTTTAATTCCATAGGATAAAAGATGTTTCAAAAGCTGAGAACCTATACCCCTTTTTCTAAATTCTGGGAGAACAAAAATTTCATGAATTTCTAAAACCTTTTTTCCCTCAAAATTTGTCCAATTGGTATCTCCTCCTGCAAATCCTACAGATTTGCCATTTTCTTCTGCCACTATAAAGCCCTCTTTATCTCTATTATAAAGCCATTTAAAATAGTTTTTAATTTCTTTTCTTGTTCTGTATTTATAATTTTCTAACTCTTCGTAAGCCTTAATATAAGTTTCTATAAAATCATTTATATCATTTGGTTTTACTTGTCTTATTCTCATAACAAAAATTACAAATTTTTATTATCAAGAAAATTCCCCAAAGTCAAGTTTCTTGTAATTAAAATTTTAACTGCTCTAATAGGTAGTGTCTCATTAATTGTATAAAGACTTGAAAAGTAAGGAAGGGCATGGTTAAACTCAATGAGGTTACGAGGATTTAATGAAGATAGAATGGGGATCTACCATGTCCTTCCTAACAAAGTTTTTACATAATTAAAGAGACACTATGTCTCCTCCTTGTCTTGACTTTAAAAACAACTTTTTTAAACTTAAAAATATGAGAATAAAGGTATTGTTTGAAAGCAAAGTTAATTTAAATCTTCCTAAGGAGTACCGTCGATACTTCCTCTCGTTTTTGAAAAAAGTCTTCGAAAAGTCCGGCTTTGAAAAAATCTACGAAATGAAGAAATTTAGACCCTATACTTTTTCCGTATGGCTTGGAGAGAATTTTAAGATTGATGAGGAGGTTTATACTGATACCAAAATTTCACTTTTATTCTCAAGTGGTGACCCTGTAATCATTACTAACTTCTACAACGGCGTGCTAAGATTAAAAAAAGAAAGATATAAACCAATTGGAGAACTTCTTGAAATTAAAGATGTAAATTTGCTTCCCTATAAAAAAATTAAAGCCAATAAAGCAATTTTTAAAACTATCGGGGTCTGTGTTTTCAACAACCCTCAAGCTCCAAAGAAGGATTTTAAGAGTTGGTATATTACGCCTTATGACGATTTAGATAAGTTTAACGAAATTCTTTATCAAAGAACAAACGATAGGTTTAAGTATCTAACGGGAAGGAGGGATGCACATCCTATTAGGCTTAATTTACATGAAAATTATCCAATGAAGGAGGTTATGGTTAAGCATTATAATGGGTATGTCCGAGGGTTTAAGGGGGTTTTTGAGCTCGAAGGCTCCCATGAAATTCTTCAGTTTGTATATGATTACGGATTTGGAATAAGAACCGGGCAAGGATTTGGATTGTTAGAGCTGGTTAAGGGGTGATAAAAATGGAAGACAAGATAACCTTATATCCTTCAAACTGGCTTTATAATGCAGGAGTTGTTGGATTGTTGAGGATTTTAGAGTTTGGAAATAAAGAAGATAGTTTTAGATTTAATGATGATGGCAGTGTTGAACTGTTTTTTTCATCTTTTGATAATTTTGAAAATTATTATTTTGAATATGTAACAAAACTATATTTACTTCAAAAGATTAATTTTAAAAATATTGTAACGAAATTAGATGATGAAACAAAAAAGAAATTATCCGTAATAGAGCGGAAATTACAAGAAAAAATTATTAGTGTTAAATCTAATAAAAATATAAATAATTTCTTTTTAGAAATAAAAACGATTTTATTAGGGGAACAATTAAAAAAAGAATTGAATGATTTAAATAATGATGTGAAAATACAAGAAAAAATATTTAAACAAATTGAAGAAATTTACAATTCTGTTGTTAAATTTAAAGGGCAGGCAGATTATCTAAATACTTTTTATTTCAATAAAAATGTAGTAGCTAATCCCAAAGGGGGAAAACTAGATAGGCCAAAAGATTTCAAAAAAAGATATTTAGAACCAATTTTTAAACAAACTTCTGGAGATGAATTATGTATTTTTTGTGGGGATAGATATTCAAAAGATACTATGTCTGAATTTGTGGAAGGGGATTTTTCGGTTTTAGGGATAAGTAAGGATAAGTTTTTTAATTTCTATCATTATTTTACTGCAAATGGAGTGTCTTATAACAAGAAATGTGCATTATGTCAATTAATTCTTTTATGTGCTTTTGCTGGATTTAATTATAAACCTTATAGAGTAAGAGAAATAGACGAAACAGATTATATTTTTGTTAATTACCCAATTTTTGAGGACGCTTTCAAGGTAAACAATAGTTTAAACGAATCATTTAAAAATTATCAATATGAAATTTTTACAGATGAAAAAATAAATCCATATATTAAATCAATAGAATTAATTATTGAATCTACTAAAAGCAAATCAAGATGGCTTTGGCAAAATATTTACTTCTGTGAAATAAAATCTTCATCTCGTAAGGACCAAATAAAACCCAAATTTATGTATTTAAATATTGATAAAAGTTTCGCTGAGGTATTTAAGGAGTTTGATATAAGTAAATATTTAAAGAAACTTTCTTTTTCTTACGAAATTTATAAAGGCAATTCTGTATTTCTTACTACTGAGGTTTTGAAACGTTTACTTGAAAAGAAACCAGTGATTTATATTGCTTTTAAGATTTTTAAAGAAAAAATAAACGAAAAGGATATTAATATTTCGCCTATTGAAAGTTTAATTTTTTTAGAATTTTTAGTAAACCAAAAAAGGAGGTTAAATATGGATGCAAAAAAATCATATGGAATATTGAAAAGAATTGAAGAAACAGGACGAATAGTTTTTTCTTTAAAAGAGATTGATCGAGACAAACGTTTTCATATTGCTCAAAGATTTTTAACATTGATACGAGGAGCAAGAAAAGAAGATTTTTATAGTGAACTTTTACGATTATTTGTTGTATATGAAAAACAAGTTCCAGAGAGCTTAGTTTCTCTATTAGTAGAAGATGATGAGCTTACATTTCAAGAAAAAGCTTTGGCATTTTTAACAGGATTTATTAATCCGAAAATAGAAGATAATGAAAAAATAGAAGATAAAAAGGAGGTGAATAATGATGAATAAAAAAGCATTAACGATAACTTATGTTGTTAAAGCTTTTCCTTTAAACTATGATGAAGGATATGGGAATGTTTCTGTTGTTAAAAAAGTGCATAGAGGGAGTGGAGATACTTATCTTTTTACCTCTCGTCAGGCATTAAGATATTCACTTGTTAACTGGCTTGTAGACCGTGGTTTTTGGCAATTTGCTTCTTTAACATCGGCAGAAGGAGTTATTCAATACGATCCGAGACAACTGAAGAGAGAATTTCCTCCCGAGGCTGATCTTTTTGGGTATATGATAACTGGGGGTAGAGGGAAACCAGCTCAAACAAGATCAGCAGTAGCTAGATTGACTCATTTAATTTCTTTAGAACCTTGGTATGGTGATCAAGAGCTTCTTACTAACAAAAATTTTGCTGATAGAATAGGTGAAAATCCTGATATGGCAAATATTGAGACTGGTTATTCATATTATAAATATACTCTTTCAGTGGATTTAGATAAAGTAGGAGAAGATAAGAATTTTAATCATTCTTTACCACTAGAACAAAAAATTAAAAGGGTTTGTGATTTAATTGAAGCTACAAAATTTTTATATCGGGATATAAGAGGTAGAAGAGAAGATTTAAAACCGCTCTTTGTAATAGGTGGGGTTTATCATATAAAATCCCTCTTTTTTCATAATGCTATAAATTTAAACTTTAAAGGTTCTAAACCTGTGATTAATTGGGAGGCTATAAATCAGGTTTTAGAAGTCAAGTATAGCTTTAATGGAGAAGAAATTAAAGTAAAGGATTTAACAGTAATTGGAATACAAAAAGGCGAGTTTTTGAATGATTCAAATATAGATAAATCTCCTTTTGAAGCTTTGGATGAGATAGAACAAAAAGTAAAAGAAGCATATGAAGGAAGATAGAAAAATAATAAAACTAAAAATATTTCAAGAAAAAGCAGTTTATAGAGTCCCATATTCTATGGAAGTTATTGAAACATATCCATTACCTCCATATTCTACAGTTCTTGGATTTATTCATAACGTGATGTCAAAAAACAATACCATCAAAGATATAAATATTTCAATTCAAGGAAAGTATGGGAATGTTTTAAGAGAGTTCGTTAGGTATCATAAATTTGAAAAGAAAAACAATATAGGGAAATTTTATCCAATAATAATTACATCTTTGATAAATGTGGAATTGATAATTCATGTAAGGATGCCAACTAAAGAATTGCATAATGAGCTCCTTTTTTTACTTCACAATCCACCGCATTTTCCTTATTTAGGTCGTCCTGAGGATTTAATTACTCATATGGAAATTTCAGAAGATTATGAGCATGAAGTTAAAATTACCGATGAAATGGCAATTAATCCTTACGATTCTTTTATTCCTTTTGAACTTGCTAAAAATTTAGAGATTAAAGGTATTTATTATCTTGTTCCTGGATACTATGTCTTAAAACTTTCGAAAAAGAAAAATGAAAGTTTTAGAGATTTTGAAATGATTAAAGTAGTTTATGCTCATAAAGAAGAGATAAGTGATCAAATTGCAGACAAAACTATAAAACTTGACAGCGAAAATATTCCAATATGGTGGATGAGATATTAGCTAAATCTTCTCCATTTAAAACCTTAAAGGAGCATACAAAAGAAGTTCTTCAAAATTACAATTTGTTAAAAAATCTCTCAAGAGAATTGAGCTTAAATTTAACTGAAGAAAAATGGGAAGTGTTAAAAAAAGCATGTTTTTATCACGATTTCGGGAAGGCAAATGATGAATTTCAACAAGTTATTCGAGAAAGAAAAAGAAAAAAAGTTGTACCTCATAATTTTTTATCTATTGCTTTTATAGAAGAAAAAGAAAAAGACAAAGATTTACTAATAAAATTAATTGCCTTTCATCATTGGCGTGATTGTGATTTAATCTATAATAAAGAAGAAATTTTGAAGATTTATGAAAATATGTCAAGATATTTAGAAAAGGTCAATAAATATTTTGAAAACAATTTTGAGCTAATAAGTAGAAGCACATTTAAAAAAAGATTAAATTATTTAGAAAATTTTTATTCAAAACGTATAGATGGCGCATTAAATATACAAAAAGAAAAAGATTTTATCATTCTTTTGGGTCTTTTAAACAGAATAGATCATGCTTCTTCAGCCGGAGTGGAAGTAGAAAAAAATTCTATAAATAAGTTTGAAATAACAAAAAATTTTTTGTTTAAAAAGACAAAGTATCCATGGCAACTTGAATTATTAAAGGATAATTACAAAGATAGAAGTGGTATAGTAGTAGCATCTACTGGTATGGGAAAAACTGAAATGGCGCTATTGTGGGCAGAGAGCAAAAAAACTTTTTATACATTACCTATAAGAACTTCTGTTGATTTTATGTATAAAAGGCTAAAAAAACTATGCGGTAATAATGTAGGACTTCTTCATTCAGAAGCTTTGGGTCGTTTGCTTATAGAAAATGTTGAAACATCTAATGACGAGCTTTTTTATGTATACGATTTAGCCAAAAATTTGGCTTATAATCTTATAGTTTGTACTCCTGATCAGTTATTTTCTTCTACATTAAAATATTTAGGATTTGAAAAAATATATTCTACTTTATCTTATTCAAAAATTATTATTGATGAAATACAAGCTTATTCTCCTCACACTTTGGCAATTATTATTCAGGGTCTAAAAGAACTTACTATTTTAGGAGGGAAATTTCTTGTAGTGACAGCTACGTTACCCAATTTTGTCAAGAAAGAAATTAACTATGATTTTGAAATTAAAAAAATACCTAATCTAAAAAAACACAAAATTAAACTTATAAAAGATGCTTTAACTAAAGAAAATGTAAAAGGTATTATAAATATAGTGAATAACAAAGCGAAAAAGATTCTTATTGTTTGTAATACTGTTAAAAAAGCACAAGATTTATATATTTCTTTAAAAGAATTCAATCCTATTTTACTCCATTCAAGATTTACACGGATTGATAGAAGAAAAAAAGAAGAGAAAGTTCTTGATGAAAATTTTGAAGGCCTCGCAATTGCGACTCAAGTTGTTGAAGTGTCACTTGATATAGATTTTGATATTTTGATAACTGAAGCAGCACCAATAGATGTACTTATTCAAAGAATGGGTAGAATTTATAGAAAGTTTAAATGTGATGGTGATTTTTATCCTGATTTTCCAAATGTATACGTTTTTACTGAAGATATTTCAGGGGTAGGTTCAGTTTATGAAAAGGAACTTATATTGAAATCTATAAATTTTTTGAGGGAAGGAGTTATTTCTGAAGAAGATAAAGTTGGGATGGTAGAAGATTTTTATACAGAAGAAAATTTAAAAGATACTCGTTATTTTACAAAGTTTAACAACGCTTTAGAAGCTATAAAACATTTTTCTGTTAACAAAAAAGGGGAAGCACAAAAGATATTTAGAGATATTGCGCAAATAGAGGTTATTCCTAAATGTTTATTGGATACCAAAATTTCTGAAGAAAAAGAGTCTATTTTGAAAGAATTAGATGTTAAAGCGAACTCTTTGAAAGAAATTTTAGAAAAGGTTAGAATTGATAATAAAAATGAAAAAAACAGAAAAAATAGACTACTTTTAATGGAAATAATAAAAGATTTTTTAGTCCCGATTCCTATATATAAAAATCTAAAAATAGAATTTTTATGTAACTTCATTGAAAATTCTAATCTGAAAAGTTTTTTAAGTGAAATTAAAGTAGTAGATTGTTGTTATGATTCTGATTTTGGAATTCAATTTGTAGAAACAGATAATGAATTTTTTGAAAATATTATTTAGGATTAATATTTAAACTATTACAAAATACATGAATCAATTAAATGGAAATAAGCGAACTAACCATAAAAGGGATTGAGGTATCTTATTACATTGTTTGTAAAAGGAAATTATGGCTATTTTCTCATGGAATTGATTTTGAAAGATTTTCGGATGATGTTGAGATCGGTAAAATTATAAGTGAATCCTTTTTTAAAAGAGAAAAATTAAAAGAAGTAGAAATAGGTAACGCTAAAATTGATTTTATTAAGGTAAAAGATGAAATTATCGTAAATGAAGTAAAAAAGTCCAAGAAACTTGAGGAAGCCCATATTTGGCAAACCAAATTTTATATTTATACTCTTGAGAAGTTAGGAATTAACGCTAAAAGAGGAATAATTCACTACCCAAAACTGTTAAAAAAGGTCGAAGTGGAACTATTTGAAGAGGACAAAATAAAGATGAAAGAAGCTTTTTCAAAGATAGAAGAAATAAAGCATCTTGAGAAACCACCAGCTGTTCAAGAAAAACCCTATTGTAGAAATTGTGCTTATTATGAATTCTGCTTTTCATGATGGGAAGAAATTATTACATATTTAAAGAAGGAAGGATTAAAAGAAGTCAAAATACGATCTTTATAGAAACAAAAGATGGTAAAAGACCTTTACCTATTCATGATATAGATCAAATATTTGTATTTGGAGAAATGGATTTAAATACTTCTTTTTTACATTTCATAGGCAAAAATAAAATTGTTATCCACTTTTTTAATTACTATGGATACTACACAGGAAGTTTCATACCAAGAGAGGGAAATATTTCAGGAATACTTACTGTTAAGCAAGTAGAACACTATTTAGACCACAACCGAAGAATTTTTCTTGCCAAAAAATTTGTAGAGTCAGCTGTTCATAATATGAAGAGAAATTTCGAAAAAAGAGAAGGATTTAATGAAGAAATTGAAAAAATGAAGGAATTAGCAAAGGATATTTCTAATTGTACTACTATAAATGAATTGATGAGTTTAGAAGCACATATTAAAAAGATTAATTACAAATGCATAGAAAAAGATACAAATTGGGAATTTGAAAGAAGAAGCATCAGACCTCCGCATAATCCTCTTAACGCTATGATTTCTTTTGGGAACTCTTTAGTTTATGCTCATATTTTAAAAGAAATATATGAGACACCGCTTAACCCTACAATCAGTTACTTACATGAGCCTTTTGAAAGAAGATATTCCCTTGCCCTTGATATAGCAGAAATTTTTAAACCTATTTTATGTGACAGGTTAGTTTTGAAACTAATTAACTTAAATATTATAAAAGAAGAACATTTTGAAAAATCGCTTAACTTTGTTTATTTAAAAGAGGAAGGAAGAAAGATATTTGTAAAACATTTTGACAATCTTTTAGAGGAAAGAATTCTGCATAGAAAACTAAAAAGAAAAATAAGATATAAAAGTCTAATAAAATTAGAACTTTATAAACTTGTAAAACATTTCTTAGGTGAAAAACATTATAATCCGTTAAAGGTTTGGTGGTAGTATGAAAATCATATTGATTTATGATATATCTTTGATAGAAAAAGAGGATCAAAAAAGATTAATAAAAGTAATGAAAATAGCAAGAAAATATCTTCATCACGTTCAGAAGTCAGTTTTTGAAGGTGACTTAACTTATGGTAAACTAAAAAGACTTGAAAATGAAATACTTAATGTAGTAGATAAAACACGAGATAGTGTAATAATTTATACATTTCCAGACGGGGTTAATTTTGAGAGGTACATTTTAACTGATATTGAAGATGTAACAAGTAATATTTTATAGATCTTTGAAAAGTGAATATTTGAGGGTAACTTTATAAAGAGGGTTTTTGAACTTTTTAAAAGGTTGAGCTTTGACACAAAATTTTGATAGGTCCACTTGGAAAATGCTTGATATTTCTTATAATCAAATGCGATTTCAATCCACCAAAGAGGAATTTAAACGGAGTTCTTGCTGTGGTGCAGTAGGGAAGGTTGAAGGATTTCAATCCACCAAAGAGGAATTTAAACGAGAGTCCGAACCTCTCGGGAGAGAAAAATAAAACGAAATTTCAATCCACCAAAGAGGAATTTAAACTGTGATCACGACATTATTGTAAGCATCATAATAAGTGATTTCAATCCACCAAAGAGGAATTTAAACGTCTTCGAGTTTTACACCGCATAGCTTGTAAAACTCATTTCAATCCACCAAAGAGGAATTTAAACGATGTTTTCAGGTTGTGGGACTGGTTGCATCGAAAAATTTCAATCCACCAAAGAGGAATTTAAACGGTGGACAAACTTTCTATAAGTATGACTCTGCTACATTTCAATCCACCAAAGAGGAATTTAAACACGGAAGCGAAAACAGTATTAACTGTAATTTCAGAGATTTCAATCCACCAAAGAGGAATTTAAACAAGTTTTTACGGGTCTTAGTCCTGTCTCTTCTTCTAATTTCAATCCACCAAAGAGGAATTTAAACAGCTGATATTTTCCACTCCATACCTAAGTCAAGATCATTTCAATCCACCAAAGAGGAATTTAAACGAATTTCACAAGTTGAACGGATATCACTTAACTGTATTTCAATCCACCAAAGAGGAATTTAAACGCTAAAGCAATCATACAAAAGCTCAAACTCAAACTATTTCAATCCACCAAAGAGGAATTTAAACGGAAAATGAAGATTGGCTGTTCTTTTCTGATGAAACATTTCAATCCACCAAAGAGGAATTTAAACAGGCAGGTGAAGATGTGGGTGTCTGGTATTGCAAATGAATTTCAATCCACCAAAGAGGAATTTAAACACGAACAGCTTGCTATCATTCTTGCTGTATCTTCAGATTTCAATCCACCAAAGAGGAATTTAAACGGTTGTTCTGTCTACTCTAAATGTATTCATCCTTCTTATTTCAATCCACCAAAGAGGAATTTAAACTATACGCCTCAACCATCTCCATCATTCTCTGCTTGTATTTCAATCCACCAAAGAGGAATTTAAACCTAAAATACTAATCCAACCCTTAACATCTACAACAGTTTCAATCCACCAAAGAGGAATTTAAACGTAAACAAATGTAACAGTTTTGTAACTATATATACTAGTTTCAATCCACCAAAGAGGAATTTAAACCTGAAAGACTAATTGGGTTTTCTCCAGGGCTTTAAAGGTTTCAATCTACCAAAGAGGAATTGAAAACTGTTTTATTAATTTAACTAAGTCTCAAACAGATAAAACTTATCCTAAATTATTTAAGTTTTAGAAAAATTAGTTGACATTCTTAATAAAAATGTTAATAATATATTCTCAATGAAATATTTTGAACTGAAATCA
>Ga0272449_1004910_pt1 | contig 10670 bp, 5 predicted proteins | sample YNPCB0241_FD_198679 | JGI IMG/M metagenome (GOLD analysis project Ga0272449, IMG submission 198679) | Hot spring sediment microbial communities from Yellowstone National Park, WY, United States - YNP-CB-024-1 | ecosystem: Environmental > Aquatic > Thermal springs > Hot (42-90C) > Sediment...
TTGCGTCGCTAAGTTGAAATCGCCTTACCCGAGTGCGTGTTGGTGTCTAGCCTGAATTCTTGCTTGAAGGAAACATAAGTGTCAATGCCTGCGGAAGGATTTTTGCCTCCATCGGAATATTGCCAACCTGCTCACCATCGAGGTCAATCAAGGCTTGTCCACTGCAATCCACAACTATATGCCTTCCTCGTGTCGCTCTAATCCCTTCAACCCCCAAATGCCTTCCAGAATAGATCTTTGTCGCCAGGCTCAAGAATCTGAACTTAGAAAGGTCTTCGAATACCACCACATCGAAAAGCCCATCGTCAAGGATAGCATCGGGCGCAACCATCATTCCACCCCCAAAGAACCTGCCGTTACAAACAGCCACAAGGCATGTCTTGCCCTCATAAAAGACATTATCGTCAACCACCACCTTCATGAACTGGTTTTTGTAGGTAAACATGCCTCGCAGTGTGCCGACGAAAAAAGACACACGCCCACCGAAGACCTTTGTCGTGGTGTTCACATAGTGGTCAACAAGTCCAGATATTCCGCAACTAGCGATGTTTATAAAAGTCCTTTGTTCTTTTGTGCCACTTGCCCCATAATATGACAGCATTCCCGCGTCAACTTTTTTGTGGACTCCGTCCTTCAAGTAACTCAGTACATCATCCACCGCTCGACCAACGCCTATAACCCTGCGGAAATCCCCTCCTGTGCCACCTGGCATTATTGCCATCACAACATCCTCGCCCGACTTTATTATGCCAAACGAGACCTCGTTGTGCGTCCCATCTCCGCCAACAGAAACAATCCTCTTTTCGCCCCTTTTGCACGCATCCAGTGCAAGTTCAATCGCATGTTTGTGCGCCTTTGTCATCACATATTCAACCCTTCCAAGATGCGCTTTGAGCGTGGGCAAAAGATTCATGAACCACCGCCCAGTGCGACCATTTGCGCTTCGTGGATTCACGATGAAGAAAAAGCCTTCACCCATGGGTTATTTACTAAGTTTCAGCGAGTGTGCCAAAAACTCCATGATTTCAATGACTTGAACATCATCTTGCTTTCTTGCTTCTAGCATGTGTGCATAGCACATCAAGGAAGGGGTCACCAGCACATCAGCGCCAGAATCTTTTGCCATCTCGAGCACGCTTTTTGCGCACCTCATTGCTATTTCCTTTTCACACCTATCGTATGCAAGCCCTGCCCCGCAACAGCCTGCAAGGTCCTTGCTTCTTCTAAGCTCGATAGGAGGCATCCCGTTTGCGTGGGCGACGACCTTTCTAAAAAGCGCTCCAAGACCAAGGTGTCTTGACATGAAGCAAGAATCGTGCACTGCGACTGCAATCCCCTGTCCCCTGACCTTTTCTCGAAGAAAGAGGGGGGATATAACCTCCAGTACCGTCGAGACCCTTGGCAATCCCTCGACCCCGCACTGCGGATATAGAGCCTTCAGGGTGTAAGCACAACAGGGCGACAATGCAACGATAAGTTTGTATCTTCTTAGCGCTGCTACCAGCGCCTTCGCCTCTTTTAAGAAATCGTCTTTGAATCCACCAGCGAACAACGGGTAACCGCAACACCTTCCTGCATCAAGCGATGCACCAATAAACTCGATATTCAGTGCCTTCAGCACAAAAAGCGCGTGTGTTATTGCGTTTTGTGCCTCAAGCAACGCACTGCATCCAGGGAAAAGGCAGGCAGATGCCTCAGGGACGAAATATCTTTTTGGCACAACCTTTTTTAGCGCCTCTTTCAAAGGTTCTGGGTCGGTCTTGAATAAACTTACAGGATAAGGGGCAACGCCATCGCTAACAAGACGCATTCGCATCTCGAGAAGCGCTTCTGGCACATTTATTTTGAACTCGCAAGCCTCGTAGCAGGCAAGGCAACCAGTGCACTGGTAAAAGACTTTTGCGATCTCCTCATTCTTTTCAAGCCGACCTTTCTCGACAAGATACCCACATAGCATCTTTCCGTAAGGCGTGAACAACGAGTTGGACGACGCTTCCGCCACAGGACACCTGTCAGCGCAAAGACTTGGACAAAAGGCGCACTGGTCGAACTTGGTGCTCTTTTTCATAGCTAAGCAAGAACTCTGTCAGGGTCTATCATCTCTTTAAACCTATCTGTCACTGCCTTCAAAGCATCGTATGTAGTTGGACACTTCAAGATTTTGGCTATCTCTTCGGGAAACTCCTGACCTTCCTCTCTCAAAAGCAGTCTAAAGGTTGCGCCGAATGTTGTGATGTCAGTTATGTGAGCCTCTGGGAAACTCTTGTCCTTTGTCTCGGCAAGAACCCGTGCCAAATCCATCACGGTTTTGAGAGGCACAAACCTTTCCAAAGCCTTAAACCTAGTCATGGTCGGAGTGACCCTCTTTTCTGGACGCACATTTTCTACATCCATCGCCAGGGAGTCTGCAAGGGCACGCACATGGGACAAGTGTCTTGTCACCTCCTCTCTCGTCCCGCCAAACTGCATGACAAGCCGAACCTTTCTGTGACTGTCAACCTTAGAAGGCGAGCGGACGACCACCAAAACCCATTCAGGGGTGACATTGCGTGCCAAAAGGGTTCGCACAGACGAAACACAAACCACTGGGTCATCCAAAGCGAACGCTACAGCCTCTCTCACTTGAGGCAGGGGATATACCCTGAAGCAAGCAGCAGTTATAATGCCAAACTTCCCCCCAGAACCAAGGAAGCAGTGCATGATGTCTGGACCAGTAGCCCTGCGAGGTGCCTGGCGAACGACGACCTCCTCTCCATCTGCCAGCATGACCCTAAGACCTATGCAGTTGTCAAGGATGCTTCCGTAGAGCGGGCTTCCCTCCCTTGGCGCAGCATTTGCTAGCACCTCGCCCACAGTCAGAAAAAGCCGTGACCTTGGCACAAAACCAAGGGTGAATCCACGCTCGTAAAGGTAGTTTTCCAGTTGGTGAAGGGTCATACCCGCTTGAACAGTCACAATCCCCGAGACAGGGTCCATTTCAAGCACCTGGTCGAGCCTAGATAAATCCAGATACCAGCAATCCTCCCTGACCTCTTCCTTTGATTTTGGCTTCCTTGCTACTATGGTCTTGGATGTTGCCCTTGCAAGGCTCAATATTTCTTTGATTTCTTCAGGAACCTCTGGCACGATTGTGTTCATTGCGCCAATCTTGTGGTACCAGGATGCAATCGCCTCGAACCCAGACAGACCTCTTTCTGTCTCGCCCTGCGCCCTTACCTGCACGGTCGTAGGATATACCTTGCCAGGATTCATTATCTGGGCCCTGTCTAGCGCACCCTTCAGCGCCCAAAATACCCTTTCCCCACCAACGATTTCTTTCGGCATGAACTTTTGCTTGAGCATCCCTATGCCATGGTGATGGCTAAGGCTTCCCCCTTCTTCAAGGCAAGCCTCGAGCAAAGCACTAACCGCACGGTCGTAGCGTTCCAAAAGCACCTTCTTGTCTTCATGATAACCAGCAATGCTGAAATACACAGCGCACCCTTCCCTGTATGCATGCGAAAAGTGCGCCATCACAGCGACATGCTTTAGTGCCCTGTCCCTCGCTTTTGTATAAACCCTTTCTATGTCACGCCACAGGGCAGAAACCTCGAGCGTCTCGGCAAACGCGCCAAGCATGAAGACCTGTGGCAACTTGAAAGAGATGGAATATCTGTTTCTAAGCCATTTTTCCGCAGGGGCTGTGCCTATGTAACGGCCTTGAGCCCTTTTTATAAGTTCCATTGCGGTTTCGAGTTCCCACTTTGTGCGGTTCGCATCCCCTTCGAAGCCAATGACAAGCAAGGATGACAAGGGCAAGAGCCCCAGTAGCTTTTGGAAAAGCCATGGAAACCTAAGAAAAGCACGATACAAGTCCTCTGTTCGACCTGAATCTGTGCCAAGACCTATTTTTCTGAGCCACTTTTCCGACCCCCCTCTTTCGTGGGCAAGCCCGTTTATCAGGGTATCTATAGGGTCGTAAAGGCGCATCACGGCTGGCTTTAGCCCATACTGCATGATGCTTCGCATCGCCTCAAGTCCGTATCCGAGCTCCATGAATCTGAAAGCAGCCAGCCTCCTTGCAGAAGGGACTGGATTTATCTTGAGTCTGACAGCGGTTATCACGCCAAGCGTGCCCTCTGCGCCCATCATTGCCCTAAGATAGCACGGATGCCCAAGATGAGGCTCGGTTGCGTCGAGATGTACCCTTGTGCCATCGGGTAGCGCGCAATCAATACCGACAACCATGTCTTCTATCTTTCCAAACTTGGTGGAATACTGGCCTGCAGAACGGGTGGAAACCCAACCTCCGACCGTGGAACACATTATGGAAGATGGGAAATGACCAAGTGTGTAGCCCCTTTCGTTTAGAAAAAGTTCGAGGTGCTGACCAAGCATCCCTGCCTGAACATGCACAGTCATTGACATCTCGTCAACTTCAAGGACACGGTTCAGGCGCTTCAAGTCCAGAATGACCCCGCCTTCCACAGGGACAGTCCCGCCGCACACCCCCGAACCCCCTCCGAATGGGATCACAGGAACGCCTGCATGGGCACAGACCTTCAAAACCTGTGCAATCTCTTCTTCGTTGCTTGGCCAAACCACAGCGTCTGGAAGGTTCAGTGGCTCTTGACCTAGAAGACGATAAAGCCCAAGTCTTGGCCATAAGTCACCAGAATAGAATCTAAGGACAACATCTTCATGCGAGCAGTTTTGGCTTCCGACTATTTCAGCTATCTTCTCGATGACGCTGTGCTCGATCATCGGCAAAACAGCAAAGACCTTCAAACAATAGCATATCAAAGAGCGGTTAGAAACATCAAAATGCGGACAAACAGGGAAATACCAATAAAAATCTGAGTTTTGTTTGGGTTTCGGGACCTCACAAAAAAATTTGTGTAAAAAAACAGCGATTATTCGCTTGACGCAATGCGTCAAAACCTGAAAATAAAGGTGGCTCTTTTTTCGAAGGGAGTAAACACATGGAAAGATATCAAATGCTAAACAAAATCGCGTCACCTTTAGATTACGCCATGGCGGTGTTTTTGGATGGGCTAAAAAAGGTCGGGCTTTACGAGCAAGCAAAAGAGAAGGGGTACGAAGCGACCAGGGCGCTGTTGAGGAAGAACTTTGAGTCCGTTTTTGGTGTCGAAGTGGAGGGAGACGAGAATGTGCCCAAGGAAGGGGGGTGTATCATTGCCTGCAATCATCAGTCGTGGCTGGATGTGCAGGTGCTGGTTGCAACATCTCCAAGAAGGTATTATTTCATTGCAAAATCGGATTTCAAAGAATGGCCGATACTGAGCCGTCTAATAGAACTTTCTGACAGCCTTTACATAAGGCGAGGTGGCGACGATGAAGGGCTTAGGCAGATTGCGGAGGCAATAAAGCAGGGAAAGGCAGTTGTTATATTCCCAGAAGGCACGATCCCTGGCGAAGAGGACATACCAAGATGGGATGTTGAACCAGATACCTTGCTTTTGAAGGGCAAGACTGGGGTTGTTCGGCTTCAGTTGATGACTGGGGCACCTATCATTCCATGCGGAATTTCTGGAACTGGGAAGGCGTTCCCGCCCGAGATGTATCCAAGGCTCGAGATATTGCCACCTATTCCTAAGCCCTGCAAGATAACCATTCGGTATGGAGAGCCAATAAAGTTTGAAAAGAAGGGAGCGACAAAGGAAGAACTTGAAAAGATGACAAAAGAGGTGATGCGTGCTATATCTAGACTCGTTGACCACGAAAGGGGTTTTGTGCCGATGAGCCAGGTCGCAAAGAAGAAGACAAAGCCAGAAAAAGTCCCAAGATATGCGTACATAAAAAGGCATGAAGGCGAGGAAAAGGCACCGATTGGCGTTCTTGTCTTGCACGGATTCACATCGGACATCCACTGCGTGGATCTACTTGTAGAGCCTCTTGACAAACTTGGGGTTCCATACAGGTTCCCATGGCTTCGTGGGCACGGCACCCATTACAAGGATATGGTTGGCACAACAGACAGGGACTGGTATGAAGATGCCGAGAATGCGCTTTTAGACCTGCTTCAGGATGCAAAAAAGGTCATTGTTGTTGGGCTATCCATGGGGGGGTTACTGGCTTTGGAGCTGGCTGGTAGATACAGGGAAGAAGTAGCGGGTGTTGTCACTGTGGCTGCTGCGTTAAAGTTCAAAGACCCGCTGGCAGTGTTGACTCCTGTGCTGTCCAAGGTCGTAAAGTTCTGGAATAGCCCGAACGCCTTCAACGACCTTGAACTAAAAAAGAAAGAGAACCGTAACTATCCGAAGTTTGCAACCGATGCATTTGCTTCGCTTTATCGCTATGCCTCGCAGGTGCAGAACCTTCTAAGCTTCGTCAAGGCGGACATCTTGATATTGCATTCGAGGAAGGACCAGATCATCGCACCCAAAAGCGCCCAAATTATCTACGAAAAGGTTTCATCGAAGAACAAAGAGATAAAGTGGTTCGAAAAAAGCGGACACGAGATGCTTTTGGACCTAGAGCGTGAGGATGTGATAAAGGCGGTTGTGGATTTTATAAGCGCTCACATAAGTTAGCGCTGGGGGCAGAAACGGCTTGGGCGCCACCAGAGCTTATTTGCTTCTTTTGCCCTCAACTTCTTACTTTTCTTCTGAAATTTAGACTTGACTTTCGTCATAGAGTTTCGTATCTTGATAACAGGGAGTTACGAAGGTCAATCATGTTTCAAAGACAGACAAAGCTAGAAAGGAAAGGAGCAAGTATTGTTCCAACCATTTGGGCTTACCACACTGCTATTCATTATCTTGCTTCAGGTCGTCGTGACTGCCACCGCGCGCGTATACGCCCAAGCGCTTGAAGCGTCGTCGTCCGACTCGACTGATTCTTCACTGACCTCATTCAACGACAAAGCCCAAGAGAAAAAGAAAACGATGCACGGTCGTCGTGGCCCTTTGCCTGTCGTGCCAGCGTCGGGCACAGAGCCTACCCAGGACCCCCAAGCCTTAGACGAGGCAGCGGAAAAAGCTTCTGAAATCTGCCTAACTTCCGATAACGCGTTCGACGCTCTAGCAAAAAACTTAGAGGAGGAACTTGGCGAGATTCTTGCTTCCTGCAAGGAAGAATCCATGCAGACACTTTCGGGCAACTGGGATTCTTGCACCGATGCCAATAAGGTTGTCTGTGCTTACAACGATGTCTATAGGGTCTTTCACTGGACGATCGCGGTAAGTACCACTAGCCCAATCGTCGTAAAGACCTATGGCTTACAGCCATACAACAACCTTCAGCCTGATACCCTAGTGTATCTGGTGTACCTGCCGAACGGCTATAGCTTCTATCGCCAGGTCCCAGGGAATGTAGTAGCAATTGACGACAACGGTAACACCGAAACCCCATGCGACCCAAGCTACCCCGGCTACCCATATTCGTGCTGGGACTCCAAGATCGTTTACACGCCAACCAGCACGGGTGTTTACATGGTTGTGGTCGCGAGCAAATATCAAGGCAGTCATGGCACAGCGACCATATCCATCGCCTACGATGGTTTGCGACCTACTGTCTTCACTAACCAGTTTTTCGGTGGTTACCACATCGTGGGAAAAGAGGTGCGGGTAAATGACATCCTCCTCGTCGGAAAGAACAGCAACGCCGCGGGTATGCCCGAAGACCCTGAATATCACGATAGCGTGCTTTTTTACTTCACGACGACCGCAGTCACCTGCACCTCGGGGTCTTGCGGGAAGATGCTTCTGGATGATGACGTCCACTTGGGAACGATAATATCTCTGAGCCGATTGGATGTTCCTTCCGGCTACGGGTCAACAAGCTCGCGTGTTCTGGTTGGTGTTTACGATGGTATCCATTCCTCGGGAAATCCATACAAGATGAATGTGAGGTTCATACATATACGCAAGCATATTCAGCGAGGCGGAAACTGGAGTGGCGCGTCACAAATGGACATCGATGGGGATGGCTTGACAAAAGAGGTCGAGGCGATATTGGGTTCATGCGACACTGCGACTGACTCACCTCAAAGCGGCGTAGGTGTAAAGTTTATGAACTGCCAAAACTTTGGAACCTTGGTAAATCAAAGGGTCAACTTGCGCGGGAAAAATCCTCCGTGCCCGATACCCCCCGGCGCCATTCAACAAGATCCAGACTGCTGGAGTCCCGTAGATTCAGACAACGACGGACTTTCTGATGACTGGGAAGTATGGGCAGTGGGTGTGAAGTGTTCAAATGTGCCTACATCTCCTTATTATTCTTGCGATAATTTAGCTCCCATCTCACTCCTCGACCCACCAGGTTGTCCGAGAGGTTATTACTGCACTGCGCTCGCACTTTCTGCTCTAAGCGACCCAGATCCAACGCGTCATGACTTATACTATTTGACGGATTTTTGGTCATGTCAAACCTGTAACCCTCCACACGATCACAGTGTTACATCCGACCAGCAGACAATGCTTTTGTACACTTGGACTTACGACCCTATCACTTGCTTCGACGGAAGCCTGTATTGGCCAAATGACCCGTGCCCTGACCCGAATGACCTGCCTTACAATGTCGCGATGCATCTTTATAACGGCCATGAATTTCAGCTCCCTGACGATAGCGCTGACGACTATGCCCTGCCTTTTGGCGCGCCTGGCACGCTCTCTTACTTTACCCATTCCCTTTCACCCGACAAGAAATATACACGGGTCTTTAGATACGCCCTCGCTACTCACCGCTGGGGAGGTGCCGCCGATGGGCTGACGCGACGCTTGGTTTGGGGTAATACCGGCCGCAATGATATCCTGACCACTTTCTCCCACGAGGCAGGCCATACCTTGTCGCTGGAGGATGTGGAAACGAGTGATGTGAATCTTCCTGGGACATGCCCCGAGGACTATAAGCGCCCACGGAATTGGCAATGCAACAACCGCCCACCCCCAAATCAAAGAGAAAGAGCCATGGGTGGAAATCCAAACTACCCATCGCTCATGAGCTATTTTTACGCGCGCCCTCCCGCGGGAATGCGCCCAAAAGGTGCACCACCTCCGGCCTTCAACACCCCTGATTTTGATCAGTGTTCCCCAGAATTTCTCAGATTCTCGAAGGGGTTGAACCCGGTGCTCAATGAGGCGTTGTTGCGCGAAGTTTACAATCAAAACCTGTGGTGGGTTCCAAAGTTCATAAACGACCTTTTTTGTTATGTTGACCAGAACCACTGGTGGGCTGTGTGGGGTACGCCCAGGATTAACCCTTATCACCCGTTCTGCACTGGTGCCACATGTCTGGTAGACTGGGACGCTCTTCGCACAGGCTGCGCCCAGCCGAACCCTCCGTACCAGTTCGATGTATCGTATGGTCGCTACTGCGCACACATATTTGGCGACCCAGAGTATCAATGTTGCCCCGGAGGCCCGCAAAACTGTCGAGGCCTTGCACAGTGCGCAAGTGACCAACTCAAAGACCACAACGATTGGCTCCAAATGGTCGCGATTGGAAAACAGAGCCTCAGGGGAACATCAGTTCGCGATTTTGCGATCTATCAGGACAGTTACAACGGAGGCGCTTTCGGCAACTATGCTGGCTGGCCCGAGGCTGAGCTCCAAATAACTGGACAGGTTAGTTTCACAAGCGACAAATACCCGCACAATGTCTGTACGAGCAACGGAGAGTGCCCCACAGGTCTTTGTCTTTTCGAAGACCTGTGCTCGAGCAACGCTGACTGTCTAAATGGGCAAGAGTGTCGCAACGGCGTTTGTACATGCTCCTTCCATACCGACTGCTACGGCGCTCATTGCGATGCTTCAACTCACCTGTGTGATGTGTCCTATGGGGTTTGCTCATGCAACTCAGATCAGGATTGCCCCTTTCATCCTGACCTTTCCGCGTGTATCGAGGCGAAGCATCTCTGTACGAGCTGGTATCCGGCCAACGTCGCTTACAAGTCCCCCAAGCAATCCATTTCGTTCACGGGACCCGGCTCTGGCAGCTTCGTGAAACTTCAAGATAGCTACCCGCCTGGACCCATTTCAACGATCGGCGACAATTTTCACGACACCTTCGAAATCAGGATGGATTTCAAGATTGGTCCGCTCGCCCCTGCCCAGACACAGGCGACCCTTGTTCGTTCAAATGCCTTTAGGGTCGAGATTGTCCGCTGCACCGGAGGCTATTGCTTAAGGCTTTATGTTGCAAACGAGCCGAGGCTCGATTTCCCATCTGCTAATGTAGGTGCGCCACTACAATCCTGGCGCTGGTATCGAATGGTGTGGTTTGCGAAAAAAGGTGACAAGCACTTCGTTTCAATCCAGCCCTGGGATTATTTGAGGGGAGGCTATTGGGACGACATCCCGGGGGCTGGGTGTGTGTATAGATCTTATAGTGCAACTGGCTCTGACATGCCTGCGCCTGGCGCTGTTTGGATTGGATTTGATGGTTCTTCGGGACTTTCCAGGTTTTACGGACTGGTTGACAACTTCAACCTCTGGAACTTCCAGAGGGTTGGCATGCCAGAGGGTTGCGTTGAGATAGTGCCGTAAGGCAAAGGAGGTGTAGCATGAAGTACTTCACAAACATCGGTCTCATATTGCTTTGGGTTGCGTGCAATGGTCATGGTTGCAAGGAACAAGCAAAAGGAAGGGCTGACGCAACCTCAAGTGCTGTAGTCCTTGCAGATTCGGGTGAAGCGATAGAAGCGTCAACTTCCTACGATGAGGCCTCAC
>Ga0272449_1004912_pt1 | contig 10669 bp, 9 predicted proteins | sample YNPCB0241_FD_198679 | JGI IMG/M metagenome (GOLD analysis project Ga0272449, IMG submission 198679) | Hot spring sediment microbial communities from Yellowstone National Park, WY, United States - YNP-CB-024-1 | ecosystem: Environmental > Aquatic > Thermal springs > Hot (42-90C) > Sediment...
GATTCGGAAATACTCGACCTGAAACCGAGGATTATAGTTCTACTTGGAAGGGTTGCATTAAAGTACTTCCTTGGATTTGATTCGGTTACCAAGTATGTAAATACGGTAGTTGAAAAGAATATGCCTTACGGTTTGGTTCAGGTTGTTGTTACCTATCACCCTGCGTCAGTTCTAAGAGACATAGGAAAGATGAGAGATTTTGAGCTTACCTTCTCTCGAATAATTCCTAAAGTTTTGGAAAAAGGTTCTGAAAGGGTAGAATTCCATTACAAAGTAGCTGATACCGTTGAAGAGTTTGAAAAGCTTGCAAAAAGAATAATTGAGCACGGTGAATATGTAGCTTTTGACATTGAGACCCCATCAATACAGGTTCCAATAAACCCAACCGAAAGCCCAATATACACTATTTCGCTTGCGGTGAAATATAAAAACGGTGTTGAGGAAGTCTGGGCTATACCCCTTATCAAAGACGACGCTTTGTATGTACCCCTTAAGGAAATAATGGAAAATCCAGAGATAAAGAAGATAGCCCACAACGGAAAGTATGATATAGCCTTCCTCAAAGTACACGGAATAGACATACGAGGGTTCTATTTTGATACCTTAATTGCCCACCACCTCTATGATGAAAATTTGCCTCACAATCTTGGATACCTTGCAACCGAATTCACACCGTTTACGGAGTATAAGTCTGAATTCTGGGAGAGTGGTCTTGAAAAAATGCAAAAACTTAATGAGGATTACAAGAAAGGTGAAATCTCACCAGAAAGCGAGGCGTTCTTAAGAGAACTTTTGGAATACAACGCAAAGGATGCCTATGTAACTTTACTTTCTTTCTACAAGCTTGACAAACTCCTCAACGATTATAAAAAAGCCGTAATGAGAAGTATTCTCATTCCGCTTTCTATGACCCTTATGGATGTTGAGCTTTCAGGATGGAAGATAGATATGAACGTCTTACAGGAACTTGAGGTTGAGTACTCGACAAAGATATCTGAAACCTATAGAAGGATGGTCGAACATCCTTGGGTGAAGAAGTTTGTAGCAAAGGCTGGGGTTCAAGTAAATCTAAACTCGACAAAACAACTTAAGCAAATTCTATTTGACATTGGCGGGCTTCCAATAATAAAGAAAAGCAAGAAAACCCAAGAGCCTTCAACAAGTACCGATGTTTTATTACAGCTTGCAGACAAGTCGGAATTTGTAAGAGATTTGCTTGAGTATAGAAAGTTGAACAAGATTTATACCGCCTTCATCAAATCAATGCCCGAGCATATACTTTCAGATGGTAAAATACACCCGAGGTTTAATATTACTGGAACGGTTACTGGAAGGTTGTCAAGCGATAGTCCAAACATTCAGCAGATACCAAAGGGTTCAACGATAAGAAAGATGTTTGTTAGCAATTTCCCAGATGGATATATACTTGAAGCCGACTATTCCCAGCTTGAACTTAGGGTTGCGGCATCGGTGTCTGGAGATGAAAAACTTATGAAAGCCTTTGAACTTGGTGAAGACTTACACAGAAAGACCGCTTCAGCAATTTTTAACAAACCCCCAGAGGAGGTAACGGATGAGGAGAGAAGAATTGCAAAAGGTATTAACTTTGGAGTTATCTACGGAATTACACCGATAGGTTTGGTTGAAAACCTTGTTCCACTTGGAATTAACATTACAAAATCTGAAGCCGAGCAATACATTAAAGCTTTCTTTTCAACATACAGAGGTGTTTACAATTGGGTAGTACTTGTAAGGAATATTGCGCTAAAGGATAGAGTTGTTCATTCAATTTTTGGAGTTGAAAGGCATCTTGGTGGAACAACGGAAGAAGATTTGAGACAGGCAACTAACTTTGTTATTCAATCCTCAGCAGCGTATTTCACTTTTATAGCTCTAAATGAAATAAGAAAGAAGATAAAAGCTCTTGGGCTTAATTCAAGAATACTGGCTACTATTCACGACTCGATAGTTATTGATGTACCTGAAAGTGAAGTTGAGATAATGAAACAAATTGTAAGGGAAGCAATGGTTGACAAGGTGTCAATGGTTGTTGATGCAATTCTTAAAACCATTGATTTTCCAGAGATACCTGGAAAGAAACTTTGTGTTCTTGATGTTGATATTAAACAAGGTAAGAGCTGGTACATTGAGGAAGAGGAAGAACCAATTGAAAACGTTATTGAGGGTGAAAGTGTTGAAAGTGTGCAGGAAAAACAAGAGGCTTGACAATTCACCAAGAGTATATTATTCATTAACTATAACAAAAGTAGGCTGAAAGGCCTACAAAGGAGGTAAAGATGTACCAAAACTATGATGACCTGATAAGAAGGTACCAAGAGGCCATAGACAGGGAACTCTCGAAACCTCAATCGAGAGTTCCAGGTGTGAAGTTCCTCTATCCTCACAACCCTGGAACATACATTGTGAGAATCCTGCCAAACAAAGACTATCTTAACAACCCGATTTTCTTCGTAAGAGCTTATTACCACGTACAAGTTGACCCATCAGGTGAAAAGATTGCACAGGTAATTTGCCGCAGACAAACATTTAATGAGGATTGTGCTATTTGTGATGTGCTTGACACCTTGACCAGGGAAGTTCCAGACCACCCAATAACCCAGACTATCAAAACGATAACAAGAAGAAGAGTACTGACATACTTTAATGCAATCTTCAAAGGATTCATAAGGGAAGGAAGCACAACTGCACAAAGTGTAATTAGAGAAGACGATGGTGGTGAAATAAATGCAGGTGAGATTGTTATTCTTACTCTTCCAATAACTGTTGCTGAATCACTTCTGAGGGAAGTAAGAGTTGACCCCGTTGGAACAATCTTCCCTGAAACTGGAAGAGATTACAAAGTAAACAATATGAAGATTTCAGGCAGGACAACCTATAGCGGTAGCTTTGATTATAGAGTTTCTCCAGTTCAGAACTGGGAAGAGATTAAGGAGCAGATGTACGACCTTGATGCGATTCTGAAGAGAAAGCTGATTGGAAAAGAAGATGCGTTCAGGACGTTCTATGGTGGATTAATGATGAACAAGGAGGTTGCCAATGCAGTAAAGAAAGTTGCTCTACACGGGAATATAGTTGGTTCTGAGGTATTCGAACAGCTTCCTTCTGCCGAACCTCAAGTAGAACCAAAGCCGTACCTTCCAGGTTTTGAACCAAAATCAGATGTTCAGGTTATTCAGCCTGAACCTGTAAGATACCAACCCACTACTCCAAAGAATGAGGAAATTATAACTCCTCCACCGCCACCACCACAAAGACCTTGGACTCCCACAGAACAAAAGTCTACAAAGAAGCTTGACCTTGGTGAAATCTTGAGGCAGCTTGAGGAGGAGTAATCCTATGCTTAACATAACTTTCTACAAGAACGAAGACGGATCGATGACTTTCGTTACAAAAGATGGGCTTGGAAGGGAGAAGGCTTTGACCTTCTCCCTTCAACAGGCCCTTACAGCACCAATACCATCCCTTATTACCCTTGAAGCCGAGTTTTCATACTTACTTTCCCTTGTTGAAAGGGAAGTATCAAGTATTGAGGTTGCTCTAAAACGCAAAAAGATTGAAGTGATTGAGGACTTAATGAGAAGAAACACTAAGTTGAGTATGACTGCTGCGAAAGATATGGTTTATTCAGATGATGTGTTTTACTCTTTGAATGAGACATACAACGAGTACGTCTTCTACTCTATGGTTTTGAGAAACATTATCAGGTCAATTGAACAGATAATTGAGTACAACTACAAAACAAGCTATTATGACCACAACGCTTCAAGACTTTCTTATACTGAACCAAGCCCAAGAAGGGATGAAATTTTAAAACTTTTAAACGGTCAAGATGAGGAATAGGAGGTAAAGTATGGTTGAGAAAAAAGAAAAACAGGCAAAAAGTGTAGTTGATTTATTAATGGAAGAACTGTCTAAAGAGACAGCACCAATCACTGAACCTGATTCTATTGAGGTCGGGGTTCCGATTGTAAACTGGATAATTCCGAGAATACCTTTAGCAAGAATTACTACGGTTTATGGTCCTGAAAGTTCTGGAAAGACAACCTTCTGCTTACATATGGCTGCGGCGGTTCAAAATAAAGGTGGAAGGGTTTTCTGGGTGGATGCTGAAAATTCCTTCAGTCCTGAATATGCGAAGTCAATCGGTGTTGATTTAAGCCCTGACAAGATACTTGTTATGAAAGGTGATATTAGTTTGGAGAAGGTATTTGAAAATATTGAGAAAATTTTGAAAGCGTATGCTTCAGGTGAAGAAGAAAATCCAGCCCTTATTGTTTGGGATTCCGTTGCAGCAACTTCATCAGAAGCCGAACAGGAAGCCTCATTACAGGATAAACTCGTAGCTTCCAACGCCCGAGTTATGTCTCAAGGTCTCAGGAAAATCAGTCCATATCTGACTAAAGAACCAAAGGTTGGGCTTATCATTGTTACTCAGGTAAGGTCAACAATGAATATTTCTTGGGGTTCGATTGACTATGATATGTATGGCGGAAGAGCTTTGAAGCATTTCCAATCCCTTGCAATCGAGTTTAGGCGCAGAAAGGTGTTAACTGAAGAGAATGGTGTAATGAGTGAAATAATTGTTCAGAAATCTAAACTAAATGATATTGTGTTCCAGTCAAGGGTTAAGGTTGTTATAAGACATGGCGTTGGAATTGAAGTTGGAAAAACGTTGCTTGATATTGCAAAAGAGCTCAAAATAGTTGAACAGGTTGGTGGGTATTACAAGTTTTCAAACCTTGTTCCTGAAAATCTTCGTACCGTTGGTGATAAAAAGAACTTTAGAAGTGATGAACTGGTTGAAATTTTGAAATCTGAACCTTATCTAGAGGTGATAAAGAACAGGTTCAGAGAAGTGAGCTTGTAAAATGGGAGGGTTACAATGTCGGCAACCATTCAGATATACAATGAAGATTACGCTCTTCGTGAAGGAAATGTGGTATACTGCTATGACTTAATTGATGTAGAAACGGAAGTTCTTATTACCTTTTGGAGACTTACCTCAATGGCAATTGGAAAAAGGAAATCGCTTCCAGTTCTTGTTCCAGTTGTATTTGTAGATAAAAAGGATAAGGATTTGTATATGCTGGTAAAAAAGCTTGGTCAAGTTCCACCTTCTACCTATCTTTTTATGGTATCAAGTAAAGAGTACAATCCTGAACAGCAATATAGATCATTTACAGGCTTACTCGGAAAAAGTTCTCTTGTATCAATGGCTTCACTTATAGGTAAAAGAATTGACTTCTCGAACGTATCGGTGATTGAAAGGGAAGAAGATATTAAAGGCACAATTAACTTTCTGAACAACTATGGTAAGAAGTATCTCAATATACTTGAAGAGCTTTCCAAGGAACACATCATTTCTATACCAAAGAAGAGATTTGGATTTGTTTTCGTTGATGAAGATTTAGAAAGGAAGAAAGTGAATTCGCTTGCAGAGGAAATTTTCCATAAACTGAATGGATAATGAGACAGGCATTTTCCATAGATGAATATGAAATCGCTCGGCAAATTCTCGCAAAGGATCCACAACTTAAGGAATTATTGGAACTTGCCTTTTCCTCAAAAGACAAATACTATTCAAAACTCTTCAGGTATTACATTATCAAGATGGCATTCGGGGCTGGCGTAAGTATGTTCATAGGCTACCTGATTTCGTTTTTATCGGATTCGGGGCTTTTAGATTTGAATTTTAAGGGTGAAGAAGTTGAGAAGTTTGTAGCAACAATCTATCATTTGATTGAGCATCCTAAAGCATTGAAAAAAGTTAAAGATAAAAAATTTGTAAGTTATATAGACACCTTCTGCAGAATGTCTGAATGGTTTGTTGACAAATTTTCGAGGTTTCCAAATGTGCAGAAGGCTTTCAAGGGGTTTAGCCCTGAAGCAATTGAGGTTATTCTACTTGAATACTTTGACTTACTTGAATCACTAATAAATAAAAACTAAAAAGGGGGAACGATGAAAGTATTAATTATTGGAGATACCCATTTTCACAATTGGTCGATACCACAACTTAACTGGTATCAAGAGGATTTTTTAAACAAGATTTTACCAGATGTAGTAAAAGCAAACAAGCCAGATGTTATAGTGTTTCTTGGAGATGTCTTTGAGTCAAAGAGTTATGTTGATAAAAAAGTATTGAATTTGGTATTTTCTTCTTTTGAATTACTTTCAAGGCTTGTTCCAAGAATATATGTTGTTGTTGGAAACCATGATTATTATTCATTGTCTGAGGGACCTGCAATAGACTTCTTGAAGGCTTTCGGGAATATTACCATTGTGGACAAGCCGTTTATCACAAACAATTCAGTACCGATTGGATTTATACCTTGGGTACCTACAATTAATAAGGAAGATGTTGAAAGCATAGTTTCAAAGTCAGAGGTTGTATTTTCTCATGTCGATATAAAGAACTTACCGTATAATCCAAACATAAAATCAGTATTTCCAAAAGGTGGATTAGACCTTTCAGTATTCTCTGGAAAACTCTTATTCAACGGTCATTACCACGTTCCTCAAAATAACGGAAATGTAATTATGGTTGGTTCGATTGCTCAAATGGATGTAAGTGAAATTGGATACAAGAAAAGACTTATTCTTTTCAATACAAGAACCAAAGAGATAAAGGAAATACCCTTGCCCCACCCTTCATACGTTCTCGTTGAGGACCCATTATCTTACAATAAAATGGTTGAGGAAAATAACCCGCATGTGATTCCTTATCTAAATGTTGCAAAGAAAGATAGTGTTGCGTATGAGAGAGTTGAACTTGAAGGTGGTAATGAAGCACTACTACTTGACAAAAGCAAAGAGGAAGATATTCTAACCATTGCCCTTGAATCTCTTAAGAGCATTTATTCTCAGTTAAGTGAGGACCGTAAAAAATTAGTACCCTATTCAGAGTTAGAGGAGATGGTTGTAACTTCCTACTTTGAAAGGAAGGAACAATGAGAATACAAAATGTTGTAATTGAAAACTTTGCTACTCTGGAAAACATAAGAGTGAATTTTGGTGAAATAATGGATGAAGGAAACCGAGTGGTATTGGTTGAGGCTATAAACGAAAAGACTGGAGAAAGTAATGGAGTTGGTAAATCGGCTTTCTTTGAGGCTATCTTCTGGTGTTTAACTGGAAAAACTTTGAGGGGAACGGTTCCACCTAACCCTTCAGTTTTAGTGGAAGTAAAGAAAGGTAAGTCGAATTATGTAATAAAGCGAACAAAGAGTGACATATTTTTAATGATTGATGGAGTTGACTATAAAGACCTTAAGTCAAACGTTCAAAAGAAAATTGATGAGATTATTGGAACCTCTTATTTGGCGTATCAAATGCTGACTTATTTCTCTACGGATACAATATACAAGTGGTTTATTTCTTTCAATGATACTGAAAGGAAAGATTTCTTTACCGAGGTTATCGGGCTTGACTTTTTAGACAGAGTTCTTGAGAAAGTGAAGGAAATGCTTAAGTCTACTGAACTTAAAATGTCTGAAGTTCAAGCGAACATAAGGGAAAACGAAAACCTCCTTCTCAATATTACCAAGAATATTTTACCAAAGCTCCAAGAAAAGCAGAAAATAGAACAGGAAATTCTTAACTACCTTGCTTCTGCAGGTCTTGAAGCGGATATAAACAAGCTCGAGTTTTACAAATCAAAGATTGAAAGTGGAAGGCTAAAATGGAAAGAAAGGTATCTTGAAAAGGAAAGTGAAATACGAAATCTTGAGAATGAGAAAAGGAAAAACCTATCTATGGTTTCGTCAGTATCTTCGCTTGTTATATGTCCTACCTGTTTCCAGCAGGTCCCTCAGGAACATAAAGATAGAGTAAAAAGAGAAGTTGAGGAAAAGGTAAAGGAAATAGATGAAAAGATTAACAGTTTGAAGACCGAACTTGAAGAGATAAGAGAAAACTATAACCAGCTTGAAAACTTCTACAGAGATCTATCAAATATGGTTGTAAAGTATTCATCTGTGAAAGGGGTTTCCGACCAAACCTATATGGTTGAAAGTATTCAGAAAAGGATTGATGAGCTTAAGAAAAAGACCGAAGAGTTGACAGTTCAGATGGAACGCTACAAGATCATGTCTGACATATTTTCACCAAGGGGAGTGAAGGCTGGAGTGATAGATCGCATACTGGAAAAGATAAGTGAAATGATGTACAGGTATTCTATGGTTCTAAACCTTCCCGTTTCAATGGAAATACAAAAAGGGAAGATTGGTTATACCCTTGATTATAAGTCTCTCTCTTCGGGTCAAAAGAGGAGGCTTGAACTTGCATTTTTGTTCGCATTGCGAACCGTATTACCCGCACCTTTTGATTACATAGTTATTGATGAGATTTTTGACCATCTTGATTCAACTGGAATAACGATGGCTAATGAGATAATCAAAGATTTTCTGAGAGGGTTTGACATTTTAGTATTCGTGGTTTCACATAGAAGGGATATTCCAGTAAATTATGACAAGAAATTCACATTCAGAATGGACAATGCTGGTAAGGTATCTTTAGAAGTGAGTAATGTATGAGAGTACTTGGAATAGACCTTGGGGTCAATAATACTGGATTTGTTTTAGTTGATATAAATGGAAATATGAAAGTTGTTTATTCTGAAGTCTATTCGCCGAAAAGTGACGTTCCTGAGAACTTGTTCAAGGAAGCTAAAAAGAAAGGTAGAAGAGGGGAATTAAAGCTCCTCGATTACAGGATTGAATATGAATACCTTACATCACTGTTTGAAAAGACTAAAAGTCTTATTAGAAAATTTAAACCTGATGCAGTAGTTGTTGAAAAACCTGATGTCAGACCGATTTTTCCAAGAAGAACCCAGGTTGTACTTTTTATGCTTTATTCAACAGTCTTATTAGCAACATCCCGCAGTAAAGTTGATTTCGCTTCTTATACAAAGTCTACGGTAAATAAAATTATCGGAATAAAGTCTTCCAAGTCTTATAAGGAAAGGAAGAAAGAAATAATTGAAAGGTATAAGAATGTTGAATTCGACGTAAAAAAAGGAAAGTTAGACCACGTAGCAGATGCCCTTGCAGTTATTGAGGCATATACAAAATCAAAGAATTAAGCAGAGGAGGAAACATGGAGATAGAGAAAGACGCCAGCTACCTGGCGAAAATCTACGTGAATGTTGTCAGAAACAAAGGAATAAAGTCGAAAATCACTGGAAAGAGAGCTGTCAGTCTTATCAAAAAACTTATTAATGAAAAAGATAGAGACCCTGATGATTTAGAAGCAATCTTTCTTTCCCTTCAACCTGGAGAAACCTTTGAATTACCTCTTCTGTTCAATGATGACTATTATAATCAGAAACTTGAAAGGGCTAAGTCAAAAATAATTCCGAGGGGTCTCGCTGGAACGGAACCAACCGACTACCAATCTCAACTGAAATACTTTGTAGACAATATCCTTAAGATAAACTATAACAGGATAATGAATTATGAAAAGACCTACTTTGATGTTGTCATATCTGCAAGTAAGGTGTTCTTTGATGAGTTATATATAAAGCTTTGGCTCTTTGTTGACATTCCAGTAAATTTAATTTTCAGGTGCAAGATAGCTAATTCAAAGGACCACATTTCTCCTGAACTTGAAAAAGAGCTAAAAGCTTGGAACAAGAAGACTTCCTATAAAAGAAAGGTTCTTTCGGCTTACATTCAGCTTGTGAAGACCGATAAATGGCTGAAAGAACTGGTTTGTAGAGAACTAAACAATATTGAAGAGATGGTGAAAGAGATGTATGATGGGGATGACTTCAAAAAAGAGAAGTATTTGAAGGAAATTGAAGAACAAAGGAGGCTAATATGCTAAATTACTTAATTCTTAAGGCTTTTCTCAAGGCTTACTTTGATAGAGGCGGTTCACCTGAAGCTTTAAGGCTTCTATCAAGTTTAGAGAAAGTTAAAGATGATTCGGCAATCTGTGCAGTATTGTACCAGTTGTATAAGGAAGGCAAATCAGTTTCTTACGAAGTATTTTATAAGGAACTTCAGCTTTACCTCAAAAAGAACAGAAAAAGGTTAACTGAAGCGGAAGAACTATTACTTATGGAGGTTCAGAAGGCTGGAAGCGTTGTTTACCTTGAACTTGGACTTTCAGATATCTCTTATGCTCTTGAAAAGTTAGAGGAGTATTTAAAGTTAAAAAGTTTTAAAGCGTTAATGGACAGAGTTGACCTTGTGGTAAAGAGTGGAGAAATTTCAGACAAGGAATTACTGACCCATCTTGCTTCAGAGTTAAAGAAGACTTATGAAGAGATAATCGGGGTTGACATCTATCTTGGAAAGACAAAGTATATATCTTATACGGAAGATGTTTCCATAAGACCCTACTATGCACCGTCTGGAAAGAATGAAAAAGTTAAAACTGGACTTACGTTTATTGACAATGAATTAACGAATGGTGGGCTTGAAAGGGGTTGGTTTGTAGTGTTTGCTGCTGGAACGGGAATTGGAAAAACTACTTTGATGACTAATATTGCTGCTGAATCCTTTAGGCTTGGACACAGGGTACTATACATATCTCTTGAAATGACCGAGAAAGAAATAGCAAGAAGGATTGATTCAATACTTACTGGAATACCGCTTAACTCCTTAATGCAACTTGGAGACCAGCAAAACTATCAAGTTGT
>Ga0272449_1004913_pt1 | contig 10665 bp, 6 predicted proteins | sample YNPCB0241_FD_198679 | JGI IMG/M metagenome (GOLD analysis project Ga0272449, IMG submission 198679) | Hot spring sediment microbial communities from Yellowstone National Park, WY, United States - YNP-CB-024-1 | ecosystem: Environmental > Aquatic > Thermal springs > Hot (42-90C) > Sediment...
GATAAGGCCCAGGCCGCTAGGGAGGGTTGGAGGCTGAGCGAGAGGAGCATCCTCTGGTACTCGGTGACGGGCGGAGGCCCCGGAGTAATCTCGGCGGCCCTTATCTATAGGCACAAGACGCTCCACAAGGCTCTCCTCGCACAGGCCGCTCTAGCGACTGTCCTAGTCTACTCCGTGGCTATTGCTGGCTTCTCGGCCCCTTAAATGGGCCGTCTCCTCAAGCTCTATCGAGGGGCCAGCAGGATTATTTATTTCCCTATTACACCTGCGCTCTCCAATAGCTCGATTGATTTTAGTAGTGTTCGCCCAACCCTCTCGGCTTTTCTACAACTATCTTTCAATTCATCGATGTAGGTGAAGGTAATCTTACCTTCATCTTCTCGCTCTATTCGTTTTTCTAAGCTTTTTTCAGCTTCTCTTCAATGCTGGGCTTCGGCCCTTTGCTAAAGTCTATTGTCCAGAGAGTTTTTATACGGATCGACTTGATAGTCTTTTCAATACTTTTTCTCGCGTCAGCATAATCCTTTCTCAACACATCTATTGTCCCCTCTATCTTTCTTACATCATCCTGCTCGACCGCTCGCTTTATCCTGCAACAATATAGATTAATTATTTCACCCTCCCTCTCCTCTGCTAGGGCGTATACATCCTTCGCCCCTATGATCTCGTACCGTGATTTACTCAAAATGCCTCCCTGCACCTCCCTTAACCATAGCCTGCCTAAAGCCTCACGAAGGAAGCCTACCTTACCACCACCTATCTTCTCAAAAATAGGTGGAGATGTCATTAAAGCACCCCCCTAGGGTTCGTGAGTTAAACCCGTCCCTACAATCATCTGACTCATACTAGCTGAGTCCCAAAACAGTATCTACGCACTCACTACACCACCCCCCTCTCAATATTGGTCAAGCTTTCTTGGAATACCGCTGTTATACTGGCACTTTTAGAATTGTTTTGAGAAGATTTCTTCTATTTCGTATCTCGTTACGTTGTAGAAGAGGATTCCTGTTCGTCTCTACTATCCAATATTTGTTTAACCAATCTATATAATAATCTATTGTATTTTCTACTCGGGTTGGTTCAAAACACTTTAATCTAAAATCTTCTTTATTCTGAATTTTCACCGCAAGATAGAAAATAGGTAGTTTAAAACCACTAATCAATTCACTAGCCGTAGTGGCATAATTTTCGATAACATTCTCTTCAATTCCAGCAGCAAAGACATGCCAAAGACTCAATCCATCAAAACCGAAGATCGAGAAAGCTAAAACTTGCTGTAACCCAACGTAAAAATTTTTCTTATTCAAATCCTTACTTGAAAAGTACTCGATTTCTATAGATCCTATTAATGCTTTGTCTATTATTTGCATTGGATCCTCGAATATAAGTATTATGTCAACCTCTGTGCTGGGTGGTAATGGCCCCTTCCACCACTCTGACCAAATATCTTTAAACTCTTTTGTGGAAAGATTCTTGTTTTTATATACATTTCTTAACCATCCATGCTTGCCCCACTTCTTCTCTTCAAGGATTAACTCATACAATTTATTGATGAGCCTAGGTTCTGTTAGATTTGCAACACTATATTTTGAACTATCCGTATTTCTCATCAATTATTTTTGCCCCGATTTGACGTAAAGTTTCTCTTACTTTTAGATCAAGGGTATCTTTACTTATTCCCCTTTCTGAGGATGCTTCGATTTTCATTCTCAACAAGATCCTTGCGCCTTCACGATTTAATGGCATAAATACTCCACGTATCAAATCAGAAAGCTTATCCCACGGAACCTCAGCCTCGATTGTTATGTTTTGTAAAGCTTCCCTACTAACTTGCGGCGACACCGTTACTCCCTCTTGTTCTGTTAGAGCTGTCTCCTTTTCAATCTTTATTCCTTTCATTTCTTCTTTCATTTTAGCCGCTACTTCCTTTCTTACTAGAATTACGTCCTCACCCAATTCTTGAGGTGAGACGCTTTCTTCGTAGTAGACTTTATCACCAATTAAAATACCAACGACTCCATCTTCAACACCTTTGACAACCGTATTCTTGAGTACACTTTCATTTTCCAATAGCGGAAGTTCATAATATTTTAAGAAGGCTTCCCATATCTCGACCAAGTTTTTACGTTCATCTCCCTCCGAAAACGTCATCTCTATTAAGGCCTTAGGTGATAGCTTATCTAATAAAACTTCCTGATCCTTGAGATAGTGTTTTACCCTCATGGATAAACTTGGCCTTTCACCAATAGCGGGTATCCCTAAGTCAAAATTTTTTAGTCCTTCTTTTGAGCCTTTAACGAGATGCCTATAAGCTGAAATTACCTTAAACCATGCCTCTGAATCCTTATCATTAAACCACTGAATTGCTCTATCTCTATCGGATTCCGTTAGAGTTTTCAGGATCTCTTTATCGGAGGTTATCATTTTTAAGCCAAGAAATCTGTGTATGACCTCTTTTAATCCATTATATTCATTACGGTCTGCGACCAGAAATATAAGTGTATTCTTGTAAGTTCTGTAACCAGTCGAGTAATTTGTGAGTACGTCTTGGACAAATTTATCTGTATCTGGATTACCCCACATTAACTCCAATGGTAAAATAACCAACTTTAGCTTTTTGTTATCTGGAATATCGGCGTTGGATGTGGGCCAAATATAAACATCAAAATCTCTTCCAGCGATTTTTTCTAATCTTCTTTTGATCTCGTCTCTAATCTCATCTTCCTTTATCACCTCTTCCTTATCTAAAATTATCCGGTTTAGTCCCACTTGACTGCTGAAATAGTAAAGGCCCTTTTCAAAATGTAGATAAAGTGGGCCATCTATATCCTCAAGTTTCTTGAGAGCGTCCCCAATAATGGCTGGAGGTATTCCTTCCCTTAAAAATGCTACCCTAAGTCGTTGGATGCTGACACCTCTGCGCTCAGTAGCAGGGAAAGAATAAAAGAAGATTGCCGTCGCCAGACCAGTTGCTACCTTAAACCTTGCATATTCGCTACCCGCTTGTCTATCGATCTTAACGGTCCTCGCATTATCACCAACAATATCTGAAGCCAGCACAGATTCAAAAACCTCACCTACATGCTCTATAAACATTCTTCTTATGCGGGAATTAGAAAGGTTGATGTTCGCTGGTTGTATTAGCGGTGATGGGTCTTGTCGAGTAAAAATATCGTAAACGATTTCTGCCAAAAGTTGAAGCACATGTCTGGTCCTTTGAAAAGTCGGTATTGCTCCCCACCTCTCAAAGAGAACATCAATGGTTTCAGGATGGAATGGGTAAGCCTTCTTAATCTTCTCCCTATACTGGATTTCGCGAAATTCGGACGGAACATCCTCCCCAAGCCTTTGGTAAAGATCAAAATACTCGGATGCCACCATTTCATGATCCATTATATCTCCTAAATTTTCGAACAAACGCCTCCTTATTATCTCATAAATTTCCTCCCCTTCAACAGGGGCATATATTATTTGCATTCTTCCAAAAATTCTTTGAAGCTGATTTAGAATTTTCTCACCTCTTTCTCCATATGGCGCGCTAGAAGGTAGTGTACAGACAAGTACACATTGAGTTAAGGTTTTAGAAACAGCCTCGGTTAACTCTTGAGAGAAAGCAAAAACTTGATCTTCAAACTCCTTTGCCTTTACAATATACTCTGTCAGCTCATCAATCAAAAGTAAAACTGGCCTGTTATCATTAAGGATCTTTTCAATAATCTCCCTTCCGGGAGTTATTCTTTTTTCATCGTGTTCTTTAACTAGATCATAAGCACCCAATTGTTCAGCGATTTCTCCCCAAGGAGTTTTACCTTTTAAGGGATCTGGTACTGTACCTACAAAAACGGCAACCTTAACTTTTGGTACGTTTTTCAAGCCAACCTTACTTAAAATCTTCTCTACTTCAGGGACGTGTTTAACTCTTTCACTATGCTTGAAAAGATGATATAGAGAAATTAGCGCGTGTGTTTTTCCACCACCAAACGGCGTTTGTATTTGAATAACCTTTCCTTTCGCGCCTTCCTTAGATAGCGCGACAAGAACATCTCTTATTATATTTTCAAGACCTTTCGTAAGATGCGTCCTCTTAAAGAAAGTCTCCGGATCAATGTATTCTACTGAAGCTTCACCTTTTATAATGCTTCTCAAATCAGCTGCAAAGTCACCTATCCTTCCTTCTCGAATATCCCTATGTGGGACAGCAACTTGCCACCAAGGCTTCAAGACTCACCACCTATAAAATCCAGCAACGTTTTTCTTTCACGTGCTTCCCTAATATACTCTTCCTTTCCATACAGAAATCCTTGAATTAACTGTTTTTCTTTATCGCCTTCAGGCAGGATTTCCGATAAAGCTTGGGCTGTTTGCCAGAATGTCTCATTCCGTGCATAGCCAGTTTCATTCAGAATCTCTTTTATCTTCTCCCTTTCTCCCCTCTCCCACAAAATTAAAACATAATGTAGAACATCGATCATAGATGTAAACTTTGTTTTCTTAAGGAATGCTTGATCTTGAGCCCTCTCTTTTGGATTTAAGACTTTGACAAATTCTTTTTCTTTCTTCACTAACCCTCCTTTATCCCATAAATCTGTCAACTCTACTCCTAATGATCTTGAAAGCTTTATCGCGTCATCAAAATGAACTTTAGCATTTCCAAAAGTCCATCTCCATAGAAGGTAAAATCTTGTTAGGGCATCAACTCCTTCAAAATCCGCTCTCTTCAGTACTCTTTCTAGAGCGAATTCACTAACAACTTTTCTAACATATTCTAGAAGTTCTTTAACAGATACCTCCTCACCAGATAACTTCTCCACTCTCGCATACTGTCCGAAAACTTCAACAGCAGGACCAATAGCACTAACAAAAAAGTCTGCACCTCTTATACCTTGCTCCCAGAATTGTTCAAGCTTCTCCTTAATTCTTTGTTCAATCATCTCTTTTATCTCATTAAAGTACACTATTTTCTCCTTAGTTCGCTTTCTGCAGACCATGTAAACTGAGGAAGCTAATACCGCACTTTCTTTAGCCCTCATCCTTTTTGTTCTTTCTGTATGAATTGGCCATGAAGCTGTTAGCACCAAACCAGAGTTTAAAAGGCTATTAATAATGGTTTCCCACGCGTCAGTAGACTTATACGCAAAGACTATAACCGCTATACCATCAGGTTTTAGAACTCTATTAATTTCTTTAAACGATTGGCTAATCATATCTTCAAAGAATCTTTTTGCTTTATCAATACTTTTATCATGCCTAACAGTATGCATAATAATTTCTTGAGATTTAGGAGTTAGCGGAGTTGAAAATAGTTCTGGATATAAATCCCCAATTGTTCGTTTAATCCAAACGTAGAAAAAGTCAGAGAGGTCCGAATATGGAACATTATCGTAGTATGGTGGATCGGTGATTACAGCATCGAAAAATCCATCTTGCCAAGGAAGACGAGTGGCCGTTCCTTGTACTATAGACTCTACCTTAGGTAAACCAAAACATGCATTAATTGAATTAGAAGTCCATTTAAGTAAACTTTCCCAACTTCCTAGTGCCCCACTGAATGGATTAATTTCGAAGTAGTCCCAAACCATTCCTAGAGCATTTCTTACGAAAGTACCAATGGTGCACTCCCTATTACTTGCCCACATAGAAAGTGTTGAGTTAAAATTAGCAAGCTTAGATACAACGAAGGCTAAATAAGTAACTAAAGCTTTTGCATATTCTTCTTCGTAACCCTCTTCAACCATTTTTTTGTATGCTAACCTAACCTTATCTATGAATGTAATTAAAGCTAGTTTCTGTCTGCTGTTAAAAAGATCCCCCCAGTTATTTAGTCCATACTTATGAAGTGAAAATGCACGTTCAGCTCCTGGACCTTCACCCGAAGGAGTCGGTTCATCTGGTATAGGGTTAAAATTCCATTCGCATTTTTTTAATTTTTCTTCAAGATATTGTTCTGCAAGATTGAAAATCTCGAGGTCAGTTTGATTTGCGACTCGATAAATTTTGCCTTTACTTCTTGGGTTTTGGAGAACTACACAGATAAGTTTTTGCCCCGCATTTTGATTTAAAAATTCTTTTCTAAGGGTGTCACCATTCATTCCCGAGCCGCAGACTGGACATTGAACAGTCGCCCTCTTAATTGTTCCTTCTTCAGGATTAAAAGAAGCTACTTCCTCTCCCTTAATTATTTTAAAGTCTATCATTCCACTCTTTTTATCAATAATGAATTTTAATGCGACCTTATTTCTCTTCTTCGCTAACCATAACTGATTCATCAGTGGAATTTCTGCTTTACATGAGGGGTTCTGACATCTAACAGTCCTAGCCCAAATATAACCTATTGGAATATTTCCGTCGGGATCTACAGGATAAAATTTACCGATCTCTTTCTTGGCTTCTTTGTAAACCCAATTCCCCCATTTTTGGATATGATATATAAGTCTAGGCATTTCTTTTAATCTAACTTCACCATCCAGTGTTTTCTGAGCAGTTCCCCTAATTTTTATTTTAAGATTTCCATACTTTTGTGGGTATTCTAAAACAGCCTTAAGAATTAAAACTGCGACAGGATTGTACTCTAAAGCGTAAGTTTCACACCCGAGTCTCAAAGCTTCTAATGGGATAGAACCACCACCTGCGAAACAATCTAAAACCTTCGGAGTTTTACCATTAAAGAATTCTAAAATAACCTTCTGTGCTCTTTCAATAATCTCTTTGTCAAATGTATTTTCCCATTTTGAAAGTTTCAAAATGAAATCAAGTTTCTCTTTTAATTTGTCCGGATCATTAGATGCAGGTATTAGTGAAGCGAAAATGCTTGCTCTTGACGCGACTAAAGGTCGCCTAGCCCACCAAGTATGAAGAGTAGAAATATGTTTATAGTATATTTTTTTCTCTCGTTCCGATTCTTCACTTACTCCTTTCAGTGGAAAATCAACTTCAATAAGCCTTTTATCACTTTCAAATCTCCTCATATCTTTTCACCTATTAACTCCTTTCTTGCAACATTCTTCCAGTCATCCTTATCAACTATATAACGAACAATCTCTACCTCTTCACTTGGCTTAAGCTTAGACACAGGATTTTGGATAGTGTAAAGTTCTGGTTTAGTCGCTACGTTAGCAACAACATAGAGCCAATACTCATCTTTCAACCTATTAGCCATCAACCATTCATTCGGTGTTAAAGCTATTTTACCTTCTTTTGCTCTTGCTTTAACCTCAATGTACCTATAGCTTCCATCCGAAGCTCTAGACCTTATATCAAATCCAAGGTTTTGAGGCGAAACATCCTCTGGATTCCTTCCCTGAGAAAGCTCAAAGCTCATCGCTATTTGCATCCCTATCTTTTCAACCTCTAAATCTTCCTTTAACTCATCTTCCACTGGTGCTTTAGGAATTACTCTTACCACCCCTAGGATTTTTGGAGGTGAAAGCAGAAGATTCGTTTCAGCTGTTATTCTCTTTTCAAGTTCAGCTTTCTTTCTCTCAAAATCCTCTTTCTTCCTCCTTTCTGCTTGCATAACAGCCTCTGGGATTTCTATTCCCTTAGCTCTCTTTGTTTCATATTCAATTAGCTTCTCTTCAGAACGTAATATAAGTTCTTGAAGCGACCTTAAACCATACTTTCTCTTTATCTCAGCATCATGTTCCCTCTGCCTTTTTATTTCATCAAGATATTTTGTTAGCACATTTTCCACGGAAAAGGCTATTATGATGTCCTCATTTTGTTTAGGAAGATTTACGATTTCAAGTGAAGAAGGATTAACTGGCTTTAAATCCCAAAGTATTGATGGTGACACTTGTTTAATGTTGTTGGTTTGAATATCTTGGTACAATGCGAATATTCTTCTCCCTGCAGTTTGCCCGCTTCCATCGTTTATCTGTCCCTCTAAGAACCAAACAAATCCATTCATCATTCCCGATGGATCAATAAATGTAGCTCCCCTTTCAACCTCCCCACTATACTTTTCAAAAATCTTCTCTACGACTGCCTCTAAGAGTGGGTGCCCTGGAGCTATAAACTCCGCTTGACCCTTGAAAGCCTTTTCCTTATCAAAAGAGAGCTTTCCGTATTCTTTGAAGACAACCCCGTACCTTATCTTAAAATCATAGGGTAAGTTCCTAATCTCGTACGGTACACTTGCTATTTTCCAGAAACCATCTTTTCTCAACTCAACTTTCATCCCAAGTTTTTCAGCAGCTTTTAAAAAGAACCTTTCTATATATTCAGGAACTAACCTATTTTCTTTAGCAACCCTCATCTCGCCTAGAATCCGGCTGAAGTCTATGTATCTTGTTGCCAAACCTTCTAGAGCTGCTTCTTTAGCCCTCTTTATAGCTTCCTCATCGGGAACCCTCTCAAATTCTTGAAGTATTTCTTCAAGTGATCTTTTGTTGGTGATCGCTTCAATTATTAGGTCTTGGAGAGTTTTTCCACTTGGTAAATAGGCAGAAATTACGTCGCCGATGACATCGAAAACTTTACCCAACTGCTGTCCTATAATCTCAAGCTTAGTTAAGAGCTTCTCAAGAATCCTCCCCTCCTTCGTATCGACGGCTACTAGGTTGTAGATGTGAACTTCGTATTGCTGCCCATATCTATGTATTCTACCCATTCTCTGCTCAAGTCTGTTTGGGTTCCATGGAATGTCGTAGTTAACCATGAGCCAGCAGAATTGAAGGTTAATGCCTTCCCCACCAGCTTCTGTAGAAACCATTATCTGCGCTTTTTCCCTAAACTCATGCTCTGCCTGTATTCTCTTATCAAGATTCATTCCACCATGGATGTAAGTTACAGTGAATCCCCATTCACGGATCTTTTCAACAAGATAATCAAGAGTGTCCTTAGATTCAGTGAATATTAATAACTTTTCCCTCCTTTCTCTAAGCTTTTCAACATCCATGACGTTTCTCAACTCATTGAGCTTTGTCTCTATCTCCTTCTTCTCAACCTCTCTAGCCAAACGGATTAGCTCTTCAAGCCTATCTATTTCCTCTTTTAACTCTTCAAGTGTGGTTGAGGATGTTAACTTTCCTAAAAGCTCCTCCTCCTTTTCCCACCTTTCCATTTCAGGTAGGTCTTCAAGAACTTCTTCACTTACATAACCAACTTCCTGAATTAGTTCCCCCCGCTTCAGCAATTCTTCTAGCCGACTCTTTCTTCTTTCCAAAGATTTTCTAACTGCCCTGACACTTGAAGCTAAACGTCTCTGAAGAATTAATAAGGCAAAAGCTATATTCCTTCTTCTCTTTTCTTCTTGGATCTCCAAAGCTTTGTTATAGTATTTTTCCACATATTCTGTTACAGCATTATAAAGTCTTTTTTCATCATCGCTTAGTCTGTATTTAACGGTTTTTACTTTTCTGGGTGGAAATATAGGTGTACCATCAAATGTTTTCAGGTCTTCCTTTAATCTTCTTAAAAACAGAGGATTTTCTCTATCTCTTATTGATTCCATAAGTATTTCATTTGTTGCAAAGAAGCCTGGCTCGAGTAGCTCTAGGAAGAGCCTAAAGTTGCTAGGGTCACCCCTATGTGGTGTTGCTGTAAGAAACAAAAGATAATTGGAATTCTTAGATAAAAGCTCTCCCAGCTTATATCTCTGTGTCTTTGTTATTTTTCCTGAACCGTATTCATATGCCGCTAGTTTATGAGCTTCATCAACTATAACTAAATCCCATGTAGCTTCGGCTAAGCTTAACATCACATCTTCCTGTTTGGCGAAATCCATAGAGGTTATAGCTTGATTTTCTTCAAGCCAAACATTCCTGCCCCAAGATGCCTCCATTACAGCCCTATCTATAACTTTAAAAGCCTCACCAAACTTTTCCTTCATTTCTCTAATCCACTGGTCCTTTAAATGACCCGGACTCACTATTAGAACCCTGTTAACAAGACCTCTTTGCTTTAATTCTTTGAGTAAAAGGCCGGCCATAATGGTTTTTCCAGCTCCGGGGTCGTCGGCTAAAAGAAACCTAATCCTCGGTTGCTTAAGAATTTGAAAGTACACTGCGTCAATTTGATGAGGCAGTGGGTCTATTTGAGAGACATTAACAGCATAGAGGGGATCAAATTGATGAGCTAGACGTATTCTTCTTCCTTCAATTACCAAGAAGAAACATTCTCCGCAACCAGCGAAATCCCTCACTTTAATTTCAACCCATCTGATCTTATCAAGATCAGATACAGTTAGTATACAAGGATAGAAGCGTCCCGAATCCAAGCCAACACCATATATTTCTACAGAGGCGCCAACATTTCTATAAGAAATTACTTTAATTCGTTCCGGCCAGAAAGGCCCCTCTATAATGTTACCTTCCCTTAAGATTTTATCTACCATCATGTGCGTCACCCCCATCTTGAAAACATACAACTAAATAAGCTCTGTTGCCCTTCAATCCCTTGTCCATATTCCCATTCCCCGTACCCTCCCAAACGGCCACGACATAGATTATATTTATCATGCATTGTGCCTTGTGGCCTAATTCCTGGGGTTCGATTTTCCCCTCTCCGGCTGGTGCCCGGTTTCCTACGTCGTTACGGCTCTCAATAGCATGTTGTATATGAGCGCCTTGATCGTCAGCTCTGAGTCCATCCATCTCGGCTTCCTGGAGAGGAGATGTTCTCCGAACAATGCTTTGAACCTGGATATTGCAGTCTCAGCCATCCACC
>Ga0272449_1004914_pt1 | contig 10664 bp, 11 predicted proteins | sample YNPCB0241_FD_198679 | JGI IMG/M metagenome (GOLD analysis project Ga0272449, IMG submission 198679) | Hot spring sediment microbial communities from Yellowstone National Park, WY, United States - YNP-CB-024-1 | ecosystem: Environmental > Aquatic > Thermal springs > Hot (42-90C) > Sediment...
GCTAAGTTTATTTTTCGTACATTTTTATTTTCGATTTTTTGTTCATTTTAATGATATTGACATTTACAGTGGTATACATTCCCCACAGGACTTACTGCTTTTTAATCCCAATTTTCAACTTTTACTACCATCTTCAATCCTTGATAAATCCTACTTGGCACGCCCGGGGGGAGTCGAACCCCCGACCACAGGATTCGAAGTCCAATAATTTACGCCCTTAGCACTTAATTCCTTTTCACAAGCTGCTTCCACCAATTTTACCCCGAAAATTGCCTGCAGGATTTTTAAATTTTCGCAAAATCCTTACATCGTAAATCCTATACCTTGCCATCTTGCCATTATTATAGCCGACGATTACTATTTACTCAACTTCAAACCTTTGTTCCCTATGCATGCAAGCAACTTTGCAATTAGGGTACACGACGAGAATTTTCTGCTTTTTGTCTATTTTATCACGTTCGAAAAGTCCTCTAAAAGCCCCTACAACGCACGAAAACGGTTAAGGGGATATAAAATATGCCTCGACCTTTGGACATGGCTTATACGCGACGGTAGAAATGGGAAAACTGGCAGGTTTTAGGCAAAGCAAATTTGCAATCTCACAAAATTTTTTGGCTTGATAGTGAGAGTTTGCTATAACAAACAAACGTTCTTTCAATTTTTGTACAACTGTTATCCCTGCCATATGTTCTTGCCCGTTCGGTAACTCACTTGGAAGTTAGGACATCGCACAAAAACAATGTCCTTTTTCACACTTTCTACATCTCTTTTGCCACTAAAACCTTGAAAAACCAAATATTTCACCCTGTGCAATCCTTTATTTTTTTCTCCAGCGATTCCTTTACAAGCATTTTTTCAAATTCACTTACTACCATTTGTTTACGACTTTCCAAAGCAAGCTTTTCTAAAATCCTTTCTGGGTCTATTTCTCCAATTTCGCCTAAATTCGCTTTATCAAAACCAGCAATCTTTAAAACTTCCAATGCAGTTTTAACACTGCCTTTGTCTAAAGCCTTATCAACAACGTCCAATGCTTTTAGCACCATGCAACGTATCTTTTCAATTGCTGTACTCCATATTTCCTGCCGACGCTTGTTCAATTCAGCCTGAAAATAAGGGTCATACAGTCGCCATTGGGTGACCGTAACCCTATTCACGCCAACAATTTCAGCGACTTCTTTATCAGTTTTGCCCATTACAAGCAAATCAATTGCGTTTTGCTGTTCAATTGTTAAACCGTGTTGCCTTTTGTATTCCTTTGCCATCCTGATACCCCCCTTGCTGTTTTTCGCATTTTTCTTGCTTTTCTCAACAACTTGTGATAATCAATTCCCAGTGCTTCACACATCAACTCACAATAGCTTGAAAGCAAAAATTCCTCGGCAGTCTTTCTGTAATAGCTATTAGCCGACCGCAAGTCTAACAAGGCACGATGGATGATTGCAGCCGCCAACCTGCGGATTGCTGTAATCTCTACTCTATCCACATTCGACACCTACCACACCCATAATACAACACCACGCAGGCTATTTTCAAGTGTGCACCCAGCATACCCTAATACCCTATCTGAAATCGGTTTCTTTTGAACGCAAAATGAAAGGGACATATTTTATATGTCCCGACCTTTCCTATGCATTTTAAAAGCCTTCTGCGAAATTTCTCGATAGCTTTCTGCTGGCAAAACTTCTTCACCGCAACCATTACAAACCCAACCTTCCCATTCGTCGTTGCTAACCCATTTGAAAGCTTCACCGCAACGTGTACAAAAACTGTTAGGGGAAAGTATACCTGTCCCTAACGTTATGCGGTTTTTCCACTCTGGCACATCATTTTCAATTGATACACAAGCTACAAACTCAACCCTGCCTGTCTCTTTCAAGCACGGCAAACACACAAAACCTTTTTCCTGCCCTTTCTCTGCAAACTCAAAATCCTTGCTGCCGCATACAGGACACTTTGCATTTAGGGAAGATTGCAGCTTTTCAATTTCCCACTCTCGCTGTGCACATTTTGTAAACTTTGTGTAAAGCTGCAGGTCAAGTTCATTTGAATTTTTCTTTGCAAACTCTTGTGATAACCTTTCCAGCATAGCCCAAAAGTGCCCTTCTTTACTGCAAAGTTGCTTGTCATAAGCCTTCTTTTTCAGCTTTGCAAAGTAGGAAGGCTTTTGACTTTTCGCAAGTTCTCTTATCTCAAGGTCGGTCATAAGCCTTATTGTGCGGTTAACTTGCTTATTTGCCTCTTTTACTTGGTTAACTTGGTTAACCAACGTTGTACCTGCCTTATCCATTACAGCAGTAGCAACCGATGGACAACCAGCAGCGGCACCTGCCTTGTTTGTAACATTTCTGGACTCTTCAATTAGGGAAAGCCACTCCCACGGTCGCATGAAGTACACCTCCATATATAAAAATTGAACAGGACAACAAACCATGTACAAACATTGGATTTAAGTTTATGCAATTAGGGGGAAATATGCATAAATACAAAATCAATTTTTCCTAATAGAGAGAGTTTGTAAAACTCTCTCTTTTAATTTTAATTTTAATTTTACCCGTTTTTGTGCTTGCAAACCCTTGTCCTAACTGCATTTACCATTTTCTTCCCTGCGATTTTTTGTAGGTATATACTGCGATTTTTCCAGCCGATACCAGTATGTTTTGTCTGTATATTTATGCGTTTATTTGCGAATATTTATACAAACAACGTCTTTGTCGATTTTGTAAGTTATCAAGCCCATGCTTTCCAACTTGATGAGTGCCGAAATCACCTTCTCTTTGCCTTCCTCTAATGGTAGTTCTGGGCAAATATCTTGTCGCACAAACTGGGCAAAGTTGCGTTTGTAGGTCTTGTTGCGTGTGCATTTGCCCATTAGGAAGTGATAAAACCTGTGGGCTATCTTGTGTTTGACAAGCTGTTTAGCGATGTCCAAATCGCCACGTGCGACATAGCCGTTGTCTAAATTGTGACAAATTTCTTTGGCAAGTGTTACAGTAAGCTTTGTTTTGTAACCACGTCCTTTGTTGCCTTTCTGGGTTATACGATAAGAAGGCAAAAGTACAAACTTTGCTATATCCCGCTTGAATTCTTTTCCATTTGCAAAACCATATCTCTCTACAACAACTTTTGTTGTCATTAAACGGTCAAGTGATTGTAAGACTAGCTTAACATTTTCTGATTGGGTAACATCCAATCCTCGCTTCTCCATGATGTATTTAAGTGGTATTTCGAAAGTATCTCCTGTCTGTCCTGTTTCCTGCCTGTAGGTGGTCAAGATGTATAATGTATTTATGTCGGCTGGTGTTAGCATGTAGTAGTTTGTACCGATTTGTACTTTGCCGCCATCATTTGTTTCATACTCATAAACAAGCTTGCATTCTCTACCCTGTCGTGGTTGAATGCTATCTTCCAATAGGGAAAAGATGTTGATAGGCAGGTTTGCGTCTGTGATGTAAAAGTTCTCATTGTTTTGGTTGTTTATCATTGCAACCCCTCCTATCTGTGATTTTTGTTTTTCTACGCCGCCTTGCCGATTCCCGCACAAGGCAGCGTGTTTGGAATGAGAATTACAAACTGTTGTCATTTTTGTCTATTTCCTCAAACAAGTAAATCCCACCCCAAAATCGCATTGTAATATCGTCCCCTATGCTGCCATATCTGTTTTTGACACATTTGAAGTAAATTGTATAGCCGTTTCCTTTGTGGTCATCGTGGACAACTCGGTCGTCATCTCTTTGCATTAAAAACGCTGCTGTTGTGCCATATTCAATAGCCCCAGATTCCTTGAATGCTGTCATGTCGTCTTTGTCGTAGTTTTCTCTGTTCAAGCTGCTAATAGCAACAACTGGGATTAAAAACTTGTTTTTGATTTCAAACAACTCTTGCATTATCAAGTCAACTCTTTGTTTGTCGCTTTGATATGTTTTTGCTGGTTGCAAAAGCTGTAAGTAGTCGACAAACAGAATAGGTTTTTGCAAGTGCTTAAGGACATAATAGACCTCATCAAGTCGTTGGCTTTCTAAAATGTGAAGTGCAAAAGCATAACGTTTGATGTAGTCTTGCACAATATACATAAACTCTTGCATTTCCTCTTTGGTCGCTGTCCTTGTCCTAAGTTTGCGGTAAAAATCGGATGCAGCTGCTTTGACGTTTGCCTTTTTAAGACCATATTCACGGCAAAAAATTCTTGTCAAAATCTCTTCTTTGGGCATTTCAGCCGATAGGAAGACGCATTCATAACCTTGCTGCAAGAAGTTGTCTATAAGCTGCAATAAGAATGTTGTTTTACCGACGCTTGGCTTTGCACCAAAGACATACAGGTTTCCTGCTACAAAACCACCATTTAGCACATCGTCCAATTGCTTAAATCCTGTAGAAATAGCTTTGAATTTATCAGACTTGAGAAAATCAACATACTGGGCAGCAAAATTAATGAGTGCATAGGGATAAAAAGCCGCCTTAAGCTGCCATTTTAAAAACTTTATACACTCGTCTTGAGAGTTTTGCCAAAACTCGTTGATGTCTTTGTAAGGTACCCCTTCCCATTTGCAAATAGCCACTTCATACTGGTTTTTCATCTTATCAAAAAGCTGTTTTGCAGCTTTGCTGCCTGCCTCGTCGTTGTCAAACAGGATGTAAAATTTCTTGTCTTTGGGCTTGATTTGGTTAAGCACTTGCAAAAACTCTTTTTGATTTTCACAACCATTCAAAGCTATTGCTGGTTGCCCAATTGCTGTCTCAATGGTCAATGCGTCAAATATTCCTTCAGTAATGAAGACATTAGTTTGCTGTTCATCTTTCAATAAGTCAACATTGAATGGTATTGCATTGCTGCCTTTAGGAAATTCATAGCGTGGCTTGTTATCATCAAGATTGCGACGCACATAGCTTATTATTTGCCCGTCTTGGAAGATGGGTAGCACAATTGCATTGTTTTCTACATCAAAGCCCAGCTTGTATTTGTCAATTAAGTAAGTTGGGATACCTCTGTCTGTAAAGTAATTTGTCAAACCTGCGTATTGATGGCATGTTTCAACATATGCTATAATCTGGTCAATAGAAAGCTTTTCTACTTGCGTGTTTTCTTCTGTTTGCTTGCTGCCAATAGACAAGCCTATTTCGTCAGCCAGCATTTTTACCGCCTCCTTGAAGTCTACATTGTAGTATTTCATCACAAATGTAATAATGTCGCCTCCTACACCACAACCAAAGCACTTGAAAAACTGTTCGCTGGGTTTAACATAGAATGATGGGTTTTTATCAGGATGGAAAGGGCACAAAGCTTTGTAGCTGCTACCTTCTTTCTCTAACTGTAAAAACTTACTAATGTAATCAACAATATCGATTTTGTTTTTAATTTCTTTGATAATCTTTTCCATTTGCATTCAAAGCACCTCCTATTTGTTTTTTTGTTGATAGTTCTCTAATCCATAAAGCCACCCTACCGATGACCAAATAGGGCAGCGATGATGTAAGTCTATGAAGCAGCTGCTACTTTTGTGAAGTATTTGAGTGGCAAATAATACTGTTCTGTGGAATTGCCGAATGTTCGCAAAATAGCTTTTTCGATAAACTTGTCAAAGTCAATTTCAAAGATATTTCCTGTGTTGATTTCCTCAATCCGTATTAGTTTGCAATTTTTTATTTTAAGTTCTTCAACAACACACTTTTCGATTCCATACGCATTTAGGACAAGGAATTTGCTATGTGTGGAGACAGCTTTGTAAAAGATTTTTGTTTTTGAATTGAAGTGCCCTGCAGTAACTTCACGTCCCAAACATTTGTTGAAAACCTTGAAAACCATTAGGGATGCCTCCTTTCATATTTGAAAACTTATTTAAAGTGTGTTACAATCAAAACCAAAAGGGGCTAATTGTTTGTTTTTTTTAGGTGGCTTTAAGCCACTCTTTTTTTATGCCGTTTTGCTGTCCACCTCCTTTAGTGTGCCATCTGTGTTGGCTAACTCCTCTATGGGTACACCAAAATACGCTGCAAGGGACTGTAACAATTTCGGATATGGCTTCCTCCAACCCCTTTCAATTTGGGAAATTAGGTTGGGATTTATCCCAATTGCAAGGCCCAGTTTGCTTTGGGAAATATTTTTTTGCCTTCTTAACTGTTCGAGTTTTGTCATCATTATTACCTCCTAATTTTAAAAGTTTTACTTGACAGTCTTTACTTTTTAGTTTAAAATAACTTTTAAACTAAAACAATATCTTTAAAAGTCATTTTAAAGTCATAAAAGAAAGCGAGGAATGACTTAATGCAATTTGAAAATGTTCACAACTGTGTTACTTTTGTGTGTTCAGAAGGGTATGAATGGGTAGACGATGGTTTAGAAATAGGCGATATGCTTGCTTCTCTATATTTCAAAAATTTATCATGGGGATATCGCGAAAAATTCGGTATGTGTTATATAGGGGAAATAGGACAAACTGCTGAATGGATATTCGGCCCCACAATAAAAATTGAGATTAAATACCCTGTATTAATTGCAAAATCTAATTATGGTATGCGAATTAATGTATGGCAACAATTCCCTACACTTTATAAAAAATTTGCAAGTTTAACCCCATCAAAAGACAAAATTTTGGAGTTTGCAAATTCTTATGGTTGCGTTAAAAATCACTTTTTTTTTAAGAAAACAACAAATAATAATGGTATAAAGTCATATAACGTCAATAATATTTTAGTAGGATGTGCTTACGAAGAATGGCAAGAAGAAATTTTTCAAATGTTTATCAACATAAAATTGTTAGAAATAATTCAACAATATGATGAATTTGAAGTTGACAAAATAGTACAAATAGGGGAAGACTTAATAGACATTTGGCTACCTTCTGAAATGTTGCCCAAATGGGTTTATCCATGTGAATTTGAGAAAACATTTGACGAAAAAACACAGGAACTATTAAAAAATGTTTTTTTGCAAAACGAAGGAAAATACAAAAAATTTTGTTCAATAGTAAGGGGAAAATACCACGTAAAACGTATACAGAAATCTTATTTTCAAAAACTTATAGGGGAAGGCACAGTTTTTGAAGATTGGCTAAAACGAAATGGGAAAATTCAAATTTTAAAATATGTTTTAATGAAAAATGTAAACGAAAAAATAACAGGGAATGTGACTATGCGGAATTTGATAAATGCGGATACTGGTGAAATTAACGAATTTATTTTTGTAGACGATTTGTTAACTGCTTTATATTTGCAACTTAATAACGATTTTTTAAAAAAAAGAAGTTTAAGACGGTGTTTGTATTGTGGAGAGTATTTTGTTCCAACAAAAGAAAATCAATATTATTGTCCAGAGGAAATTTCAATAATAGTTCAAGAGGGAAATAAATTTAAAACAAAAACTATGCCCACAGGAAAACATTGTAAAAAATATGATTACACTAAAAACAGATCTAAAATTTTCGAAATGTATAAGCAAGGGAAAACAATAGAAGAGATAACACAATTAACGGGTCGACCAATTGAACAAATCAGAAGATGGTTAAAAAAAATAAATGAATAAGCCTTGCCCTAATCGATTAGGACAAGGCTTGTTTGTCAACTCTTGATAAGATTAATCAATCTTTTCACCTTGGTTGTTCTTTTCATAAATTTGTTTACTGTGCTTGCTACCATATGTTGCTGTCTTATATCCTGCTGGGTTAGTTACAAATGTCTTTAGGTGGTTATCTTTTTGACTACTGCGGTCAAATACAGCAATATCAAGGTTAGTTGCAAATATCTTTTGGTGGATATTATTTCGTTAACTTGTTCTTGATTCTCTTTGTCTGTTGCAATAATATGTTCAATGGAGAAGCTGTGTTGTTTATCTCTCGTAAGTCGTTTTGTGTGAAGTGGACATACCGCTTGGTCATTTCCAATGTGGTATGTCCCAATGTTTTTTGTAGACTTAACTCATAACCGCCGTTTTTGAGATAAAGTAAAGCAAAAGTATGTCGCAAATCATAGGGTCTTATCTTGACACCCAACTTTTTGCTGTACATTTCCATTCTGTCATTCCAGATATCACGTGTGAGTGGTCTGCCTGTTACTGTGCAAAAAACAGGTACTTTCTCATCCCATTCGGGATGTCTTACTGCTATCAGCTTCTTTACTGCGTTTGCGGTAACTGGTAAGATAGGCAGCACTCTTGACACTCTTGTTTTTGCTGCGTCGCTGGGAATAAAAACTTGTAACGTCTTAAAATCAAAATGTTCTATTAGGAGTGAAAAAGCTTCCTTGGGTCTTATCCCTGTATCAAGTGTAAGCAGAATCAACGCATAATCCCGTAAGCCACAAAAAGTGTTTTTGTCAGGTAATTTTAAAAGTTTCTCTAAAATTTCTGTATCAATGTTAATAATTCGCCCTTCAGCTTTCTTCTTAGGAAGCCCTTCCAAAGGATTGGTTTTTAAAATGTTTTCCTCAATGCACCATTTAAAAAAGGCTTTTAAGTAGGTCAATCTCAAATTATAAGTTGCTGGCTTGATAGGCTGGGAGAGATACTCGTACAAACACTTTTTGAGTTGTTGTTCGTCATGAAAACAGTTAGGGTAAAGGTCAAAAAAGTGTGATACATGGTATTCATAATCTCTAAGCGTTAATTCACTTCTCCCTTCAGCACGCTTGTAAAACAGGAATTGTTGTATAGCTTCTCGCCAATCCATTTTGATAACGTTTCTTTTAGGCATAAAAAACCACCTCTCGCATTTTTATTGCGATTGGTGGTCATGACTTGCCGTTTAATAGTCCTGTGGCAATGTGCAAATCCTGTGGTATACATTCCCCACAGGACTTACTGCTTTTTAATCCCAATTTTCAACTTTTACTACCATCTTCAATCCTTGATAAATCCTATTTGGCACGCCCGGGGGGAGTCGAACCCCCGACCACAGGATTCGAAGTCCTACGCTCTATCCTCTGAGCTACGGGCGCATGTCTTTTATAACACCAATTTAAATTATAAAATCAAATCAATGAATTTGCAACCTTTTTAAATATCTTAAAATATTGATATTAATCTTAATTTGCAAAACACCAAAATCATTCAATCCAAAGAAAAGTTGTAGTATAATAAGAACAAGTTCAACGTTAATACAATTAACAAGGCATAAAAAAATGATATCTGAGGGGATAATGATGTCAGAAATTTTTGAGAAATACTTTGGAAAACACAACAGTTTTTTTGAAAGCACTAAGTGGGGAGAAGTAGTTTCAAATCAGAAAACTTTTGAAGAGCAAAGAAAAATTGCGGATAAATTGGCGTTACTTCTTTACCTGAATTTAAGCCTAATATTCAGGGAAGATAAAAAATTTGAGATTGACCATGGTGAATTTAAAGAAGAGATTATAGCTGGAAATTTAAATGGTATTCACTCAGAAGCTGTGCTTTTAAAACCAAGGGATTTGAATCCACCTTATCCTGTGGTGGTTGTTTTGCATGACCATGGTGGATTTTACTACTATGGTAAAGAAAGAATATACAGGCAAGACAATACCCAGAGTTTTGTCAATGAATACCAGAAAAAATTTTACTCATCGTTGCCGTGGGCGTTAGAGTTTGTAAAAAACGGGTTTGCTGTATTTTCTCCCGATGCATTTTATTTTGGGAAAAGAAGGCTTTCTGCTGAGTTAATTGAGCTTTTAACAGATGACAATTCAATAAATGAGCTTTTGAATTATCAAGAAGGTTTAGATGAGTACATAAGAATTTTCAATAAAATATCCTCCCAACTTGAACCTATAATGTTTAAGAATATCAATCTTTATGGGACAAACTGGCCAAGCATTTTGTTAAATGAAGATTTGGCATGGTTTAACTATCTCCTGCAAAGAGAGGATGTAGAGAAGAAAAGAATTGGTTGCATGGGATTTTCCTTAGGGGGCTTTAGGACACTTTTTTTGAGCAGTCTTAAAAATGAAATAAAATGTAGCATCATTATTGCCTTTATGTCTGAATTTAGAAAAATGCTTGGCAAAACTGCAAGACATACTTTTATGGTTCATATTCCAGGTTTTACAAGGGTTCTTGACCTGCCTGATGTTGCAGCTTTGATTGCTCCAAGAAAACTTTTTATTATGCAGTGTGAGTATGATAGTCTCTTTCCAAAAGATGCAATGCAGTCTGCTGTAGAGAGGATAAAAAGTTACTTTGTAAATTTTGATTGTGGTAACCAATTTGAATACAAATTTTATCCAAATGGGCATGAATTTAATTTAAATATGCAAAAAGATGCTTTGGAGTACATAACAAAAAATTTGTAAAATCTTCAAATGCGAGGAGGTAATTAATTTGAAACATTTGGGGAAAAAAGTTTGGGTGATACCAGATGGTTACATTCCATCAGAAGGTTCAATGTCAATTCCTGGTCATGAGTGTTTGTGTATAGTAAACACAGGGGATAGCGATGCAAAGGTAAAGCTTACTGTATTTTTTGAAGACAGAGAACCAATTGAAAGTGACTATTTTATTGTCAAGGCAAGAAGAACAATTCATGCATGGTTAAATAAGCCAGAGCTGATAGGAGGTCTAATTATTCCAAAAGAAGTTCCATATTCTCTTGTTGTTGAGAGTGACAAAGAGATTGTTGTTCAAATGTCACGTCTTGACACAAGACTTGGCAATATGGCGCTTTTGAGCGTTATTGGTTTTCCGATTGAGTAAGGGTAAG
>Ga0272449_1004915_pt1 | contig 10663 bp, 9 predicted proteins | sample YNPCB0241_FD_198679 | JGI IMG/M metagenome (GOLD analysis project Ga0272449, IMG submission 198679) | Hot spring sediment microbial communities from Yellowstone National Park, WY, United States - YNP-CB-024-1 | ecosystem: Environmental > Aquatic > Thermal springs > Hot (42-90C) > Sediment...
GCAACATATAACCGCAATACGCATTTTCGGTACCACTACTCCCAAGATAGCCAAAGCGTGGCGCCCGATCACTGGGCCACTGACCGTTGGTATCTTGATGGCCACAATACGACGTTGGTCGATTCTCAACCGAATCCCAGGCGAACCAGCGTGAGGCATACGTCAGTTGGCGGTTCCAGCGCAGTGGTGGCTTTCTTTCTGCACGGCGAGCCAGATTACCGTAATACACTGTCAACGCCTCATCGTACAATAGCGCCGAGGTTTGGGTTGTCGGATCAAACGCGGTAGCAGTCGTCACTAGAACACTGCACAAGACGACGAGCAACCCGATGTTTCGTAACTGCAACATATGTTCATCCTCTTCGCTGGAACCGTACCGATTACCAGTATTGTGGTCTTCCAGCAGTGCTGATGTCAAGGTCTCGTCGCTGCTGGAGAAAAAAGAGGCAAGAGAACAGAGGCTCGCGAGAAAGAGGCTGTTTCGCAACTGTCCGCTGCACGGGCAGCGGCGCGCAGCATCCCGCGCCGGCAGTGGTCTACCGTTCTTGCCCCTTACCGTACAGGAGGGGGCGAGTTCCAAATCAGCCCTAAGCCTCCCCTTCCTCTCCCACAAGGGGAGAGGAAGGGGGCTAGGGGAAGGTGAGGGGTTCCAGCCACACCCCGCACAACCTGGGCCAGAGGCCCGCGTACCATTTGACAACTCCTTAGCGATTTCGTATAATAACAGGGCATCAAGCGCCCAGGTGGCGGAATTGGCAGACGCGCTAGGTTGAGGGCCTAGTGAGCTAACCACGCTCGTAAGGGTTCAAGTCCCTTCCTGGGCACCAAACATTGGGGCGATTAGCTCAGCGGTAGAGCACCTCGTTTACACCGAGGGTGTCGGCGGTTCAAATCCGTCATCGCCCACCACAAAGTTGTATGGAGGCTTGCCAAGATAGCTCAGTTGGTAGAGCATCGCGCTGAAAACGCGAGGGTCGCCGGTTCGAGTCCGGCTCTTGGCACCACAATGCATGATGCCCACTCGAATGATCGAGTGGGCATTGTGGTTTTCAAGTCCTCTATTGTAACCAGATTACAACGTTTGTTGTGTACCATTCTGCCACAATTGCCCTTTAGTTGCATACGATAGAAAAGCAAGCGGCTTACCGAAGCGCGGAGGTGCTTATGCGTGTACCTGCATCTGTACGTCCAACCGGATCGTTGTTCGCCGATCCCCGTATCCGTTGGGGAGGCGGCTTGATGGGAGCAGTCTGGCTCATCGGTATTCTCGGCGGGATCACGGGCTTGACGGAATGGCCTGCACTCGTGCTTTACGTTATCGGCGGACTGGGAGTCGCCGTTATCTTAGGACGAACCCAAGGCTGGGCAACGCTAGGAGTAACGAAAGCCAACCTGCGTGCAGCAACGCTTTGGGGTGGCGGGATTGGTGTCGGGCTGATGCTCCTCGACTGGATTAACACCTTTTTCTACTATCGCGGTGGTGGTGCACCGATGGAAGCCATGGAGACGATTCTAGTTGGAATGGGCTTCCTGTACCTCTTCCCAGTGCTGGTACTGGCCGAGGAACTTCTCTGGCGTGGTGTGCTACTGTTCGGTCTGCGCGACTCAGGTCTGAATGTCCATCTGACAGTTGGATTGACAACGTTGTTTTACGCACTGAACCATCTGTTTGTAGCGCCGGTGCCACTGTTTGAACGTTGGTTGATGGTGGGAATGGCACTTCCCATTGGTGTTATCGGAGGCTATCTAGTGCTGCGCACCCGTAATGTTTGGGCAGCAGTGTGGTTGCACGGGTTGAGTCTGGTGGCAATGGTCGCTGACATCTTTATCATTCCAGGACTGGCACGCGGATAACTCGGTCTGGCTAGAGCGATGGTAGCACGATGACTATGTGATATATCCACATTTTGTGGATATATGTGGATACAGGCCCAATATCTAGTATTCGGTTGTTTTTGGAAGGCGTGAGAGATAGGGATGGCTTCCTAACCTAGCTTGCACGGAGGCATACATCTTGCCGTTTCGCCGATCGTCATTGCTGCCTCCTGGCGCGGGGCGGCGTCTAGGCCGAAGACCGGACGTCCGCCTCGTTTCTATGTTTGTCGGTTTAGTCGGCCAGAGCAACGATCTAAGCACTCCGCGCACCCACAACCTAGCACATCAAGGAACAGTTTCGATCCCTCATCAAGCCTGGGAAATGAGTCAAGATTGGAGACTACAGCAAATATGCAGTATGCACGCAGGTCGTTTCATCTTCCACATCCCGCTTTTCTCAATCTGCAATATTGTGCTATGCGTTTGGTGCAACGGAAACGATTGACAGTTTGCCGATCCCCCGCGCTTGCCGGAATGCTGACTCGAGCCGATCATGTGAGAAGGGATTCCGGTAATCGTCGTACAGATATTGCTCACATCAATATGGCAGTCGTGTTATAAAATATTCCCTACAAATCTTCAGCAAGACCTGAACGTATCGAATGTATCTTTATCAGGTTGCCGGGGTTCGTAGGCTGTTAACCATCATCCGAAGGAGCGCTGACAGATACATTGACGGTGGGTTTTGGTAATGAACTACTATTTGAGTGCACTGCAAAAACTCACCACGGAGCACACAGAGTACACAGAGCGTATAAGGTTTATGAATAAAAGGATAATTTTTGACCATTGGGCGCATGGAAGAAAAATATTCACAACCCTATGTTCGATGAAAGATAAAATTATCTTTAGTCTCTGCGATCTCCGTGGTCTCTGTGGTGGAAAGATCACCTTTTTGCAGTAGAGTCACTATTTCTTTTGATAACACCATGCGTCGTATTACATTTATCAAAGGTTATTGGAATGAACACCGTTGAAGAGAAGATCCGTGCGTTGGCTGTGAAATACCAAAGAGCACTTATCCAGAAGATGGATGCACGCATCGCAGAGATGAGAAGTGATGACAAATCACACTATTTAAGATACCTGGTTTTGGGAATAACGGATGAAGAAGGCGAACTAATCGACATATATCAAAATAAAGGTCGTTTTCTTTATGCTTATGCAGGTGATCTCCTAGAATAAGCGACATTCCTTTGCTTCAGGGAAAGATACCCTGAGGTGAAACGTATTCAGATAGTGAACACACTTGGCAGACGACCACGGCAATTTGAGATAGATTGTGTCATAGGTCAAAATGCAATTGAAATCAAGTGGCGCGATACAACAACAGATGGGGATCATATCACAAAAGAGCATACAAGAATACAAGTTATTCGAGGTCACGGCTTCAAACCAATCAGGATCATGTTTTACTACCCTAATCGAAACCAGGCAATAAGAATACAAGAAACCATCAAAGCCGTATATCAGGGTGTAGGGGGAGAATACTACACAGGAGATGATGCGTGGGAATACGTAAGATCCCAGACGGGCATTGATCTGAAGAATATTCTCCTTCGGATAGCAGAGGAAAACTGATAACAGAAATGACAATACTTTGTGGAGATTGTAGAGAAATATTGAAGAAACCGGATGACACAAGCGTCGATCTTGTGTGCATAGATCCACCCTTTTTTACCAAAAAACCCACTCGCTCACTGCACAAGATCACATAACAGAACGAACAAGGTTAGAAGACAGCTCACAACTTTTTAATTGGACAGATGATAATATATTGGTGATTGACGCCTATGATCTCATTATCAACTCATGGCTTGAAAAGCAAGAACGCCGTGATAAGCCAGAACAATAGATGCCAGGTCCGAATCTCATAGACATATGGTACAGACGATTTTTGCCTGTATCTATACAAGCAGAGTATGTTTCAGACACATTCCGACACCTGCCTCCCTACCTTTCATATTCCAGTAGTAGCCTCCCTATCAGGCAGCCACATCACGACGGAAGATGACGCGCAATGAAGAGTCTTCAAAAAAGGCATCTTGCGCCCGTAGACGGGCCAGCGATTGTGGCAACACAATTCGGTGGCGATGCCAGCCCACCGAGATAAGCAATTCATCATCACTCTGCGCTAAATGCACCTGATCCTCAGAGGCAAACGGCAGCGGGACGATCAGATCGTAGCCATAGGCGGTCTTCTCGACCCGTTGCGTCGGTCCTTGGTAGAGAAAAGTGGTCGGATCGCGATCAGCGAAGAGATGGTCGGCTAATTCATTGAGGAGTTCGGTACCGACGATCTCTTGAGAAAAATGGGGAGCCCGCAGGATGGGCAACGGCTCGAACATCTCTTCAACGAGGGGCGCATATTGCTGCTGCATCGCACGCCATTGCGCAAAATGGGCATCAACGTCGGGAGGTAAAATCCGATTGACAATAATTGCATCAACTGCATAGCCAAACAAACTGAGGTAAGTCAGTGAGCGCTGGGCCTCGCGAATCACCATTTTTTCCAGATTCATAACAATGCGAGCCGTGCAAATCTGGTGATTCGTCAACAACTGACGAACATCGATCAGGGCATCAATAGCCTGTTGGGCCGAGGCCAGCACGTCGTCGTCGGCAATCGGCATATCGGTGACTCGTCGTGCAACAGGTCGCACCACACGGAGCAGCGCACGGGCGATCGGGAAGAGACGGGCGATCCACCAGCGCATCACATCAGGGAGTGACAACAAACGCAGTGTTTCACCGGTTGGCGCTGCATCAACGACGATGACATCGTACTTCCCTTCGTCGTAATGACGCTTGATCTGGAGTAGGCTAAAGAGTTCTTCAGTACCGGGAATAACCGACAACTCCCCCTGGGCAATCGTCTCGACTCCCTGCCACGCCAGCAGATCGGCCAAATAGCGTGATACGGTCCCCCAGCTTGATTCAAGCTCATGAAGGGCATTGATCTCTTGCGCCCACAAATTAGGTGCTACCTGAAGCGGCTCTGCTCGCAGATCGACACCGAGCGAGTCGCCTAACGAGTGAGCTGCATCAGTCGAAAGTACAATTGTTCGATACCCCAGTTGGGCGCAGCGGAGGGCGCTTGCCGCTGCGACACTGGTTTTACCAACGCCGCCCTTGCCGGTGTAGAAGAGGATTCGCATACTCGACCGTTCATTCTAGGCAACTTTGCTTTATAATAGCGTTATATTGTCTTTTATGCAAATGGTTATCAGGCCCACCCGAGATCATCGGGCTTATCGCCCGATTTCCGCACATCATCTTCATCCTTCTTCCCGCTCAGCTCTTCTTCAAGCATCTGATCAACCATCTCATCCCAATCTTCACCAGCGTCTTCACCTAGCTCTTTGCCCAGACGCTTGGCCCAACGGGCAATCGAGCGCGGATCGCTCTCATCCAACCCCATAAAGTTTGACGGGTCGGCCAGTGATTCGAGGCGGTCATCTTCCGACTTGAGAGTAGCGAAACGTGAGATTGCACGTCGCACCTCGGTATTCCCGCAGCGCGGGCAGGCTAAGCCCGGTGGATCGCTAAACCCACGTACCAGTTTTTGGAACTGACCGTTACAAGCGGGGCAAAAGTATTCATAAATCGGCATGGCAACCCTCTATCAGATTTCACGAATAATATCCTCAACGAGCGGCAACAATGGCGGTGGTTCATCATGAATAGTATAGGCAAGACGGATACGTTCAGCAATCTGATCGACATCGGCCTGGCGTGCCGCATGAACGGTGAGTAATGGCTCACCAGCAGTAACGTGATCGCCCACCTTGGCGTGTAACACCAACCCTACCGCATGATCGATGGTATCTTCTTTACGTGACCGCCCACCGCCCAACGCATTCACGACCATGCCCAAGGCCTGCCCATCAATCGCCGCGACAAAACCGCTGCGTGGAGCCGGAAACGCAACCTGTACTGGTGCAGTAGGCAGACGTTCGGGTTCATCGATCACCGTTGGATCACCACCCTGGTTGACAACCATCGCACGAAACTTCTCCCAGGCTGCACCACTTTGCAGGGCTTCGATGAGCACCGCACGTGCAGCATCAATATCATCGCGCAAACCGGCCATGCGCACTAACTCACTTCCCAACACCAGTGATAGCTCGACCAGGTCGGGCGGGCCAGAACCACGCAGTGCAGCAATGGCTTCCCGCACCTCCAGTGCATTCCCTATCGCAAAACCGAGTGGCTGCTGCATACTGCTGAGCACGGCGGTCACTTTCCGTCCGGCATGATGCCCAATCGCAACCATGGTTCGTGCCAATTGACGGGCATCATCAAGCGTCTGCATGAATGCTCCGCGCCCATATTTTACGTCAAGTACAATACAATCCGCACCGGAAGCCAGTTTTTTGCTCATCACGCTGGCGGCAATCAGTGGAATCGACTCAACCGTTGCGGTCACATCGCGTAAAGCGTAAAGTTTCTTATCGGCTGGTGCCAAATCACCGCTCTGCGCAGCCACCACCAATCCCAGTTCATGGACAGCACGTCGAAACTCTTCCGTACTAAGACTGGTACGAAAGCCAGGAATACTCTCAAGTTTGTCAATCGTGCCACCACTAAAACCGAGACCACGACCACTCATCTTTGCCACCGGCAAGCCAACCGCGGCTACCAAAGGCGCTACAACCAGTGTTGTTTTATCACCAACCCCACCCGTTGAATGTTTATCAACGGTCAATGGGGCAATATCATGCAGATCGAGCATATCGCCACTACGGGCCATCGCGATAGTCAAATCGGCTGTCTCGCGGTCATCCATTCCCCGCAGCACAATAGCCATTGCAAGCGCAGCCATCTGATAATCGGGAATATCACCGGCCGTGTAATGTTTGACCACCCACTCGATTTCAGCGGTGGTCAAAGGGCGGCCATCGCGCTTAGCCGCAATTATTTCCACCATTCGCATGACTACTCTTCCTTTCTGCATCCTGGCCCAGTTTGTTAACCGGAGCGTAACTCTTGCATCACCAGCGGTAAGAGCGGTAACAAATCACCGGCAATCACGCCGGCATCGCCAAAAGTGGCGCGTGCTCGTGCGCCAGCCGCTCCGTGCAGATAGACACCCAACGTTGCAGCCGCGAATGGTGGACAACCCTGTGCGATCAAACCGGCAATCACCCCAGCCAATACATCACCCGATCCAGCGGTTGCCAATGCCGGATTCGCCCCATCGTGAATCACTGTTCGACCATCAGGTGACGCAATCACCGTAGTCGCTCCTTTTAGCACAACTGTTTGCCGCCAGTGCTGTGCCGCTTCTGCTGCCGTCTGTACCAAATCAACAGGTAGCTCAGCGACACCCAACAGACGACGCATCTCACCGGGATGCGGAGTAAGCACACAACGTTCGGGCGGTAAGCGTTCAAACCATTTCGGCGCACCGGCAAGAATATTCAAGCCATCGGCGTCGATCACAGTGTGCGGCAATTCAACCGTCTGCGGCGTCGATTCCAAGGTCGTTTCACCAATGGCGACAAAGCCGACTCGTGTTCGGCTGCGGGCCTGATCAAGTCCAAACAAACGTAATACCAACTTGCGGGTGACTTCAGCCTGTCCTAATCCTGGACCGATCAGCAATGCCTGGTAACGGGACAAATGTTCGGCTAGATCGTCGATTGCAGCCGGGCCAATAGCTCCCCAATCACCTTCGGCGACCGGTAAGAGTGTGATTTCTGGAGGTAAGGTTGCCAGCGACAGCACCGTGCGACCGGTAGCCAGCGTCACCAAACCGGCGCCAGCGCGTTGGGCGGCTACGCAGGCCAAAACCGCTGCCCCGGGATAATTAATGGAACCAGCCAGCACCAATACCTTCCCGAACACACCTTTATGGGCATCAGCCGGGCGAGGCGGCAGCAATGTTCGTGCTTGCGCTGCGGTCAACAGTTCACTCATGGTCAGTGCTCTATCTAATTCAGATAACCCGATAGGTGCTACAACAATCTTGCCCGCATACCCGCGACCGGGCCAGAGTAATAATCCCCGCTTGATTAAGCCAGTAGCCACAGTCAGATCGGCCCGAATGGCCACTGTAGATATCTGCCCATCATCGGCGGCTACCCCACTCGGCAGATCGATAGCCACCACACGTAGCTCAGGGCGACGGGCACGTGCGGCATTCACTGCCTTAATAATCGTTGCCAGATCATTCGTCGGTGGTCGCCCGCCAGTTCCTAATAGACCATCAATCACAACGGCTGCCGTCGCCAGCGCCGAAGCGAGCTGGGAACCGTCAGAATCGGACGTCGAATACAGCTCAGGAATATTGCGGGCACGACAGGCCAGGAGATTATCATCTGCACCAGTTCTGCGCCAGATATATAGGATAACCTTTGCCCCTACATCAGCCAGATGACGAGCCGCCACTAACGCATCTCCACCGTTATTGCCAGGACCGACAAAGACTAATACGTGTCGATCGGCCGGCAAAGCAACATGTTGACGCACTGCCAGAGCGACACCGGCGCCAGCCTGTTCCATCAACGCAGCCCACGTCGTCCCCTGAGCAACAGCAGCCTCTTCTGCAGCCCGCATCTGACCGGCAGTTACGACAAATGGCAACGTCACTTCACTCATAGCCTCAACCTGCCCAACCGACTACACTAGCTACGGCCAGTTCATGCGTATGCGACAAGCTTACGACCAACGCTCGAATACCCAACGCGGAAGCAGTTTCAGCGGCCACCCCCGACAGCCGCAGCAGAGGGCGACCGGTAGCATCACGTATCACTTCGATTTCCTGAAACCCTGCACGTGGTTGATCGGTAACGGCCAACGCCCCCAGACCGCGCAAACCGATCCCTAACGCTTTGGCGCAGGCCTCTTTGGCTGCCCAGCGCGCTGCTAATGCTTCATAACGGATTCCTTCTGCTGCGGCGGTACAATCAGCCTGTTCAATCGACGTATACACTCTGAGTAAAAATCGTTGACCGTAGCGCATCACCACCCGACGAATGCGCGCTACCTCTACCAGATCGACCCCGTGATACAGCATACACCAACCTATTGCGTTCCTACCAGCGAAACTTCAGCCACCCGCGAATCATAATCGTGACCGTTGGCATAGATCTCTACACTACGCAGATAGCGATAATCGGGTAACCAATTCTCATCACGTAAATTCACTTGAAATCGGCTCCAGGTCGAGGGTTCTACTCGCTGGTAAAAGACCCCGTCAGCTCGTACCCGTAGCGCATCATCACTAGTAGCGGTGTATATGCACACCACCCGTTCCTCATCAGGATCGGTCGGACTGCTACGCCGGGCAACAATACGGATCATAATTGGACACTCGGTTCCTCGATCACCGGCTGCTGGTAACGATTGATAGTCCACCCGTGCCCATAGAGAGAAGACGAGAGAGCGAAACTCGGATACATCAATCCCAGCGCCATGCACCCCCAACGCTTGGCGAATGCTCGTTACAAACCCGTTGGTCTGACCACCCATACGGTAAAACCAGGCCGCAGTACGAAAATCTTCAATCGGGCAAACGAGCGTACTATTCGGTGGACGACAAATCTGCGCCAACCGAAAGAAGCCACGTTCGGGGAGCGGCAAATTTGGTGTACCAGAAACCTGCCACGTTGTCGAGCGCGGGAGAGTCGGATCATCGGTGCGAGTAGTGTTATTGTACTCAATTTCGGAAAAGCGTGAAAAACCACCGTCACGGATCAATTCCCAGCGCGCCGGTACCGGCAAGCCGGGCATTCCTGCCGGATCAACTTCAACCCGCTGACCAGCCATCAGGTGGATTGGTTGACCAACCATACCTGTCACGATAGCCTGACCACTGCGTACCGCCACATCGGCGACTAGAGCAGGACGACCATCACTACGCATCACACGTCGCTCTGGTGGATACAATCCGATACTATAGCTACCGCCGGGCAACAGTACAACCTGAGCATCGCCAATCGTAACCCTGATATCCACCTTGTGAAAGGGCTGATCAGCACGCACATCGTAGCGCACATAACCGTTGAGCTGCTCGATAGCAACTTCCAGCGTACTACTATGCCAGCGCGTCGTGCGGAGTGATGTCAGACGCACCTCCGTTCCTGCCCAGAGATCGAGCTGACTCCCCTCAAACAGCCGTAACGAAGCCACCTGACCATAACCAGCATTGGGCAGCGTGCGCACTGTGTCACCTTCACTCAACGGTTGTTGATCACGCACACCCTGAAAAATGGTACGGCCAGCTGGTTGCCAGACAATGCTCTCGCTCACGCTGCGCACCACCAGCGTTGCAGTCTGCGTATCAGTCGCTGTCAAATACCACTGCCAGACGCTGAAAATCACCCAGGTACTGAGAGCCAGAAACAAACCAAAAAAGACGAAAAGGGTAAGCCAGGCAATCCGCAAAGTGCGGCGCTGAGCAGCTAATCGATCATCTGCAAATACCATCGATGTCTTCATACCAGCAATTATACTCGAAGGAATAAAGCTTGCGAGAAGGGGGTGATCTGATAGGAGTTTTCAACGTCTTCACCCTGCCTGACAATGGTGAAGTGAAGAAAGACTGAACAGAAAGGTGGGCACAAACCTGTCCGCAGCACGTGCAGCAGCGCACAGCGTCCTCGTCTTTGCACGTCGATAATGCCCGTCTCCGCATTGGTGGGGGCGGGTTCTCAACCCGTCCGCATTGTGAGCGCTGACGACGGGCATAGGTTTTACCGCGGCCACCGCACCACGCGGGCCGGAGGCCCCGCACCCAGCACACCTGTATGGGTCGAGAATGGTTATTCGCTCAGGCAGGACG
>Ga0272449_1004916_pt1 | contig 10661 bp, 12 predicted proteins | sample YNPCB0241_FD_198679 | JGI IMG/M metagenome (GOLD analysis project Ga0272449, IMG submission 198679) | Hot spring sediment microbial communities from Yellowstone National Park, WY, United States - YNP-CB-024-1 | ecosystem: Environmental > Aquatic > Thermal springs > Hot (42-90C) > Sediment...
CTTTAAAGTTCAAGAAGTGATCAAGTTCCCATACCTCTGGATTTATTTTAGTTTTCAAGAGAACTTTTGCTCTCTATAAATTTAATTTTAAAATATTATAACTAAATTTTAACATACAAGAGGTGAGAAACGTTGAGACAGACAGATGGATTAATTTGAAGGAGAGGTTATGAGTAAAATAGGGAATAAACCGATAAAGATACCTGATGGGGTTAAGGTAAGTGTGGCAAACAATGTCATAAATTTTGAAGGGAAGATGGGAAAACTCTCGATGAATATTTATGATGGTTTTAATCTTGAGATTAAGGACGGGTTTATATATGTTAGAAGAACAAATGATAAACTTAAAGTAATGCATGGGACACTCAGGTCAAAGATTGCAAATGCTGTTTTGGGGGTGAGTGAGGGTTTTAAGAAAGTTCTTGAGATAATTGGTGTTGGTTTTAGGGCGCAGACAGATGGGAAAACAATAACAATGCAGTTAGGATTTTCTCATCCAACTACACTGAATATACCTTCAGGTATTAAGGTTGAGATTGATCCAAAAACGCAAAATATTATTACCGTAAGCGGTGTTGATAAAGAACTTGTTGGAAATTTTGCTGATAAACTTAGAAAAATAAAGCCACCAGAGCCATATAAAGGAAGTGGTATAAGGTATCAGGGTGAAAGGATTATAAGAAAGGCAGGGAAATCTCAGGTTTCAGGTGGCGGTGCTAAAAAATAGCGAGGGGTGAGATATGATTACAAAACAGGAGAGATATTTGCTTAGAAAGGAAAGGACAAGAAAAAAATTATTTAAAAATGGAATTACAAAACCAAGATTGAGTGTTAAAAAATCAAATAGATACATATATACTCAGGTTATAGATGATATAAAAGGAATTACTATTGCAAGTGCCTCCTCAATGGAGAAAGAAATACTTGAGGAGATAAAAAAGACAAAGAGGTCAGCAAAAAGTGTGGAGGCTGCAAAGATAGTTGGTAAGATTATTGCTCAAAGAGCAATTGAAAAAGGGGTAGAAGAGGTGGTTTTTGATAGGGGGGCGGGTTTGTATCACGGGGCAATTAAAGCCGTTGCTGATGCGGCAAGAGAGGCAGGATTGAAATTTTAAAGGAGTGGAAGATGATATCAAAAAATCAGAAAGAAATGCTTGAAGAAAAAATTGAAAAAAGCGAAAAGGTAGAAGATTATGTTGAGGTTAAGGATGAATCAACTGAAGAGAAATCAGTTGTTATAGCCATTAATAGGGTTGCTAAGGTTGTTAAGGGTGGAAAAAGACTCTCATTCAATGCTCTTGTTGCCGTTGGAAATGGTAATGGGAAGGTTGGAATTGCTGTTGGAAAAGCAAAAGAGGTTCAAGATGCTATAGCTAAGGCGGTGGTTCTTGCAAAGAAAAATATGATAAGTTTTCCTCTTAAAAATGGAACGATACCTCATGAGGTCAGTGCAAAGTTCTGTTCGGGTTATGTGTGGATGAAACCAGCGATAGAAGGAACTGGACTTATAGCCGGTGGTGCAACAAGGAGTATTCTTGAGGTTGCAGGAGTAAAAAATATACTCACCAAAAATATTGGTTCTACAAATGTTTTTAACTCATCTTATGCTACAATTGAGGCTCTTAAGAAATTGAGGTCACCAGATGAGATAAAGGAAATAAGAAAATGATGGAGGATTTATGATATATATCCATAATTTATCCCCAAAGCCAGGCTCGGTTCATAGAAAGAAAAGGCTTGGTATAGGACAGGGTTCGGGACATGGAGAGACATCAACAAGGGGTCAAAAAGGACAAAGGGCGAGAAGCGGCGATGGAAAGATGGTTGGATTTGAAGGTGGTCAGATGCCTCTTATAAGAAGAATTCCTAAAAGGGGATTTAATAACAATGCTTTTAAAAAAGTGTATGAAATAGTAAATCTTTGGGCACTTGAAAAATACTTTAATGATGGTGATAAGATAACACCGGAGATTTTGAAGGAAAAAGGATTGATTGATAATTTATCTGTAAAGATTTTAGGTAATGGGGAATTGACAAAAAAATTAGATGTCTCTGCTAATTCTTTTTCAAAATCTGCTAAGGAAAAGATTGAAAAGGCCGGCGGGAAAATAAATATTGTAAAGTAGTTATGGATACTCAGAATATTTATAATATTTTTAAATCCAAGGACCTAACAAAGAGAATCTTATTTGTTCTTGGCGGTATACTTGCATACAGAATAGGTGCTTCTATACCGATACCTGGTGTAAATCCAACCGCTCTTAAAGCACTTTTTGAGGCTAATAAAGGTGGGGTGTTAGGTTTCCTTGATATATTCTCTGGTGGGGCTTTAGGGAGGTTATCAATATTCTCTTTAGGTGTTATGCCTTATATCAACGCCTCCATTATAATGAGCCTTGTTCAGGGCTCTCATGTGTTCCCATATATTGAAAAACTCTCAAAAGAGGGAGAAAGTGGGAGAAGAAAAATCACACAGATTACAAGATATCTAACTGTTTTTCTTGCTGCAATTCAGTCGTTTGGACTTACCATGGCATTAAATCATATGCCTATTAGTGGTGGAATGCCAATAGTTTATAACCCTGACTTTACATTTTATTTTACCGCTGTTTTGAGCATGACAACAGGAACGATTTTAATAATGTGGATAGGCGAGCAGATGACTGAAAACGGTATAGGTAATGGTATATCAATAATAATCTTTACAGGTATAGTTGATAGACTTCCAAAAGCGGTTATGGATATGCTCAAGTTAGTTCAACTGGAAGAAATCTCACTTTTAAGTGCATTGTTTATACTTGGTCTGGTTGTTCTTATTGTTGGCTTTGTTGTTTGGCTTGAGACCGCTCAGAGAAAGATTCCTGTTCAATATGCTCAGAGAATGGTTGGAAGAAAGGTTTATGGTGGTGTTTCCACATTTCTTCCATTAAAGGTTGATCAATCAGGGGTTATAGCCGTTATATTTGCAGTTTCATTTATGACACTTCCATATACCATTTCAACTTTCAATCCGAACTCAAAGATCGCTCAGGTTATGATGAACTATTTCAATCATTCAAGTGTTGTTTATCATCTTGTTTATATGGCTCTTATAATATTTTTCTGTTACTTTTACAATTCTGTTGCAATAAATCCGAAAGACCTTGCTGAGAATATGAAAAAATGGGGTGGTTTTATTCCAGGTGTTAGACCAGGTGAGGCGACTGCAAAGTATATTGAAGATGTTTTAAATAGAATTACTCTTGGTGGAGCACTTGCTGTTTCATTTATAGCAATTCTTCCTGATTATCTTAGAGCCAAATTTTCGGTTCCATTCTATTTTGGTGGAACATCACTTCTTATTGTTGTTGGTGTTGCCCTTGATACAATTGCACAGCTTGAGGCTCACCTTCTAATGAGAAATTATGAAAGTTTTTACAAGAGTAGAAAGATACAGGGAAGATGGTTTAATGTTGGAAGATAGGGGGGATGATGAATATGATGATGAATATAGTATTTTTGGGTCCACCAGGTTCCGGTAAAGGAACTCAGGCAAAGATTTTGGCTCAGAGAAAAAATTTTCTTCATATCTCAACAGGTGATCTCTTTAGAGAGGAGATAGAAAAAAAATCGGAGTTGGGTCTTAGGGTAAAGTCATTTATTGATGAGGGAAAACTTGTTCCTGATAATATAGTTCTGGATGTGATAAAAAGAAGGATTAATTTGAGCAGTAATATCCTTTTTGATGGTTTTCCAAGAACAGTGGAACAGGCTGAGGGTTTAAGCCAGATGATGGAAGAACTTTCCAAGAAAATTGATATTGTTTTTTTCTTTGAGATCAGCGATAATGAGGTTATAAAGAGAATTGTTGCGAGAAGAAGTTGTCCAAAATGTGGAAGAATTTATAATTTGATTACAAATCCCCCATTAAATGATGAGGCATGTGATATATGTGGTGTTAAACTCTATCAGAGGGATGATGATAGAGAGGATGTTATAAAAAAAAGACTTGAGGTATATAAAATTCAAACATCTCCGCTAATTTCATATTACCGACTTGAAGGGATATTTGAGGTTATAGATGCCTCAAAGGGTGTTGAGGAAGTTTATCTTGAACTTGAAAGAAAGATTGAACAAAAAACTGAGAAAGTTAGAAGTGAGAAACGTTAGGAAAGTGAGAAGGTGAGAGGTGGAAATTGTAAGAAATGTTGGATTATGGATTTTGGATGTTGGATTATGAATTGTAGGGCAAACCTTTAGGTTTGCAAGAAAAGTAAGTAAGCAGGTGAAAGGTTAAAAAGTAAGTGAAAAGTGAGAAGTGAAAAAGTAAGATGTGAGAAATGTTGGATTATGGATTTTGAATTAGAGATTGTGGATTTTTAATTCAAAGTTAAGCATCTAAAATTTAATCAACAAATGGCAGAATCATTAGGTATAAAATAACGAAAGATATAGTTTTTTATCTTAATTTTTTATAGAATAAATTAAGTTATGATTGAAATAAAAAATTCTGATGAGATTAAACTTATTGAAAAGGCATGTAAAATTACTGCTGAAACACTTCTGTTGATGAAGGAGAATGCAAAGATCGGTGTCTCAACACTTTATCTTGATGAGATTGCATACAGAAATATACTAAAGAATAATGCAAAACCCGCTTTTTTTGGATATCGTGGATATCCTAAAACCTCCTGTATTTCAATAAATGAAGAAGTTATTCATGGAATTCCATCTCAGGATAAAATAATAAAGAATGGTGATGTAGTAAGTATTGACCTTGGGGTTGTTTATGATGGATATTATGGTGATGCAGCAACTACATTTATAGTTGGAACACCTAAGGACCATTCTCATATAAAACTTGTTGAGGTGTGTTATAATGCCTTAAATGAGGGTATAGGGGTTATAAGAGAAGGGGTAAGACTTGGTGATGTCTCTTATGCCATAGGTTCTTATGTTTTTAAAAACAAAATGAGTGTTTTAAAAAATTTTACAGGACATGGTATCGGGAGAAGATTGCATGAGGAACCATCAATATTTAATTTTGGAATTAAAGGGACAGGACCTCTTTTAAGAAATGGTATGACACTTGCAATCGAACCTATGATTACTCTTGGAAGCGGTGATGTTTATATTAAGGAAGATAACTGGACAGTTATAACCTCTGATGGTAGTTACGCTGCTCATTTTGAACATACTGTTTTGGTAACTGAAAATGGAGCAAGAATTTTAACTAAGATATAATTTATGAAAGAATTTATAGGTATTCACGATAAGTATCGTTTCGAGATTAAATTAAATCTCGATGATAGATCCGATTATAAATTTGAGTATTATTTTTTTATTCCAGAATCTCTAAATATCTCATATTATACTTATGATAAATCCAAATTTTACTCATCGCTTCATCAATACATCAGGTATCAAACACCAGATGTGGATTTTTATTTACTCTTTGATACCACAAACATTATCTCACCTATAAATAGAATTGTGACCTATCTTGATAAACTTAAGAATTCCACTGATAGATTTGTTGAGGAAAGATTGATAGATGAGATGAAACTTTTTGGTTGTATAGTAAGAGAAAAGATAAGAGAAACGAATACAGCGAACCTTCTTTCATTGTTTTCATCTGTTGATGAGAGTATTGAAAAAATAAATCGAATAATTCGTTCATACAACTACAACAAAAAAATTGTTGATGCATTTAGATATATTGATGAGTATATAAACATTATTAAGATAGAAAGATTGACTGAGCTTGCAAAAGATTTAAATCTTGATGAAACACTCAAAAGAAAATTTGAGGATTATATTGATAGGTCTTTTAAGTATATTGATTTCAACGGGTATAAAAAAATTTTACCTGATGAGATTGACTACTTTTTATATCACAGAAGTCTTTTAAAAAAATTTGTATCAAGCTGTCTTTTTCTAAGAGTTCAGATGGCGTTTGATTTTTATCATCATCTTATATCTTCCATTGCAAGCGCACTCGCAATGCTTTTTGCAATACTTGTTACAATTTATGCTCAAAAAAAGTATCCACTTGAAAGCGCTTTATTTATTGTTATTATTGTGATAAGTTATGTTTTTAAGGATAGAATTAAAGAGTTTTCAAAGGTGTTTTTTTCGAAACTTGTTGGTGATTATATATATGACAGAAAACTAAAGATATATGAGCCAGTTCATCATATAAAAATAGGGTATATTAAGGAATCGTTCTCAATACTTTCAAAGGATTCCGTAGGTAGTGATATCATCAGGGTAAGAAATATAGATAACTTTGATGTGATTGATGAGGATGCAAAGTTTGAGGTTGTACTCAGGTACAAAAAAATAATATATCTGAACAGGAACATAATAGATAAATATCATACAAGAAGAAAAAATCTTGTTTCAATACTCAGGTTTTCAATAGAGGATTTTTTGAAACACACAGATGATGCGCAGATAGATTATAATCTTTTTTATAGTGGAAAAAAATACACTTTTGCGGGTAAGAGAAATTATCATTTAAACTTAGTACTTAAAAGCCTGGGGCGTGATGGAAAGATGGTGTATAAAAGATATAGAATAATATTTAACAGGGATGGGATTTTGAAAGTGGAAAATATTTTGGTGGATGGAGGAGATGTATGATAGAGGCTGTATCTCTGATAGGTGCTAATAAAAAATCCACAATTTTAAGTGAGGTCCTTCTTATAAACGGTTTTCAGATAAGGGTTTATGACAGTTTTAAAGATTCACTAAATATACTTATGGCAAAACTCAGATGGTATCTGAGCAAAAATAACAGATTAGACCTGATAGAGAATATTGAGGTTATTCAGGATTTTTCAAAGTTTAAAGGTGCAGACATAGTCATAGAGTTGGATAATAAAACATTTGAGGAAAGGTATCTTTATTTTTCAAAAATTATAAAAGAGGTTGATGATAAATGTATTTTTGTATTAAATTCTGATATAGACCTTACTAAAACCTTTGAGAAAATTCCATTTCTCCCTTTAAATAGGGTGATGGGAATGAATTTTCTTGGGGTTTTTAAGGATTGTATTTTTGAGATATCCAAAACAGATTACACCGATGTGGATGTTATTAACAAGGTTATAGAATTTATTGGTAGATTATCATTAAAATACTGTGTTGTTTCATATATCTGTGGTGGTATTATCTCAAGATTGATGAGTGTTTATATTAACTCGGCATTCAATGTTCTTGTAAAAGGAAAAGGATTTCCATCTGAGATAGATGAGGCAATTAGAAAATTTACAAATTCTTTATATGGTCCTTTTGAACTTCTTGATATTGTAGGAGTGGATTACAATTATAATCGCTCACTTTCCCTTTACAATGTTTTTAAAAAGGATGTACTGAAACCAAGTGATATAGAATTAAAACTTCTTCAGTACGGGCAACTTGGAAGAAAATCCAATATGGGTGTCTATATTTATGAAGATGGAAATGTAGTTGGAGAAAATCCTGTTCTTCCCTCTATAATCCAGTATTTAGGATTAAGAAAGGTTGAGATGGAGGAAATTTTTAGCGATATTATGATCCCTGTTCTTGGTGAGGCGAAGGAAATTGCAAAAGAGATTATGGTTGGTGAACAGGATATAGAGAATGTAACAAAATATTCTTTTGGATGGGATATTGGAATATTCAGTTTACAGAAAAAATACCCGAATGCTTTTGTTGTAAAACAGAGGTCTGAGTTTGATAATCTTGACACATTTTAAAATTTTTTTTATATAATTTTAGATATGACACTAATTGCAAAAGAAGTATTTTTAACCAAGGGTATAGGAAGGCACAAGGAAAAACTTGCAAGTTTTGAGGAGGCATTGAGAGATGCTCAGATTGCAAGATTTAACCTTGTGCATGTATCAAGTATACTACCTCCCAACTGTAAACTTATATCAAAACAGAAGGGACTTAGCAAACTTAAAAGCGGACAGATTGTTCATTGTGTGATGTCAAGAAATGCTGTAAATGAGAATCATAGATTAATTGCAGCATCTATTGGAATTGCTATTCCAAAAGATAAAAATCAGTATGGATATATCTCCGAGTATCACAGTTTTGGTGAAACAGATGAGCAGTGCGGTGAGTATGCAGAAGACCTTGCTGCACTTATGCTTTCCACAATTCAAGGGATAGAGTTCGCTCAGGATACAACATGGGATCAAAAAGAAGAGATATGGAAGATGAGTGGAAAGATTGTAAAGACGATGAATATTACACAGTCTGCGATAGGTGTTAGTGGGATGTGGACAACTGTTGTTGCAGCAGCGGTTTTCGTTTTTTAATCTACTTCTTTGATGAAAAACTCTGTTTTGATAATTCCGAATAAAAAGCAGTTTATTTTATCACATAAAAATCCACTTTCCAGATGCAGATTTGTAATCGTCCCTGTTCCTTACGAGCAGACAACATCCTATGGGCATGGTACAAAAAAGGGACCTAGTGCAATTCTTGATGCATCATACCAACTTGAGTTGTTAGATGAAGAGTTAGGTTATGAGACTTATAGGGTTGGTATATTTACAGCAGAGAACTTCAGATATACAAGGAATGAGAAAGAATTTTTTTTAAAAATTGGTGATTATGTTGAGAGATTGATAAACACTTCTGATGCATTTCCAATTTTTCTTGGAGGGGAACACAGTATAACACAGGGGCTTATACCACCTTTTGAAAAAAAATACCGTGATTTTTCCATTCTTCATTTTGATGCTCATGCTGATCTGAGAAACAGTTATGAAGGGACAAAACACAGCCATGCATCAGCACTTTATCCTGCATCGCTTGGTTTGAAAATAGTTCAGATAGGAATAAGAAGTATTGCACCTGAGGAAAAACATCTCATAAACTCTAAAAATGTAAGAACATTTTTAATGCATGAAAACCTTGATTTTAAAAAACTTATACGAAATGTTTTAGATGAACTTACAGAAAATGTATATATAACCATAGATGTTGATGGATTTGACCCGTCAGTTATGCCAGCAACAGGAACGCCACAGCCTGGTGGTTTTCTATGGTATGATGCTATCTCAATATTTAGAGAGGTGATATATAAGAAAAATGTTGTTGGATTTGATGTTGTTGAGGTTAGTCCATTGAAAAATTCCCATATAACTGAATTCAATGCCGCAAAACTTATCTATAAACTTATAGGATACATCTCAAAAAAAAGGGGATACATTAAATAAAAAGGCAAAAGTAGGTGAGGGTGAGAGGTAGAAAAGTGAGGGGTAAGAGGTGAGAAACGAGAAATCCCCCTTTTGTAAAGGGGGATTAGGGGGATTTATAAGTAGGGCTAAAGTTCTGCCAATACAAAATAATGTAAAATTTATTTATTATGGAGAAGGTTGTAGTTGCAATGAGTGGCGGAATTGATTCATCAGTATCTGCTTTTCTTTTAAAGGAAATGGGATATGATGTTATAGGTATTACATTGAGATTATTCAAGGATAAAAATATAAAGTGCTGTGGTGGTGATGATTCTATTGAAAGATTTAAAAAAATATGCAACTATATAGGAATAAAATATTATATCAAGGATGCAACAGAGGTCTTTTATAAGGGTGTGATTGAGAAGTTTGTTCGCTTCTATCTTGATGGCAAAACACCAAATCCATGTGTTGAGTGTAATAGAATTGTTAAGTTTGATTATCTTTTAAAACTTTCAAGAATTCTTGGTGCTCAAAAACTTGCAACAGGGCATTACGCAAGAATTGAAAGAGAAAACGGTAGGTATTTTTTAAAAAGAGGAGTTGACCAACAAAAGGATCAGAGCTATTTTCTCTATCCAATAAAGAAAGAGTATCTTTCATATATTATGTTTCCGCTTGGAAATCTTATAAAAAAACAAGTAAAAGAGATTGCAAAAAAAAATAATATCCCAGTTGATATAAATAAAGAAAGCAAGGATATATGCTTTGTGGCAGAAGGGGATTATTCGCTTTGGCTTAAAAAAAATGGATATGTGAGAAATGAGGAGGGATATTTTAGAGATACCAGAGGAAAAATTATTGGAAGGCATAATGGTTATTGGAATTATACAATAGGTCAGAGAAGAACTACAGGAATAAGTTTGGGAGAAAGAACCTATGTTTGTGATATAATACCTCAAAGAAATGAGGTTATCTTGGGTAGTAAAAATGATGCTATGGCAGATAAAATTGTTGTCAGTAATTTTAACTGGCTTGTTAATGAGAAGGATTTTGTAGATAAAAAACTTTCTGCTCAGATAAGATACAGACATAATCCCCAACCTATTGAGATAGAGAATACTACTAAGGATAATATTACTGTTAGATTTTTTCAAAAACAGTTTGCTCCTGCAAAAGGACAGTCGCTTGTTATATATTGTGGAGATATTGTTGTTGGAGGAGGTATAATTTCGGAAGTTTTAAGGGAGGAGTGATGAGATTTTCTGTTATGATATTTTATGGAGGTCCTTCGTATGAGCATGATGTTTCAATAATGTCTGCAAAAAATATTATTGATTTTTTAAAAACAAAGAAAAATCTTTTGATATATCCGGTCTATATTGATAAAAAAGGAAGATGGTATCTTACAGATTTGAATCTGGATAGAATAAAGAAACTCTGCGGTATCGTTTATGATTTTACAGGTAGATTTTTTATAATAGGTGGGAAAAGAGTTGTTCC
>Ga0272449_1004919_pt1 | contig 10655 bp, 8 predicted proteins | sample YNPCB0241_FD_198679 | JGI IMG/M metagenome (GOLD analysis project Ga0272449, IMG submission 198679) | Hot spring sediment microbial communities from Yellowstone National Park, WY, United States - YNP-CB-024-1 | ecosystem: Environmental > Aquatic > Thermal springs > Hot (42-90C) > Sediment...
GATATTTTATCACCTTTTTCAGCTTCCTCATCAACTATTGACGCAATAGCAGCTATCTTTCCAATATCAAAAGGCTTCATTCTATAGATAAATGTCACAACATCCAAAAGGTCTTTAACACCATAGAACTGTTTTATTCTTTCGACAAGTGCTGTATATGGCCCTCTACCATCATATGCTTTTGAAGCAGCGTTTAATGCTTGTAGGGCTATCCATGAAGCACTACCTTCATCCCCTATTATCCATCCCCATCCACTGGATCTAGCCCTTCTACCCTTTTTATCCATACCAAAAGCAATAGCACCAGTGCCGGCAATTACAGCAACGCCTGGCTCACCCCATGTAACAGCATAGAATGCAGTTACGGCATCATGTTCAATGATAATTTTATTTAATGGATATCCTAAACCCTTTATATAACTCCATGCAATTTCAAAATCTTTACTAGTGTCTAAACCAGCCCAACTAAAAACAATAAAGTCAACATCATCAAAATCTATATTAGAAATTTTAAGACATTTATCTATAGCTTTATTTATGTTTCTTTTAATAACATCCTCATCTAATGTGATATCAGCAGGGCCGCTAGAGATACTGCATAAAACATTTAAGCTATCATCAAACATCATTGCAATAGTTTTTGTCTTTCCTGTATCAAGAGCTATAAACTTCATAATAATTACCATAATCTACTAAATCAAAGAATTATAAAAACTTAACTAAATTAATAACAATTCAATGACAATATTTATCCTAGATAGATGCAGGAAACAGATGGATTGTCTATTGGAATTCTTGTCCTTAAGGGCTGTTTAAGTGTTGGTTTTTTGTGGTGGGTTTAAATCTATGGCTCTGTTTATTATTTAGTGTTTGGTGGGGTGGTGCCTGATAAATCTGTATAGAAGATTTTTAGGATATGTTCCCTTCACCAATGCTTAATGAACCTGCTCTAGAGATAGCAGTGCCACAAATGAAGGAGTATGTAAGGAGAAAGTCTCTAGAGACATGTAGAGAAAGGGTATATACCCACCTGTAGATGTATTCTTATCACTCTCAAGGCTGATGAAGGAGGGTATAGGCCCTGGAAAGACCAGGGAGGATCACCGAGAGGTGTTTGCACAACTAATGGCGGCGTACTCTGAGGGTGTGTACTTAAGAGAGCTAGTAACTATTGTTGGTACAGAGTCTCTTACAGCAAGAGATAGAAAGTTCCTTGAGTTTGCAGACCTATTTGAAAGGAGGTTTATTAATCAGGGAGAGTATGAAAGAAGAACAATAGAGCAGTCACTAGACATAGCGTGGGATCTCTTTGCAACTCTTCCAGAAGATGAGCTTAGACAGATAAGGCCTGAGACTATAAAGAAGTACCATCCGAAGTACAGGAAGGGTGGAGGGAGCTGAGCACAGAGATAATAAGGCTATCGAGACCCACTAAAATAGAGCTCATGAGGCTTAGAAGAAGGCTTGCTCTAAGCAGGAGAATACATAGAATACTCAGAGATAGACTTGCCTTCTTAATCCAGGAATTCTATACAGTGCTCAGAAAAGCTTATGAAGCAAGACAAAAACTAAATACTCTTCTTGCCACACTGTATCCTGAATACTCTAATGCCGTGGCAATACACGGTCTTGAAGCTCTAAATGAAGGGGCAAAGACACTTAGTAGTGCAGTAGAGGTTATAGCCGGTACGAGAAATGTCATGGGGGTTTCAGCGCCAGTTTTAGAACTATCAAAAGCTCCTGAGTCTACACTAGCATTACCTGTTGAGGTATGCAATACACAGGCTAAGAGAAGGGAGTTGCTAGAAACCTTAATTGCCATAGCTGAATATGAGAAAGAAATGATAAGGCTTGGTGCAGAGATTGCTAGAGTCAAAAGGGTTGTGACAATGCTTGAGAAATCCTTATACCAAGGCTAATAAACACCATAAGGTACCTAATGATGAAATTTGATGAGATGGAGAGAGAGGATAAGGTTAGAAGCATGAAGATAAAAGCAATTCTACTGCGGAGAACCTAAGCATTGTAAAACAATTTTAAGAAGCTCTTTCAGGAGGCCTGCTGGTATTCCCAAGCGCATGCTTTTAGCAACCTTATAAACATTGTTTGCTACTAGCATTGACGTGAACCCCCTTCTATAAGCCTCTATAACAAGCTCCATATTATCATCTAAAATTAAAGCTTCTGAGCCTCCTACAAGCTCTAAACACTTCTTATACAGCTCTATCTTTAGAGGACCCACACCACTATCCCTACCAACAATAGCACTAACATAGTTACGAATTCCAAGTTTTCTCAAAGCCTCTTCCGCTACCCTAGCACTCTGCTTTGTAGCAATACAAATTTGGGCATACTTTGCAAGATTCTCTATATATTCTCTTGGTGCAAGCAGAAAAGAGCTGTCTAACTTCTTCAAAGCCTTTATCTCTTCCCCTTCCAAAACGCTAGACATCTTATAATAGCTTTCTGAATCAGAATGCCACTGCCTCATTAAAGCCCTATTAATGCTCTCCCACCTTAGAGCAAAGCCAAGCTCAATAAGCTCTGACCTTACATAACACCAATTCACTGGGAGGAAGATTAGTGTACCGTCCAGATCAAAAATTACAACTCTTTTACTATTAGACAAGAACTTCACAAATCTCTTAACCCAGTACTTCAACTCACCTTTAGAAGCCTTTAGGTATGCTGCCCAAAGTCTAGACTCTCTACCAGCTCTAGTAAGAGCTTTAACAAATTGCATAAAATTTTTTGCCATGTTGAGTATGTGAATATCACTGTAAAGAGGATGCAAAAAAGCCTTTCTTGTTAAGTAAAGCCATACTGAGGGAATTTTCACTACATACCTTAATCCATCTAGAATCCATACAAACTCTCCCTTTCTAACCATAAGCCTTTTTGCCACTTCACGGGCTTTTTCAGCGCCTTGAGTATAGGCAATCACCAGTAGTGCGGGAAAGTGATATCCAAGTGCTACAGCTAGGTCTATACTGCCCCAGAACTTGGGGTTTAGCTCAAGTACATAGTGCTTTCCAAGCTCTTCAGAATACCTCGTCTCAACCATTATAACTCCACTCCATTTAAGCACCTTCAGAACTCTTCTTCCTAAAGCGAATAGCTCCGGGTCTTCGATAAGTCCCTTTGCAGCCAGACTCGCACCACCAATTGGCAAGTACTCTACTACTCTTTGATGCGCGAACTCTATAATTGGTACACCATTGTGTGAAAGAGCGTAGTAACCCCTTGCAATGCCCTCTATGTATTCTTGAACTATACATGGCGTTCTCTTAGAAGCCTCATTAATGACTGATTCATAATCTAGGTGAAAACTTGGGTTAGAGGCGTCTCCAAGGCTCTTCACCACCAGGGGTGGGGATAGGGAGTAAATGGACTTAGCATCACTAAGGCTTTTTACAAAAACTTGCGCTGGAAATTCAGCGACATGCTTAAGAACTTCAACAACTCTCACACGATCAGACGCCAAGGCAATGTCTTCATAGCTAGGCGCTGTAACTACAACCCCTAGTTCATTAAACAGCTTAGCGTATTTAGAAAATGCTACAAAGTCCGCAAAATCTACAGGTACTACAGCTTCACACCCCTCTTTATTAGCAACCCACGCTACCAGCGTAGACCACTCTTCACCATCTCTCGGCACTTCAAACAAGTACTTCTTCTCAAATACTGTTGAGAAGAGGTGGGGGTGCTTTGCATGGGCAACGCCTACAACACTGCAATGCAGCAAGCTTTTTATAGACTTAGCTATAGCTACAGACTTTCTAGATGCTATAGACGCTACAACACAGCACTTCAAGGCAAATCCCTAAGTAGAATACCAGAGGACAGGAAAATATGCTATTGATACTAACACACGATGTTGATTGGAGCAGAAGAGGACCTCCAACAGAGCATGTAATTGCGCGATTAGATAGATTTGACTGGAGCTATAGGTATAGGTTCTTCTCTCTAAGGGAAAACATTTACGATGGTATAGCGGATATTGTGGAGGCAGAGCAGAGGCAGGGTGTTAGATCAACATTTTTCTTTAGGACTCTTTACGATGATAATACAACAGCCGAGCTCTACAGTGATGTGATATCTGAGTTGAGAAGAGGTGGGTGGGAGATAGGACTTCATGCCAACAGCGGGTCAAGTCTTAGGGAAATAGAAGCTGAGAAGAAGATGCTTGAAAAGCTCTATGCTAATAGCATTTACAGCTTAAGAGTTCACTACCTGAGGATAGATCGGGAGATAATACCCAGGCTAAGCACTATAGGAATAAAATTTGATAGCAGTCTCTGTACGTCGAGAACAAAGCTGGACCCCTTAAGCAGCGGTTGCATAATTTATGGCGGTGTTGTTGAGCTTCCGATAACACTAATGGATGCATACATGTTTACGTACTGGGGTGTAAGACTTGAGGAAACGTATAGGAAGCTTGTAGATGTGCTTAAGTACCTTAAGAGTGTAGGGGTAGAGGTAGCAACTATACTATGGCATGTAAACAGCATTAAGATGCGTGGTGGAAGAGAGTATATTAGGTTTATTGAGGATATTTGGAGACTAGAGTGGCTCATGCCTCTGCGAGTTGCAGATATTGCTATGTTTGTGGGTAAAGGAAAGGTGCTTTGCAAAGTTTATGAATAGAATTCAAAGGCTGTTCATCTCATCTTATACGAAGATTTTAGAACTGTCCTATAGAGCGCCACGAAGTTGCTATAAAGAAGTGACTCAGCTTAGGTGCATCACATCACGTGTCAGAGTGTCGCAAGCTCATCACTTAATACAATGGTGTGTTGTTCACACAGATATTAGGACTTCAGGTTTTATATTGTTTTGATTTAAATATATGTGAAGCAGAAGTTCTGTTTTACTATTATGTTTTGTTATACTGTTAAAGTAAGCTAAGCCTGTTATTATGTATGGCTCGAGCATGTTTATAAAGTTTTCACATTTTATTGTGTAGTTATGAATTAATGCAACATCTCTTTCCTTGTCTATTCTTATGCGAGAGGATATACGTATAAAATTCCCTCTTACCAGTGTTGTGATAGCACCTTTGTATAGTGCTGAGTATAAGGAGTAGTCTTCTGAACACCCCATATCATGATACATTTGGGGAACAAGCTTTAGCATTTCGTTTACAAACTTTTCCTCCTCATTTCCTACACTAACAAATCTCCTCATACCCTTACCGTTCTTTAGAAATCTATATATGCTATTTATTAGAAATGGTATTAGCTCTCCAAGGCTATCTTTATCCTGCATAAACACAGACGTGTTTTTACATATCATCTCTCTCCTAAACCTAATGTTAAATTTGCTAAGCATCTTAAAATCGAGGTCCTTGAAGTATCTCTCTAAGAGGTTTTTCGTTATAGATCTGCTTATAGTAATGAAGAAAGTAAACTTGTTGTAAAGAGGTAGCAGGGGTCTTAACGACTCATAGAAGCTCTTCACAATTCTTGTTATAGCTAGAGGGTTATTTAATAGTGTTGATAAATCCCTTTCAAGCTCTTTTAAAACATCACTCCTCTCTATATAGACACTGGATTCCCTAAGCACTTTGCTAAGTAAAATTACAAGTCCTTCAACTTCCTTCATATAGCTAGAGTTTTCTAAACGAAGTGAAACACTTTGCAAGGCTACTGAGTATGGAACACCCATAGCAATGCTTTTTACAGCTTCTTCACAACCAATACACCTTACGCCAAAGAACTCCTCATATACACTCTGAATGTCTTTCCAATGCCCTATGGTATCCCTACCTATTATGCCTACAACCATTTTCTTAATCTTCTCATCACCTATCCTCATCCTTATGCTATTGTATAGCCCTAGAACTCTTTCACAATAACCTAGAGCCCTACCCACATCTCCACGGAAACATCTTCCACTTTTCTGCACTAGCTATATCTGGTATCAGCATGCTCAAAATAGTTCACACAAAACTGTGCGTAAAGTAATGAAAAATACGGCTAATAGCGTAGTGCAAATCTTGCTGAAAAGCATTATGAAGAGTACCCCTGGAACTGAAATATGATGAAAAGGCATTTAACGGATAAAAATACTGATCCTATTACAACTGAAAATCCCACCTTGAAAGGTGGGGATGAGTAGAAAGGTTTAACATGCTACAATACAGCACTTATAAAAGCATTTTAGCACAAGGTTTGTAGCTGTAAGTAAAGCATAGTGCTTAAAAGTGGATATTAGAGAAGCTCTAGATACAACAAACATAAATCAATGAGAATAAACATCTAGAGACAAACAGGAGAAATCAGATTATTATATGATTATTATTAAAAGCCTGACCTTCCCCTGCCCTAAAGGGTGAGGGTTCCTGTTAAGGTGGGGAGGTTTGAAGCTACATTTCCCCTCTCTGAGGATTTAGCCTGGGCTGGGTCTCTAGCTGTTACCCTGATTGGGGCTCGGCTATGGATATACTATCAATCATTGCCATTGGCTCAAAAACTTTAATGCTCATCAATAAGAACAATTAAAGCGAAGAACACCTTATAAACCCTTCTACTCATCCCCGCCTTAAAAGGCGAGGCTTTCAGTTGTAATATAATATAGTGATACTTCGATTAAATACTTCGATTAAAGTTTAAATATATGAATTATGTAATGTATAATGGTAATATCTATGAAATTCCAAGATATTGTTAGAATTGTAGTCTATACTGCTATCACATTTATAGCGACAGTTCTACTTGTTATTGAAACACCTGCAACAGGGGGATATTTTAATCTTGGAGAAGCATCAATTTATGTGATAGCATTTATGTCTTCACCAATTGTTGCAGCAATTTCATCAGGTCTAGGTCCCGCATTAGCAGATCTATTTCTTGGTTATTGGTATTTTGCACCTGCTACATTTGTTATAAAGTTTTGCGAAGGCTTTGTAGTATCTAAGCTTGCTATGCATATTCGTAATAGGGGTTCAACATTGATGAGAATGGCAACAGCTTTTACTGGGATGATGATTTCTTTAATAGTTGCTATATTTTTATCATTTGGAGGAGGTGCTATAGAGGCTGAATTTAGTTGGGCTCCCACTACATTGTTTGGTATAACTTTACCTATTCCATCGTTTAGAGTAGTTCTACCTGCATATATATGGCTAATCATAGCATTTGCTATAGCATTTCTATCAATAGCAGTTTTAGCTAGAATAAGACTAGATGTATTTCCAATGGCTATAGGAGGTGGAATAATGGTATTAGGCTATTTTTTCTATGAATACTTCATATCAAATCCACTAATCCTTGGAAGAGAGGCTATAGCAGCAATATTTGAAGTGCCTGTTAATATAGGGCAATTCACTGTGGGTATACTTATTGCTTATCCTGTGGTGCAATTCATTGAAAAAGCAAAAGGTTTTAGAAGTTAATGATCTATCGGTATCGGTTTGCAGTAGACCTATATTAAAAAATATAACTTTTACTCTCCACTTAGGAGAAGCACTTCTCATTACAGGTAGATCTGGATGTGGTAAAACAACTTTATTAAGAGCTTTAACAGGTATAGCTAAAGAGCTTTACAATCTCAATGTAGTTGGGAGAATAAAGATATGTGGAGAGAAAATACATAGTAGTAGTGAGGCATCTAAATACATACACTATGTTGTTCAAGAACCATGGTTTTCAATTTCAGCACCTTATCCAATATCAGAGTTGTTTATACATAGTTATAAAAATCAACAATATATAGAATGCTTAGCTAAGACTTTTAGCATATATCACAAGCTTTGGGAATCATCTACAAATCTTAGTGCAGGTGAGGCTGAGAGGATAGCACTTATAGAGGCATTTGCATCAGATAAAAAGATTGTTTTGATAGATGAAGCAACATCTTATCTCGATAAAAAATCGAAAGAGCTTGTAGTAGATACTGTTAAAAAATTAAAGGAATATGGTTTAAGCTTGATAATAGTAGATCACAATGTTGAATTATGGTCTAGGATTGTAGATAGCATCCTCTATATTGAAGATGGATATGCAAAAATATTTGATAACGTCTATGAAACTCCTATATATCATCAACTTCTAAGCTTAAGAGAGAAATATAGAGAGTTAAAAATAAATAAAAATAGTAAAAATAAAGATACAATCCTTGAAGTATATGATCTATGGTATAAGTATCCAGATAGCAATGACTACATTATAAAGAGCTTTAATATTAATGTTACCTCTGGTGAAGTAATTTGGATAAAAGGGTCTTCAGGATCAGGTAAAACAACATTGTTAAAACTATTGGCAGGAATATTAAAGCCGTCAAGAGGTTATATTAAAAGACCTAGGAACATACAGTTCATACCTGAAAATCCTTTACACTATATATCTAATCCAATAGTTGTCGAAGAGCTTAGAAATGGAATTGAAATAGCTAAACTCGTAAATTTAGAGGGCTCTTTGTATACACCAATTGCATTCTTAAGTAGTGGGGAGAGAAGAAGACTAGCTATAGTCTCTGCATTTATGAGGCAATCAAAGCTATTATTAATAGATGAACCTACAGTAGGTTTAGATCCATGGAATGCTTTAAACATATTAAATATAATTCATAGGCTGGTTAAAAATGGATCAACTATAATTATTGCAAGTCATAGTGATGATATAGGTGCTATAGCTACAAACTCTTATGAGGTCTAGTTCTATGAGCATACTATCAAGATCTATAATGCTTTTGTCAAGATCGTTATTTCTTTATGGATTAACAGAATCAAGGATGGGTTCAACAATGATATTAATATTATTTGCAATAATATCAATATTGATTGTTATCAAAAATCCTTTTCTATCAATAATACCTATCACATTAATTACGATATATTATATACTCTATTCAATGATTAAACAATTATTATACGGTGCTTTAGTTGTAGCCATACCTTCCCTATGGATGTCTTTATCAAATGTATTAGCGCTTTATATTATGGCAAAGCCTATTGATATATTTAATGTTTTAACGATATTTATAAAGGCTGAAGTAGGAGCACTAGCAATACTCTTTGTGATGCATAATATCAACATATTTGAATTGACGTATATAAGTCAATTACTATCAAAAAAACTTACTTTTACACTAATACTACTTATGAGGGTTTTACCACATTTTCTTAAGGAAGCATATGAAATGATATATATACATAAGTTAAAGAATGAGAAGATGTGGAAAACATTAGCAATGTTATTTATACGTAGTGATGAAATTACAGCATTCTTTACTGAAGGTCTCTATCTAAAGAGAAACCATATAAAACCAAAGCTACTATATAAAAAACATACATTGTTGGTACAACTGATACTTATTATTGTTAATACAACGAGTTTTGTATTTATTAAGCATATTTCGTATTAGATAATTAAAGCAGATAGAGTTGTAACATTTTTAAATTCAGAATAAACAGCATGTATATCGGTGAAATCTATGGATAAATTAGGTATAGGTATATTAGGAGCGGGTTTCGTTGCGAGATTTCATTTAAGAGCATTTGCAAATATTAGAAATGGTGATGTGGTAGCTATATATTCTAGAACAGTTGAGAAGGCAAAGGAGCTAGCATCATATGCTGAACAGCTTGGTCTAGGAAAACCCAAAGTTTATAGTGATGTATGGGATTTACTGAGGGACCCTGGTGTTAATGCTGTATGGATTCTAACACCAAATGACACCCATGCTATGTATGCTAAATATGTTGCTGAAGAAGCTAGACAGGGAAAGGGTAACTTGATAGGTGTTGTTATTGAGAAACCTCTTGCTAGAAATGTTATGGAGGCTAAAGAGATGTTAAATGTTGTTGAGAAGTCAGGGCTTTTACATGGATATTTAGAGAACCAAGTCTTTATGCCTTCAGTAATGAGAGGTAAGGAGGTTGTGTGGAATATAGGTGCAAAATATTCTAGTAGACCATATCTAGCAAGAGCTGCAGAGGAACATGCCGGCCCTCATAATGCATGGTTTTGGAGACCATCTATATCGGGTGGAGGTGTACTTTTAGATATGATGTGCCATAGCTTAGAAGCAGCAAGGTATGTTCTCTACGATCCTAGAAAGGGTAAGAATAGTTTAAAACCTAAATACGTATATGGAGAAACTGCTATATTGAAATGGCTTAGAAGTGAATATGTTGAGGATCTTAAAAAGAGATTTGGAATTGATTTTTCAAAAGAGCCTGCAGAGGATTATGCGCTAGCCATAGTAACATATGAGGATGATGAAGGGAATATTGTATTGACAGAGACCAGAACCTCGTGGTCTTTTGTGGGAGCGGGATTAAGGCTATCATTTGAGGTTCTAGGACCTGAATACAGCTTATATATAAACACCTTACAACCAGAGCTTTTCACGTTCATTAGTAGAAATATAAAGATACCACCATCTGAGGAGTTTATAGAGAAACAAAATGCTGAACAAGGATTAATGCCCATAATACCAGATGAGGCTATAACCTATGGATACCAAGCAGAAGATAAGCATATAGTAGAATCATTCCTAGTGGGAAGAATGCCTCTTGAGAATTGGTATGACGGATACTTTGTTGTTCAATTAATGATGCATACATATCTATCTGCAGAAAAGGGAAGTAAAATAAGATTTGATCCAGCACAAGTTGAAAGCTATATACCATTATACGCAAGAATTAAAAA
>Ga0272449_1004920_pt1 | contig 10655 bp, 7 predicted proteins | sample YNPCB0241_FD_198679 | JGI IMG/M metagenome (GOLD analysis project Ga0272449, IMG submission 198679) | Hot spring sediment microbial communities from Yellowstone National Park, WY, United States - YNP-CB-024-1 | ecosystem: Environmental > Aquatic > Thermal springs > Hot (42-90C) > Sediment...
GCCGGAGCGCTCCATTCTCTTGCGCGCACCGTTGGCCCGCGAGGCAGGTGGACTGGGGTTGTGCGGCGAGAAAGGCTTTGCGTCCACCAACGATCCGCACTACGTGGCCTTGTTGCAAGCGGCATATGCAGGACAGCGTTCGTTGAGGGAAGTGAAGCGGTTCGATATGCCGGGGTTCCGGCCCAACCGCCATTACATCCGAGAAATGCAGCGCTTCGGCATTTTGCCGGCGAACTTGACCGATCAGGATCCCGTCGATCCGTATGCGACCGATGAAGCCTATTGGCGTAGCTTTTGGTGGAAACCGATCTCCGCTGGGGCGGACCGGTGACACGCGAGAGGGTCGGACGCGGGCCGACCGTCGTGTTCGATGGCTGGAACAACGGCTCCTCGCATTTCACAGGTATCGGCGTGGCTGCGCGGGACTGCTTTGGATGGGTGTTTGGCTCGCCGGGAGTTTCCAGAGTGTCGCCAGTGAATGGCCGTGCTGGAGGGGCGACGCCGCGTTACGCGGACGGTCATCGGTGGAGATTTCGCCTCCGTTGCGTCGCGCCTGGGTGGTTCGGCTGCCATCCGCGGAAAAATCGTCGCCGGTGATCGCCGCGGGCCAAGTGTTCATTGGCGGGGCGTCCAACGAACTGGTCTGTTTGGAGTTGGCCACCGGACGTGTGCGGTGGCGAAGGCCCGTCCGTGGAACTCCAGACTGCGCGCCCCGTGTGTGGGACCATCGGGTGGTGTGGGGAACGGAGGAAGGCGAGTTGGTCGTTGTATCCATCGACGGCGGCCAGGTCCTTTGGTCGACGAATCTCGGCGCGCGCATCGCGACGTCGCCCAACGCGGTGGGAGTGTCCAACGCTTGGCGGGTGGTCGTGGGTACGTACGATTCGCAGGTGCATGGGTTCGACGGCGAAACCGGCCAACCCGTGTGGTCGTACATGGCGGACGGGTACGTGCACAGTACGCCGGCCGTGGTGTCGGGACGAGTGGTCGCAGGCAGTTGCGACGGCCGTGTGTATATGCTGGACCTCGCCGACGGCCGGAAGTTGTTCGCGATCGAGGCTGGGTCCTATGTGGCGGCCCCGACGGTGGTCGAGCCCCCGTGGGTGTTTGCGGCCACCCATGGCGGGGAGGTTCTCGCCGTAGATTGGTCCGAAGGAATCGTTCGTTGGCGTCGCACTCACGAGCAGCGCGCGGCGTGCCTCGCCGGCCCGGCGCTGGGCGAGGAGACGCTGATCGTGGCGTTTCAGGACGGACGGTTGTGGGCGTTGAAAAAGGCTGATGGGCAACCCGTGTGGACCTTCACCGCGCGGGCGGGTATTGAAGGTTCGCCGGTGGTGGCGGGACGCTGGATCTGGGTGGGCTCGGAGGATGGCCGCTTGTACGCCGTTGAACTTGCCAGCGGACGGGCGGCATGGGAGGTCCAACTCGGTGGCGCCATTCGAGGTGCTCCTGCGGTCGTCCCCGGTTGGTTAGTGGTCAGCGACTCAGACGGTAACGTGCATGCGTTTTGCGCAGCACTGCCCCAATCTCCTCCGTAGTTTGCCGTGGGGTTCCGGGCTTGGCAGGATTGCGAGGCAGCCGGGTCCGATGGTTCGGCCGTTGGTAGGGAATGGGTCGCTGGCATGTTCGGCATGGCGGCTGGACGGGGGCGGTTTGGAAAAAGCCTGGTGCAGCGGGAACTGTACGGAGGTGCGATGATGAGTGAATGCAAGCCAACCCTAAAGATTCGAGCGCGGGTCGGGAGGCTTGGCGCGGGGTGGATCGGCGGATGGATTGGAGCGCTCAGCATCGGGATCTGCGTCCATGCCGATGAACCGCCCACGGCCGCAACCTCGCGCCCCAACGTGCTGGTAATTCTCACCGACCAGCAATCGGCGGGCATGATGTCCTGCGCGGGCCGCGCAGACGTGAAGACTCCCCACATGGACCTCTTGGCCGCGCGAGGGGTTCGCTTCGAGCGCGCGTATTGCGCCAACCCGGAATGTGTGCCCTCGCGAATGAGCCTCATGACGGGTCGGATGCCCAGCGCGTTCGGTATGCGCTCCAATCAGGAAGCGCGACTGCCTGCGCCGCCATGGGCGGTCACTCATTCGCTGGGGTGGATCTTCCGGCGAGCGGGTTACCGAACGGTGTATGGAGGCAAGACCCACTGGATGCGAGGTATGACTCCAGAGACCACGGGCTTTGAGGACTTGACCCGAGACGAGCGTGAAGAGCTGGCACGGCGATGCGCGGACTTTCTCACCGCCCCGCACGATCGCCCGTTCCTGCTGGTCGCCTCGTTCATCAACCCTCACGACATTTGTCTCATGGCCATCGACGCCTACACGCAGGCGAACGGATTGCCTCCCATGTACCCGAATCTCGTCCGCGAGCGCGAGTGCCTCGCCGAGGCGTTGCGTCCGCCGCCGGGGGTTTCGAAGGAGGACTTCGTCTCACGGTGGTGCCCACCGCTGCCGTCCAATTTCGAAATCCCGCCGGACGAACCCGACGGTGTCGGCCTCAGCTATGTGAGCACTTTCCGCCGGTACGTTCGCGAACACTGGACCGAGCAGGACTGGCGGTTGCATCGGTGGGCCTATGCGCGACTGACCGAACGAGTTGATCGGGAAATCGGGATCGTGCTCGACGCGCTCCGGTCTACGGGTCTCGAATCCAATACCATCGTCGTGCTCACCAGCGATCACGGGGAATTGGATTCGGCCCATCGACTGGAGGCCAAGTCCATTCCCTACGAAGAAGCCGCCCGGGTGCCCTTGATCGTGGCTGGGCCCGCGGTCCGTAGTCCAGGACGCACGGACGCAAAGCACCTAGTTCACACTGGGCTGGACCTGATCCCCACGTTGTGCGACTTGGCGGGCGTGCCCGCGCCTGAGAATTTGCTGGGCCTGAGCTTGCGGCCGATTTTGGAAGGGCACACTCCACCATCCTGGCGGTCGTACGTGGTGGTCGAAAGCCGCGCCGCCCGCATGATTCGAAGCGAGCGGTTCAAATATGTGGTCTATGAGGAAGGGACAAACCGCGAGCAACTCACGGACTTGGAGGCCGACCCGGGGGAAATGAAAAATCTGGCGGGGGATTCCGCCTACCGCAGCGTGCTGATGCAACACCGCCGTGATCTGGCGGAATGGACGCAGCGAATCGGCGACTCGATCGCCGCGCCGTGGCTGATCCCGCCGGAGCACTGAAGTTTCGGAGCGTGGCGATCCTTGGCGCGTGGATTTGTGTCGCGTAGTCGACCGGGGTGCTCTGAATTTCTGCCGGGGCCTGGACGCCATCCAACCGGCGAAAGCCTGAGCCTCGGGACAGATGCACCGACCGATAAGACGTGACGAACTTTCCCAACCTTTTGCGTTGAACGGGTGAGAGGCCGGCGGCGGTCTCGCAATGATCTTGCACTAGTGTGAGCTGAACTCTGCTTAGAATGTCTGGTAAACGGGAGGGCGAGGGGGAACTTTAGGAACCCGCGAATTGAGCGCCGTGCGTCGGCCCGCGAAGCTCGCGACTTGCGCCGTGCGCGTGGGACGTCGGGCCGAGCGCAGGCGCGCGCGTGCGCACTGTATGTGGATCCATTAGCGGCGCAAGGAGTGGATGCGGGGGGAACTAAACTTCAGCAAGATCGACAGCTCATCTTGCCGCTCCACTAATCGCCAGGAGTTGGATTCGGCCTGAGCGTAGATTTCATATGACCCGAAATTGCGTGCGATGACTCGGGAGGCCAGAGTGGCTTCCAGCCAAGGGAGATCGCCATCGGCCGGAGTCCGATCAAGAACGATCCACGTCGCTACGGGATCCCAGGGAAGCGTGGTCACGCACTCGCGTTGGCGTTCCGTTGCGGGACCCGCGAGGAGCACAGCGGTTTGCCCACGAGCGATGCGTAACCAGAGCCCAGCATCCGTAGACCGAGAATACGACTGCGTGGAGGATGGATGCCAGACATCCCACTCGACCCCACCAGCCCATTCGCCTCGCTGACCGGCAGCCATGAACTCGATGGGGATGCCGAGCGCGGCCAATTCGTTGGTGAGCTGCCATAGGACAGTGGAACGAATCGGCCCGGGGGGCATGAGGAAGCGACGAGTCGGGATGCGGCGAACGACCTCCAAGGTTGCTCCCGCATGGGCAGCGTCGGCGACCGTGCACACGACCGCGTCGAGACGGTCCACACCTTTGGAGCGGAGCCATCGGACCAGCTGAGGCCCGTGCCAAGCGGGCCCCGGATCTACCAGGTGGTCGCCACGTTCGCCCGGGAAGTTAGCCAAAATTGCTGGGGATAGGTCAGCAGGGGGAAACACAAGAAAGGCCTGATCGTCGGTGGCCCATCTCCAAGCGCTCGCCACGCCGACCGTGGCCAAGGTCACGACCAGAACTTGCCGTGGCCGTCCTCGAAGGAGCCGAAGCGCTACCACGACCAGGTACATCAGGATCACCCAACCCAACGATGGAGCGGTCACAATCAGGCGGCACCCGGGAATACGGAATAGCGCACGCACCAGTCCCACCACCATGGCCGCCACTGCGGCGGCCGCGTGGTTGAACGTTTCGGACGCTAGGGGCCAAATGCTCAACCAAATCGAACAGCATCCCGCGACCACGATGACGACCACAGCGGGAATAATGACCAGGTTCCCGAGCAGCGCGCCGGGGACCACCTGGTTGCTGAGGTAGACGGTCAGTGGGGTAGAGGACACCCAAGCCACGACGGAGGCCAGGGCCAGTTGCCGAACGCGTTGGACCATACCGGCCCACCCGCCCTTCGAAAATTCCTCCGATGGCACATCCGCCATGGGAGTTTCCCACCAAGCCGGCGCGGTGAGGCCGACGAGCCCCGCCACGACGAGAAATGAGAACCAAAAACTGGATTCCGCGATTTGCGACGGGGCACCGACTAGGATGAGCAGCGCCGCCAACGCCAGTCCGGAGGGCGCATCGGGTCGTCGGCGCAACAAAAATGCCAGCCAGTAGACCGACGCCATGACGAACGCGCGTACGGCGCTGACTGCTGCACCCGTGGCGAGCGTGTATAGACCCAGCAATGGGATCAGCGCGGCCGCGCGCCACCGTTGCGGGACGCCGAGAAACCTCAGCAACCCGGCCAACACCGCTGAGAACAGTCCCACGTGAAGACCGCTGATCGCAAACACGTGCGCGGTGCCCGTGCCCAGGAAGGTTTCCCGGAGTTCTGAGCTCATTTCGTCGCGATACCCGAGGATCAGCGCGCAGACCACCGCCGCGCACTCGGGCCAATCTTCGATGCTGCGCGTTAAAATGCGGCGAACCGCCGCGCGCTGTTGGTAGCACCAAGCGACGATGCGAGATCCTTGGAAGGTTCGTTCGCGATGGACCACGCGATAAACTTGCGCAACCGGCCGCGTACGCCCGGGGCGAATCGAGGCGAGGACATGCCACACCTCGCCGTAACGAGGATCGGGTTCGTCGCGCAAGGCCGCGAACACGTCGAGCGCTATGCCGCGGCCGTACCACCGACCGCCGCCCGTGGCCACGCGTTGCGTCGCGCCTCGGAATCGCCAGACTCGGACTCCACTCCCGCGTTCCGACACGCAGGTGGGATCCGATGTAATGCGCACCACGAACTCGGCGGACATCGGTACTCGTTGCGATGCGGTGTTCCAGCCGAGATAGGGGTCCGGTATTCGCGCATGGTGTGCATGGGCGGCGGCCAGAAAAATGACGGCCGCATACAGGGGTAGATCGCCAGCCCAGCCGCGCATACCCAGGAATGCCGCCGCAAGCGCAACCGTTGCGAGGCTCAGAAATCCAATGTCATTAGGCCGGTCGGTGAGCCACGCCCACCCCATGCCCGCTGTGACGGCCAGCGCCAGCCCGATCAAGGGCCGCCGATGAATCGGAACGGATCCGAACTGAGTCACCTTCGAGGGCGGCCGAGCGGGTCCGGAAGGCGCATCGAGCCGAACCGCTGCGGCGCATGAAACGCTCGGCGGACCATGTGCACCGCACGGCGAACCGCCGCATGCACGCTTTGCCCGTACGCCAATTCGCCCGCTACGGCGGACGCTAGCATACAGCCCGCTCCGTGGTTCGTCACGTTGCGAACTCGGCGAGTTCGCATCCGCACCACACGTTGGCCGTCGTACACCACGTTCTCGATGATGTCGCCGGCGAGATGCCCGCCTTTCAGTAGGACCGGCCGACCCAGCCGCTCGAACAACTGCTGGGCCAGCCGGGTCAGGTTGGGATTCGTGTCACGGGGATTTCCGAGGAGCCACCGCGCCTCGCACAGGTTCGGGGTGAAGATGGTGGCCAAGGGAACCAGAAGTTCCGCCATCGCCGACACCGCACGCGGTTTCACGAGCAACTCGCCGCCCGCGGCCACCATGACGGGGTCCACCACAACCGCCCGCGGCCGCGTCTGTGCGACCCAGTCGGCGACGGTCTCGATGATGGCGGTGCTGTACAACATTCCGGTTTTGACGACGTCGGGCCGTGCCCAACGGGCCACTGCGTTCAGTTGCTCGCGCACCATGGCGGGAGTCAATGCCATGACCGCGGAGACCTGACCCGGACTTTGAGCCGTAATGCAGGTGATGGCCGAGGCACCGTGGATTCCCAGCACCGCCCAGACTTTGAGATCCGCTTGGATACCCGCGCCGCCACTACTGTCCGAACCGCCGATGGCCAAGGCGAGAGGCCGCGCATGGGATGGGGTCTTCATGTGGCTCACCATACCACAACGAATACGGTTTTCCTCTGCGCGGAGAACATCCGTGCGCGGGATTGCACGCGCCAGTGTACCACGTTGAGCACCGCGGGGATTGCAAACGCCAATCCAACTGGGTCGCCGTCAATCAGGCGCACCGATGCCGCGTACCGTCCGGATCCAATGATGCAAAGTTCAGTCGAATCGGAGCCCAAAGTTTCAAAACGGCGCACCGTCTCAGGTCAACCATGCCCACGACGACCGAGTTCCCGGCTCCCTCAGGCCGTGGTGAGCTCGCTGATCGCGCTTGCAACGCCACTTGCACTGGGCGGCCTCCCTGCCATCCGGAACCAATTGCTCAGATCCCTGCACTTACAGGTTCGGCAACGGAGCGTGCAACGCCTGGAATCCCGAAGGCGGAATCGGAAGTGAGGTGGACGCGGGACGACAGGATCGACGCACGGGGGGAATGTCTGCTCACGCAACGCAGGGCATGGTGGGTGTCGGGCTGCCGTCCCACCTGAAAGGCGTTCACCTACCGCTCACGAGGTCGCCGTTGCACAGGGCGTACGAAATGCGACGAACAGGGTTCGTCGCGAAAAGCGCCGCGGTGCAAATTCGAGGTCGTGCGTCAGTCCGCGCCCAGGCGACGACGCAACGTGGCGATCGTTTCGGCGAACGCAGGGTCGTGCCGGATTCGTTCCGACACGAGCCGACACGCGTGAAGGACTGTGGCGTGGTTTTTGCCGAACGCTTCGCCGATGGCGGGCAACGACGAGCCCGTCAGCGTGCGGCACAAATACATGGCCACCTGGCGGGGCATCACGACCGTGGGCAAGCGGCGGCGTCCGGTCAGGTCGGAAATCCTCACGTCGAAGAAGTCCGCCACGGCTTTTTGGATAGTTTCGATGGACGGAGGCGCACCGGCGGTACGGTCGAGGTAGCCTCGAAGGACTTGGCGCGCCATCTCCACCGTCATCGGGGTGCCCTGCAACATCGCGTAGGCCGCCACGCTTTTCAGGGCGCCTTCCATCTTCCGAATGTTGTTCCGGATGTGCTCGGCGATGAATGCGATGACGTCGTCCGAAACGTTGAGCTTCAGCAGTTCGGCCTTCTTGCGGAGGATGGCCACGCGCGTTTCTGTGTCCGGGGGTTCGATTTGAGTGGTCACGCCCCATTCGAACCGCGAGATCAAACGCTTATCGATGCCTTGGATGTCCGCGGGCGCCCGATCGCAGGTCAGAACGATTTGCCGGCCGCGATTGTGGAGCTCGTTGAACATATGGAAGAACTCTTCCTGCAGACCGTTTTTGCCTGCCAGAAAGTGAACGTCGTCGATCAACAGCACGTCCACACCGCGGTACTTTTTGCGGAACGTCACCATCCGGTTATGTTGCAACGCTTCGATGTACTCGTTCAGAAAGGACTCTGCGGACGTGTAGCACACCACTGAAGAGCGGGACGCCTTGAGCACGTGGTGGCCGATGGCTTGCATCAGGTGAGTCTTGCCCAACCCGGATCCGCCAAAAATCAGCAGTGGGTTGTAGGCGTGACCCGGCGCCTGCGCCACCGCCATGCACGCGGCGTGCGCAAATGCATTGGACGGGCCTAACACGAACGTCGAAAACGTGAACGATGGATCCAACGGAGTGGAAACCGAATCGCGTCTAGGCGCCGGACGCGAAAGTTCGGGTGTACTTCTCGAGGAAGCGGGGGGCTCGCCCGTGGGCTGGGCCTGAGCCTCGCGCGTGGAAAACTGCACATCCCAATCTTGACCTGTCACGACGCGCAACGCCGATGCAATCAACGCGGCGTAGTTCTCCTCCAGCCACAACATGTAAAAATCGTTCGGGACCAAGAGTCGGAATCTCTTGCCCTCCGGTCCGACCGGCTCGATCACTTCGAACCAGCGACGGTACACCTCAGGCGAAACTCGCTTCGAAAGTTCCTCACGCGCCCGTGCCCAAATCTCCCCACCCTGCATGCCGAGCTCCTTCGAACACGATTCCACTGTGCCTGTTTTGTCCACAACAAAACCTCAATAAAACCCAAACAAATCCTCGGTCCGGAGGGGGTTGTCCACAACCTATTCACAACCCTCTCTCCGCCCACCCGACGGACAGAGGGTACGCTAGGGATCGGTCCAATCTGAGGCAAGTAGTCTCTGAGCGTTCGTTGGCAGTTCCATTTTTGGCCCCCACATGTTGTGGCTTCGGGGCGTCAATCCACACCATGTGGAAGCCCCGAGTGTACGCGACGCAGTTTCCTTGGTTTTTTACGCTCATTGCCCGCCCGCCGCTCCGCGGTCCGGTGCGGCCGGCCGCCCGGGGTTGCAGGTGACGTAAATTGAAGCAATTCACAGGGTTAGTCACGGTCAATATTTGCCCCCAGCCGAGCCAGTTTTTCGACCCAGCGTTCGTAGCCCCGATCGATCACTTCGGCGTTTTCGATGATGCTCTCTCCCCGGGCACAAAGGGCTGCGACCACCATGCCCATGCCGGCACGGATGTCTGGACTGGCCACCCGGGTCCCGCGCAAGCGAGTGGGGCCCACGATGATCACGCGGTGCGGGTCGCACACCACCACGTGCGCGCCCATATCCATCAGCCGATCCACAAAGTACAGACGACTCTCGAACATCTTCTCGAACACCAAGGTGGTTCCTCGCGCTTGCGTGGCCATGACAATGACCAGGCTCATCAGGTCGGACGGAAACGCTGGCCAGGGCCCGTCCTCAATTTTGGGGATCGCGCCATGCCACATGGGACGCACGCGCAGCCGCGCACGCGCGGGTTGGTAGAGATGATCTCGTTCGCATCGCCACTCGACTCCAAAGAGTTCGAACCCGCGGTGGCAAATTCGGCATGTCAGCTCGTCGGGAGGATTTTGGATCGTCAGCGCTCCTCCCGTCACTGCGGCGGCGCACAAATAGCTGCCCATCTCGATGTGGTCCGGACCGATGGTGACCTCGGCGCCGCGCAACTTCTCTCGGCCTTGCACACGCCATCCATGCGGTCCCACCGGTTCGATGTGCGCGCCCATCGCCGAGAGCATGTGAACGAGGTCTTCCACATGGGGTTCGCACGCGGCGTTGTACAACGTGGTCTCGCACGGCTGTCCCGCTGCGACCATGAGCGCGTGTTCGGTCGCGGTGACGCTGGCCTCCTCGAGCAACACGATCGCACCCGAGGGGCTTCCACGGCGGCGGACCACGAGCGGTGAACCCATTTGGGTGTGAATTCCCAGTGCCGCCAATGCCGACACGTGCGCGTCGAGGCGGCGCCGTCCAATCAGATCCCCGCCCGGAGGGTAGAGTCGCGCACAGCCCAGACGTAGGGCCAGCGGCCCCGCCAACAACATGGAAGCTCGAATTCGATTGCACAGAGATTCGGGTAACCGGCGGCGCCGTGGTTCACGAGCCCACAGGCGAACGGTGGCACCGGACCGCTGAACTTCCACGCCCACCCACGACAGCAGCTCCAACATCACCGCGACGTCGAGGATATCGGGCAGGTTGTGAAGTATGACCGGCTCGTCGGTGAGTAGCGACGCCGCCAGCATCGGTAGCGCGGCGTTTTTATTTCCGCTGGGCCGGAATTCTCCCGAGATTGGGACACCACCCTGGATTCGTACGCGCGCCATGCATTCCATCTTAGCCGGTTCGCCAAACCGCCGCGAGGTGCACTCCATGGCGCGGTCGAATCGCGCGAACCATGCCGCGCGCAGGAGCGCCGTGAGTCGGACTCCGCCGGAACGCGTCGCGCCGCTGCACCTTCTGCTTTCGGTTGGCGCCCGAGGTGACGCATCGGGCTCAATCGAAGGTCCTTGCGTTTCAGTCTCAACCTCCGCGATTGCGCCAGCAGACTCGTCTGCCGGCGTCCAACCCTTGGACGAACCCGCGGGGGAACTGTCCAAGCCTTGGAAAACCCTCCACATGGTGGCGAGACACTCGGCGAGAACCGGGGGCGGAGGCGGT
>Ga0272449_1004922_pt1 | contig 10644 bp, 10 predicted proteins | sample YNPCB0241_FD_198679 | JGI IMG/M metagenome (GOLD analysis project Ga0272449, IMG submission 198679) | Hot spring sediment microbial communities from Yellowstone National Park, WY, United States - YNP-CB-024-1 | ecosystem: Environmental > Aquatic > Thermal springs > Hot (42-90C) > Sediment...
AGTTTGTCCAGGCTCCAACTCTGTGGAATCCCAAACAGCTATACGCACCTTTTCCGCCTCATGTCCAGCAGCCAAAGCCTGCAAAGCCAAATGCACAACCGCCATATGAGCAGCAAAAGGCATAATATCAATGCCCGTCAAATCCTGCTCCAAAAACCTTTTATGGTCTTCAAAGGTGAACTCGCCCTTCTCCCTCAAAAGCAGCTCCCTTTTACGCCGGTAAGCAGCAACAAGAAGCGTTCCGCTTCCGCAAGCCAAATCCAAAACCTTCGCATCTGGCTTATCAATGGCTAATTGTGCCAAAATCTCAGCAGCCTCATTATTCGTGTAAAAGGCTGCCACAGCCTTCCGAACCTCAAAAGGAATAAGCTCATGAAAAACCTTACCCAACAAATCATGCCTAATCTTTTCTGGCGCTAAAGCCTTAACAGCCACAACAGCCTTCCGCACAACATCCACAGCAGAATCAGGCAAACGAGAAGCCACATCAAAACCAAAAACACTACTATAATTCCGCCTTAAAACAGGCTCAAAATAAGCCCTCAAATCGCTTGGACGCCTAATCCTATCCTCATCAATAACTGGAAAACTCGCATCAACCCGCGTCAAAACATGATAAAACAACAACTGATTAACAAGCAAATAAGCAGCAGCATGCCTCATCTCCTCCAGCGGATAACGCCCCTCCTCATACTGCAAAACATTCTCAAAAACACTTTTACCACCAAAAATATCCTCCAACTCCCTACCCTGCAACTGCCTAACACAAGCACCAATATAATCAACAACCTCCCTCAAAACCCGAATAGCAAAACCAGTATCAGCCTCAACAACCAAAGGCCTCAAAACATGCCCAGCAATCCAATCAGCAACCTCATAAAGGCTACCCCTAAAAGGCTGACTAGGCCTCAAATCCTTAAAAATCCCAATACAACTAATCTGCGTCTTAGGATCACGCGCAATACTCATAATAACATCCGCAGGCCAAGGCCTCCTCAACTCCTCAGGAAACAAAACAGCAAAAGCACCCTTAGCATCGCCAATATGCTTACTATAATCATACAACTGAACCATAGCATCCAAAAGCTTAGTCTCAGCCCCCAACTTAGTCTCAACAACATACTGCGCACCATCCCGCAAAACAAGATCAGGCATCAATCGCCTACCATCAATAGTCCTAAAACTAACCTCTGGAACAACCACAACACCCCTACGCTTAAGCTCCTCAACCAACAAATCCCGCAAACTCATCTCAGTAGGCTTACCCAAACCCAAAGCCGCACAACCCACCCTAAATCATTTTGTAATTTCCACCTTAAACTCTTTCTTCACAGATTTTATGTGCTTGAAATGTTCGTCTGCCGTTACAAGTGTTAAGCCTCTCCTTGTGCACATGGCTGCTATTAGAATGTCTATGGCTGGTGCTGGCTTCCCCCTTTTCAGCAGTAAAGCCGAAATCTTTAGGGCTTCATCGTAGTCTTCAACGTTTGGGTATATGACGCCTAAACCCTTAAATTCTAGGGCTTTTGGAAACTCGATAGTGTTTAGGATTGTCGTGAAGCCCTTAACGTCGCGTTTTCCGCTTTTTAGAAGGTTTATGAGCGCGCTTGTGTCGTAAACTGAAGCCTCCTCCATTCAGCCTCCCTAACCCTTTCATAATGCTCCAAGGCTTTTTCTAGGCTTACGGTGCTAAGGTCAAGGCTTGACTCCTTCAAAATTTCGGCAAGCCTCTCGGATGGGACAACGCCTTTCTCCATAACTTCGAGACGCCAAACATAATCAGCCAAAGCCTTCCTAACAACCTCGCTCCATCGAACCTCAGAATACTTCTTCATCTTCCTGTAAAGCTCTTCTGGAATTGAAACGGTGATGTTGACCATATGCTTTTTATGTGAAATCACAGATTTAAGGATTTCCACAGAAAAACTTTACAAATAAGCTCCAGCACAAAACTAGTGAAAAAGCCATATAAAAGTGAGGCAATCCAAAACATTGAGCCTAATAACTTGGTTCGACCCTTGGCGTTCGCCCCTTTGCACTTGTCCGCCTAAATTGACTTTTAACCCTTACACTGGATGCGACCACAAATGCGTCTACTGTTATGCTTCCAGTTATATACCGCGCTTTTACGAGTGCCGCCCCAAGAAGGATTTGCTAAAGCGGTTGGAGCGGGAGGCGTCCAAACTTAAGGGCAAAATGATTTCAATAGCTAATTCTTCAGACCCCTACCCAACAATTGAGGCGGAAAAGGGCTTGACAAGGCGTTGCCTAGAAATCCTAACGCGTTTTAACTGCAGAATTCAGCTTATTACGAAGTCGAATATTGTTTTGAGGGACATAGACTTTTTAAGGCGTATACCGTCCATGGTAGCTATAACAATAACGACAGACGACGAGGAAAAAGCCAAAATTCTAGAGCCCAAAGCGCCGCCGCCCGTTGAAAGGCTGAAAACCGCTGAAAAGCTTGTCATTGGAGGCATACCAGTTGCCATACGCATAGACCCGGTAATCCCATATGTTAATGAAAATCCAGAAACACTGGTGAAGACGATAGCTGAAATAGGCGTTAAGCACATAACAGCCTCAACATACAAGGTTAAGGCGGACAACTGGCAAAGATTAAGCCTAGCCATGCCAAAAACAGCGGAAAAACTCAAACCCCTCTATTTCGAGAAGGGCGAGAAAATTGGGCGATACGTTTACATGCCAAAAAATGTGAGGTTAAGGCTTATGGAAGGCTTGGCGAGGCTAGCCAAAAAGTATGGCGTAAAATTTGCCACATGCAGAGAAGGCTTAAAAGGCTTAAACACGGCAACATGCGACGGCTCGTGGCTAATAAAAGAAACCCAAAAGCCTAAAGCCTAAACTTTAGTGACGCTGACAACGGCAAGTCTTAAATTTCCATGCGAAAATTAAAAAGAGATTGTGAAGGTTTATGTCCAAATCAAAAGCTAAAGACGAAGAAATATTACAAGTTCTTAAAGAAATAAAAGCCCTATTAGAGCCTAAACCCGCACCGCCAGCACCACCGCCAAAAAAGGGCTTATGGAACGAATTTATAGATTTCATCTCCAAGTATAAGGTTTTGGGGCTTGCCATAGGTTTCATTATGGGTGTCTATGTCGGTCAAGTTGTCCAATCTCTTGTTAAAGACCTTTTAATGCCGCTAATAGGCCTGGCGATTCCAGGCCTCGGAAACCTCTCAACGTTCAAAATTGCCGTCCCGCCAACAGCCTTAGACGCCGAAGGAAAACCCATAAACCCAAACTGGACTGGACAACTGTTCGGCATTGGAAACTTCCTTGTCTCGATAATAACGTTCATAATAGTAGCCTTCGTAGTCTTCCTCATGGTTAAGCTAAGCAAAAAATGGGGCATAGAATAGCATAAAACACCACATTTTTTCTTTTCATTTAGGTTTAGTTAAGTTTCTGCTATAATTACCAAAACACTAAAGTATTCCTAAAGCTCGCGCGCTAAAGGCATCTGAAAGCTTATTATTTTTGTTTTAAAGTTTCTTTGATTTTTTCGATGGTTTCTTCTGGTGTTTTTGCTTCTATTAGGCGGATTTCGTAGTGGTTTGCAAGTTTTCTCCCGTTTTCGCTTATTTTTGGTATGGCTATTAGGATTACATTTTCAATGTTTGAGTCGTAGGTTTTGGCGAACATGTCTATTATGGCGTGTTCTGACAGGCTAAGTATACTAAGCAAACGTTCACGGCTAAAGCTACAATATTCAGGATAATGCGCGCGCACTTCAATGCGATGAAGAGCTTTAAGCTCTGAACAAATTCCCACATGCCTCGAGTAGTTTAGCAAGAGAAAGTCCGAAAGTAAGGAAGTAAAAAAGAAAATAGAAAGATCTTATGTAGTGCATTTTCTGCGCGTGCAGCTTTCAACAATGCATCTTCCTCTACCTTTACATATGCGCGCGCGAACAAATAACAGAAGCTGCCAAATTTTGTAATTTAAAGGTTATCTTTTTATAGGATTGCATCGCATTTCAGATGTATTAGAGGAGAGACATTGTGTTAAAGTTAGGTGCAATTCGATTGATTGTCTTTGTTATTGTTTGTTTGCTCAGCTTGTCAATTTTTTCTGTGAATGTTTCTAATGTTTCAATGGGTTTACCTGATGTGGTTGAGGCTATTACTGTTGAGGAAGAGCATTTTATTAATGTTCCCTTTTATTATCAAGTGAAAACCTACTATTGTGGTCCTGCTGCACTTCAAATGGTTTTTGACTATTTCGGCGAGAATATTTCTCAGTTTGAGATTGCTGAAGTTGCGCGGACAGTGCCCTATGTAACTTATACTGACGAGTTAAGGAGGGCAGCCCACTTCAGCAACATGAGCACCTCTATGGGAAGCGAGATGGTTGAAAACATAACCGGATATTCGGCGAGGAAGCTTGGATATGCTGCCTTTAAAATGTTTGACATGACATTGGATGATTTAAAGGCCCTTATAAACAGGGATTTTCCGGTTATCCTGCTGATGAGGTGGGTTCCAGAAGAGCCTTATGGCCATTATAGGGTTGCTGTAGGCTATAATGCCACGCACATTTTCTTACACGACCCATGGAACAATGTTAAGTGGGGTGGAGACTACGGCGGCCCATACCTCCCCATGAACTACACATTCTTTAACGAAATGTGGGATTATTCTGGCCACTGGGGCTTATTTGTTTCCCCATGGAACGTTAAAGTTGAGGTGCCAAGCAACGTTTATGTCGGCCAAAGTTTTACGGTTACAGCCACAGTATCCTACCCATGTCCTCCCCAGACTCCAATTTACATTTACGAAGCCTCCTCATGCAATGCAACAATAATCTTGCCTGAAGGATTAGTTCTTGCTGAAGGAGAATCGCCAACTAAAAATCTTGGAGTAATCTATGCGAGTAACACAACTCAAACATCATGGAGAATAAAAGTCGAGCATCCTGGAAACTTTTCAATACTGGTTGAGGCGGAGGGAATAATTTCCGGAGATGTTGGAGGAAAGCTTGATGTTGGTCCAGGCTATCATTACGAAGATAGAATTGGCGGATATGGATCAGCCTTTGTAAACGCAGAAGTGGCCTCGCACATCTACATCGACTCCATCCAACCGGCTGAAGGCGCCCCTGGAACAAAGGGTATTATTAATGGAGGGGGAGCTTCTCCGAATGGGACTGTTGTTGCCTTACTAAGCGGGCCAGTTAACCAAACTGTTATTGTCATAGGCTCAAATCTTTTGAGAACTCAAGAAAACGTCACAATCGTAGTTAACATGACTTTAGGATGGACCGTTGCTGACGCCAATGGCTACTGGTCTATATCATTTACGGTTCCCAAAGTATCACCTGGAGAATACACCATATATGTTATAGATAATGGCACTCTTACAAGCGACTCGGCAAAATTCTATGTGCTACCAACTATTCCAACACAGATAAAAATTGAATACGTTAGTCCAGTGGAAGGTTATCCTGGAACAATGGTGTTTATCGCTGGACATGGAGCAACCCCAAAGGGCAGAGTTGAAATCTATTTTGACCGTTTGAATGTAGCAAATACAGAAGCCTTTAGTGATGGAAGTTGGTCAGCAAGTTTTAATGTTCCAGATGTCAGTCCAGGAAATTACACGATCTTAGCCTTGGACGTTATCTCCGGCACCTCTGACAGGGCGCCGTTTAACGTGTTGGAAACTACCCCACGAAACGTCGGAATTAAGGAAGGCGATTGGGCAAAGTATAACATAACCGTAGACTACTCAACAAATGACCCTAATCCGCCCATCACTTTACCGAGCACAATTGCTGACTTAGACTACTTAATGATAAAAATAGTTTCAGTAGCTAAAACAAACGTCACTTATGAATCTATTATATGTTATAAAAATGGAACAGAGCAGAAAAACATTTCATGGACGGACATAGCCACAGGCTTAACATAGCCTGGATTTACAATGCCCTATGGCCCAATCATCGCATCAAACTTAACAGCAGGCGATAAAGTGTATCTTAACTCTTATGCTCCAACAATAAACTCGACGTTTACAGCCTTATACGCGGGTTTAGAAAGAGAAGTAAACTCTCTTCAATTGAAATCCAACATAACAGTACCCACCAACTACAAGTCCATAGCAGAATTAACAATCAACTGGGACAAGATGAGTGGCATATTATGCGAACAGAGGGCTAATGCAAGCTACATCAACATGGAAAAAGGATACGAAACTAATATGTTCCTCCGAGCAGTCATTTTAGAAACAAACATTTGGATTAAGCCATTAACATACATGTTTAATGTTACATGGGAGAACAAAACTTACCCAATAATCGTTTTCAGCAATTCAACGGTTTCGAATATAACCTTCAACCAATCAAAGGCTCAAATATGCTTAACAATAACTGGTTCTCATGGAGCAAAAGGGTATTGCAACATAACGATTCCCAAAGACCTCCTAAGAGGCCCATGGACGTATATTATGGAAGGCGAGAAACCAATAATTATGAAAATAGAGGAGGGTGAAAACAAGACTTGCAGCTTCATATGCTTCACGTATATTCATTCAAGCATTTTTCAAATAATTATCCAAGGAATATGGGTTGTAATGGAGTTTCCCTCAACCATAACTCTATTGCTTATAATACTCTCAACGGGGGGAATAGTATTTCTAACTAGAAAATTAGCCAAAAGATTAGAATAATAAGAGAAAGCAAAAGGACTGAACATTTAGGTTTGTCTGATCCATTTTGGCTGTCGCCCATAAACGAATGCGTAGGATTCATCCTCGATAATCGTTTAGAAAACTTTCAACGATAGCGCGCGCATAATAAGTAATAATTGAAGATGTGGTCAAAAAAGAGTTAGAAGTTTATAAGCGAGAAAAAGAACAATAAATTGGAGAAAATGAGCAGGGTAGTTTTAGACGCAATACTAAACGCCATGCAAGTTCTATTAAGCGAAATTGAAAGGGAACAACTATACCATGAGCTATTAGCCTATTTTGGGCTTATAGGCGCAGCAGATGAGTGTCAAGCCTTGGAGGCTGCATGGCAAGACCCATATAATAGACGTGAAATAGAATACTTTATCCATGCTTGGCTTTCAAGGAGGAGAAAGCGTAAAGAAGAACCCATATCTGGGGTCGTGTAACTGCGTTGAACCCTGAATCCATATTGGCAACAATCATACTCATAATCGTCCTACTAATGTTCATTTTCATGTTTGCAATCGTGGCTTTATCCTTCATTAAATGGTTTAGAACGCCAGCCTACTCGCCATCGCCTGCCATAAAGGTTGAGGATTATTCTTGTCCAAAATGCGGATCAAAAGAACTCGAAGTCGTAGGGAGAAGAACCCTAAGGTGCAAGAAATGCGGAACAACGTTCACAATACAACCAGAAAACTCTGAAGAACGATGGATTATTTGGCCATTTTTCTTATGGTTTCCCATCATCTGGCCTATTCCAATAAGCAGACATACTGAATAGAACCATTAAAATGAAGAATTTGAAACTTGTGCAAGCTCAAGTTGATTATTTATATATTTCAATTTTGGATATATGTCAGGAAGCGTAATAATGGGTATATTAAGTCTTACGATATTTTTGTATGAGGGTTAAACATGACAACAGTTCAACGAAACTACATAATATTTGAAGGAAATGCTTCTAAAAAGTCGAAAATTAAAATGGAAAATGAAAAGATTTTCATGGAGGCTGTGGATGAAGGATTATCCATGCTTGGAGAGTCAGCTAAACAGAGCACTTACTTTTACATTGAAAAAATTTATGGAATTAGGAGAAAAGATATTCCGTTCATGATTGAAGAGTTTGCTGAAGCCCTTCAAAACATCTTCGGCTTGGGATCAAAAATCATTTTAATAGAGATCATGAGGAAGCTTCATGAAAAACAAAAGTTGAGGTTGCAAGGATAAGCACAAACCCGGAATGCATATGCTTGAAATGTTATGGATGAACTTCTTATTGTTTGTTTCAAGCGCTTTGTTAATGCCTGAAGATTTTGGGATTGTTGCTGAAGCCTTAATGCGGGTTCGGTGGCGAATATGTGAGCCTTTGAAATGCCGGGTATTACGGCTCCTAAAAGCTTTGATACGGCTAAATCTTTCTTATTTTTCCTGGTTCAGGCTGGTATATTTGACCTTGTTGTGTTAGGCGCCATATGGCTGTTTCCACTGCCGCCTTTTCTAAGCCTTCGTCTTCCATGGCTTTTTTGATGATCTCGTTTATTGTGACTGTTTGGTTTGGCAGGTTTTCCATTAGCCATTTTAGGGCTTGCGTTAAACCCTTTATCTGTATTGTTTCAGGTTTCCAGAGGATTTTGCGGTTAGGCTCCTGAGTTGGTGTGGGCATGCTTGTTTGTTGTTTAGCTGTGAAAGTTGTTTGTGTTTCCAATTTCGGCTGGAAGCTTAGCAGGGTTGTTGGTGGCTTCTCTCCCCCCTTTAAAAGTTGTGGGAGTTTTCTGTTGAGTTGACTTATTATGCGCTTCATTTTCTTTGCTCTTGAAATGCTTGACCAGTAGAAGGCTTCGTCAACAGTATCTTCGGCTATCAGAATTGTTACTTTGCCAGCCACACGTCTTCCCGTTCTGCCCCTTCGCTGAATATAGCGTATCTCGCTTGGAACAGGCTCATAAAAGATAACATGGTCTACTTCTGGAATGTCTAAACCCTCCTCAGCTATGCTGGTGGCCACGAGAATGTTTATTTCGCCGCTTCTAAGCTTTTCAAGGATTTCACGTTGCTGTTCTTGGCTCATTCCAGGGTCGCCTTCCCTTTCTCCTTGACCAACAAAACGTTCAACCCTTAATGTGGGGCAACACTGTAAAGCCTTAACAATCATGTTTACAGTGTCTCTATACTGTGTGAAAATTATGACGCGCGTTTCAGGTTTGGCTTTAAGTTGCTCCTCCAAAATTTTGGCAAGTTCTCTCACCTTTGGGTTTTCGACAGCCAAGCAATTTTTAAGCTCCATCTTTGCTTGGATGAAGTATGGGTCGTTTAGGATGGATTTATGTCCCCTGCTTCCTTCAGCAGCCATCTTTTTGAGGCTTTTCTCGATGAAGGCTTCAAGGGTTTCAGGTCCCTGAGACTCTATTAGCTCTATCATGTGGGCTATGCTTAAGGCTGAGGTGGCTTGAACCTTAAGCTGATATAGGAATCCGCCTTCGCCCCCTCCGAGCCTATGTTGAAGCTCATCGTTAAGCTCAACAAGGTCCCGCCTTGTTATGAAGGCTGGCTCCTTCCCCGTCAAGACGCCTAAAGACTGTAAGCCCTTAACACGCTCCACAAGCATCTGTCTAAGCCTATCCCTAACACGCAGATAAGCCTCTGGAGGTTTTACGCGTCTCCACTCAACATTTATCGGCTGGATGTAGGGTTTAACGTCTATATCCTCGTCTGTGCGGTGTTCTATGGCTGTTATGCCCAGGTTCCTGCAAACCTCAGTTATTTTCTCTTCGCTGCCGCCTGGAGAGGCAGTTAAACCTAAAACGAGGGGTTGCCTACACTGCCTAAAATAGTAGTTTGCAATGCCCACATAAGCGTAGTTTCCACAGGCCCTGTGGGCCTCATCAAAAATTATTAGGGAGACATCATCAAGTGTTAGCAGATGGCCTTTAAGATCGTTCCAGACGCATTGAGGAGTTGCAAAAATGATTTTTCCAGCCCTGTAAAGGTTTGCCCTTTTCTCGGGATGGTGTTTGCCCGTAACGAGGACAAGTTCACCATCGCTGTAGAACGTTTTGTCAATGAATGTTTGGTGGTGCTGCTGCACGAGAGGTCTTGTGGGGGCGAGAAAGAAAACCCTTCCATATTCAGATTTTTCAACCGAAAGCAGGAGCGCGATAACAGTTTTTCCAAGGGCTGTGGGTAAAACAACAAGCGTATTACGTTTTCTGGCAGTTTCCAATATGCGATTCTGGTAAAGCCTATCCTCAACGGCGTCCGGCTTAAGAAGCGGATGACTTACAAAACGCTTTTCCACAAGCATTTTAGAGCATCCCAGCTAACTCTTCAATGGCTTTTTTGGCCTTATCCCACTCTTCACGGCTTCTAAAAACAAACTTCTGCCTACGCTTCCAGACGCCGCCGCGGTTAAACCATAAGTAAAGCGCTATATGTTTACGCCCAAAAGCCTCAAACAAGCCAACAGCAGCCCACCAACGCCCACTCCTGAAAAGCGTAAAATAACGTAAAACCTTAACCCTTTCAGAAACAGGTAAACGCTCCTCCACATCAGGCTTAGACACGGAGCCCTTACAAAAGGTTAACACAATAAGCATTTAAAACTAACGCAAACATACAACATAGAACCCACGCCCAAATCACATAGTGGAGAAGCCTAAAAATGCCAAATAAATACGTGTACATGACATGCGCCATAATGGAACATGAAGAATTGAAAAAGAAGAGGAAAACCGCCCATGCCAATGCATAAGTGCCGCGAATGCCGTTTCTACTTTAACTTCTCTCTTTGCGTATTGATCTGTTTGTTTTCTGTAAATGTTTATTAGGTTTTCTTGCTCTGTATATTTTTGCTGTTAGGTCGGGTTTAGTTTGTCTGTTTTGTCAGCTGAAAGGGTTAGGCGTCTTTCCCTCGGTGTCCCTGTAGTGGACGAAGTTTTTCCAGGTTTTGA